>PPYF01544332.1_pt1 | contig 78233 bp, 76 predicted proteins | sample 1559871 | NCBI WGS metagenome assembly PPYF01 (sample SAMN08240021, study PRJNA423297) | Human gut metagenome, whole genome shotgun sequencing project.
GCCCGTTTGCGGGCAACTTTTTTGCTTTTCGGGGATGGGGGCAGACGATCTTGATAAGGGGGTACGGATATGAAGTACAGAAAGAACGGGACGGACGCGCTGTGCGGACAGTGCGACCTGTGCGGCGGAGAGCTACGGCGGGGAGAGCGATACTACCGGATCAGCGGTGAGAACGTGTGCAGGGGCTGCCTGGCAGATTTCGCGGCGCAGATACTGGCGGCGTATGAGGTGGTCGGAGGTGAGGCGGATGCATAAGACGGCGGCACCCTGGGAGGAACTGCGGGAGAAGTACGAGGCGGGCGGATATACCTATATGCAGCTGGCGAAGGAATACGGCGTTTCGGTGCAGAGCGTGGGACGGCACGCGCGGAAGGAGAACTGGGTCAGCGGGTGCCGGAACGAGAGACGGCGCAGGGCGGAGAGCAGGAATTGCCTGCTGGAAATGACGCGGGCGCTGATGCGGGGCGCGAAGCGGGCGGCCGAGGAGGCGGAAAAGGGTGAGGCGTGCACCAAGGAACTGAAGGAGCTGGCGGGGATATTGCAGACGCTGGCGGGGCTGGAGAAGGAGCTGGGCGGCGGGACCGCGGCGCAGACGGTGCAGGTGCTGATGGGAGAGGGGGTACGGGAGCTGAGCGAGTAAGCGCGGAGAGAGAAGAGACAAGGGGGAGAGAACATGGAGGATATATACATCGGGACGCCGAACGCAAAGCAGGACGAATTTCTGCGGTGCAAAAAGAAGTACGTCGCTTTCGGCGGGGCACGGGGCGGCGGGAAGAGCTGGGCGGTGCGGTGCAAGGCCAAGCTGCTGGCGCAGCGGTATCCGGGGATACGGATGCTGCTGGTGCGGCGGACCATGCCGGAGATCGAGGCAAACCATTTGGAGACGCTGCGACTGGAGCTGGCGGGTACGGCCGTATACCGGGCGGAGGAGAGACGGTTCGTGTTCGGGAACGGGAGCGTATTGCAGTTCGGGTACTGCGCCTGCGACCGGGACGCGGATCGCTATCAGGGCGCGGAGTACGACGTGATCTTTTTCGACGAGGCCACGCAGCTGAAGGAGCAGTGGATGCGGAAGCTGGCGGCGTGCGTGCGCGGCGTGAACGGATTTCCCAAGCGCATTTACTACACGTGCAACCCGGGCGGGCCGGGACACGGGTACATCAAGCGGCTGTTTATCGACCGGCGGTATGAGCCGGGGGAGAACGGGGGCGAGTACGCGTTCATACCGGCGCGGGTGACGGACAACGGGGCGCTGCTGGCGCGGCAGCCGGAGTATATACGGCAGCTGGAGGCGCTGCCGCCGAAGCTACGGGCGGCGTGGCTGGAGGGGCGGTGGGACGTGCTGGCGGGACAGGTGTTCCAGGAGTTCACGGACGACCCGGCGCACTACGCGGACCGGCGGTGGACGCACGTGATCCGGCCCTTTGACATCCCGCGGGAGTGGAACGTGTACCGAAGCTACGACTTCGGGTACGCCAAGCCCTTTTCCTGCGGCTGGTGGGCGGTGGACTTCGACGGGTGCGTGTACCGGATATTGGAGCTGTACGGCTGCACGGGAACGCCGGACGAGGGCGTGCTGTGGACACCGGAGCGGCAGTTCGCGGAGATACGGCGGATGGAGGACGAGCACCCATATCTGCGGGGACGGACCATACGGGGGGTGGCGGACCCGGCCATCTGGGACGCCAGCCGGGGCGAGAGCATCTATGAGACGGCGCTGAAGCACCGGCTGTTCTTTGAAAAGGGGGACAACCGGCGGATACCGGGGTGGATGCAGCTGCACTACCGGATGAGCTTTGACGGGGAGGGGTACCCCATGCTGTATGTGTTCGAAAACTGCCGGGCGTTCATACGGACGGTGCCGGGACTGTCGTACAGCACCACGGCGCCGGAGGATGTGGACACGGGACAGGAGGACCACGCGGCGGATGAGAGCCGGTATTTCTGCATGATGCGGCCCATCGCGCCCCGGGAGAGGACGGAGATACGGCGGGAGCCGTGAGAAACCGGGGGAGGGGCTGCGCCCCCCCCCCCGGTCCAAATTCCGCAGATGGCGAAAATGCGAAATTTTACACAAAAGGGCTGGACAAATTATGCAGCCGTGCTATAATCTGATTATCCGCAGGAGTACTCCTGCTTTGGCGTTTTAAGCTTGTTAAAACGAAGCATCCTGCGGAAATCTAAAAAACCCGGGGTAAGAAAAATGAAAAAGATATTGGCAACCATTTTGGCGCTGGTGTTGGCGATCGGCGTCACGACGATGGCGTGGGCGACGGAGACGGCGGCTGAGAAGGTCGCAAAAGTCGGAGAGACTGAGTATGCGACGCTGCAGGAGGCGGTGAATGCTGCGGACGGTAAGACCGTTCAGCTGCTACAGGATGTTACTGCCAGCATCACTATCGAGAGCGGTAAGACGGTCACGCTGGACCTGAATGGTAAGACGCTGACCAATGAAGATGGTCAGCATACCATTACCAATAATGGTACGCTGACGATCGTTGATACCAGTGCAGCGAAGAGCGGCACGGTGGATAATGTGACACACGCAAAGGGTGCTATCGTAAACTATGGTGTTACGGTGTTAAATGGCGGTACGTTTGAGCGTTCTCAGGAAAAAGGAACATACTCGCCCTATGGGAATGGTGGCAATAGCTGGTATACTATTGCCAACTATGGAAAGATGGAAATCAATGCGGGTGTTACCGTGTATAATAATGGCGGTTACTCCAGCATGATTCGCAACGTTGGTGAAGGCCCTGATGCTTCTACCCTGACCATCAACGGAGGTACGTTCAGCGGCGGTGTCAACACGGTCAAGAACGACGAGGGCGGTGTGCTGGTCGTAAATGGCGGTAACTTTTCCAACACTGCGCAGTATGTTATCATGAACTGGCACAAGACTACTATTAACAACGGAACCTTTAAGACTCTGAATACTGCAAAGGCGGTGTTGTTCACGTCCAACTATGGCGGTGAAGCGAACGCCGCAGCTTCTGCGGGTGAACTGACTATTACAGGCGGTACATTTAAGCGCGCGACCGACACGCAGAAGATGATCGTGGATGCCTATGACGCGAACAATACGGGTACTGCTTCTATTTCCGGCGGTACCTTTGACGCCGATGTGAGCCAGTACCTGGAGAGCGGCAAGCAGCAGAACGCTGACGGCTCCGTGGGCAACATCCCCCGCTACTACTACAACTCCACTACCACCACCGACACCAAGAAGGACGACAACAAGGGCACCAGCCCCAAGACCTTTGACGCGGGCGTGGGTATCTACGCCGTGACGGCGGTGCTGTCCGTGACCGGTATGGCGTGGACCGCTAAAAAGCGTCACTAAGAGCAAATAAAAAAGAAAGCCCGTAAGGGCTTCAAATAAAAAAGAAAGCCCGTAAGGGCTTTCTTTTTTTGCGCTTTTTTTGGGGGGAAGGCTGGGACAAAAAATTTGGGGTGTTGCACGTTTGCGGGCAACTTTCGGGCTGGGCGGGGGCAGGGACAGAACATGAAAGGGAGGTGCTCGGATGGAGCAGGAGACAAGGACCGCGCGGGACGCCGGTGCTCCGGTGAAGATCGGGGCGGAGGCGGTACGGGCCGCGGCGGAGGTGCTGCGGCGCTATCGCGCGGGCAAGCAAAATCTGGACAGGCGCATCATCGACAACGAGCAGTTCTGGAAGCTGCGGCACTGGGAGCAGATGGAGAAGGCGGGCGAGGGCGGCAATCCGGAGGACGTGCGGCCGGCCAGCGGCTGGCTGGTGAACTGCATCCTCAGCAAGCACGCGGACGCCATGGACTGCTATCCGGAGCCAACGGTGCTGCCCCGGGAACCGGGAGACCGGCAGGAGGCAGAGACGCTGAGCCGTATCCTGCCGGTGCTGCTGAAAAACGACCGGTTCAGGCGGACGTATTCCAAGGCGTGGTGGGACAAGCTGAAGTCCGGGTGCGCCGTGTACGGCGTGTTCTGGGACAACGAAAAGCTGCACGGGCTGGGCGACGTGAGCATCCGCAGCATGGACGTGCTGAACCTGTTTTGGGAGCCGGGGGTCACGGACATACAGGAGTCGGAGCACTTTTTCTGCACGGAGCTGGTGCCCAACAACCATCTGGTGCGGAGGTGGCCGGAGCTGAAGGGGAAGCTGGGGCGCGGCGGCGCGCAGGTGAGCCGGTATCTGTTCGACGACAAGGTGGACACGTCGGAGCAGTCGCTGGTGGTGGACTGGTACTACCACACGGAACAGGCGGGGCGGCAGGTGCTGCAGTACTGCAAGTTCGTGGGGGAGAATGTGCTGTATGCCACGGAGAACGACCCGGAGATGGCGGCGCGGGGCTGGTACGACCACGGGAAGTACCCGTTCGTGTTCGATACGCTGTTTCCCGAGGAGGGGACGCCCTGCGGGTACGGGTATGTGGATCTGTGCAAGTCGGCGCAGAAGCAGATCGACCTGATGAACCAGGCTATTCTGAAAAACACGCTGGCGGCGGCGACGCCGCGGTTTTTCATCCGGGCGGACGGCGCGGTGAACGAGAACGAGTATGCCGACTGGACGAGGCCCTTCGTGCACACCAACGGAAACCTGGGCGCGGACTCCATCGCGCCGATCCGGGTGCCGGCGCTGGACAGCGTGTATGTGGCGGTGCTGCAGAACAAGATCGCGGAGATGAAGGAGACGGCGGGCAACCGGGACGTGATGAGCGGCGGCACCGCCGGCGGCGTGACGGCGGCCACGGCTATTGCGGCTTTGCAGGAGGCGGGCGGCAAGCTGTCGCGGAACATGATCGACGACGGGTATGAGGCGTTTTCACAGGTGGTGACGCTGTGCATCGAGCTGATCCGGCAGTTTTACGACGTGCCGCGGCAGTTCCGGCTGCTGGGCCGGGACGGCGGGGCGTTCGTCGCCTACGGCAACGGGGGCCTGCGGCCCAGGGCGCTGCTGACCGGGGGCTATCGCGTGCCGGAGTTTGATCTGGAGGTGATGGCACAGGACGAGACGCCGTACCAGACCATGGAGTACAACCAGTTGGCGCTACAGCTGTTCCAGATGGGGTTCTTCCGCAGCGATATGGCGGAGCAGGCGCTGCGGTGCCTGGAGCTGATGCAGTTCCGCAGCAAGGACGCGCTGGCGGAGGTCATCCGGCAGGGACAGAAGGAGACGGACCAGAAGGCGTGGCTGACGGAGGCGCTGCGGCGGGCGGTGACGCTGCTGGACAAGAGCCAGGGGACCCATCTGGCGGAGGCGCTGGAGCGAGAGCTGGAGAAGCGGGAGAGCAGCGGCGGAAAGGCGGCGGTGCGCCGAAGCAGTGACGCGGTGACGCGGCAGCGGCAGGCCACGCGGCAGGCGGTACGGCCCAGATGATACGGGCCAGATGCGGCGGCGCGCACCTTACGGTGCGGGGCCACGCCGGGTACGGCGAGTATGGGAAGGACATCGTATGCGCGGCGGCGTCCGCGCTGGTGTACGCGCTGGCGGGGAGATTGCGGGAGACAGGGCGGCTGGAACGGTTCCAAAGCGCGCCGGGATACGCGGAGATCGCGGGTACGGGGGACTGTGCCCGGGAGTTCGCGCTGGTGCGGTGCGGGCTGGCGCTGCTGGCGCGGCAATACCCCGGCAGGGTGGAAGTTGGGTCGTGACCTACCACGGGGAGGAGAGTTCGGATGGACGAGCTGGAAAAGACGGCGCAGGAGACTGCGGAGGAGACGGGCGGAATGGCTCCCGACGCCGGGGAGCAGCAGGCACCTGCCGGGGAACAGGGGGTACCTGGCGGGGAAGAGGACTTCGAGACGCTGATACGCGGTCGGTACAAGGGGGAATTCGACGCACGAGTGCGGCGAATACTGGACGGACGGCTGCGGGGACTGCGGCAGGAGAACGAGAGGCTGCGGGAGATGGCGGCCGCGGCGGAGACGGCGCGGCAGCGGGAGCAGGAGGCGCAGCTGCAGGCCGCGATGGAATTCGCGGTGATCCGGGCGCGGCAGCAGATGGCCCAGGCCATTGCCAGCGGCGGAAGCCGCGTGGCGGAGAACGGCGGACGGCGCAGGAGCGTCAGCCGCTGGGACCCGAGGGGGCTCAGCGGTGCGGAGCTGGCGGCGATACGGAAGAGAGTACAGGATGGAGAGAAGATCAGATTTTAGAAAGGGAGAGAAAACATGGAGATGAATTTGCAGATGTTTGCGGAGAACACCCAGACCACGGCGGGCCTGAGCGCGGAGATGAAGACCTACTACGGCATGGAGCTGCTGGAGAATGCCAAGCCGCAGCTGGTGCACAACCAGTTCGCGGCCACGAAGGGCCTGCCTTCCGGCGGCGGCAAGACCGTGGAGTGGCGTAAGTTCGGCGCCTTTGACAAGGCGCTGAAGCCCCTGACCGAGGGCGTGACGCCCGACGGCAGCGGTATCTCCGTCAGCTACATCACCAAGGAGCTGGCGCAGTACGGCGACTACACCACCGTGTCGGATATGCTGGATCTGACGGCCATCGACGACGTGGTGCTGGAGATCACCGACCGCCACGGCAGCAATATGGGCCTGACGCTGGACACGGTGACCCGAAACGAGATCCAGCAGGGCAAGCAGGTGATCTACGCGCCCAAGATCGGCAGCGACGGCACCAAGACCGACGTGACCAGCCGCATGACGCTGGACAAGGACTGCCGCATGACCAGCGAGCTGGTGGCCAAGGCGGCGACCCAGCTGAAGAAGATGAACGCGCCCACCTTTGACGGCAAGTATGTGTGCATCATCCACCCCAGCGTGGCCTTTGACCTGCGCCAGGACGAGGCGTGGATCGCCGCCCACCAGTATGCCGGGGCCACGGAGCTGTTCTCCGGCGAGATCGGTGAGCTGCACGGCGTGCGCTTCGTGGAGACCACGGAGGCGAAGATCTATCGCGGTGAGGACCTGGCCGCCGACAGCCGCACGCTGAAGGTGAACGGCAATGTTATGGCCAGCACCGACGTGACCTTCAACGGCGGTACTGTGGCCGCCGGCGCACTGGCGGGCCGCTATGTGGTGCTGGGCGGCACCCGCTGCCAGGTGGTGAGCAACACCGACGCGAAGCTGGTGCTGGACAAGACCGTCACCGTGGGCGACAAGGAGGTCATCTACCCCGGCGAAGGCGGCAAGCAGGGCTGCGCCGTGTACGGCTGCCTGTTCCTGGGCAAGGGCGCCTATGGCGTGGTGGACCTGAGCGAGGGCACGGAGGTCATCGTGAAGCCCCGCGGCAGCTCCGGCACCGCCGACCCCCTGGACCAGCGCTCCAGCGTGGGCTGGAAGGGCGTACACGCCGCGGCTATCCTGTACGACGAGTACATGGTGCGCGTGGAGTGCGGCAGCAGCTATTCGGACGAGGACAAGGCGAACTGAGGGGGCGTGAAGCAGGGGCGGACGGGTCGTCCGCCCCTGCGGGAAATGCCGCCGTCAGCGCGGCCACGCCGCGCTGACGGGACGTCGAGGCCACCGCCCCCTGGGGAACGCGGGCGGACGGCGGGGCGAGGTCTTACATGAGGAAAGGAGAAGGGCGAGATGAAGGAGAAAATGACAACGGTGCTGCTGCCCAGAGGCAGAAAGCAGGAGGAGAATTTTGTCATCGTGTCCGTCAACGGACGCAGCTGGAAGATCATGCGCGGCGTGGAGGTGCGTGTGCCGGTGTGCGTGGCGGAGGTGCTGGAAAACGCCGCCATGATGGCGGAGGCGGCCCGGCGCTACGTGGACGAGAGAGCTTCCTGAGGTGACGGCCATGGCAAGGACGACGGCAAAACAGGTGCTGGACCGGGTGGACGCGCTGCTGCCCAATGGGTATGCGCGCGCGGAGAAGCTGCGGTGGCTGGCCCAGGCGGAGGGCTTTGTGCGGCGGGAGCTGTGCCGGGAGACGGGGGAACTGCCGGTGCTGACCGAGGAGACGGAGCTGACGGCGGCGCCGCCCTTTGACGAGCTGTACCGGCACTATGTGGAGGCGCAGGTGCACTATGCCAACGGGGAGACGGCGCGGTACAACAGCGCGGCGGGCCTGTGGAACAACGCGTTTCTGACCTATCGGGACTACCGGGCCAGGACGGCGGTGCCGGAGGGCGGCGCGTCGGCGCTGCGGCTGTGCTGAAAGGGGGCGGCGGAGATGTATTTTCCCAAGCTGAAGGCGGCGGCGCAGCAGCGGGCAGGCGTAGAGCAGTTCGGGGGACTGGATCGCCGTCCGGGCAGCGGCGCGGGGAGCCTGGAGCAGATGGAGAACCTGTGGAGCAGCGGGTATCCGGCGCTGGAGACGCGGCCCCTGCGGCGGACGGTGACGCAGCTGACAAAGCCCAACGGCATGACGGAGAAGGACGGATTGTTCTGGGTGGACGGTATGGCGCTGTATGTGAACGGCGCAAAAACGGGGTTGGTGCTGACGGACAGCCGGAAGCAGCTGGTGAGCATGGGGGCGTATCTGCTGATCTTTCCGGACAAGAAGTACATCAATACCCAGGATCTGACGGACTTCGGAAGCATGGAGAACGTGCGGGCCACCACGGGAGAGGTGACGTTCACCCTGTGCGACGGGACTGGGGAGAGCCTGGGCAGCTACGCGGCGGGCACAGAGGCGCCCCAGGAGCCCCGGACGGGGGATCTGTGGCTGGACACGGAGCGACCGGAGAGCGTGATGCGGCGGTATGACGGCAGCACATGGACGGCGCTGACGGAGGTGTACACAAAGATCGCCGCTGTGGGCGTGGGACTGGGCTTCCGCGCCGGGGACGGCGTGACGGTGGCAGGCTGCGGCGCGGCGGAGCTGAACGGCCTGCACATATTGCAGGCGGCGGAGGACGACTGGGTGCTGATGCCGGCGCTGTGCCGGACACTGGACAGTCAGACGGCGGCGGTGACGGTGATGCGGCTGATGCCGGAGATGGACTTTGTGGTGGAGCAGGGCAACCGGCTGTGGGGGTGCAAATACGGCATCGTGGACGGTCAGGCGGTGAACGAGATATACGCCTGCGCGCTGGGGGATTTCCGCAACTGGAACAGCTTTGCGGGGCTGAGCACCGACAGCTACGCCGCCGCCAGAGGCTCGGACGGACCCTTTACCGGGGCGGCGGCCTGCATGGGCGGCGTGGTGTTCTTCAAGGAGAACTGCATGGAGCGCATCTATCCGGCGGCGGGCGGCGGGCACCAGATCGTGACGGTGCCGTGCAGCGGCGTGCGGAAGGGTGCGGAGAGGACCGTGGCTGTGGCGGACGGCGTGGTGTACTATCTGGGGAACGACGGGGTGTACGCCTTTGACGGAAGTATGCCGGTGTGCGTATCCCGGGCGCTGGGCGACAAGCGGTATACCGGCGGCGTGGCTGGCGGGGAAAGCGGCCGGTACTGGCTGTCCGCCGTGGACGCGGCGGGAGAGACGGAGCTGCTGGTGTACGACACGCAGAAGCGGCTGTGGCACCGACAGGACAATACGGCGGCGGTGGCCTTCGCCCGGTGGAACGGGGAGATGACAGTACTGTGCAGCGACGGACGGCTGCTGGATACAAGCGGTACATTGGGGACGGCGGAGACGGGGTTCTCCTGGAGCGCCGAAAGCGGCGACCTGGGACTGTACACGCCGGAGCACAAGTATCTCTCGCGGCTGGAGCTGCGGCTGAAGACGGCGGCCGGGAGCACGGTGAAGGCGTACGTCTGCTATGACGGGGACAACGTCTGGGAACAGGTGGGCGGTGTATCCGGCGAGGTGGGGCAGACCCGCGGCGCGGTGCTGCAGGTGCGGCCCCGGCGGTGCGGGCATCTGCGGCTGAAGCTGGCCGGGGACGGACCGTGCCGGGTGTACAGCGCGGCAGCGGTGTATGAGAAGGGAAGTGACGGGCCATGAGCGTGCTTGCCCTGCCGATGGCACCGGCGGGATCGGTGCAGGAGCAGGTGACGCAGCAGTATGCGTATCTGGTGCAGATGGCCCAGCAGCTCAACCTGGCGCTGGGACAGCTGGAGGCGCTGGGCGGCGGGGCCGGAGAGGCCTCCGCCCGGCGGCAGGCCAACGGGCGCTTGGGCACGGCGGCATCGGAGACGGCGGACGGGCAGTATGAGACGCTGCGGAGCATGATCCTGAAGACGGCGGACCAGGTACAGAAGACCACGGCGGCATTGACGGCGAAGCTGGAGGAGGAATATGTGGCGAGCTCGGACTTCGGCAGCTATGTGGCGAAGCTCAGCGCCCAGCTGGAGGCGGCACCGGAGGCGGTGACGCAGTATTACAGCTTTTTCTCCGACCTGCAGGCCAACGTGGAGAAGGTGGACGCGGCCTTTGCGCACTATAAGCTGGACACGGAGGGGTATATCCGCACGGGTATCGTGTACTACGACGGAGCCGCGCCGGTGTATGGCGTGGCTGTGGGACAGGACCTGACGTGCAGAGAGGTGGACGGCGAAAAGGTGGTGGAGCAGAACAACTTTCGCGCGGTGTTCACCGCCACGCGGCTGTCCTTCTGGCAGGACGCCACGGAGGTGGCCTATGTGTCCAACAATCGGCTGTACATCACGAACATCACGGTGCTGGGCGGTATCGATGTAGGGCAGTGGAGCATGGAGGCGGCGGAGGGCGGACTGGCCTTCCGGTGGATCGGAGGGTGAGTGTGTGAGCTATACGGCGTTGGACAGCATCCAGTGGGGCGGCGTGCCGAAGATCGGCGTCAGCTTCGGCTATGACAGCCGGCGCAGCGGCAGCGCGATGCAGTACAGGATCTATGTGACGGTGGCGCCGCTGACAGGGGCATCGTATTTTGGGTACCCTATCTATCTGTCGGTGACGGTGGACGGCGGAAGTGTGTGCAGCGGGCATACGCTGAAGGCGGCATCGCCCAGCCGGTGGAGCAGCGCGATCGAGTACGACAGCGGCTGGGTAACAGCGGCAGGAGCAGTGGGCACCGCGCCGCTGGGGATACGGCTGTACAGCGGCTCCGGGTCTGCCAGAGACGACAGCTACGGCTATGCGCTGCCGGTGGAGCGCGTGGAGGACATTGGAGATTTCTCGCTGACGGCGGGGGACGCGGTGATCGGACAGACGGGGACGCTGACGCTGACGCGGCCCGGGTATGGGTACAGCTTTACGTTCAGCTATGTGCTGGGGGCGGCCTCCGGAACGCTGAGCAGCGGCGCGCTGCGGACGGTGAGCAGCAGCGCGGGGCGCGTGGTGTACCAGTGGACGGTGCCGGAGTCGCTGGCCGGGGAGCTGCCGGAGACGACGCACGGCACCGGGACGGTGACGGTGAAGGTGTACAGCGGCGGTACGCCGGTGGGGAGCCTGAGCGCGGCGTTCACGGCCTATGTGCCGGAGACCATGCGGCCCACGGCGGCGCTGACCACGGAGGTGGTAAACGACGGTACGGCAGCGGAGAGCTGGGGGCTGTGTGTGCAAGGCATCAGCCGGATACGGTATGCGGCGACGGCGGCGGCACAGGGCGGCGCGTCCGTGCGGTCGGTGCAGTTCCGCTTTGCGGGGCAGGAGCTGACCGGCACGACCGGGACGACGGCGGTCATCGGCATCAGCGGGACGCTGCGGCCCACGGTCACGGTGACGGACAGCCGGGGACGGTCGGCGACGGCGACAGGCGAGGCGGTGACGGTGGCGGCGTACTATCCGCCGGCCATCACGGCGTCTATGGCGGCGCGGTGCGCCGCGGACGGCACAGAGAAGGACGACGGGGCGTATCTGAAGGTGAAGTGCGCGGCACAGTGCGCCGATGTGCAGGGGCACAATACGGTGGTCCTGCGGGCGCGCTTCCGGCCCGTGGGCGGCGCGTGGAGCGGCTATACAGCGCTGCTGCCGGGGGCGGAGCAGCTGCTGGGCGGTGGGCTGGACAGCGGGACCTCCTATGAGGTGGAGCTGAGCGCGGAGGATACGGTGGGGAACGTGCGGGTGGTGCGGTATACGGCGGCCACCAGCCGGGTGACGCTGCATCTGCGCGCCGGCGGAATGGGCGCGGCCTTCGGCAAATATGCGGAGCAGGAGGCGCTGGAGTGCGTGTGGCCGGCGGTGTTTTACGGGGATGTGGCGGTATCCGGTGCGCTGACGGTGAACGGACAGACAGTGGAGGCGATGCTGTTTCCGGTGGGCAGCGTGCGCCTGACAGACAGCCCTGCGGCGCCGGAGACACCGGCAGGCGCGGTATGGGAGAGCGTGGAGACAGGCATCGCCGGCGTGTATGGCTGGCGGCGCACGACATGACGAGGAGGAGAGAGGCATGGCATCGACGTATACGATGGTGGCATACGGTTCACAGGGCAGCGCGGTGCGGCAGCTGCAGAATGAATTGAACAAGCGGGGGTATAGTCTGGACCAGGATGGTATCTTCGGCAAGAAGACGAGAGCCGCGGTACGGGACTATCAGAAGAAGAACGGACTGACGATGGTGGACGGTATTGCCGGCGATGAGACGTGGGGGAGCCTGCTGTCCGCGCCTACGGCGGCGGAGCAGGCGGCGCAGGCCGCCGCGGCAGCAGAGGCGGCGGCACCCAGGGCGGAGGTCACGGCGGGCACGGCGCGGCGTCTGCAGGAGCTGGAGAGGGGATATACGCCATCGGACGAGGTAACGGCGGCGCAGGCATACCGGGACAGCGTGGCGGCGTTAGAGCCGGAGGCGTACCGGTCCCGGTTCGAGGAGCGTTTGCAGACCCTGTATGACCAGATCGCGGGGCGGGAGGCCTTCGACTACGATCCGGAGGAGGACGAGTCGTACCAGCGGTATGCCAGACTGTATGCCGCCCGCGGCGCGGCGGCCATGGAGGACACGCTGGGCAAGGCGGCGGCCCTGACCGGCGGGTATGCCTCCAGCTACGCCCAGAGCGCGGGGCAGCAGGCGTACAACGGCTATTTGCAGGAGCTGGCAGCGCTGGTGCCGGAGCTGCGGCAGGCGGCGCTGGCGGAGTATCAGCAGGAGGGCAAGGCTTTGCAGAACCAGTACAGTATGCTGGACGCACAGGAGAAGGCGGACTATGACCGCTGGCAGGAGGCGCGTGGCGACTGGCAGAAGCAGCTGGAGGCGGCTCAGGCGGCGTATGAGGACGCGGGCAGCCGGGATCAGAGACTGTATCAGGCGCTGCTGGCACATTTTTCCGACAAAGCGGAGCAGGAGAGGAAACTTTCCGCCTCCGGCGTCCGTCTTACAGATAGTGGAGATACCGGCAGCAGGGGCGAGAGCCTGAGTTCTACGGCGGCGGAGAGCCTGCAGCGGGCCGTGGTGAACTATCTGAAGCGGGGCAACGGCGATCTGGCCCAGGCGTTGGCGGCGCAGTATACGGCCCGCATGACACCGGCGCAGCGGCAGCGGTTCGAGAAGCTGCTGGGCCAGTACGGCATGACGTTGGCATAAGGGTCGGATAGGGGAAAAGTGCTTGCAATCAGGGGCGCTGTATGGTATCATATCAAAGTATATTGCAACGCGGCGGACACGCCGCAGCGGCTCGAGAGGAAGAGAGGAGCCGCGGGAAGGAGCAGCAATGGAGAAGATGAAGAAGCACTTTTTACGCCGAATGGCGCTTGTGATGGCGCTGCTGACGCTGGGCTCTGCCGTGCTGGTGGGCTGCGGCGGGCAGAAGGAGCCGGAACCGGACCCCAAGGATGAGGTCATCGTGGAGCCGGAGCCCATCCAGCTGCCGGACGGTGTCAGCTTTGACGAGAAGAAGTACCCGGACGTGTTCGGGTTCATCCAGATCCCTAACGCCACCCAGTGCGCCATCAGCAAGGGCCACTATCTGGCGCAGAGCCCCAAGTCCACTAAGAGCAGCACCGGGTATGACGACGATTACTACCTGCAGCGCGATTTGGACGGCAAGACCAACAAGGCCGGCTCGCTGTACATCCAGGCGTACTACAACAAGTCTGACCTCAGCGACCCCATGACGGTGATCTACGGCCACAACATGGCCAACCGGACCATGTTCGGCGGTTTGCAGAGCTACGGCGAGACGCTGAAGTTCGACGACAACGCCGTGATGTACATCTATCAGCCGGGCCGTCAGCTGACCTATAAGTTCTTCGCATGCATCCCCTATGATACCAGCCACATCCTGTACTACCACGACTTCAAGGACGAGAAGGTGTTTAACGCATTCTTTGAGGCGCTGGGCAAGGCGGCCAGCGATCCCAAGTACAAGAGCGACACCAACCAGAACGCCTTTTACAGTGCCGAGGGCTGCGTGAACGTGGACAAGACCAACCTGCCCCAGGCGGGCGACAAGGTGGTGGTGCTGTCCGTGTGCAAGAACGGCGACGATCATCACCGCTATCTGCTGATGGCAAAGCTGGTGGAGGACTCCGCCGCGCCCATCACCATGACCCGCGGTGAGGCCGAGGCTGCCGGTATCCCGGCGGACCGCATCCAGGACAAGGCAGCGGCAGACGCCGCGGCCGCTGCCGCGAATGTCTCCGCGGTGGAGGATGCTGCCGCCAATAAGACCGACACTGCCAGCAAGACGGATACGGCCAAGACGGAGCACAAGGGCTGAGTCGGACCTGAAAAACAAAAACCTCCCGGACTGTGTGGTCCGGGAGGTTTTTCGATGCATTTTCAGAGAGCGTTGCCGTCGGTCTGCGTCAGGAGATCGGCCAGGGAGACACTGTCCAGATAGTCGTTGATGATGGTGTCCAGCTTTTCCCACATGGGGAGCGTGGTGCAGTGACCGGCGCGGGGGCAGGTGTTCTCGTCGCCCTCCAGGCAGGTGACGGGGGCCAGAGAACCCTCGGTGAGGCGGAGGATCTGGCCCACGGAATAGTCGGCGGCGGGGCGGTTCAGGCGGTAGCCGCCGCCCTTGCCACGAAGGCCGTCCACCAGGCCGGCCTTGGACAGCACGGAGATGATGCTCTCCAGATATTTTTCAGAGATGCCCTGCCGTTCGGCAATGGCGGGCAGGGGGAGATAGGCGGCGCTGTCGTCCTGAGCCAGCTCCAGCATGACCCGGAGGGCGTAACGGCCTTTGGTAGATACGAGCATGGGAAGACCTCCCTTATGTTAGCAAACATAGTATAGCACTATGTTTATGCGATTGCAAGGGGAAAACGCTCACATATAGTGGTACTTATTCCGCTTGAGCACCAGAAAGACGCCGGAGATGATAAAGGCAAAGATCTCGGCGGCGGTGATGGCCCACCAGATACCGTCCACGCCCAGAAGTATGGGCAGGATGACGACGGAGCCGGCTTGGAACACAAGCGTCCGCAGGAAGGAGATGGCAGCGGAGACGGCACCGTTGTTCAGGGCGGTGAAGAAGCCGGAGGCAAAGATGTTGAAGCCTGCCAGCAGGAATGACCAGCAGAACAGCCGGAAGGCATGGGTGGTCAGAGCGTAGAGGCTGGCATCGTAGCCCACAAACAGCCGGGACAAGGGGGCGGCCAGCACACGGGCCAGGACCGTCAGGGTCACGCCGCCGATGGCCATCAGCAGGGCGCTTTTCCGCAGGAGGTTTTTCAGCTCGCTGTGGTGCTGCGCGCCGTAGTGGAAGCTGACCACCGGCGCGCTGCCGATGGAGTAGCCGATGAAGATGGCTACGAAGATGAACTGGACGTACATCAGAACGCCGTAGGCGGAGACGCCGTCCTCGCCGATTAGGCGCATGAGCTGGAAATTGTAGAGCATACCCACCAGGGAGGAGGAGATGTTGCTCATCAGCTCGGAGGAGCCGTTGCCGCAGGACTGGAGGATGGGGCGCAGACGCAGTGCGGCGGGCCGCAGGCGCAGCAGGCTTGTGTTGGGCCGCAGGAAGTAGATCAGGGGCAGTACGCCGCCTACACACTGGCTCAGGCCGGTGGCGATGGCCGCGCCGGCCACACCCCAGTTAAAACCGGCGATGAAGAGCGCGTCCAGCACCATGTTGGTGATGCCGGCGGCCACGGTGACGAAAAGGCCCAGGCGGGGCTTTTCGGCGGCGATGAAGAAGCTCTGGAACACGTTTTGCAGCATGAAGGCGAAGGTGAAGCCGGTGACGATGCGGCCATAGAGAATGCAGTCGGCCATCATGGCGTCAGACGCGCCCAGCAGACGGGACACGGCGGGCATGGTGATGATGCCCACGGCGGAGAGAACGATGCCCAGCAACAGGGTGAACAGTACCAGCATGGAGAAGGTGCGGTGGGCCTCCTCCTGCTTGCCCTCGCCCAGCAGCTTGGACACCAGGGCGGTGCCGCCGGTGCCGATCATAAAGCCCATGCCGCCCAGGATCATCACGAAGGGCATGACCAGGTTTACGGCGGCAAAGGGCGTTTTACCCACGAAATTGGAGACGAACAGACCGTCCACCACGCCGTAGATGGACGTGAAGACCATCATGCAGATGGAGGGAAGCGTGAAGCGCAACAGCTTGCCATACGTGAAATGATCGGAGAGACGGATGGATTGCTTTGCCATGGGGGCCTCCTATCGAAAAAAGTAGCTCCATCATAAAGATGGAGCTAAATCATCCCGCCGAAGGCGGAGTTTGAACTTGGTGACCCGTACCGGATTCGAACCGATGTTAAAGGCGTGAGAGGCCTCTGTCTTAACCACTTGACCAACGGGCCGTATAGAAAATCACCGGCGGTCGGGTCGGTGATTCGCTATTACTGGTACACCTTCAGGGACTCGAACCCTGGACACCCTGATTAAGAGTCAGGTGCTCTACCAACTGAGCTAAAGGTGCATAGACGGCATTATCATCGGCGGGCTTGGCGGGGGCGGCCGCGGGAGCTGCGGGCGCCTCGGCAGCGGGGTGGTCACGCTTTTCGATGAACTTGGGCGCCACCTGGGGGAACAGCGCCAGGCTCAGCACATCCTCGTCGGACTTGGCCAGACTCTTGAACTCCTCGCGGTACTTCTCCAGCTCCGGCTCCAGCAAATCGGCGGGACGACAGGTGATGACATCCTCAGGGGCGATGCCCGCCTTGGAGCGGACCTCCTCGTTGACCTTGCCGGGCAGCTTGCCGTATTCACCCTTGAGCATGGCGCGGCTCTCCTTGGGGAACGTCTTGTAGCGCTCGCCCATGATGACGTTCATCACGGCCTGGGTGCCCACGATCTGGGAGGAGGGCGTTACCAGCGGGGGATAGCCGAAGTCCTTGCGGACGCGGGGGATCTCCGCCAGCACGTCGTAGTATTTATCCTCTTTGCCAGCCTGCTTCAGCTGGGAGATCAGGTTGGAGAGCATACCGCCGGGCACCTGATACAGCAGGGTGTTGGTGTCCACGCGGAGGACCTTGGGGTCCAGGATACCGGCATCCTGCAGCCGCTGGGCCACCTTGCGGAAGTGGGCGGCCACGGGGGACATCTTCTCCAGGCTCAGGCCGGTGTCACGGACGGTGCCCTGCAGCGTGGCCACCAGGGACTCGGTGGCGGGCTGGCTGGTGCCGTTGGCCATGGGGCTCAGCGCGGTGTCCACGATGTCCACACCGGCATAGGCCGCCATCAGCAGCGTCATATCGCCGGTGCCGGAGGTGTTGTGGGTGTGCAGATGGATGGGAACGCTGACCGTCTCCTTCAGTGCCTTGACCAGAGAGTAGGCCTCCATGGGCAGCAGCAGGTTGGCCATGTCCTTGATGCAGATGGCGTCCGCGCCCATGCCCTCCAGCTCCTTGGCCAGCTTGACGAAGTAGGCCTCGTTGTGGATGGGGGAGATGGTGTAGCTGAGGGTGGCCTCCACCTGTCCACCGTATTTCTTGGTGGACTTGATGGCCTGCTCCAGGTTGCGCACGTCGTTCAGCGCGTCGAAAATGCGGATGATGTCGATGCCGTTTTCGATGGACTTGGCGCAGAAGGCGTCCACCACATCGTCGGCATAGTGCTTGTAGCCCAGAATATTCTGGCCGCGGAAGAGCATTTGCAGCTTCGTGTTCTTCACATGCTTGCGGATGGTACGCAGGCGCTCCCACGGATCCTCGTTCAAAAAGCGCATACAGGCGTCGAAGGTGGCGCCGCCCCAGCACTCCAGAGAGTAGTAGCCGATGGCGTCCAGCTGCTCCAGTGCGGGCAGCATATCCTCGATGGTCATGCGGGTGGCCGCCTGGGACTGGTGGGCATCGCGGAGGATGGTATCGGTGATGAGCAGGGGCTTATTAGACAGAAATTCCATAGTTACCTCCTATTAACCGAACAGGGAGATCAGCACGCCCGCGGCGATGGCCGAGCCAATGACGCCGGCCACGTTGGGGCCCATGGCGTGCATCAGCAGGAAGTTGCCGGGGTTTTCCGCCTGGCCGACCTTCTGGCTGACACGGGCGGCCATAGGTACGGCGGACACACCGGCAGAGCCGATGAGGGGATTGATCTTCTCCTTGAGGAACAGGTTCATGAACTTGGCCAGCAGGACGCCGCCGGCGGTGCCGAAGCCGAAGGCCACCACGCCCATGCCCATGATAGCCAGAGTCTTGGGGCTGAGGAAGGTGGCACCGGTGGCGGTGGCACCCACGCTGATGCCCAGGAAGATGGTGACGATGTTCATCAGCTCGTTCTGCATGGTCTTGCTGAGGCGATCCAGCACACCGCACTCCTTGGCCAGGTTGCCCAGCATCAGGCAGGCGATCAGCGGTGCGGCGGAGGGGACCAGCAGGGCCACGAACACCGTGACCACGATGGGGAAGAAGATCTTTTCCTTCTTGCTGACCTCACGCAGGGGCTTCATGACGATCTGGCGCTCCTCCTTGGTGGTCAGCGCCTTCATGATGGGCGGCTGGATAACAGGCACCAGGGCCATGTAGGAATAGGCGGACACGGCGATGGGGCCCAGCAGGGCCGGGGCCAGCATGGCGGTGACGAAGATGGCCGTGGGGCCGTCCGCGCCGCCGATGATGCCCACGGAGGAGGCCTCGGCGCCGGTGAAGCCCAGCAGACGGCAGCCAACGTAGGTGAGGAAAATGCCCAGCTGGGCGGCAGCGCCCAGCAGCAGGCTCTTGGGGTTGGCGATCAGGGGACCAAAGTCGGTCATGGCGCCCACGCCCATGAAAATAAGGCAGGGATAGATGCCCAGCTTGATACCCAGGTACAGCACATCGATCAGACCGACGCTGACAGTGACATTACTGAGGGTCATGCCATAGGAGGCGAGGTACTGCTCGGCAGTTACCAGGGCGTCCAGCTGGTTGGACAGCGTGCCCACGGCCTCGGAACCGCTGGCGGCAAGCTGTGCCATCAGGTTATCGAGCACACCGGGGTCGAACGTACTCTGCGCCGCCGTCATCAGGGAGTCGGCGTAAGGCTGGAGCATATCGGCAGATACGCCGTTTGCCAGCATTTCCGAGAGGAACTGTGCCGTGATGGGCTCGCCGCCGAACAGGTCCCAGTGGACGTGTCCGCCGGCGAACAGGATCTCGTGGAACATCTCCGCGCCGGGCAGGTTCGTCACCAGCATACCGAATGCGATAGGAACCAGCAGCAGCGGCTCAAACTTCTTGACGATACCCAGAAACAGCAGCACAACGGCAATGACCAACATAATGGCACTCTTCCAGTTGTCGCCCTGGAAAAACTGGTAAAAGCCGGTGCTTACAAAGAAATTGGCAATAGCTTCCATGTGCAGTCCTCCGGCGTCAGCCGATGGTGCACAGCAGCGCGCCGGACTCCACGGCGGCGCCCTTGGTCACAGACACGGAGGTAACGGTGCCGTCGCAGGGAGCCATGATCTCGTTCTCCATCTTCATGGCCTCCAGGATCATCAGCACGTCGCCCTTCTTGACGGCGCTGCCGTTGGACACGTTCACCGCCAGAATGTTGCCGGGCATGGGAGCGCAGACCTTTTCGCCGCCGGCAGGGGCTGCGGCGGGGGCGGGAGCAGCCGCAGGGGCGGCCACGGAGGCAGCGGGAGCTGCGCCGGTGATCTCCTCCAGCTCGACTTCATACACGGTACCGTTGACATTGACTCTGTACTTTTTCATGGTGAAATCCTCCTCACACATTACACTTTCTTCATGGATACGATACGGATGGCGGAGACATCGGTCCCCATGTCCTCGGCGATGGCAGCGGCTACGGCGGCCATCATCGCGGGGGTGACGGCGCCAGGTGCGGGCATGGCGGCGGGAGCCGCCGGCATCTGGGGCACGGTCTTGGGCGCGGAGGTGCGGGCACATACCCAGCTCATCAGTGTGACCAGCAGTATGATGCACAGCAGCCCGGCAAACACCGTTCCCAGGCCCATCAGCACGACGAACAGGTTGGAATATTCAGGCATGGTTTGGATCTCCTCCCATACTAATATAGATTACCCACATTGTACCAAACATTTGGTAGTAATGCAATCCGAAAACGGCTAAAACTGCAAAATTGTGAGAAGTCCTAAAAAATTTTTTGGTTCATTGACGGAATACACAAACCACAGGGAAACGACCTTTCCTTGGAAGAAAATACTTTCCATCCGCTATTGTCTGTGCTATACTGTGTTTCTATTCCGAAAGCAGGGGAGGCGCGGCTATGCGGTACGAAAATGTGGTGCAGGGCCGCTTTCTCTCGCGCCCCAATCGCTTCATTGCGCTGGTGGAGCTGGACGGCGCCGAGACGGTCTGCCATGTGAAGAACACCGGACGCTGTCGTGAACTGCTGGTACCGGGGGCTGAGGTGTATCTGGTGCCGGGTGTCACGCCGGGGCGTAGGACACCCTACGATCTTGTCGCGGTGAATAAGGGCGGCAGGCTGATCAATATGGACGCCCAGGCACCGAACCGGGCGTTTGCGGAGTTTGCACGGACCTTCGACCCGCAGGCCGAGAGCATCCGGCCGGAGTTTCGCTTTGGCGAGTCGCGGCTTGATTTCTGCTTGACGCGGCCCGATGGGCTGCATCTGGTGGAGGTGAAGGGGGTCACGCTGGAGCAGGGCGGCCACGCCCGCTTCCCGGACGCGCCTACGGAGCGGGGCGTGAAGCACGTGCATGAATTGATACGCGCTGTGGAGCAGGGCTGCCGGGCTACAGCTTTCTTCGTCATCCAGATGGCGGAGGTCGTTGATTTTGCGCCCAACGATGATACACATCCCGCATTCGGCGCGGCCCTGCGGCAGGCGCGCGAGGCGGGGGTCAGCATTGCCGCTTACAGCTGCCGTGTTGCGCCGGACGCCATGTATATCGATCACCCTGTGCCGGTGGTTTTGTGAGGAGAGTGTCCGTATGACATTGCTGGAGATATTCCTGATCGGCATCGGTTTGAGTATGGATGCCTTTGCCGTGGCGATATGCAAGGGACTGGCCATGCCGGACAAGGTGCATAAGAGGAGCGCGTTTCTCATCGCCCTGTATTTCGGCGTATTCCAGGCGGTCATGCCCGCGCTGGGCTGGCTGCTGGGCTCACAGTTTGCCCATTATGTGACCCGGTTCGCGCCCTGGATCGCCTTCGTGCTTCTGGCATGGATCGGCGGCAACATGATTCGGGAGAGCCGCGCTGAGGAAGAGGAGGACGAGCAGCCCTCCGACGGGCAGGTGAAGCACAAAGAGCTGCTGGTGCTGGCCGTGGCCACCAGCATTGACGCCCTGGCCGTGGGCGTCACGTTTTCCATGGTGGAGTTGTCCGTGTCCATCTGGCTGGCCGTCTGTCTTATCGGCTGCACCACGTTCCTGATATCCCTGGGCGGTGTGTATGTGGGCAATGTGTTCGGCGCAAAGTACAAGAATAAGGCTGAATTCGTGGGAGGCACTATCCTGATTCTGATAGGTGTGAAGATCATTCTGGAGCATTTTGGCGTGCTGTAAAAAGATCCCCCGGCGATGTATATCGCCGGGGGATCTTTTTACAGATGTGCGAGCAGATCCATAGTAATGCGGGCGGTGATGCCCCACAGGTGGTAAGGCAGGCCGTGATACACCGGGACCTCCAGCCGCCAGGGACGCCAGGGGTAGTCCGCAGGGACGCCGGCGTCCGCATAGGGGAAATCCGGGGCCTCCACCGGCTGCCGGTACAGGTAGACCTCCGGCGGATGCGCCTTCAGTTCCCGCAGGGGCAGCAGGAAGGTGCCGGCTACCTCCTCCGGCGCGGGGCGCATGGCTGCCAGTGCCGCAGGGTCCACCTCACCCAGCACCGGCCGGAGCAGGCTGCCCGCACGGATGTGGATGAAGTCCATTTCGCCGATCACGGTCACGGCGCTTTCCGGGATGCCAAGCTCCTCCCAGGTCTCCCGCAGGGCGCACTGGATGGCCGTTTCCCCCGCCTCGCGCTTGCCGCCGGGGAAACACACCTCGCCCGGCTGCCGGACGCTGGCGGAGCGTATCTCGTACAGCAGGCAGTATTCGCCGTCCTGACGGACCAGGGGGACCAGCACGGCGGAGCCGCCTCTCTCGCCCATCAGCGTGGGCGTATGCGCCGTGTAGTAGCCGCGCAGGGGGGAAATATCCATGATCGGGCCTCCTCTCGGTCAAAAGCGGTGCTTGTCCGCATTGTTTTTATCGATGTGTGGTTGTATCGCAGAGCGGTCTGCGAAAAAGACGTCCCCGCCTTGCGGCGGGGACGCGTAATGCGCGGTAGATCCTCAGCAGCTGCACCCGCAGCCGCCGTTATTGCCGCCGCAGCCGCAGCCATTGCCGCAGCCGTTGCCGCAGAACAGGAACAGCAGGATGATGGCGATGATGATCCAGCAGCAGCTGCTGCCGCCAAAGCAGGAATTCTGATTACACATACCGTAACCTCCTATGAAAATTTGACCGCCACATCGGTCTCATTCTCATAGTATGCCGGCTGCGGTAAAGTGTGCGCCTCAAAGCTGCGAGATGCGATAGCTGAGCGTCAGCAGGGTGTCCACAAAGTGGATGTCCTCGAAGAAAACGCCGTCCTCCTTGGTGGAGAGCTCCACATTGGTAAAATTCCAGAAGCCGCGCACACCCAGACCGATCAAACGGTCCGCCAGCGGCTGGGCTACATTCTGCGGGACGGTCAGGACCGCCACGTTGGGGTGATAGTTGGCGACATATTCCTCCAGCTCATCCATCGAGTGGACCGAGACACCGCGGATCTCCGTGCCGATCAGCGCGGGGGAGACATCAAAAGCGGAGTCGATCCGGAAACCGACCTTATCAAAATCAAAATTCTGCAGCAGGGCGTGACCCAGATGGCCCACACCGATCACAATGATGCGGTGGCCGCTGTCTATACCCAGGATGTGGCCGATCTCCGCACGCAGCTCGGCCACATTGTAGCCGTAGCCCTGCTGGCCGAACTCACCAAAGCAGCTCAGGTCCTGCCGAATCTGGGAGGCGGTGATGTCCATCTTGGCGCCCAGAGAGTTGGAGCTGATACGCACCACGCCTTTGTTGTACAGATCGTCCAGATACCGATAGTACCGGGGAAGACGATGAATGACAGCATCGGAGATTTTTTGCTTCTTCATAGAAAAACCTTCTTTTGTGTGGAATGCGGCGCACAGCGCTCGATGTATTGTGGCTATTTTACAACAAGTATGCGAAGTTGTCAACTTTTTTAACAAAGTGAAGCGAAAAATTTTCTTTACTTTGCGCCGGGAAGGTGGTATAGTAATGGGGCTGTAAGCTGATAAAACAGAATATGATATGCGCCCGTAGCTCAGATGGATAGAGCGTTAGACTCCGACTCTAAAGGCCGCTGGTTCGAATCCAGTCGGGCGTACGATGGTATACTCTGTGTCAGAGCGCAGCCCGTACTATGGGAACTGTATCCGATCATAGTCTCACGGTGTTTAGCGGCGGTGCCTGCCTGTATGTGAAGATGAAAGGACGGTGACAGTGGTGTATTTCGAATACGGTGAAACGGAGCTTTCCTATCTGCGGCAAAAGGACAAGCGGCTTGGTGAGGTCATTGACCGCGTTGGCCATATCGACCGTGCCGTGGATACGGATCTGTTCTCTGCCATTGTCCATCATATCATCGGCCAGCAGATATCGACTAAGGCGCAGGCGACCATCTGGCAGAGGTTGCAGGAGGCGCTGGATGAGGTGAACGCGGAGAGCATCCTTGCGGTGGGGGTCCCCGAACTGCAATCCCTGGGTATGACCTTCCGTAAGGCGGAATACATCAAAGACCTGGCGCAAAAGGTCCGGGACGGTGCGTTTGACCTGGGCAGCATATGGCAGAAAACGGACGGGGAGGTGATCCACGAACTGAGCAGTCTGAAGGGTGTTGGCATCTGGACAGCGGAGATGATCCTGCTGTTCTGTATGCAGCGGCCCGATGTGTTTAGTTACGACGATCTGGCTATTCAGCGCGGACTGCGGATGCTCTATCACCACCGCAGCATTGACCGTAAGCGGTTTGAGATGTACCGCCGTCGGTTTAGCCCGTATGGCAGCGTGGCGAGCCTGTATCTGTGGGCGGTGGCCGGTGGAGCGATACCGGAGTTGAAAGATCATAAGCCGAAAAAGAGATTGGAGGGAAAGAGATGATCTGGACATCCGAGTATATGTCGCCGCTGGGTAGGATCACGCTGGCCTGCGACGATGAGGCGCTCGTTGGTCTATGGTTCAACGGGCAGCGGTATTTTGGCAGCGTTCTGCCAGAAGTGACTGCACAAAGGGAACACCCGTTGTTTGCAGAGGCCGGTCGTTGGCTGGATATCTATTTTTCCGGTAAGGAACCGGGGTTTCTGCCGCCGCTGCGCTATGATACCACACCGTTCCGTAAGCGTATCTGTGACATCATGCTGACGATACCGTATGGAAAGACCATGACCTACGGAGAGATCGCCGCTGAAGCGGCTCGCCAGCAGGGGCTGGCCAAAATGTCCGCACAGGCGGTGGGCGGCGCGGTGGGGCATAACCCGATCTCTCTCATGATCCCGTGCCACCGTGTGGTGGGTACAAACGGCAGTCTTACCGGCTATGGCGGTGGCATCCAAAGGAAGAAAGCATTGCTGGAGCTGGAGCGTGCCGATATGCATGGCTTGTTCGTACCGAAGAAGGGGACCGCGCTTTGACCGGGTCTCGCTTCCTGTGAGGCCTGAGAATATACGCACGTCCGGCCTGACTGGGCCGGACGTGTATTTTTGTTTTTCCTGCGAGGGTATTTGACGAAAAAATGTGAGAAAAGAGCAGACAGCGTCTTGAAAACAGGCGGCGGGACTGCCATCATGATCGACGCCGGCTATAACTACGAACGGCTGGCGGAGAAGATGGCATGGCCGGGTATTGCACCGCAGTCCATTCGGCACATTCTCATTACCCATCAGGATACTGACTGGAAAACAAGCCGTTTTCGCCGTTGCCGGAAACGCTGCAAAGGCATACGCGGCTCAGCCGTGACCCTCGGCAGCGATCATGTGCAGTGCGTTCTCCAGTGCGCCGATAACGGCGGAGGTATGGCTTACAAAAGCTCCTCCGTTTTTCGATAGCCCAGCGCAGTGGAGATCATGGACGCGGCGGCGCAGACCTGTTCCACCGCCGCAAGGAATTCATCGGAACGGGTGCTGCGGAACATACCGATCACGCCAACGGTGTATCGTGCTTTGCCCTCCACGGTATAGACCGGTGCGGAAATGGAGCGCAGGCCGATCTTGTATTCGCCGTTTTCAATGGCGTAGCCGTCGGTACGGCACAGATCGATCTCCTGCATCAGCGCGGTCAGATCGGTGATGGTGTGCGGGGTAAACTGGGTCATATGCTGCGCGCGCAGCAGCGCCTCGGCACTGGTGCGGGACATATGTGCCAGAAAGACCTTGCCCTGCGACGTACAGTAGATTGGCAGCCGGGAACCTATATCCGACACGACGCGCAGATTGTCCCGGGTCTCCACCTGGTCCAGGGTGATCACGCTGCCGCCCTCGCACACCGAGAGCATGACGGACGCTCCGGTCCGCTGGCACAGGTGCTCCATATAGGGGCGGGCCACCAGTGAGATGTCCCAGGACCGCTCCACTTGCCGCCCATATTCGAACAGCCGCAGGCCCAGCGTGTATTTTCCGTCCGGCGTCTGCGCTGCCACGTCATAGGCCCGCATGGTGGTCAGCAGGCCGAACACGGTGCTCTTCGGGTATCCGCACCGGGTGGCCAGTTCCTTCAGAGACAGGGGACTTTCCGCCTGACTCAGAATTTGCAGGACCTCCATGGCCTTCGCCACGGATAATATGATATTTCCGTCCATCATGGCGCCTCACCTCCCGTTGCTATCAGCATACCGGCTTCGTTATTCTCTGTCAAGAACGATCCGAGAAAGCTGACACAAAATAAGAGAAAACCTCCGGAAACGGAGGCTTTTTCTGCGCAGCTGAAGAACAGCGGGAAGGCCATGAAAACAGAGAGGTACTTGCGGAAACGGTCATGCTACGCTATAATACAAGGCGATCCAGGGAGAACCATTTGTAGTTTCCGTGGTGGACAGAAGCGTATTATAAGGAGGACCTTGTACCATGGAGAAAAAGCTGACTCATAGTAAGTGGTTTTTATACCTGACAGAGTTTTTCGCGGGAATGTCCGTCATGGCGGTGGAACTGGGCGCCAGCCGCCTGATGGCGCCGTATTTCAGCTCATCTCAAATCGTTTGGACGGTCATTATCGGCGTTATAATGGTCGCTATGGCTGTGGGCAACATTTGGGGCGGACGGATGGCTGACAAGAGCAAGTCGCCGGACCGACTCTATGGCCGGGTCATCATCGCCGCGATCTGGATCGCGTTGATACCCTTTGCGGGCCGATGGATGATTGCCGGGATATCCTTCCTGCTGGCCACGTTCGTAACGAAGAACTTTCTGGTCTGGGCGGCGCTGGCAGCCTGCCTGGTGATCTTCGCCTTCCCCTGTGTGCTGCTGGGCACCGTAACACCGTCCCTGACCAAGTTCACTGTGGACAATTTGGATGACACCGGTAAGACCGTGGGGCAGCTAAATGCGCTGAACACCATCGGCAGCATCATCGGTACCTTTGTGCCCACGTTCCTGACCATCCCGGCGGTGGGTACGGCGGCCACGTTCCTGATCTTTGCGGGTGTGCTGGCCGCTATCGGTATTGTCTACTTCACTTTTGAACGGAAGAAGACGGTCGCCGGTATTATTGCGGTGGTGTTGGTGGCGGGGTTGTGCTTTGCGCTGCCCACCTACAGCTTCGCATTCTGGGAGAGCGACCTGGCCCTGGAGGACGAGTCCATCTACAACTACCTCCAGGTCAAGGATGATGACCACACCACCACGCTCTCCACCAATGTGCTCTTCGGTGTACAGTCGGTGCAGAACAAGGACGGTAAGCTCACCGGAATGTACTACGACTACGCGCTGGCAGCCCCCTGTATGGCGGGTATGGACGGTACCGATAACACAGGCCGCAGCGCCATGATCTTGGGCATGGGGTCCGGCACCTACGCCGGATACTGCGTCCGCTATTTTCCGGGCATGACCGTGCAGGGCGCGGAGATCGACGGCAAGATCGCCGATGTCGCCCGCACCTATTTTGGCCTGCCGGAGGAGGTGGAGGTGGCCGTGGCCGATGGCCGGGCCTACCTGACCGCGTCGGAGGAAAAGTTTGATGTGATCATGGTGGACGCCTATCAGGACATCACTATTCCGTTCCAGCTGTCCAGCCGGGAGTTCTTCGCGGCGGTGGCGGAGCACCTGAAGCCGGAGGGCGTCATGGTGGTGAACCTGAACATGACCTCCCGGGAGGATGGCTCCATCAACCAGTACCTCTGCGATACGATGGCCAGCGTGTTTGCGTACACCTATCTGGCCGATGTGCCCGGAAACACCAATACGGAGGTGTTCTGCACCAACGCGCCTGGCCTGCCGGAGCGCTTTGCCGCCAGCCGCGCAGCGCTGACCGACGGAGACTACGCCGCCATGATGGCGGAGGTGGCCGCCGATCTGACGGTCTACACCGGTGGGGACTGCCTTCTGACGGACGACAGGGCGCCGGTGGAGGTGCTGGGTATGCGTGTGCTGGATGAGCTGATCGCCGGAGAGCTGGACTATTACCGGGAGAATTTCAGCCTGCAGGAGATACTGGGGATGCTGGGCTGACGGCGGCGCTTGACAAGCCCCGCCGCCGGGGCTATGATAGCCGTGCCGTCCATCTGCCCGGCGGCCGAAACGAGGAAATGAGGTATCGCTATGGACGCAGTTGTTCTTGACCATGTGGATAAGGCCTATACCACCTACGGCACGGATATCGTCCTGACCGGCGAGACGCGGCCCAGCCGTACCCGACAGGTGCTGCGCGACCTGTCGCTGACCATTCCTGCCGGAGAGATCACTGTGATCGTGGGCCGCAGCGGCTGCGGCAAGAGCACGCTGCTGAAGCTGCTGGCGGGGACGGAGATGCCTGACACCGGGACAATACGGATTCCGGAGGGTTGGCACAGTGCCATGCTCAGTCCGGATCCCTATGTCATCACCTGGACCAGCGTGCAGCGGAATGTGGCCATGGCCTGCGGCGTGGGAAAAACGCCGGAGGAGCGCTATGAGCGCGCCAGCGAATTCGTGCGACTGGTGGGCTTGGAGGACTACGCCGACCTGACTCCGGTGGAGCTGTCCACTGGCATGAAGCAGCGTTTGGGCCTGGCCCGGGTGCTGGCGGGGCAGGCGGAACTGCTGCTGATGGATGAACCCTTTGCCTCGCTGGATTTTTTGACCCGCGCGGAGCTGCAGAGCCAACTCCTGGCCATTCAGGAGAAGCTGCCCCGCACGATCGTGCTGGTCACCCACCAGCTGGAGGAGGCGCTGCTGCTGGGGCGGCGGATCATTGTCATGCACCCGGACAGTACGATCTGTGAATTTGATCTGACGGATTCGCCCTATCCCCGGGATCTGGACGATCCGACGCTGCGGCGGCTGAAGAAGGCTATTACCGACCAATGCCGCTATACCGCATAAGAAACGGCGATGCACACTATACTTGCTGTACCATACCTGCGGCCTGTGCCGCTGAAAGGAGACTGTTATGCTTTCCGGACTGACGCAATATGTGCCCGAAGCGACCCTGACTGTTTACGACAATCTGGAATTTCTCATTCGCCTGCTGCTGTCTGCCGCCTTGGGCGCGCTGGTGGGTTTGGAGCGCAGTAAGCGCCGCAAGGAGGCGGGCATCCGTACCCACTGCATCATTGCCTGTACCTCCGCGCTGTTTATGATCGTCTCAAAATACGCTTTCCTGGATTGTGTTACGCTGGATGGTCTTCGCGGCGCAGACCCTGCCCGCATTGCCGCCCAGGTGGTCAGCGGCATATCCTTTCTGGGTGCCGGTGTCATATTCAAAAACGGCAACTCTATCCGCGGACTGACCACCGCCGCCGGTATGTGGGGCACCGCCGCCATCGGTATGGCTGTGGGTGCCGGTATGTATTGGCTGGGCCTGTTCGAGGCGGCTGTCCTCGTTGCCATCCAGATCATTCTCCACCGCTTCCCTGTGGGGGCGGATGCCCTCACGACCCAGGAGCTTCTGGTGGAGCTGGAGGATACGGATGAGCTGCGGGCCCGCTTTGACGATCTGCTGAAGGAGCACCGCGGCCAGGTGACAGAGAGCAGCCTTACCCGTCAGGACGGCTGCCTTCGTATGGAGATCACCGTCCGGCTTGAGCCGCCGATCACCCATGATGAAGCACTGGCCTTTATGCGGGAGAACCCCGGTGTGAAAAGAATGTCTGTATAAGCGACGCATGAAAAGCCGGCCACCAGGCCGGCTTTTTCATGCGCAGTTGCGGTTTTCACTGGAGTTTGCTATACTCTGTGTGAGAAGGGAGCTGTTTCTGTGCTGCATACTGTTATGGCGTTCCTGCCGTTGGCGTTTTTGATCGTATATGCCCTAAAGACCCGCAAAATGGCAGATGCAATGGTCCTGGCCACTCTGCTGGCCGTGCTGTTGGTCCATCGTCAGCGCTTTTTTACCGGGCTGATCGACGCCATGTATACTACGCTGGGTAACAGTTCCTATCAGTTTGCACTGTGCAGTATTCTGGGCTTTGGCGGAATGATCTCGCTGTTTCAGGCCTCCGGCGGGCTCATGGGCTTCCGGGATCTGCTGGCGAAGGCGGCCAACACGCCCCGCAAAACGCTGCTGCTGGCGTGGCTGCTGTCTGTGATCATGTTCGTGGACGAGTATCTGAATGCCCTGACTACCACCATCTGCCTGCGGGATGTCTCCGATAAAAACCGTCTGCCCCGGGAGCACCTGGCGGTGCAGACCAACATTATGGCATGCTGCCTGTGCGTGACGGTGCCCTTTACCAGCTGGACGGCATTCAGCGTGGGCCTGATCTCCGACTTCGGCCTGGGGTTCACGGATTACCTTCAGGCGGTGCCCTTCATGTTTTATCCGCTGGCGATGATGCTGGTAAGTCTGCTGCTGGCGTTGGGCTGGTTTCCGAAAGTGGGCATGCTTCGTCAGGCGTATCACCGGGTGGCCTCCGGCGGCGCAGCCTTTGAGCCGGGAGAAAAGGACGAGAAGCTGGTGGACATTGACGAGGTGGATGAGCACAATGTCTCCTCGGCTTGGAACGCTATTATCCCGCTGGCGGCGCTGGTGGGCGGCACGGTGCTGTTTGACAATGATTTGCTCCACGGTATCATCGTGTGCCTGGTGGTGCAGTTCTTGCTGTATGTGATACAGAAGCGTATGACGGTGGGAGAATACTTTGCCCGATTCTTTTCCGGCGTTAAGGGTATGACCACCATTGCTGTGGTGGTGGGCTTTGGCCTGATGCTCAGCGACGCCAACCGTACATTGGGGTTGTTTGATATTCTCATCAACGGTATCGGAGGGGCGGTGCCCCGCTGCCTGATCGCGCCGCTGGCGTTTGTGCTGGTGGGATTGACCGTATTTGCCGTAGGTGGCTGCTGGGCGGTAATGACCATCGCTATTCCTGTGTTCATCCCGATGGGACTGGCTGCCGGGGTGGCTGCGCCGCTGATGATCGCCGCGGTGATGAGCGGCGTTACCCTGGGATATAGTCTGTGCTTCTATGCGGACGCGGTGCTGATGACCACCGCCGGCTCGGGCGTTTCCAACCTGACCACCATACGGGCGGCAACGCCCTATGCGCTGGCGGTGGGGGGCCTTTCGGTGATAGCGCTGTTGGTGGCCGGGCTGTGAAAACGGTGGCTGGGCTGTGAAAGCAGCGGGTGGAAACAGTAACATTTTTGATAGAAAACCGGTGGTTTACAGGGCGGGGAAATCGTGGTACACTATGTGGGACCGGCCTTTGACACGCCGGAAAAGCGCGTGCTTTTTGTGCGCTTTCGCTGTACACTTATGGTACATTCATGATACATTTACGATACGTTTGTTATACATTCTCTTTCGCTTTTTGCGGGCTTGATGCGCTGTATGCGGCCGCAGAGGAACGGATGTGTGCGCCGTGCGGGGGAAAATGCGAGGGAAGGGAGGTGCCGCCATGCTGCGACGGATACGGGAGCTTTTTAACGACGTGTTTCGACAGGCCGATCTTGTCCTGCTGGCGCTGTGCATCGGCACGTCGCTGTTCGGCATACTGATGATCGCCAGCGCCACACGCTATATGCACACAAGCAAGCTGGTGCTGGTACAGGCGGCGGCGCTGTGCATCGGGGCGGTGCTGTATATCGTGGTGTCGCAGGTGGACCTGAACGAGCTGGCGAAGTACTGGAAGTGGATATTCCTGGTGGGCGTGGTGTTCATCCTGCTGCTGGCAACGCCCCTCGGCATTGCCGGGGATACCGGCAACAAGGCATGGCTGGAGTTCCCGTTCCTGCCGGTGAAGGTGCAGCCGGCGGAGATCGTGAAGCTGACGTTTATTATCGTGCTGGCGAAACAGCTGGCGTGGCTGAAGGAGAACCGGGACCTGCGGTCGATTTCCTCCATCGTCATGCTGGCGGCACACTTCGGCGTGATCTTTGCGCTGTACTACAAGATATCCTCCGACATGGGCAGTGCGCTGGTGTTCCTGTTCATCTTCGCGTGTATGTGTTTTGTGGCGGGGGTGGCGCTGCGGTGGTTCCTGATCGGCGGCGGCGCGGCGGGACTGCTGTTCTACGCCATGTGGGACCTGGACCTGCTGGATACCTACATGAAAAACCGGTTCATCGTTCTGTTCGACCACAGCTATGACCCGCTGAACACCGGCTGGCAGCAGACCCGGAGCCTGCTGACACTGGGCGGCGGAAGGATATTCGGGCAGGGGCTGTTTCGCGGCACGCAGACCCAAAGCGAGGCGGCGTCCAGCCTGCCGCACCGGCACACGGATTTTATTTTCTCCGTGATCGGTGAGGAGCTGGGGCTGGTGGGCTGCCTGCTGACGCTGGCGCTGCTGACGGCCATTATACTGCGGTGCCTGTATGTGGCGCGGCACGCCAAGACCCGGCTGGAGGGCTATGCCTGCATCGGCGTGGCCAGTGTCATTATCTTTCAGGTCATCATCAATGTGGGTATGTGCCTGTTCGTGATGCCGGTCATCGGACTGACGCTGCCCTTCATCAGCTACGGCGGCTCATCGCTGGTGATGCTGTTTGCCTGTATGGGGCTGGTGTCCGGCGTACACGGGCGGGCGAAGCCCGACTGGCTGCGATAGGAAAGACAACAAAAGAACGCCGCGGCTGTGCCGGGGCGTTCTTTGTTTGTTTACACACCGGCGGGCAAAATCGGTTGTAATCAGCGGGGCGCTGTGCTATAATAATATATCAAATCATGGGGGCACAGGGCCGTTTTTCGCTGTGCCGCCTAAAAGTGAGGGTACGCTTATGAAGATCGTGGTATTGGCGGGCGGACTGTCCACAGAGCGCCAGGTGGCGCTGACCAGCGGCACCGGCGTGTGCAGGGCGCTGCGGGAGAGGGGACACAAGGCCATTCTGGTGGATATGTTTTTGGGGTTGGAGGACTACGAGGGCGCGTTGGAGGATATCTTTGACGCGCCGGACGGCCTGTGCGGCCAGAGCCGGGTGGAGCGCGTGGAGCCGGACCTGGAGGCGGTGCGCCGCAGCCGGAGGGACCAGAGCCCCAGCCTGCTGGGCAAGGACGTGCTGGCCGTGTGCCGCATGGCGGACGTGGTATTTCTGGCGCTGCACGGAAGCTGCGGCGAGGATGGCCGCATACAGGCCACGCTGGATCTGCTGGGCGTGCCCTACACCGGATCCGGGTATCTGGGCAGCGGCATGGCCATGGATAAATCCGTGACGAAGCGGATGATGGACTCTCTCGGTATTCGCACGGCTCCGTGGCACGACATCCACTATACCGAGAGCGATATCCCCCGGCTGGCGGAGGAGCTGCCGGTGCCCTGTGCCGTGAAGATCGTCAACGGCGGCAGCTCCATCGGTGTGGCGCTGCCGGACACGAAGGAACAGCTGGAGAAGGCCCTGCGCGACCTGCTGCGCTACGGCGACCATGTGGTGGTGGAGCAGAAGATCAAGGGTCGGGAGATACAGATCGCCGTGCTGGGCGACGGCTATCTGCCGGCGGTGGAGATCATCCCCAAGGGCGCCTATTTCGACTATGAGAGCAAGTACCAGGCCGGCGGCGCGGTGGAGCTGTGCCCCGCGCCTATCACGGACGCGGCGTGGAAGCAGGTGGGCGAGATGGCCCTGAAGCTGCACAAGGGGCTGGGGCTGAGCGTGTACTCCCGTTCGGACTTCATTCTGGACGAGAACGGTCAGGCCTGGTGCCTGGAGATCAACACCCTGCCGGGCATGACGCCCACCAGTCTGGTGCCCCAGGAGGCGGCGCAGGTGGGGCTGGACTACGGCGAATTGTGCGAGAAGATCGTGGAGCTGTCGCTGGCGGCGCGAAAGGCGGCGCGGGCATGATGCCGCTGACGGTACAGACCATCTGCGCCGCGGTGGGCGGCACGGTGCTGCAGAGCAGCGGCGCGGCGGTGCGCGACGTGACCACCGACAGCCGCCGCGTGCCGCAGGAAGCGCTGTTCATCCCGCTGACGGGGGAACGCTTCGACGGCCACGCCTATATCGGAAAGGCACTGGAGGCCGGGGCGGCGGGATGCCTGACGGCAAAGACGCCGGAGGCACTGCTGCCGGGGAAGTTTTACATTCAGGTGCCCGACACGCGGCTGGCGCTGAAGGCGCTGGCTGCCTGGTACCGGGGGCAGTTCCGGCTGCCGGTGGTACAGGTGACCGGCTCCGTGGGCAAGACTACCACCAAGGAGATGATCGCCGCAGTGCTGACGCAGAAATATGAGACGCTGCGGACGGAGGGGAACCTCAACAACGACATCGGCGCGCCGCTGACGCTGCTGCGGCTCATGCCGGAGCATGAGGCGGCGGTGATCGAGACGGGCATGAACCACTTTGGGGAGATACGGTATCTGGGCGAGATGGTACGGCCGGATATCGCCGTTATCACCAACGTGGGCGACGCCCACATCGAAAATCTGGGCAACACACGGCAGGGCATTTTGCAGGCCAAGTGTGAGATATTTGAAAATCTGACCCCGGAGGGCGTCGCGGTGCTCAACGGCGACGACGAGCTGCTGAACACGGTGACGCTGCCACAGATCATCCTGCGCTGCGGCGAGGGCGAGCACTGCGATGTCCGCGTTACGGACATCGACGACCGGGGGCTGGAGGGCATGGCCTGCACCGTGACCACGGGACAGGCGGCCTATCGGCTGGAGACGGCGGCGCCGGGGCGGCACATGGTCTATCCCATGGCCATGGCGGCAGCCATCGGCGAACGGCTGGGCCTGACGGCGGCGGAGATCGCCGCGGGGACGGCGGCCTATGCGCCGGTAGGGAGCCGGATGCACCTGATCCGTATGGACGGGGATCGGCTGGTCATCGACGACTGCTACAACGCCAATCCGCAGTCCATGGCGGAGGGCATCCGTATGCTGGCTGCCAGCCGGCAGAAAAAGCGCCTGGCGGTGCTGGGCGACATGGGTGAGTTGGGCGCGCTGACGGCCCAGGCCCACCGGGATATGGGGACGCTGTGCCGGGAGTTGGGCATCGAGACCGTGGCGGTGGGGGAGAAGATGAAGGCTCTGACCGAGACAGATCCGGAGGCGCAGTGGTTCGCCGGCGTGGAGGAGGCCATGCCCGCTGTACGGGCGCGGTTCACGCCGGGGACGGCGGTGCTGGTGAAGGCGTCCCGCGCCATGCATTTTGAGAACATCGTAAAGGAATTAGAGAAAGAGTAAATGGTCGACATTCGCGTTTCGGGGCTGGTGAAGTCCTTTGATCTGGAAAAGAGAATACTGGACGGACTGAGCTTTCAGGTGGACAGCGGGGAGCGCGTGGGACTGCTGGGGCGGAACGGCGCCGGAAAGACCACGGTGTTCCGTATGCTCACCGGGGAGCTGGAGCCGGACGAGGGAGAGGTACAGATCGCCGCCGGACGGCGGGTGGGACTGATCTCGCAGATCCCCGTGTATCCGGAGGGGTACACGGTGGAGGACGTTTTGCAGACGGCCTTCGCGCGGATGTTTCGGATGAAGGACGAGATGGATGCGCTGGCCCTGCGGATGGAGCAGGGGGACAGCGGCGCGGATACGCTGCGGCGGTACGGCGAGCTGAATGCCAAATTCGAGGGACTGGGCGGCTGGGACACGGAGACGGCGGTGAACAAGGTGGCCAACGGCCTGAGCATCCCGAGGGAAATGCGGCAGCGGGAATTCGCGTGTTTGTCCGGCGGAGAGAAGACCCGGGTGAACCTGGGACGGCTCATTCTGGAGGATACGGACATCCTGCTGCTGGACGAGCCCACGAACCATCTGGACCTGCAGGCCACGGAGTGGCTGGAGGGGTATCTGCGGAGGTTCCGGGGCACGGTGCTGACCATCAGCCATGACCGGTATTTCCTGGACCGGACCGTGACGCGGATCATCGAGATACAGGACGGAAAAGCGGAGTTTTACAGCGGAAATTACAGCTTTTATGCCATCGAGAAGGAACGGCGGTATCAGGAGCGCATGAAGCAGTACCTGAAGGAGCAGGCGAAGATCGCGCAGCTGGAAAAGGCGGCGGAGCAGATGCACCTGTGGGCCTTCATGGGCAACGACGCGCTGCACAAGCGGGCCTTCAGCATGGAGAAGCGCATCGAGCGTATGCGGACCACGGCGAAGCCCACGAAGGCGCGGAGGCTGGAGGCGCGCTTCCAGAGCCGGGAGTTCAAGGGCGACGAGGTATTGCAGATCAAGGGTGTCAGCAAGGCCTTCGGCGAGAAGCGGCTGTTTGAGGATGTGTATCTGCGGTGCGAGGGGGGCGAGCGCATCGCCCTGCTGGGCGAGAACGGCACGGGAAAGACCACGCTGCTGAATATGCTGACCGGCAGCGAGCGCCCGGACAGCGGCGTTATACGGCTGGGGCCGGCGGTGAAGGCGGCGTATCTGCCGCAGGTGATACACTTCGAGCACCCGGAGAGGTCCATACTGGACACGATGCTCTATGAGCTGGACATCACGCCGCAGTCGGCGCGGAACCGGCTGGCGGCGTATCAGTTCACCGGAGAGGATGTGTTCAAGAGCGTCAGCGTGCTGTCCGGCGGCGAGCTGAGCCGCCTGCGGCTGTGTATGCTGATGGACGAGAGCATCAATCTGCTGATACTGGACGAGCCGACGAACCATCTGGATATCGACTCGCGGGAGTGGCTGGAGCAGGCGGTGGAGGCCTTCGACGGGACGCTGCTGTTCGTGAGCCACGACCGGTATTTCATCAACCGGTTCGCCACCCGTGTGTGGGAGCTGGCCGGGGGCGTCATCACGGACTATCCCATGGGCTTTGCACAGTATCGGCAGGCCAAGGAGGAGGAGCACGCCGCTGCGGCGGCCGCGGTACAGGTACAGTCCGCTGCGCCGAAAAAGAACGGCAGCCGGGGCAACCGGGCCCAGCAGGCGGCGAAAAAGCAGCTGACCATCTGCGAGACGGCTATCGCCAGGCTGGAGGCGGACAGCGCGCGGCTGGAGGCGGAGATGGCGGAGAATGCCTGCGACGCGGAGAAGCTGAACGCGCTGTATCAGGAACAGCAGGACGTGCAGAAGCGGCTGGAGCAGGAGATGGAGCGCTGGGAAGAACTGAGCCTGCAGGCCGAGGAACAGGAGGAGCGATAACATGAGTGATATTTTGTGCATTTACTATTCCCGGACCGGGCATACCCGCCGGGCGGTCAAGGAGATCGCCGAGGCGCTGGGCGCGGAGATCACGGCCATCACCGACGACTGCGACCGCAGCGGCTGGCGGGGATATATGCGCTGTGGTATGGACGCCATGAAGACATCCACCCGGCCCCTGCAGCCCTTTGAGACGGAGAAGCCGCTGGGCGCGTACAAACTGGTGATCGTGGGCAGCCCGGTGTGGGCGGGGCGGTGCGCCAGCCCCATTCGCGCGCTGCTGAAGCGGCGGGGACTGGAGATGGAAAACGTGGCCTACGTGGTCACGCGGAGCACCACCCAGCGCAGTGAGGAGGTCTATGACCAGATGGATATGTATACCGGGCAGGCCCACCGGCTGGCGGTGTCGCTGCGGCCGGACAGCGAGGGGTATGAGTTCTGGCGGAACGACTTTATCCAGAATGTGCGCCGCCTGCTGGAGAACGACTGAGGACGGGCCATGCAGGAGAAGCTGCGCGCCCTTGCGGCGCATTTGACAGAGGTGGAGCAGCAGCTGGCAGACCCGGCGGTGTATGCGGACCGGGAGAAGCTGACGGCGCTGCGCCGGGAGCAGAAGGAGCTGGCGCCGGTGGTGGAATGCTGGCAGGCGTATCTGCGGGCGCAGGACACCGCCCGGGAGGCGGAGGAGATGCTGTCTGACTCGGAGCTGCGGGCTCTGGCACAGGAGGAGCTGGCTGGGGCGAAGGGGGATATGGAGCGCTTGCAGGAGGAGCTGAAGCGGCTGCTGCTGCCGCGGGACCCTAATGACGAGAAGAACGTGATACTGGAGATACGGGCCGGTATCGGCGGGGAGGAGGGCGCACTATTCGCCGCCGACCTGCTGCGGATGTACACCATGTACGCCGAGCGCCGGGGCTGGACGCTGAGCATCGTCAGTGAGAACATGACGGAGCTGGGCGGCGTGAAGGAGGTCAGCGCCGAGATCGAGGGCGCGGGCGCCTGGTCACGGCTGAAATTCGAGGCGGGGACACACCGGGTACAGCGGGTGCCGGAGACGGAGTCCTCCGGGCGCATCCAGACCTCCGCCGCCACGGTGGCGGTGATGCCCGAGGCGGAGGAGGTGGAGTTCTCCATCGACCCCAAGGACCTGCAGATCGACACGTTCCGTTCCTCCGGCGCGGGGGGACAGCACGTGAACAAGACGGAGAGCGCCATACGTATCACCCATCTGCCCACGGGCGTGGTGGTGGAGTGCCAGGATGAGCGCAGCCAGTATAAAAACAAGGATCGGGCCATGAAGATCCTGCGCTCGAAGCTGTACGAGGCGGAGCAGGAGAAGCAGAACGCTGCCATCGCCGCCACACGGAAGAGCCAGGTGGGCACCGGCGACAGAAGCGGCAAGATCAGAACGTATAATTTCCCGCAGAACCGGGTCACGGATCATCGGCTGACGGGAGACAATAAAAACTTCAACATTGCGGCCATCATTAACGGTGATCTGGACGGTATGATCGACGCGCTGACCCTGAACGATCAGGCACAGCGGCTGCAGGAGGGAAAGGAGAGTTGACCATGAACGAGAATAAGAAGAAAATGTATGACCTGTCCGGCCCCAAGACGGTGGAGGCTATGAAGAAGCGGCACTTTGACGCCTATTACTGTTCCACCGCTGCCGAGGCCGTGGAGAAGGCGCTGGAGCTGATCCCCAAGACGGACAGTGTATCCTGGGGCGGCGTGATGACCGTGGACGAGCTGGGGCTGAAGCAGCGGCTGGCGCAGGAGGGCTATACCCTCATTGACCGGGATACCGCTAAGGACCCGGCGGAGAAGCAGGCGCTGATGCACCAGGCGTTGAACTGCGGCACGTTCCTGATGAGCAGCAACGCCATCTCCAAGGACGGGCAGCTGGTGAATATCGACGGCATGGGCAATCGGGTGGCGGCCATGTGCTATGGACCCCGGCAGGTGGTGGTCATCGCCGGTATGAACAAGGTGCTGGGCACACTGGACGACGCCATTGCCCGCGCACGGAACATCGCCGCGCCGGCCAACGCGCAGCGGTTCGGTATCAAGACGCCCTGCGGCCTGACCGGACAGTGCGGCGACTGCACCAGTCCGGACTGCATCTGTTCCTATGTGGTGGTGACGCGGTACTCCATGGTGCATGAGCGCATCAAGGTCATTCTCGTGGGGGAGGACCTGGGGCTGTAAAAAGAGGAGTTTTGCCGCTGCGGCGGAATAAAAGAGCAGAAGAAACGAGGTTCGGGTGATGGAGACCATCATATTCCATCCGGAAACGGACAAAAAAGCCATCGCGGAGGCGGCGGCGATCCTTCGCCGGGGCGGCCTGCTGGGTATCCCCACGGAGACGGTATACGGGCTGGGGGCCGACGGGCTCAACGAGGACGCGGTGCGTCGTATTTTCGAGGCTAAGGGACGGCCACAGGACAACCCGCTGATCCTGCACGTGCCGGACGCGGGCTGGCTGGAACGCTGCTGTGTGGATATCCCTGACACGGCCTATGCGCTGGCGGAACGGTTCTGGCCGGGGCCGCTGACCATGATCCTGCCCCGGCGCGACTGCGTGCCCCTGCGGACCACCGGCGGGCTGGACACCGTGGGCGTCCGCTGCCCGGACCATCCGGTGACGCGGGCCATTATCGCGGCGGCGGATACGCCGGTGGCGGCGCCCAGCGGGAATACCTCCGGACGGCCCAGCCCCACCTGTGCGCGGCACATGATGGAGGACATGATGGGCAAGATCGACGGCATCGTGGATGGCGGGCCCTGCGCCGTGGGCGTAGAGAGCACCATTATCGATCTGACGGTGCAGCCACCACGGCTGCTGCGGCCCGGCGGACTGCCGCTGGAGGCACTGGAGGCGGTGCTGGGGGAGGTGGCCGTGGACAAGGCCGTGCGGCAGAAGCTGTCCGACGGGGAGAAGGCCAAGGCACCGGGAATGAAGTACCGGCACTACGCGCCCCGGGCTGCCGTGACGGTGGTGACGGGCGCGCCGCGGCGAAGCGCGGCGTACATCGCGGCGCACCTGCCGGCGGGGGCCGGGGTCATCTGCTTTGACGAGTACGCGCCGCTGTTCGCGGGGCACATTGTACATCGGTTGGGACCGGCAGGAGACAAGCTGGCCCAGGCACAGCGCGTGTTCGACGCGCTGCGGACCTTCGACGAGACGGAGGTGACGGCCATCTATGCCCAGTGCCCGGACGAGGCGGGACTGGGACTGGCGGTGAGCAACCGGCTGAAAAAGGCGGCGGGGTTCCACACGGTGGACGCGTCGCCGCTGGTCATCGGCTTCACGGGGCCTACCGGCGCGGGCAAGACCAGCGCCCTGCGGGCGCTGGAGCAGCTGGGCGGGCTGGTGCTGGACTGCGACGCCATCTACCATGAGCTGCTGCGGACGGACGGAGCGCTGCGGGGGGCCATCGCCGGGGCGTTCGGCCCGGTGTTCGCGGCGGACGGCGGTCTGGACCGGCAGAAGCTGGGGAACGTGGTGTTCGGCGATCCGGCGGCGCTGGAGACGCTGAACGGGATCATCTATGCACGACTGCCCCGGGAGCTGCGGCGGCGGATGGACGAGAGCGACGCGGCGGTGGTGGGCATTGACGCCATCAACCTGATCGAAAGCGGGCTGGATGGGCTGTGCCGCCGGACGGTGGCGGTGATCGCGCCGGCGGAGACGCGGGTGGCGCGCATCATGGCGCGGGACGGCATACCGGAGACATACGCGCGGCTGCGGGTGCGGGCACAGAAGGACGAGGCGTTCTACCGGGCCCATTGCACGGACGTGCTGGTGAACGACTGCGGCAGCGCGGCGGCCTTTACGGAAAAGGCACGGCAGGCGCTGGAGACAATATTGAAGGAGGAACGAGCATGAGCGAGGAAATGAAGGCGCTGCGGGAGCAGCTGCTGCGGAATGACAAGAACGGGTATGATACGCTGGGCGAGGCGCAGCTGGCGGAGATGGAGGCGTACTGCACGGACTACAAGGCATTCCTGAACGCGGGAAAGACCGAACGGCTCAGCGCCCGGGCGGCTATCGCCGCGGCGGAGGAGAGGGGCTTTGTGCAGTATAAGCGCGGCATGGCGCTGAAGGCCGGGGATAAGGTGTACACCTGCAACCGGGGCAAGGGGCTGATGCTGGCGGTCATCGGTAAGGAGAGCCTGGCCGAGGGCGCGCAGATCGCGGCGGCGCATATCGACTCACCGCGGCTGGATCTGAAGCCCACGCCGCTGTATGAGGACAGCGAGATGGCATATTTCAAGACCCACTACTACGGCGGTATCCGCAAGTACCAGTGGGTGACTATCCCCCTGCAGTTGCGGGGCGTGGTGGCCAAGAAGGACGGCAGCGTGGTGGACGTGTGCATCGGCGAGGCGGGCGAGCCCCAGCTGGTCATCACGGACCTGCTGCCCCATCTGGGCGGCGAACAGGGCCGGAAGCCCCTGAACGAGGCGGTGCCCGGCGAGACGCTGAACCTGCTGGTGGGCAGCCGGCCCATCGGGGACAGCGAGGACAAGGACCGGGTGAAGCTGCACGTGATGAAGCGGCTGCACGACAAGTACGGCATCACGGAGAGCGACTTCGCCTCCGCGGAGCTGGAGGCTGTTCCCGCCGCGGAGGCGGTGGACATCGGTATTGACGGCAGCATGATCGGGTCCTACGGTCACGATGACCGGGTGTGCGGCTACGCGGCGCTGCGGGCGCTGCTGGATATCGAAACGCCGGACAAGACGGCGGTATGCGTGCTGGCGGACAAGGAGGAGATCGGCTCCATGGGCGTGACAGGTATGCAGTCCGCGGCCTTTGACGCCTTTATGTCTGACCTGTGCGACGGCCAGAACGTGCCGCTGAAGGCGTGCTTTGAGAACGCCTTTTGCCTGTCCGCCGACGTGACGGCGGCCTATGACCCCAACTTTGCCGATGTGTACGAGAAGAAGAACGCGGCCTTCGTCAACTACGGCGTGGGTATCTGCAAGTACACCGGCGCGCGGGGCAAGTCCGGTTCCTCGGACGCCAACGCGGAGACGGTGGCCTATGTGCGCGCGGTGCTGGACGGCGCGGGCGTGCGGTGGCAGATCTGCGAGCTGGGCAAGATCGACGCCGGCGGCGGCGGGACGGTGGCACAGTATATGGCCAACCGGAACATCGCCACGCTGGACGCCGGCGTGCCGGTGCTGAGCATGCACGCGCCCTTCGAGGTGGTGGCCAAGGTGGACTGCTACGAGATGTACCGGGCTTGCAAGGCACTGTACGAGGCGAGATAACGGAAAAGCACGGTCCCAGGCAATGCCGGGGACCGTGCTTTTTACGGGAAAGATACGGAAATCCCTTGTAAAAAGTGGGGGAATACGGTATAATTTTCTACAAGAACAGCAGGAAGGGAGGCGGCGGTATGTACGGCATCGGTCAGCGGGTGGTGCACCCCATGCATGGGGCGGGCGTTATCGAGAACGTGACGGAGGAGCTGCTGTACGGCGTGGCGCGGACGTACTATGTGTTCCGTCAAGCCGTCAGCGGACTGGTACTGAAGCTGCCCACTGATAACTGCGAGGCCATCGGCGTGCGGCTGCTGTATGATCGGGAGAGAATGGACGCGGTGCTCTCGGCCATCCCATCGCTGACGGTGGAGGAGGAGCGCAACTGGAACCGCCGCTACAGGGAGAACATGGCGCGGCTGAAAAGCGGCGACCTGACGGAGGTGGCACGAGTGGTCAAGGCCCTGATGCGGCGGGAGGCGGCGCGGGGACTGTCCACCGGAGAGAGAAAAATGCTGCACAGTGCCAAGGAGATACTGCTGTCGGAGCTGGCGATGGTGCGGGAGATCGGATACCAAGAGGCGGAGCGTCTGCTGGATGGCGCGGTGATGACGGGAGCGTGTGAATGACGATGGGGAAGCTCTTTGACAAGCTGTTAAACCGGAAAAAGGAACGGCACCCCCGCTGCGCGGCGCTGGTGCCTGCCGCGGGGCGCTCTGAGCGCATGGGCGGCACGGATAAGCTGACGGCGCCGCTGTGCGGCGTGCCGGTGCTGCTGCGGACGCTGCGGGCGCTGGATGAGGCGGCGCTGATCGACGAGATCGTGGTGGCGGTAAGCCCGGAGCGCCTGGAGGAGATCGCGGCCCTGTGTGCCGGGGCGAATGTCAAAACGCCGCTGCGCGTGGTGGAGGGCGGCGGGAGCCGCACTCAGTCGGTGCTGCTGGCGGCGCTGGCGGCCGGCGACAGCTGCGAGCTGCTGGCGGTGCATGACGGCGCGCGGCCGCTGATCCTGCCGGAGCAGGTGGACGACATGGTGCGGCTGGGACAGCGGACCTATGCCGCCGCGCCGGCGCTGCCGGTGACGGACACGGTGAAGGTGGCGGATATGGCGGGGCTGGTGCAGTCCACGCCGGACCGGAAAACGCTGTACGCCGTACAGACACCACAGGTGTTTCAGGCGAACATCCTGAAGGCTGCTCTGCAGTCGGCTATTCAGGCCGGGGCGGACATCACGGACGACTGCTCCGCCGTGGAACGGCTGGGCAAGGAGATATGGCTGGCCCCCGGCTGGCGGGAGAACATCAAGATCACCACGCGGGAGGACCTGACCATGGCGGAGGCATTCCTGCGGGAGAGGGAGAACAGAGCATGACGGATCTGCGCATTGGATACGGCTATGACGTACACCGGCTGGTACCGGGCCGCGCCCTGGTGCTGGGCGGGGTGACGGTGCCCTTTGAGAAGGGGCTGCTGGGGCACTCCGACGCGGACGTGCTGACCCACGCGGTGATGGATGCCCTGCTGGGTGCGGCGGCGCTGGGGGACATCGGCAAGCTGTTTCCGGACAGTGATGCGCGCTACGCCGGGGCGGACAGCACGGCGCTGCTGCGGCAGGTGACGGCGGTGCTGGCGGAGGCGGGCTGGACCATTGTGAATGTGGACGCTACGGTGGCGGCCCAGGCACCGAGGCTGGCGCCCTTTATCCTGGAGATGCGGGAGAGACTGGCGGCGGCCATGGGGCTGGACGCGGGACGCGTTTCTGTGAAGGCGACGACGGAGGAGGGGCTGGGTTTTACCGGCAGCGGCGAGGGCATAGCGGCCCACGCGGCGGCGCTGGTGGAGAAAACGGCGTAAAAAACCCGGTGCAATCTTCACACATTATTAACAGCGGTGGGGTTGTGCCAAAAGTGAACATATGGTACAATATACCTGTTAAGATGCGGAGGCGTGTCTGCCCGATACGGACAGATGCGCCGCTTTTTGGTATAGGCTATGGAGGACGAGGAAAGGAAGGTAGACTTGAGCCACAGGACTATTCAGGACGAGCAGGCGAGACTGCGTAAAAAACGGCAGAAGGCGGAAAACGTCTTTGCTGTATTCAAAAAACCGCTGCACGAGTCGCTGACATCGGTATTGCCGGTAATGCTGATCGTGCTGGTGCTGTGCTTCACCATTGCGCCGGTGCCCAACAACGCCATGGTGGCGTTTCTGCTGGGCGGCGTGATGCTGATCGCCGGCATGGGACTGTTCACGCTGGGGTCGGAGATGTCCATGATCCCGCTGGGACAGGCGGTAGGCTCCGAGATCACACGGCGAAAGAAGGTGTGGATCATCACGGTGGTGGGTTTCCTCATCGGCATGATCATTACCGTGGCGGAGCCGGATCTGCAGGTGCTGGCCAACCAGGTACCGGCCATCGAGAACAACGTGATCATCTGGTCCGTGGCGGTGGGCGTGGGTGTGTTCCTGGTCATCGCTCTGCTGCGTATCGTGCTGGGTATCCAGCTGCGGTGGCTGCTGATCGGGTTTTACGCTATCGTATTCGGTCTGGCGATGTTCGTGTCGCCGGATTTCTGGGCGGTGGCTTTTGACTCCGGCGGTGTGACCACCGGACCCATGACGGTGCCGTTCATCATGGCGCTGGGCGTGGGCGTGTGCGCCGTGCGAAGCGACAAGCAGGCAGGGGGCGACAGCTTCGGCCTGGTGGCGCTGTGCTCTATCGGGCCGATCATCACGGTGCTGATCCTTGGATTGCTGTATAAGCCGGACGGAAGCGCCTACACCGCGGCGGTCATGCCGGATGCCAAGGACACGGTGGAGATGTTCGATCTGTATCTCAGCGAGATACCTCACTATCTGAAGGAGACGGCATCGGCGCTGCTGCCTATCGGCGCTTTCCTGATCCTGTTCCAGCTGGTGACCCGCAGACTCAAGCGCAAGGAGATACTGCACATGGTCATCGGTCTGGTGTATGTGTACATAGGATTGACCATCTTCCTGATGGGCGTGAACGTGGGCTTTATGCCCGTGGGCAGCTTTTTGGGCGGCAGCATCGCCAGCCATACCTATAATTGGATACTTATCCCCATTGCTATGGTCATCGGTTATTTCATCGTACAGGCGGAGCCGGCTGTCCATGTGCTGAACAAGCAGGTGGAGGAGATCACCGCCGGTTCCATCCCGGCTCACGCCATGAACCTGGCGCTGTCTGTGGGCGTGGCCATCTCGCTGGGGCTGGCTATGATCCGGGTGCTGACGGGTATCTCCATCATGTGGTTCCTGGTGCCGGGCTATGTGCTGAGTCTGGCGCTGAGCTTCGTGGTGCCGCAGATCTTTACGTCCGTGGCCTTCGACTCCGGCGGCGTGGCCTCCGGACCCATGACGGCTACGTTCCTGCTGCCCTTCGCCCTGGGCGCCTGCGACGCTGTGGGCGGCAATCTGGTGACGGACGCCTTCGGTGTGGTGGCGATGGTGGCCATGACGCCGCTGGTGACCATACAGCTGCTGGGCCTGAGCTATCAGAGAAAGCTGCGCCGCGCACCTGCTCCTGCCGCACCTGTGGCGGTGGAGGAGCTTATCGAGCTGTGCTGAGGAGGTGGAGATATGTCTGAAACAACCAAGAACCGTCTGTATCTGATGATCACCATCACCAACCGGGTCATGGGCGCCACGCATTTTCTGGATTTCTACCGGGCTTTCGGCGCGCCGGTGGTGTTCACCGCCCTGGGCCGGGGCACCGCCAGCAACGACGTGCTGAGCTATCTGGGTCTGGAGGCTACGGAGAAGTCCGTGATGTTCTCCGTGGTGACGCCGGCTGTCAAGGAGGTGCTGATGCGGGAGCTGGTGGACACCATGCGGATCGACCGGCCCGGCAGCGGTATCGCCGTGTGCCTGCACCTGAGCAGCGTGGGCGGAAGGACGGCGCTGAACTATCTGATCTCCGGCGAAAGCGACGCGCAGCCGGATATGACTGTGAAGGAGGAAGAGCAGATGAACGAGAACGCGTATCAGCTGATCGTGGCGATCACCAATACCGGGTACACCGACGCGGTGATGGAGGCGGCCTCCGCCGCCGGCGCGCGGGGCGGTACGGTCATTCATGCCCGGGCTACCGACGCGGGGAACACCAACAAGTTCTTCGGCATGGCCATCTCGGAGGAACGGGAGATGATCTTCCTGGTGACCTCCGCCGATAAGCGGGCGGCCATCATGCAGTCCATCATGGAGAAGGCCGGCGCCCACACTGAGGCGCAGACGGTGACGTTCTCCGTGCCGCTGGACGACGCAGCGGGGCTGTACAGCGCCAACAGCAACTGAAAAGCAAGGTCTCCGGCTTGGCCGGAGGCGGAGAATGAGCCTCCCCCGGCGAAACCGGGGGAGGCTTTTGTGTGAAAGGAACCGCCGGAGGGCGGCTTGTTCAGCGGTTATTGGGGGGATGCAAGATGACGCTTCAGGGCCTGGAAGGTAGCGTCACTGATGACGTGCTCCATGCGGCAGGCGTCTTCGGCAGCGCTGGCCTCGTCCACACCCAGGCGGCGGAGAAAGTCCGTGAGGACCGTGTGGCGCTCGTAGATCTTTTCGGCTACCTCGCGCCCGGCGGCGGTGAGGGTGATGTAGCCGCCGTTGTCTACGTCGATATACTGCCCGGCCTTCAGCAGGCCAACGGCGCGGCTGACGCTGGGCTTGGAGTAGCCCATATAGTCCACGATGTCGATGGAACGGACGGCCTTCCCCTGACGAATCAGGACCAGGATGCTCTCCAGATACATCTCGCCGGATTCCTGTAATACCACGGCGGCACCTCCTTTGACACTTAAAGTACTCTAACTGAAGTATAACACACGACTGGCGTAAAAGCAAGTGACAGTTAAATGTATTTAACTGTCGTTACAATGGCGGGTGTTTCTTGACAGAGCGGTTAGCCTGTGCTAACATCATACCACACAATACAGATAGGCTGTTGAGGTAACGCACTATGACACTGAATGAACTGAAGATCGGCGACAGCGCCGCCATCACCGCTGTGGGCGGGGAGGGCGCACTGCGCTGCCGCCTGCTGGATATGGGGCTGACGCCCCGGACCGTGGTGACACTGCGGAAGGTGGCCCCTATGGGGGATCCCATCGAGATACACGTGCGGGGCTATGAGTTGACGCTGCGGGTGGAGGACGCCCGACAGATCACCGTGGAAAAGAGGGATCGCGTATGATCTTTGCATTGGCGGGTAACCAGAACTGCGGCAAGACTACGCTGTTCAATGCTTTGACCGGCTCCAACCAGCACGTGGGGAATTTCCCCGGCGTGACGGTGGACCAGAAGTCCGGAGAGGTACGGGAGCACAAGGAGTGCACCGTGGTGGACCTGCCGGGCATCTACTCCCTGCGGACCTATACCCAGGAGGAGATCGTCACGCGGGACTACATACTGAACCAGAAGCCGGACGGCATCATCAATATCGTGGATGCCACCAACATCGAGCGCAACCTGTACCTGACACTGCAGCTGCTGGAGCTGCGGGTGCCTATGGTGCTGGCATTGAACATGATGGACGAGGTGCGCGCCAACGGCGGCACCATCGACGTGCAGAAGCTGTCCGACGACCTGGGCATTCCCGTGGTGCCCATTACCGCCGCCAAGGGCGAGGGTGTGTCCGAGCTGATGGACCGAGCGGTGGAGACGGCGAAAAACCGGGTGCTGCCCAAGGTCTATGACTTCTGCGCGGCGAATTCGCCGGTGCACCGGTGCGTCCATGCGGTGGTGCATCTGATCGAGGACCACGCTGAGCGGCTGGGTCTGCCGCCCCGGTTCTGCGCCACGAAGCTCATTGAGGGCGACAGGGATATGGCGGACCGGCTGGTGCTGGATCAGAACGAGAGGGAGCTGCTGGAGCACTGCATCGTGCAGATGGAGACGGAGAACGGATTGGACCGCAACGCCTCGCTGGCGGATATGCGGTATACGTTCATCGAGCAGGTCACCGCCGACGCGGTGGTCAAGTGCCATGAGAGCAAGGAGCACAAGCGCAGCGTGGCCTGGGACAGGGTACTGACGGGGAAATACACGGCGCTGCCGGTATTCTTCGGCGTGATGCTGCTGATCTTCTGGCTGACGTTCGAGCTTATTGGCCAGGGGCTAAGCAATCTGCTGGCGCTGGGTATCGACTACGTGACCGCCGGCGTGGACGGGGCGCTGACCGCCTACGGCATCAACCCGGTGGTGCACAGCCTTATTATTGACGGTATCTTCGCCGGTGTGGGCAGTGTGCTGTCATTCCTGCCCATTATCGTGACGCTGTTTTTCTTCCTGTCCATTCTGGAGGACACCGGCTACATGGCCCGGGTGGCCTTTGTCATGGACAAGCTGCTGCGGAAGATCGGTCTGTCCGGGCGGAGCATCGTACCGCTGCTGATCGGCTTCGGCTGCTCGGTGCCGGCCATCATGGCTACCCGCACGGTGTCCTCGGACCGGGATCGGAAGATGACCATTCTGCTGACGCCCTATATGAGCTGCTCGGCCAAGATCCCCATCTATGGCTTTTTTACCGCCGCGTTCTTCACCGACCACAAGGCGCTGGTGATGATCTCCCTGTATGTGCTGGGTATCGTGGTGGGTATTCTGGCAGCGCTGGTGATGAAGGGGACCGCCTTCAGGGGCAAGCCTGTGCCCTTTGTCATGGAGCTGCCCAACTACCGTATGCCCTCCGCTAAAAGCGTGGGGCTGCTGCTGTGGGAGAAGGCCAAGGACTTTTTGCAGCGGGCCTTCACCGTGATCTTCCTGGCCACGGTGGTCATCTGGTTCCTGCAGAGCTTTGACACGCGGCTCAATGTGGTCACGGACAGCGCGGACAGCCTGCTGGCGCTGATCGGCCAATGGCTGGCGGTGCTGTTCAGGCCGCTGGGCTTTGGCGACTGGCGCTGCGCCACGGCGCTGATCTCCGGATTTATCGCCAAGGAGTCGGTGGTCAGTACGCTGCAGGTGTTGCTGGGAAACGCGGCCATCACGTCGCTGTTCACCACGCGCAGTGCCATCAGCTTTCTGGTGTTCACGCTGCTGTATACCCCTTGTATAGCGGCGGTGGCCACCATACGGCGTGAACTGGGATCCCGCATCAAAACGATGGGCGTGGTGCTGCTGCAATGCGTAGTGGCGTGGCTGGCGGCGTACATCGCTTACGCTGTGGGAGGGCTGCTGCTATGAGCTGGATGGACTGGGTGCTGCTGGCACTGGTGGCGCTGTGCGGTGTGCTGGCCCTGCGTAGTGCGCGGCGGGCGCGGAAAAACGGCGGATGCGCCGGCTGTTCTGGCTGCAGCGGGAGCTGCGGCGGCTGTACCGGGAAAAGAGAATAAAAAAACAAGGCCCGCGGGGGCCTTGTTTTTTTACAGCAGGAGACCATATTTGGTGCACAGGGGCAGGAGCGTGTCCTCCGGCAGGTCGCCGTCGTACAGGGCGCGGCCCTGATAGGCCCGGAGGGCGGCCTCCAGCAGCTGGGTGTCGTCGCAGACGAAGCACACCGGTTTGGTGAGCATATACTGGTAGTCCGCCAGGGCCTGTACATCGTCCCAGGAGGCGATACGCAGGGCCAGGACCGTCTCACCGCTGTCCAGCGCGGCAGTAAGCGTATCCTCCGCGTCGCCGGTCAGGTCGATGACGGTGTGCCAGGAGACATCGGCAGGCAGGGGGAAGGGCAGCTTCTCCGTGGCGGCGGGCAGCTTGTTCGTGTGCTGCGGGGCCGGCGGCGTGATGACCGCGCCGCCCAGTGCCCGGGCCAGGGCGGCGATATGCGCGGCGGTGGTGCCGCAGCAGCCGCCGAACACGGCCACGCCGGCGGCCAGAAATTCCGGCACCAGGGCGGTGAATTCCTCGCCGGTGCAGCGGTAGACCGTCTCGCCATTCTCGATGATGGGCATTCCGGCATTGGGCTTGGCGATCAGGGGGACCCGGGCATATTCCCGCAGGCGCTTCAGCTGGAGAAGCATCTGCTCCGGGCCGGCGGAGCAGTTCAGACCAAAGGCGTCGATGCCCATGCCCTGCAGGACCACCAGCGCCGCGGTGATGTCGGTGCCGGAGACGCTGCGGCCGTTTTCGTCACAGGTGAAGGTGACGAAGATAGGCTTGTCGCTGACGCTGCGGACGGCCAGCACCGCCGCACGGGCGTCGGAGAGGGTCATCATGGTCTCGATGACGAACAGGTCCACGCCGGCGCGTTCCAGACCGGCGGCCTGCTCGGTGTAGATGTCCACCAGCTCCTCGAAGGACACGTCGCCCAGCGGGGCGAGGAACGCGCCGGTGGGGGACATATCGCCTGCCCGCAGGGCCTTGCCCTGCACCGCCTGGGCGGACAGTTCCGCCAGACGGCGGTTGTAGTCGGCGGTGCAGTTGAACAGGCCGGACTCCTCCAGCTTGCGGCGGTTGGCACCGAAGGTGGGGGTGTAGACCACCTGGCTGCCGGCGGCCACATAGCCGCGCTGGATGTCGATGATGGCGTCCGGATGGTCCAGCGTCCACTGCTCGGCGCAGACGTCGCCTGTATAGCCGCGCTTTTGCAGCTCGGTGCCGGTGGCACCGTCCAGAATCAGAGGGAAACGAAGCTCCATAGGTGTTACCTCCATTGCATGGGTCTTAGGGGAATGTTTTTGGCAAAGGCGTCGGCGAAGTCGGGACGCCCGGAGAGCTCGAGATAGGTGAGACGGTTGACGATGCCGTCCGCGGCGGACATATCACCCCGCAGGGCCAGCTGTGCCGCGCCGGAGAGGGCGGCGTTGCCTACGCTGTGGAGCTTGGCGGCGGGGAGACGGGGGAGCATACCGATGGCCGCGGCGCTGGCGGGGTCAAGGTACATCCCGAAGCCGCCGGATAGGTACAGACCGTCCAGCGCGGAAAGGGTCAGCCCCTGCTGCGCCAGCAGTATCTGCACGCCGGCGGCCACCGCTGCCTTGGCCAGCTGCAGCGCCCGGACATCAGCGGCGGTGAGATACACCCGGTCGGTCAAGTGGAAGACGCCGCAGCCGTTTTCGTCACGGGTCAAATAGCGGCGGAACGCCTCAGGCGCGTCTTCCGGCGGTAGGAGACGGCCGCCTTCGTCAATGACGCCCAGGTGCAGCAGGAGGGCCGTCAGGTCGATGAGACCAGAGCCGCAGAGACCGGCTGCCTCGCCGCCGCCGATGACGTTCATCTTGAAGGCGCCGCTGTACCGGACGCGGCTGACCGCACCGTCCACGCCCAGCATACCGCAGGCGATGCCCGCGCCCTCGAAGGCGGGGCCGGCGGCCACGGCGCAGCAGGTGAAGCCATCCATGCCGCCCAGGGCCATCTCGCCGTTTGTGCCGATGTCCAGAAACAGGAAATGGCCCGCGCGTCGGGCAAGGCCGGAGGCCAGCAGGCCGGCGGTGATATCGCCGCCCACGAAGCCCGCCGCGCAGGGAACGCAGTACAGCGGCGCGTCCAGCAGCGTGAGGCCGGAGCTTTGACGGAAGAAGGTCTCCGGGCAGAAGGGGGCGGCGGCCAGAGGGCGGACGGATACACCGGCGAGCAGGCTCTGCATGACGGTGTTGCCGGCGGTCACGGTGCGCTTCAGCTCGGCGGGCTGCCGCCCGGCCTGGGAGAGTGCCCGGGTGAGCAGGGCCTTCAGCTGCTGGCGGAGTAGGGAGGACAGGCGGGTGAGCCCGTCCTGGTGGTCGATGGTATACTGGATGCGTGTGATGACATCCGCGCCGTAGGGGGCCAGAGCCGTCCAGTCGGCGCAGGTGGCCAAGGCGTGGCCGGTGGCCAGGTCGTACAGCCGCAGCGCCGTGGTGGTGGTGCCCAGGTCGATGGCGGCGGCGCAGCCTGTCTCGCCGGTGGGGACGGCGGGGGGATCCAGCGTTTCGGTGAGGATGCGCCCGCCGGCGGCGGGAGGGAGGACGATCTCGTCGCCGTCCTCCGGCACCACACGGCAGGCCAGACGCGGCACGCCGTTGACGCTGACGCGGCATTTGCCGCAGCGGCCGTGGCCGCCGCAGGCGGCGGGCAGGGTACAGCCGACGCGGCGCAGCAGAGCCAGCAGGGTATCGGTATCATTGCAGGGGAGGCGAAAAACATCTCCGCCGCGGGTCACGCGGATACTTGACACGGGCAACACCCCTTTTTATAATAATTCCACTACTACTTTTATCAGCCCGGGGCGGCTTTGTCAAGAGGATTTGCCATGAGAACAAAACTGATGACGCTGGCGGCGGAAAACGGGTTCTCCCACGCCGCGCCGGTAGACATGAACGCGCTGACGCCCCGGCGGGAGGTGCGGGAGATGTGCCGGGCGGACCGGTGCGGACAGTGGAACGCCAACTGGGCTTGTCCGCCCGGCTGCGGGACGCTGGAGGATGCCGCGGCGGCCATGGGATGCTTTGACGCCGGGGTGCTGGTGCAGACCACCGGTACACTGACGGATGACTTCGACTACGAGGAGATGGAGGCGATCCAGCGGCGGCACAAGCGGGCCTTTGCGGACTTTGTGCGGCAGGCGCGGCTGCTGCTGCCGGACTGCCTGCCTCTGTCAGCAGGGGCATGCACCGTGTGCCGACGGTGTACCTGTCCGGACCGGCCCTGCCGGTTTCCGGACAAGCGGATGTCCTCTATGGAGGCCTACGGACTGTTGGTGGGGGACGTGTGTCTGCGGTCCGGGCTGTCGTATAACTACGGACCGCGAACCATGACGTATACATCGTGCCTACTCTATACCGAAGAGGTGAAATGATATGATGACACCCAAGGAGAACTTTCTGGAGCTGCTGAAGCCCAATGGCCAGCCGGATCGCCAGCTGTGCCAGTACGAGGCGCTGCACATGTGCCTGAACGATCCCATCAACACCTATCTGCGGGGCAACCGGAAGCGGGGGACCGTCAGCAAAGACCGCTGGGGCACCACCATCAGCTTTCCCGCCGACGCGCCGGGGCCTATGCCCGTTACCACGGACGGCCTGGCGGTGTGCCCGGACATCACCCATTGGCGGGAGACGGTGCACGCGCCGGACATCGCCGCCTGCACGGAGGGCTGGGAGGCGTGCCGCGCCGCGGCACGGGCGGCCTGCGGGGAGGAGAAGCTGCTGGCGGGCTTTATGGGTACCGGTATCTTCGAGCAGTGCCACTTCCTGATGGGCTTTGAGGACACGCTGACGAACCTGTATGAGCACCCGCAGGAGATGCACGCGCTCATTGACTACATCACCACGTATCGGCTGCTGTACGTGAAGCTGCTCATCGACAATTTGCAGCCGGACGTGATCTTCTCTCACGACGACTGGGGCACCAAGGACGCTTTGTTCATGAAGCCGGAGATGTGGCGGGAATTCTTCAAGGAGCCGTACCGGCGGTTTTACGGCTACATCCGGTCCCGGGGCGTGATCGCCATACATCACGCGGACTCCTATTTGGTCCCGATCGTGGAGGACATGGCGGAGATCGGCATTCAGGTGTGGCAGGGCGTACTGCCGGAGAACGATATACCGGCCCTCCAGCAGAAGCTGCACGGGCGGCTGGTGCTGATGGGCGGCATGGGCGCCGCCATCGACCGGGCGGATGCCGCGCCGGAGGAGATCTACGGCTATGCCATGGATACCCTGCGGCGGTGCTGCCCGGGTGGGCACTATATCCCCTCCATCACCTACGGTCTGCCGGGGGCGGTGTATCCCCATGTGGACGAGTACATCGACCGGGCCATAGCGGACTACAACCGGGCGCTGCACGTGCCGCGGTTCGATCTGCCGTCGGTGCCACGCCGGGTGCGGGCTGTCGCCGTGCGGCAGGCGGCGGGCGCCGCTGTCGAGAACGGCGACGTACTGGCCCGCCTGGCCGCAGCGCTGGAAAAGGGACAGCAGAAAAAGGTGCTGGCGCTGTCCCGGGAGGCGCTGGAGCAGGGTCGGACGCCGCAGGAGATCCTGTCCGGCGGGCTGATCCGCGGCATGAACGATCTGGGTGAGGCATTCTCCGCCAACCGGGCCTTCGTGCCGGAGATGCTGATGGCCGCCCGGTGCATGACGGCGGCGCTGGGGGAGCTGAAGCCGCTGATGACCGGCGGAAATGCCAAGACGGTGGGCCGCGCCTGCATCGGCACCGTCCGGGGCGATATGCACGACATCGGCAAGAACCTGGTGAAGATCATGCTGGAGGGCAGCGGCGTAGAGGTCATTGACCTGGGCGTGGACGTGACGCCGGAGCAGTTCGTGGAGACGGCGAAGCGGCAGCACTGCGGCGTGATCGCCTGCTCATCCCTGCTGACCACTACCATGGGCGAGATGCGCCGGGTGGTGACGCTGGCCCGGGAGGCAGGTATCCGAGATCAGGTGAAGATATTTGTGGGCGGCGCGCCTATCAGCCAGAGCTTCTGCGACGAGATCGGCGCGGACGTATACACCGAGGATGCGGCGGCAGCCGCACGGGCGGCGGTATCGGCGCTGAAGGGATAAATCGGCAGTCATACAAAGCGGCAGACCCGCAGGCAATGCCTGCGGGTCTGCCGCTTTGTTGGTCGTAGTTGGGGAGAAAATAATATGGTACGGAACAGATATGTGCGGTAGGGGGGAGATCACATGGCTATGATGGACAGCTTTCTACATACGGTCCGGTTGACTGCCTGCTTTCAATAAACACAGTTGACTTGCGCCCTCTATGTCAAAACGCGCGACGCTGCATCAGCATCCGCACCAGCGTGACAACGGCGAGGACAGCGATGACAGCCGCCGACGCGATGCTCACGAAGGAGAGCAGCGCACCGTGGGCGGGCGGCATCAGGAATGCGGCCACAGCGGAGGCGAGGCACAGGATGACCAGAGAGGTGATGAGCTTCGTTCTATCCATAGTAGTTGTTCTCCTTTCATGGTGTGGGAATGTTCGTTTCCTTCTGTGCTTACAGCATACCATATATAGTGGTACGTATCTTTACAGAAAAGCTACGAACCGGTGGAAAGACGGATACAAAATGGTTACAAAGTGGTCGGAACGGTGACAATGGGTGTAGACTTTCCGGCCGGTTTCTGCTATAATGCAGGAAAGCTGTCATTTTATCTCTCGGAGGCGCTGCTGTTGCAATATTTGACAAATCTTTGGAACGCGCTGGACTTCGGCTCGCTGGAGAGCATACTGCTCCGCGTGGCGTCCGTGTTCCTGTGCCTGACCATACACGAGACGTGCCACGGTCTGGCGGCCTATGCGCTGGGCGACCCTACGGCCAAGCGGGCGCACCGGCTGAGCCTGAACCCACTGCGGCACATCGACTGGCTGGGCCTTATCATGATGGTGGCGGCGGGTTTCGGCTGGGCCAAGCCGGTGCCGGTGGATCCGCATTATTTCAAAAAGCCAAAGCAGGGCATGGCGCTGACGGCGCTGGCCGGGCCGGTATCCAACTTCCTGCTGGCGCTTTTGCTGCTGCTGATCGCCCGGGGCGAGTTCCTGCGGGCGGTGACCACGGGGAGCTTCAGCGGCACATGGTTTTCCTTCCTGGTGGATACGGCATCGCTGTCGGTGGGCTTGGGGCTGTTCAACCTGGTGCCTATCCCACCGCTGGACGGCTCAAAGGTACTGGCGGTGCTGCTGCCGGACCGGGCGTACAACTGGCTCATGCGCTATGAGCGCTTCGGTATGCTGGTGCTGCTGGTAGTTATCTCCGTGGGTGTCGGCAGCAACGCGCTGAACAGCGCCATACGCTGGACATTTACCCTGCTGTGCAGGCTGGTCGGTTTTGAGGTGTAAATTTGGACGATCCTATTTTTAAACTGGAAAAGGTGGTACAGACGCGGGGCGACGAGCCGCTGGAAGACTTCGAGGGGCCGCTGGATCTGATACTGTACCTGCTGGGAAAAAATAAGATAGAGATACAGGATATCCCCATCGCACTGATACTGGAGCAGTACCAGGATTATCTGGAAAAGCGAAAGCAGATGGATCTGGAGGTGGCCAGCGAGTTCATTACCATGGCCGCCCAGCTGATGTTCATCAAGACCCGTATGCTGCTGAACCTGGAGGACGAGGAAGCCCAGAGCGAGATGGATGCCCTCATCAAGTCGCTGGAGGAGCGCAAGCGGGGCGAGGCCTATGCCCGGGTGCGTATGCTGTCGGAACGGCTGGCACCCCTGAGTGAGTTCGGGCGGAACATTCTGACCCGGCCGCCGGAGCCTATGGAGCGCGGGAAGATCTATGAGTACGACCAGGAGCCGGCGGATCTGGTGCTGACCATGCAGGAGGTCACGGACCGGCAGGGCGCGCCGGAGGCACCGCCTATCCGGGCCTTTGACGAGATCGTGAAGCGGGAGCCGTATCCTGTGGAGACAAAGGCGAAGGAGATCCTGCGGCGGCTGCGGGGTGTGGGCATTACGCGCTTTTTGCTGCTGTTCCGCGGCAGCAAGACACGCAGTGAGCTGGTGGCCACGTTCATGGCGGTTCTGGAGCTGTGCCGGAACAATCTGATCAAGCTGGCCGGCGCGGCCAGCGACTGCACCGTCACCGCAGAGGGCGACGCGCCCGAAGAACTGATGTAAGGGGAGACCTATGGATACACTGGAAATGAAGGATATCGAGGCCGCCGTAGAGGGCATACTGTTTGCCTCCGGCGAGCCTGTGGCGGTGGACCGCATCTGCGTGGCGCTGAACATGGACCGCCCCACGGTGGAGCTGGTGCTGCAGCATTTGCAGGACTATTACAGCTATGAGCGACGGGGCGTGCGGCTGCTGCGGATGGAGGACAGCTGGCAGCTGTGCTCCGCGCCGGAGTACGGTGACCAGATCCGCAAGGCGTTTGAGATTCGTAAGCCCGCCAAGCTCAGCCAGCCGGCGCTGGAGGTGCTGACCATCATCGCGTACTATCAGCCCACCACCCGGGCCTATGTGGACCAGATACGGGGCGTGGACAGCTCGTACACGGTGGGCCTGCTGCTGGATCGCCATTTGATCGAGGAGTGCGGACGGCTGCAGGTGCCGGGGCGGCCGCGGCTGTACCGGACGACACAGGCATTTTTGCGGGCGTTTCATCTGAATTCGCTGGAGGAGCTGCCCCAGCTGCCGGGAATGGAGGCCGACGGACAGCTGCGGCTGGACGACGATACGGTACCAACGGACGGGGAGAACGGCGCGGAGGCGCTGTAAGCATACGGGAGAGATAACGCGGGAGGAGGGAGCACGATGACGGCGGTGTACATCATACTGGGCATTCTGCTGTTTTTCTTCCTGCTGTCACTGCTGCGTATCGGCGTGCGGGCGGACTTTGTGGGCGACCTTACGGACACAAGAGTCACGGTGATCGCGGGGCCGGCGCGGATACAGATGCTTCCCAAACCGGATAAACCGGAGAAGCCCAAAAAGCCCAAGAAAGAAAAGAAGAAAAAGACACCGCAGGAGGAGAGCACCAAGGGGAAGGAAAAGAAAAAGCTGTCTCTGTCGGCGCAGGATATCAAGACGCTTCTGCCGGCGGTGTGGGCGTCCCTGAAGGGCGGACTGCGAAAGACGCGGCAGCGGCTGCTGATCGACCCGCTGGAGCTGTCGGCGGTGCTGCCGGGGGCGATGGACCCGGCGGGGGCGGCGGAGTTGTACGGCTATATCAACGCCGGAATGTGGACGGTAATGCCGCAGCTGGAGCAGTTGACGCGGATACCGGACCCCGGCCTCCACGTGGAGGTGGACTTTGACAGCGAGCAGCTGCGGCTCACGGGCCGGCTGGGCGTGAGTTTGCAGATACGGGACCTGTTCGCCATCGGCTGGGCCTTCGCCAAGCCGGTGATACGGTGGCTCCTGGCCATGCGGAAGCGGCAGAGCGCCGCGGAGAAGGCGAAGGCGGCGGCGCAGAGCGCCGCGAAGCAGCGCGAAACAGTACACACAGCGCCGGGCGGCGCGGGACATACGACCACATCAACTTCGACAAAGGAGAGCTGACAATGGAAATGACCGAGAAGAAAAATGACCTAAAGAGCATGATGGTGGAGTCTATGGAGAAGGTCAAGGAGATGGTGGACGCCAACAATATCGTGGGCGAACCTATCACCACGCCGGACGGCGTGACGCTGATCCCCATCTCCCGGCTGAGCTACGGCTTCGGCTGCGGCGGCGGTGACTACGGCAAGAATAAGGAGCATTCCGGCGCCGGCTGCGGCGCGGGCGTGCGGGTGGAGCCCATGGCCTTCCTAGTGGTCAAGGGCGGCGTGACCCGTATGCTGCCGGTGGGTGCGCCGGCCATCACTACCGTGGACCGGGTCATCGAGATGGTGCCGGAGCTGCTGGATCGGGTCGAGGGCTTCGTGGATAAGAAGCGGAACAAGGATTTCTGATACCAGACAAGAAGACAAGCAGCGCGGGAATAGACTGAGAGCATCCTGTGATGAGGGGGGCTTTCTGTGACCCGAGGGATCTTGGCGGCGCTGTGCGCCGCACTGGCCGTGCTGACATGCATACCCGCTGTGGCGGAGGCTGTGGAGGTCTCCGCCACGGCTTGCGTCCTGATGGACGCGGACACGGGGCAGGTGCTGTATGAAAAGAACGGGGACAAGCGGATGCTCATCGCCAGCACCACCAAGCTGATGACGGCGCTGGTGGCCCTGGAGCTGGGGACGCCGTCGCAGGTCATCACTGTGACCGCTGCCCACATGGCGGAGGGATCTTCCATGTACCTGCGGCCGGGGGAGAAGCTGACGCTGGAGGAGCTGCTGTACGGGCTGCTGCTGTGCTCGGGCAATGACGCGGCGCTGGCGCTGACGGAGTGTGCCGGGGGTGTGGCGCCCTTTGTGGAACGGATGAACGAAAAGGCCGCCGCGCTGGGCATGAGGAACAGCCATTTTGCCAATCCCAACGGACTGGATGACGAGGCACACTATTCCACCGCCTATGACATGGCGCTGCTGGGGTGCGCGGCGGTGAATGAGCCGACGCTGCGGCGGATGGCCTCTACACGGACGGCGGTCATCGGCGGGCGGACGCTGACCAACCACAACAAGCTGCTGAGCCGCCTGGACGGGTGCGTGGGGCTGAAGACCGGGTACACGAAGGCGGCGGGGCGGACGCTGGTGTCCTGCGCGGAGCAGGCGGGACATCGGCTGGTGGCGGTAACGCTGCGGGACGGGGACGATTGGAACGACCACGAGGCACTGTACCGCTGGGGGTTCCTGCTGACAGGCATACAGGAGACGCTGGAGACGCGCCTGCTCGGCGCGCTGGGAAACGGGAGAGAGGTAACGCCATGACCGAGCGCATACAGAAGCTGCTGGCCGCCGCGGGGCTGTGCTCCCGCCGGACGGCGGAAGAGTGGATCGCCGCCGGACGCGTGACCGTCAACGGACGGCGGGTCCGTGTAGGCGACAAGGCGGATCCGGAGACGGACGATATCCGGGTGGATGGACGGCCCCTGCGGGGCGCGGCACAGCACGTGTATCTGATGCTGCACAAGCCGCGGGGCTATGTGACTACCCTCTCTGACGAACGGGGCCGCCCTACGGCGGCATCGCTGGTCAGGGGCTGCGGCGCACGGGTGTATCCCGTGGGACGGCTGGACCTGGACTCGGAGGGATTACTGCTGTTTACCAACGACGGGGCGCTGACCCATGCGCTGCTGCACCCCAGCCACCAGGTGGACAAGACGTATATCGTTACGGTCACTGGCGCGGCAGAGGACAGCGCACGGCAGCTGTCGGCGGTGGACAGACTGGACGGACAGCCCATCGTGCCGGCGGCGGTGACGGAGCTGTTTCGGAAGGATGGTACGGCGAAATACCGGGTGGTGATCCACCAGGGTAAGAAGCGGCAGATCCGGCGGATGTGTGCCGCCGCAGGACTGACTGTGACCCGGCTGTGCCGGGTGGCGGAGGGCAGTATCGCCCTGGGCGACCTGCCGCCGGGAAAGTGGCGGTATCTGACAGCGGAGGAGCTGCAATCTATCAAAGGAAGCCATCAACATGAATGAAAACGTGCTACAGACTATCCGGGCCGGGATGGATACCTTTTCGAAGGGACAGAAGCGCATCGCAGCGTTTATACTGGACAATTATGACCGCGCGGCGTTTATGACCGCCGCGCGGCTGGGCGAGACGGCCTCCGTCAGTGAGTCCACGGTGGTGCGCTTTGCCGCGCAGCTGGGCTACGACGGCTATCCGGAGATGCAGAAGGCCCTGCAGGAGCTGATACGGGGTAAGCTGACCTCCATCCAGCGGATACAGGTATCGCGGGATCAGATGTCCGGCGCGGACATTCTGGGCAGTGTGATGCAGCGGGATATGAACAGCATACACAATGTCATCGAGCAGTTGGACCGGGATGCCTTCAGCCGGGCGGTGGACAAGCTGCTGGGGGCGGAGCACATCTATATCCTGGGTGTGCGGTCCTCCTCATTTCTGGCGGGGTATCTGAACTTCTACCTGCACCTGATCTTCAAGAACGTGACGCTGGTGCAGTCCAGCGCCGCCGGTGAGATCTATGAGCAGTTGGCCCACATCGGCAGGGGCGACGTGCTGGTGGGAATATCCTTCCCGCGGTACTCCAAGATGGCTATCCACGCGGTGGAGTTTGCCTGCCGGCGGGGCGCGGAGGTGGTGGCGATCACCGATTCGGCACTGTCTCCGCTGTACGGCATGGCGGCGGTATCGCTGCTGGCGCCCTGCGACATGATCTCCTTCGTGGACTCCATGGCTGCGCCGCTGAGCCTGCTGAACGCGCTGATCCTGGCGGTGGGGCAGCAGCGGCGGGATGACCTGTCCGCCACGCTGGCGGATATGGAGCAGGTGTGGTCCAGGTACAGTATTTTCGGGAAAGATGACGAGTGACATGGCGAAGGAGATCGTGGTGATCGGCGGCGGCGCCGCCGGTCTGATGGCGGCCATCACCGCGGCCCGGCAGGGCGCGGCGGTGACGCTGCTGGAGCCCAACGAACGGCTGGGCAAGAAGGTGAATATCACCGGCAAGGGCCGGTGCAATGTGACCAATGACTGTGACCGGGAGACGCTGCTTGCCAGCATTCCCGGTAATGGGCGATTTTTGTACGGTGCGCTGACACGGTTCACGCCGCGGGACACCATGGCGTTTTTCGAGGCGCTGGGCGTGTCGCTGAAGGTGGAACGGGGAAACCGGGTGTTTCCGGTGTCTGACAGTGCCTTCGACATCACCAACGCGCTGGAGCGGGAGCTGAAGCGCCGGAAGGTGCGGTGGGTCCGTGACCGGGCCGTATCGGTGGAGACGGCGGATGGCGCGGTATGCGCCGTAAAAGGGGAGAAGGAAACGTACCCCGCGCAGGCGGTCATTCTGGCCACAGGCGGGGTGTCCTATCCCGGCACCGGGTCCACGGGGGATGGCTACCGCATAGCGGAGGCACTGGGGCATACCATTGTGCCGCTGCGGGGCTCTCTGGTGCCGCTGGTGTGCGCGGGCGAGGACTGTCCGGCTATGCAGGGTCTGAGCCTGCGGAACGTGGCAGTGACGGTATACAACGGGAAGAAAAAGGCGGTGTTCCGGGATTTCGGCGAGCTGCTGTTCACCCATTTCGGCGTGTCCGGACCGCTGGTGCTGTCCGCCAGCGCCCATCTGCGGCGCTGGGAGGGGGAGCACTATACGATAGAGATCGACCTGAAGCCGGCGCTGGACGAGCAGAAGCTGGACGCGCGGGTGCTGCGGGATATCGGAGAAAATCCCAACCGGGAGATGGGGACCATCGCCGCGGGGCTGGTGCCCCACAGCATGGCGCCGGTGGTGCTGCGCCGGGCGGGGCTGACCGGAAGCGAAAAGGCCAACAGCCTGACAAAGGAACAGCGCCGGGCACTGGTGCAGGTGCTGAAGCACTTTACGCTGGAACTTACCGGGCCGCGGCCCGTCAGTGAGGCGATCGTCACCGCCGGCGGCGTGAAGGTGGGAGAGGTAACGCCAAACACCATGGCGTCGAAGCGGGTGAGGGGATTGTTTTTTGCCGGCGAGGTGCTGGACGTGGACGCCTATACGGGGGGATTTAATTTACAGATCGCATGGGCGACGGGGTATCTGGCGGGGCTGAGCGCCGCAGAAAGCGAGGAGACGACATGACGGAGAGACAGTACGCAGTGGCCATCGATGGGCCGTCCGGCGCGGGGAAGAGCACGCTGGCCCGGGCGGCGGCGGAGGCGCTGCATATCTTATATGTGGACACCGGGGCCATCTATCGGACCATCGGCGTGTATATGTATCGGCACGACATCGCGCCAACGGACGCGCCGGCGGTGATCGCGGCGCTGCCGGAGATCACTGTGGCCCTGCGGTATGACGAGGAGGGTCTGCAGCGGATGTATCTCAACGGCGAGGACGTGACGAAGGAGATACGCCTGCCGATGATATCGAAGTACGCCTCAGACGTGTCGGCCATACCGGAGGTGCGGGCGTTCCTGATGGAGCTGCAGCGGTCTCTGGCGCGGGAGCACAGCGTCATCATGGACGGACGTGACATCGGGACCGTGGTGCTGCCGGACGCGGAGGTGAAGGTGTTTCTGTGCGCGGATGTGGAGACGCGGGCGCGGCGGCGCTGTCTGGAGTTGGAGCAGCGGGGCACGCCCAAGCCCTTTGACGAGGTGCTGCGGGATATGGAGCAGCGGGATTATAACGATACCCACCGGGCGGCGGCGCCGCTGCGGCCGGCGGATGATGCCATTATGATCGACAACACGGACATGGACTTCGCGGCCAGCCTGGAGCTGCTGCTGGATGTGATACGGGGGCGTGTGGCATCGTGAGAAATAAGTTTTATGCGGCGGCGTGGCGGGTGCTGCGCCCGCTGGTGCTGTTTTTTCTGCCGGTGGACCTGCGGGGAACGGAGCATCTGGAGGGCGGAGAACCGGTGCTGCTGTGCGCCAATCACTCCAGCGCCTGGGACCCCATCCTATTCGTGCTGTCCATGCCCCAGCGGTTCAACGTGCGGATCATGGCTAAGAAGCAGTTGTTCTCCATCCCCATCGTGGGCGGGTTCCTGCGGGCGATCGGCGTGTTTCCGGTGGATCGGGGCAACAGTGATATTGGGGCGGTGAAGACCGCCATACAGAGCCTGCGGGACGGGTGGAACCTGTTCCTGTTTCCGGAGGGAACACGGGTGAAGACACCGGGACAGGCGGATGTCAAGTCCGGCGCGGGCATGATGGCCATCCGTGCCGGTGTGAAGCTGGCGCCGGTATATATCGGCACGAAGAAGCGCATATTCCGCAAGACGCCCATCATAATCGGCGAGCCCTTCGAGCCGGAGTACACCGGCCGCAAGGGTACGGCGGAGGAATATACTGCCAACGCCCATGAGGTCATGCGGCGGGCCTATGCCCTGGGAGGGATCGAATGCAGGTGATACTGGCGAAGACGGCGGGGTTCTGCTACGGCGTGGAACGGGCCGTGCACATGGCGGAGGCGGCAGCCCGGGAGGGCGGCTGCGTTATGCTGGGCAGTATCATACACAATGACCGGGTCATCACAGCGCTGGAGGCGTTGGGTGCGCGGCAGGCGGACAGCCCTCAGCAGGTGCGGCCGGGAGAGACGGTGATCATCCGTGCCCACGGCGAGACACGGGAGGCTTTGCGGGTGCTGGAGGAGCGGGGTGCACAGATCATGGATGCCACCTGTCCTCATGTGCTGCGGATCCACCGGCTGGTGGAACGGGCAGCCCGTGCGGGCCGGACACCCATCATTATCGGAGAAGCGCACCATCCGGAGGTGATGGCCGCCGCAAGCCGCTGTGAGCGCAGCGTGGTGCTGGAAAACACGGCAGAGCTGGCTGATTGGGTGGCGGCGGACCCGGCGCGGAAGGACATGGATTTGCTGGTTACCGCACAGACGACCTGTATTCGTTCGATATGGGAAGAGTGTGTAAAATTTTTAAAAAAACAGTGTACAAACGCCGAAATCTTTGATACAATATGTGATGCTACGCAAAAACGTCAATCCGAGGCGGCGAATATCGCCGGACGGGCGGACGTTATGGTCGTGGTCGGAGATCGTAAAAGTGCCAACACCAGACATTTAGCGGAGATCTGCAGCACACGCTGCGCCCGGGTCTATCAGATCGAAGGGCCGGAGGAGCTGCGGGTCGGGTTCCTTAACGGATGTTCTGTGGCGGGGCTTACAGCCGGCGCGTCCACGCCTGCGGGCATCATTAAGGAGGTATATGCAACGATGAGCGAAGAGATCAAGAACATGGAAGCTACGGAAGAGAGCTTCGAGGAAATGCTGGAAAAATCTTTTAAGACTTTGAATACAGGAGAGAAGGTAACCGGTATTGTAACGGCGATCGGCCCCACCGAGGTGCAGGTCGATCTGGGCTGCAAGCAGGCGGGCTATATCTCTGTGGACGAGCTGTCCGCAGATCCCAATGTGAAGCCTGAGGACGTCGTCAAGGTCGGCGACGAGATCGAGACCTATATCATCCGCGTCAACGACGTGGAGGGTTATGCCATGCTGTCCAAGAAGCGTCTGGACGCTGTCAAGGTCTGGGAGGATATCGAGAAGGCCCGCGAGGACAAGACCACTCTCGAAGGTAAAGTCACCGAGGAGAACAAGGGCGGTATCGTCGTTAATGTCAAGGGCGTGCGCGTGTTTGTGCCCGCTTCCCAGTCCGGTCTGCCCCGCGGCGCTGAGCTGAGCACCATGATCGGCCAGACCGTGTCCCTGCGGATCACCGAGGTCAACCGTGCCCGCCGCCGCGTCGTCGGCTCCATCAAGGCCGTGACCTATGAGGCCCGTCAGGCCGCCCAGGCGGAGATCTGGAACAACATCGAGGTCGGCAAGCACTACACCGGCACCGTGAAGTCCATGACTTCCTACGGTGTGTTCGTGGACATCGGCGGCGTGGATGGTATGGTACATATCTCCGAGCTGTCCTGGAGCCGTATCAAGAACCCCGCCGAGGTCGTCTCCGTGGGCGATACCCTGGACGTGTACGTTATCTCCTTCGATCCCGAGAAGCACAAGATCTCCCTGGGCGTGAAGGATCGCAGCATGAATCCCTGGGATAAGTTCATGGCTACCTACCACGTGGGCGATGTGGCCAACGTGCGTATCGTGAAGCTGATGACCTTCGGCGCGTTCGCCGAGGTCGTGCCCGGTGTGGACGGCCTGATCCACATCTCCCAGATCGCGGATCGCCGCATCGAGAAGCCCGGCGACGTGCTGACCGAGGGCGAGATGGTGGATGCCAAGATCACCGCCATCGACGAGGAGAAGCAGAAGATCTCCCTGTCCATCCGCGCGCTGCTGGCTCCCTCTGCTGACGAGGACGCCGACGAGGAGTAATTAGATCGTAAAACACCTCCGCTGCCCCACAGGCAGCGGAGGTGTTTTTGGTTGTTTTCACAATGGCGTGCAGGGGAAAATATCTTGCGACCTTGCGGAGAGGCATGGTACAATCGAGGTGGGCAAGAGAATTTAAGAGCATTGTGCTGAAGATAGAACGGATCAATTGGAATTTGACAGGGGGAGCGTGATCGTATGAAAAAGTTGATGGCATCAGTGTTAGCGTTGGTTTGCGTTGTTGCTATGGCGGGCTGCGGAAAGTCGAATGTTGGGGACTATCCTGCGACGATAATGGTAAATGGGATAAATTACTATTCGACCGATAATGCTGTTCCCGTTGAAGTAGACGAGAGTGTTATTCAGTACACCACGTCGTATGCGAAGGATGGCGTTCCCCGAAAAGATGGTGAGGCAAACTTCAACAGAGACCTGGGGACTCCGTATGCTGTTATTGAGGAAGACTTGGTAGTTGTCCTTATGGACAATGAGTGGATAGAGTTCAAGGCAAAGTAAGGGCGATCTCGGGTCGCGAAAGAGCGGGACGATGGGAGAAGCGTGCCGTACGAAAGGGACGGGGGATGAAGCGGGGGAAAAGAAAAATAATTTTGGGAGAGTTGCCTGTTTATGGGCAACTCTCCCGTTTTTTTGGCATAGGGGCAGAATCGGATCGCAGGAAGGGGGGAGCGCATATGAAAAGAGCAGACGTGAACTGGGGAGAGGTAAGGCGTAAGTATGAGTCGGGAATGTATACCTATCAGCGATTGGCAAGGGAGTACCATGTGTGTACGCAGACGGTGTGGCGACATGCGATCAAGGGGCAGTGGCAGATCGGTCGGGAGGAGGCGGAAAAGCAGATACTCCGGCGATGCCTGATGGCCACGGCAAAGCTGCTGGAGACGGCGGCTGCCGGGGCTACGGAACGGCTGGAAAGCGGAGAGGGCAGCCTGAAGGAGGTCAAGGAGCTGGGAGGTATCCTGCAGGCGCTGGTGGGGACAGCGGCAAAGATGTGCCAGAGCGAAAAGAACAACGACACGGCGGTCAACGAGATACGGGTGATCATGTCGGAGGAGGTAGAGGAGCTGAGCGGATGATATCCATGCCGGACCTGTTCATTTTTGCACAAGCATTCCCGGGAATTCTTGTGGGTTTCGTCAATTTCCCCGCGGGCTGCATTGTGGTAAAATTAACAATTAGAAAATTCAGCCTTCGTCGGAAGGGATAGGAAAGAACAGGGAGGAACAGGACATGGCTTTTGCTGATTTTCAGGCGCTGTACAAGCAGAAACTGACCACCGCGGACGAGGCGGTGAAGGTCATCAAGTCCGGTGATTGGGTGGACTATGGCTTCTGCGCCATTCATCCCCGGGTGCTGGACGAGGCGCTGGCCCGCCGTGCACCGGAGCTGGAGGATGTGAAGGTCCGGGGCGGTATTAGCCTGTGGAAGCCGGCGATCTTCGACATCGAGGACCCGGTGCATCACATCATCTTCAACTCCCACCACATGAGCAGCGTGGAGCGCCATCATATCGCCAGCGGCGCGGGGTTCCATGAGCCTATGCGCTATTCGGAGCTGCCCCGGTACTACTACGACCACATCACGCCGCCGGACGTGGCCATGTTCCAGGTGGCCCCGATGGACAAGCACGGGTACTTCAACTTCGGACTGTCGGCTTCGCATGTGAAGGCGGTGTGCGAGATGGCCAAGGTGGTCATCGTGGAGGTCAACGAGAATATGCCCCGGTGCCTGGGCGGCTTTGACAACTGCATCCACGTCAGCGAGGTGGACATGATCGTGGAGGGGCGCAACGACCCCATGGGCGTCCAGCCCAGCGGCACGGCTACGGAGGTGGACCGGGCGGTGGCGAAGCTGATCGTGGAGCAGATACCCGACGGGGCCTGTTTGCAGCTGGGCATCGGCGGTATGCCCAACACCGTGGGCGCTATGCTGTGCGAGTCCGACCTGAAGGATCTGGGCGTACACACGGAGATGTACGTGGACGCCTATGTGGATCTGGCGATGGCGGGGAAGGTCACGTGCATGAAGAAGAACATCGACCGGGGCCGGCAGGTGTTCGCCTTTGCCGCCGGTACCCAGAAGCTGTACGACTATCTGGACGACAACCCAGCGTGCATGGCCGCGCCCATCAGCTACACCAACGACATCCGCACCATCGCGGCCATCGACAACTTTGTCTCCATCAACAACGCGGTGGATGTGGATCTGTACGGGCAGGTGAACGGCGAGACGGCGGGCACCAAGCAGATCAGCGGCGCCGGCGGACAGCAGGACTTTGTGCTGGGCGCGTATCTGTCCAAGGGCGGTAAGAGCTTTATCTGTCTCAGCTCCACTCACGCAGACAAGGACGGCACGCTGCATTCCCGCATACGGCCTACCCTGCAGAACGGCTCCGTGGTGACGGATACCCGCGTGAACACCATGTACGTGGTGACGGAGTACGGCTGCGTGTGCCTGAAGGGACTGACGGTGTGGGAGCGCGCGGAGAAGCTGATCTCCATCGCGCACCCGGACTTCCGGGAGGAACTGATCCGCGAGGCGGAGAAGCAGAAGATCTGGTATCCCCACAACAGAAGATAACGAATAACGAAAAAGAGCGCCGGGAGGCGCTCTTTTTGCATGAAAGAGGCGGTATCCGCGCAAGCTACGGCAAAAAGGAGGCGCGGATATGAGCAACGACGAAAACCGGGAAAAGAACGAGGAAAAAGCGGCGGTGCCGGTACAGCCGATCATCGACATGGGCAGCACTGTGGTGAAAAACAGCCGGGGGACGGTGCACTGCCTGACCATCGTGGGGCAGGTGGAGGGACACACGCTGCTGCCGGACAATCTGAAGAGCACGAAGTACGAGCACGTGCTGCCGCTGCTGGCGGCGCTGGAGCAGAACGAACAGGTGGACGGGGTGCTGCTGCTTCTGAACACCGTGGGCGGCGACATCGAGGCGGGACTGGCCATCGCGGAACTGGCAGCGGGCATGACGAAGCCGGTGGTGACGCTGGTGCTGGGCGGCGGGCACTCCATCGGCGTACCGCTGGCGGTGTGCGGGAAGGAGACGTTCATCGCACCCACGGCGTCCATGACGGTGCACCCGGTGCGGATGTCCGGGACGGTCATTGCCGCGCCGGAGACGTACCGATACTTTGAACGCCTCCAGGAGCGCATTATTCAGTTCGTGGCGGCCAACAGCCGCGTGACCGCGGAACGGTTCCGGGAGCTGATGCTCTCCAGCGGCGACATGGCCAATGACGTGGGGACGGTGCTGTACGGCGAGCAGGCGGTGGCAGAGGGAATCATCGATCGGATCGGTACACTGGGCGACGCGCTGGAGGCACTGTACGGACAGATCGAACGGCGGCATGGATAGACATTGGCGGAGGGCGGGGGCTCTCCGCTTTTTTCATGCCGGCGCGTGGGTTTTTCTTGAAAAACAGGGACTTCCATAGTATACTATCTTAGTTAAGGTATGCCAAAGTATAAGAGGTGACGCAGTTGTACTTAAAAGCACTTGAGATACAGGGGTTTAAGAGCTTCCCCGACAAGACGGTATTGAATTTCGGCGAGGACATCACCGCTATCGTGGGACCAAACGGGTCCGGCAAGTCCAACATCTCCGACGCCATACGCTGGGTCATGGGCGAGCAGAACAGCCGCCAGCTCCGCGGCGCCAAGATGGAGGACGTGATCTTCGGCGGTACGGAGAAGCGGAACCAGATGGGCTTTGCCCAGGTGACGCTGGTCATCGACAACACCGAGCATATCTTCCCCACCCGGGAGGAGGCAGAGGTGGCCGTGACACGGCGGTATTACCGCAGCGGTGAGTCGGAGTACTATATCAATAAGCAGTCCGTGCGGCTGAAGGACGTGAACGAGCTGTTCATGGACACCGGTATGGGCCGGGAGGGCTATTCCATTATCGGACAGGGCAAGATCGACGAGATACTGTCTGTGAAAAGCGGTGAGCGCCGGGAGATCTTCGAGGAGGCCGCCGGTATCAGCAAATACCGGCACCGCAAGGAGGAGTCCGAGCGCAAGCTGGAGCGCACCGAGGAAAACCTGGTGCGTATCAACGACAAGATCGCCGAGCTGGAATTGCAGGTGGAGCCACTGCGGGCGCAGGCGGAGACGGCGAAGAAGTATCTGGTGCTGCGGGATGAGCTGCGGGTGCTGGAGATCTCCGTGTGGCTGGAGCAGCTGCAAAACCTGCGGACCGCCAAGCTGAAGCTGGAGAGCGATACGGCTCAGGCCAAGGAGGCCTGTGACCAGGCCCAGGCGGCGCTGGACGAGGCCTACGCCCAGGGAGAGCGTTTTACCGAGGAGATGCGGCAGAACGATGTGGCGGCTGACGCGCTGCGCGGTCAGGTGACCGAGGCGGAGTCCGCCGCCGGCGAGGAGTCTGCGGCCATCGCGGTGCTGCAGACCTCTGTGGAGCACAACAACGAGTCTCTGCGCCGGCTGGAACAGGAACTGACCAGCACAGACCAGCGGCGGGAGAATTTACAGGGACAGATCGACGGACAGCTGGCGCGTATCGCGGACATCGACCGCGACGCGGCGGTATTGGAGACGGCGCTGAGTGAGCTGCTCTCTCGGGCGCAGGCGCTGGCTGACAGCGCAAAGGGCGCGGCGGACGAGGCCGAGGCCCTGCGGGCGCAGGAGGCCATTGCTGTGGCCGAGGCCGCAGACGGGCGCGCCGCGCTGTCCGCCCTGCAGGCGGGCCTGGACGAGGCCGGACAGCGGCGGATTACGGTGCGGCAGGAGCTGTCCGAGGCACAGCGTAAGCTGGAGGAGAGCGAAAAGGACGCAAAGACCAATCGCCGGGCGCTGAACGATGCCAGGGAGGAGGCCCAGGCGGCGGAGAATATCATTCAGGGTCACAGCCTGCGGATGGACAGCCGCCGCCAGAAGGCGCAGAGCGCCCAGGACGCAAAACAGGAGCTGACCCGGCAGGTGAACGCCCAGGAGGACCGTATCCGTCTGCTGACGGAGATGGAGAAGGAGTACGAGGGCTTCAACAAGGCGGTAAAGACCGTGATGCAGGCAGCGGAGAAGAACACACTGCGGGGCATTCACGGGCCGGTGGCCGGACTGATGACCACAGAGCAGACCTATGCCGTGGCGCTGGAGACGGCGCTGGGCGCGGCACTGCAGAACATTGTGGTGGATCGGGAGGAGGACGCAAAGGCGGCCATCCAGTTCCTGAAGCAGCGGGACGGCGGCCGCGCTACCTTCCTTCCGCTGACGGCCATCCGGGGCGACGAGCTGCGGGAGAACGCTGCGGGAGAGTATGGTTTTGTAGGCATCGCCAGCCGTCTGGTGCGGTACGACGCGCGATACGACCATATTTTTAAAAATCTGCTGGGCCGGACGGTGGTAGTGGAGGACCTGGACAGCGGTATCGCCATGGCGCGTAAGTTCCGCAATGCCTTCCGCATCGTGACGCTGGACGGACAGATCATCAACCGGGGCGGCTCCATGACCGGCGGCTCCGCCAGCCGATCCTCCGGCGTGCTGTCCCGGGCCAATGAGCTGGAACGGCTGAAGGCGACACAGGGCGCCCTGCACGGTAAGCTGAACGAGGCCGCGCAGCAGGCCGAGACGGCCCAACGGGAGCTGCAGAAGGCTGAGTATGAATTGCAGGTGGCCAAGGACCAGCAGCGCAAGGCGGCGGACGAGGTGCTGACCTTACAGGGACGGCAGGACCACTATGACCTCCTGTTGGAGAGCCTGCGCCTGAGCTGCGAGACTATGGAGCAGGAGCTGTCCGGCCTGGACCGCCGGGAGACGGACGGCCGCGGGCGCATGGCCGGGATACAGGCGGACATCACTGCGGCAGAGGACCGCGCGGCCGCGCTGCGGCAGGAGATGCGGGACAAGCTGGCCGGCCAGACCGATCTGACGGAGCAGACCAACCAACTGGCCCAGGCTGTCAGCGACAGGAAGGCCGATCAGGCGGCACTGAGCGCGGAGAAGGACAGCGTTCTGCGGAGCGTGGAGGACCTGCGGGGCTTGCAGGCGGATATGGTATCCGACCGCGCTGAGCGCGACCGGCGGGTGCAGGAGTACCGGCAGGCCAACGAGAAGGCGCTGGCCGATATGGCGGGCCATCAGGCGGCGCTGGAGGAGAAGAACGCCCGTGTGATACAGCTGCGGCAGCGGCTGGAGGATCTGGCCCAGGCCAAACTGGCGCTGGAGCAGCAGCGTGACCAGAACGGCCGTGACAGCCGCGCCTGCAACGATACGCTTTTGCAGACCATGCAGGCGTACAACAAATTGCAGCAGAAGCTGGAAAACAGCGGCATGGAGGAGGGGCAGATCCTGGAGAAGCTGTGGGAGCGCTACGAGCTGAGCCACAGCGACGCCATGGAGCAGCGTATCGAGCTGGAGAGCGTGCCCAAGGCCACGCGGCGCATTGCCGAGCTGAACCGGGAGATCAAGGCGCTGGGTACGCCCAACATCGGCGCCATCGAGGAATTCGACCGGGTGAACACCCGATATACTTACCTGTCCGAACAGCGCAGCGATGTGGAGCAGGCCAAGGAGGAGTTGCTGGGCATTATCGACCAGATCACCCAGCAGATGACCAGCATTTTTGCCGAGCAGTTTCAGCTGCTGAACGAGAGCTTCCAGGAGACGTTTCTGGAGCTGTTCGGCGGCGGCAAGGCGCGGCTGGAGCTGGAGGACGAGAGCGATATCCTCAACTGCGGCATCGAGATCAAGGTGCAGCCCCCCGGCAAACAGCTGAAGACCATCACGCTGCTGTCCGGCGGCGAGAAGGCCTTTGTGGCCATTGCGCTGTACTTCGCCATCCTGAAAGTACATCCCACGCCGTTCTGCGTGATGGACGAGATCGAGGCGGCGCTGGACGAGGCCAATGTGGTGCGCTACGCCCGGTATATGCGGCGGATCGCCGGAAAGACGCAGTTTATCGTCATTACCCACCGGCGGGGCACCATGGAGGAGGCGGACGTGCTGTATGGCGTGACCATGCAGGAAAAGGGCGTCAGCCGGATACTGACCATCAATCTCAACGATATGGCCAAGGAGCTGCATATCAAATAAGGAGGGCTTGTTATGGCAATGGGCTTATTTCAAATACTGAAGGAGGCGTTCACCGCCGTCCCCACCTTCGACGACCTGAATGACGAGTTCTACGACGGACTGGAGGAAGCGCTGATCCTGGCCGATGTAGGCGCTGATACCGCCGCTGATACCGTGGCCCAGCTGCGGAAGCGGGTGAAGGAACGCTTTATCGGGCGGATGGACGAGGTAAAGGACGCCCTGCGGGACATCCTGAAGAGCAAGCTGGAGGTGGGTGACAGCGCGTTGGTGCTGGAGGGCAAGCCCGCCGTGGTGCTGGTCATCGGCGTCAACGGCGTGGGCAAGACCACGTCTATCGGCAAGCTGGCCAAGCAGCTGAAGGACCAGGGCAAAAAGGTCCTGCTGTGCGCCGGCGATACGTTCCGTGCGGCGGCCGCCGACCAGCTGGAGATCTGGGCGGGCCGTGCCGGTGTGGATATCGTGCGGCAGCATGAGGGCGCGGATCCCGGTGCGGTACTGTTTGATGCTTTGCAGGCGGCCAAGGCACGGAGCGTGGACGTGGTGCTGTGCGACACCGCCGGACGGCTGCACAACAAACAGAACCTGATGAACGAGCTGGCCAAGCTGCGGAAGATCATCGACCGGGAATGCCCAAATTCCAACTGCGAGACGCTGCTGGTGCTGGACGCCACCACCGGGCAGAACGGATTGATCCAGGCGCGGACCTTCAAGGAGACGGCGGGGTTGACGGGTATTATCCTGACGAAGCTGGATGGTACCGCCAAGGGCGGCATCGTCATCGCCATCGCCCAGGAGCTGGGTGTGCCGGTAAAGTTCGTGGGTGTGGGCGAGGGCATCGACGACCTGAAGCCCTTTGACCCGACTGCCTTCGTGCGGGACATGATATAAGGAGGGCGCAGCATGACGAGAGCAGACGGACGGGCATTTGACCAGCTGCGCCCGGTGGAGATGACACCCGGCTTTACGAAATTCGCCGAGGGCAGCGTGCTGATCCGCTGCGGCGAGACGGTGGTGCTGTGCAACGCCTCGGTGGAGGAGAAGACACCGCCCCATGTGGCGGAGGGCTGCGGCTGGGTCACGGCGGAATACTCCATGCTGCCCCGGGCCAACCGGGAGCGCAGCCGCCGGGACGTGGACAAGCTGAAGCTGTCTGGCCGCAGCGCGGAGATACAGCGGCTCATCGGCCGCAGCCTGCGTGCGGCGGTGGATATGGCGGCCCTGGGGCCCCGGACCATCACCGTGGACTGTGACGTATTGCAGGGCGACGGCGGGACGCGGACGGCATCCGTGACCGGCGGGTTCGCGGCGCTGGCGCTGGCCTGCAAAAAGCTGGTGACCGACGGCGTGATCGAGAGGCTGCCGCTGCTGCACTATGTCACCGGTGTGTCGGCGGGCATCGTGGAGGATGTGCCCCTGCTGGATCTGCAGTACAGCGAGGACAGCCGGGCGCAGGTGGACCTGAACTGCATGATGACGGAGCAGGGACAGCTGATCGAGATACAGGGCACCGGCGAGGGGCGGCCCTTTACCGTGGCCGAGCAGCAGGCACTGGTGGCGCTGTGCGCCAAGGGGTGCGGCGAGCTGCTGGCGAAGCAGAAGGAGATACTGGGAGAGATACTATGAGATTTGTACTGGCATCCCACAATAAGGGAAAGCTGGCCGAGATGCAGGCCATTCTGGGCGAGCTGGGCGTGGAGGTGGTCATGCCCTTCGACGTGGGCGTGGACGTCGACGTGGAGGAGACGGGGACCACCTTCGCGGAGAACGCAGCGCTGAAGGCCAACGCCATCATGGCGGCCAGCGGCCTGCCGGCTATCGCGGATGACTCGGGACTGTGCGTGGACTGGCTTCAGGGCGCGCCGGGGGTGTATTCCGCCCGGTACGGCGGGCTGGACAGCGACCCGGAGCGCTGTCGGCTGCTGCTGAGCAATATGCGCGGCGCCACGAATCGGGCGGCGCATTTCCACACGGCCATCGTCTGCGCCTTCCCCAACGGGGACACGCTGACGGCGGAGGGGGACTGCGCCGGGACCATTGCCTTTGCGCCTATGGGCGACGGCGGGTTCGGGTACGATCCTGTGTTCTTCGTGCCGTCCCTGCGAAAGACCTTCGCCCAGCTGACGGCGGAGGAGAAGAACGCCATTTCCCACCGGGGCAGTGCCCTGCGGGCCTTTGCCGCGGAACTGAAAACGTATTTGGAGAAGCAATGATATGGAACTGACAAGCAAGCAACGCGCGCAGCTGCGGTCCCTGGCCACCAATCTGGACACCATCGTCCACGTGGGCAAGGACGGCATCGGCGACAATCTGGTCAAGCAGGTCAACGACGCGCTGGAGGCCCGGGAGCTCATCAAGGGCCGGGTGCTGGAGAATTCGCTGCTGACCGCCCGGGAGGCGGCGGAGGAGCTGGCGGTGGCCGCCCGCTGCGAGGTGGTGCAGGTCATCGGCAGCAAGTTCGTGCTCTACCGGATGCAGCATGACAAGAGCAAGCGGAAGATCGAACTGGTCAAGGCGAAGAGAAGCGTATGAACATCGGTATTTACGGCGGTACTTTCGACCCGCCCCATGTGGGTCATGTAACGGCGGCCAAGGCCGCCATGGAAGTCCTGGGGCTGGACAAGCTGGTGCTGGTCCCGGACGCGCAGCCGCCCCACAAGGCGCTGCCGGAGGGCGGCGCCGCGCCGCGGCAGCGGTATGACATGGCGGTGCTGGCCACAGCGGCGCTGGGGAAGCGGGCGGAGGTCAGTGACATGGAGCTGCGCCGCAGCGGCGTCAGCTATACCGCGGACACGCTGGCGGCGCTGCGGGAGCAGTATCCGGATGACACGCTGTATCTGCTGATGGGTTCGGATATGTTTCTGAGTCTGCACAACTGGCGCAGGCCGGAGGCGATCATGGCCATGGCCCACATCGCGCCCTTCAGCCGGGAGGCGGAGGATGAGTCCGCCGCCTTTGCCGCGCAGAGCGCGCGCCTGGAACGGGAGTTCGGCGCGCAGGTGACCGTGGTGCCCAATCCGCAGGTGGTGGAGCTTTCCTCCACCGAGGTCCGCGCCGCGCTGACACAGGGCGGGGGAGAGGACCTGCTGCCGCCGCCGGTGTGGGGCTATATCCGGCGGGAGCACCTGTACGGTACCCATACGGACCTGACGCACCTGACGCCGGAGGAGCTGCGGCCCATCGCGCTGAGCTATCTCAAGCCCAAGCGTATGCCCCATGTGCTGGGCACGGAACAGGAGGCTGTGCGCCTGGCAGAGCGATACGGCGCGGACGTGACAAAGGCGCGCATCGCCGCGCTGCTGCACGACTGCACCAAAAAGCTGGATATGGACGAGCAGCTGGCGCTGTGCAAGAAGTATCACATTCCGCTGGACGAGCTGGAGAGAAAGGCACTGAAGCTGCTGCACAGCAAGACCGGCGCCGCCATCGCACGGGATGTGTTTGCCGTGGACGACGATGTGTATAGCGCGATTCTGTACCACACCACCGGCAAGCCGGATATGACGCTGCTGGAGAAGATCATCTATCTGGCGGATTATATCGAGCACACCCGGGACTTTCCCGGGGTGGAGGCGCTGCGAAGGACGGTATACGAGGATCTGGACCGGGGCCTGCTCATGGGTCTGACCATGACCATTGATGAGATGGAGGAGATGGGTAACCCCGTCCACCACATGACCCGCGACGCGCGGGACTATCTGATGAAAAGAGGGATATCATGAAAACACCGAAAGAACTGGCGCTGCTGGCCGCCCGTGCCCTGTCCGACAAGAAGGGCAAGGAGATCCGTGTGATGGAGATCGCCGAGCTGACCACGCTGGCAGACTATTTCGTGCTGGCCACCGGCGCCAGCAATACCCAGATCAACGCATTGGTGGACAATGTGGAAAAGGTGCTGGCGGAGGAGGCCGGTGAGCAGCCTCTGCACCGCGAGGGCTATCGCGGCGGCACGTGGGTCCTGCTGGACTACGGCTGCATCGCCATCCATGTGTTTAATCAAGAGGCCCGGGCCTTCTACGGCCTGGAGCGTCTGTGGCAGGACGGCAAGAGCGTGGACCTGAGCGGCGTCATCGACGAGCACGAATGAAGTGTTTTCGGCGGTTTTCCCGGAAAACGGGGTTGACATTCGGCAAAAATGCGCTAAAATAGACTTCGATATTGTCAGAAGCGATGAAGGGAAAAAGACAGAGATCATCCACCCGAAGAGAGCCGGCGTATGGTGCGAGCCGGCGGGGACGCTCTGTTGTACTGGTCCCGGAGCTTTCCGCCTGAACAGGGCGGGACGGGTGCGCGCCGTTACAGCGTCGTCTTTCGTAAGAAAGACACGGAGCGCCGCGGAGCGATCTGCGGCGGAAGCAGGGTGGTAACACGTCTATAACGTCCCTGGCTGCTGTAAGGCAGCCGGGGATTTTTATTTGCGAAAACAAAATTCACATACAAGGAGAAGCGAGCATGAATTACGATTTTGCGGCCATTGAGAAGAAATGGCAAGCTAACTGGGAGAAGACAAAGCCCTATGCTGCCATCACCGGCGACAAACGACCCAAGTTCTACGGGCTCATCGAGTTTCCTTATCCCTCCGGCCAGGGCCTGCACGTGGGGCATCCCCGCCCCTTTACGGCTATGGATATCGTCACCCGCAAAAAGCGGATGCAGGGCTATAATGTATTGTTCCCCATCGGCTTCGACGCTTTCGGTCTGCCCACGGAGAACTATGCCATCAAGAACCACATCCATCCCGCCGTCGTCACGAAGAACAACATCGAGAATTTCACCAAGCAGCTGAAGATGCTGGGATACGGCTTTGACTGGGACCGCTGCGTGGACACCACCGACCCCAAGTACTACAAGTGGACCCAGTGGATATTCCTGCAGATGTTCAAGCACGGCTTGGCCTACAAGTCCACCATGCCGGTGAACTGGTGCACAAGCTGCAAGTGCGTGCTGGCTAACGAGGAAGTGGTCAACGGCGTGTGCGAGCGCTGCGGCAGCGAGGTCATCCGCAAGGAGAAGAGCCAGTGGATGCTGAAGATCACCGAGTATGCCCAGCGGCTGATCGACGATCTGGATGATGTGGACTATATTGAGCGCGTGAAGATCCAGCAGCGCAACTGGATCGGCCGTTCCACCGGCGCAGAGATCACCTTCGACACCAATGTGGGCGACCAGGTGACGGTCTATACCACTCGTGCCGACACCCTGTTCGGCACCACGTATATGGTCATCTCTCCCGAGCACCCGCTGCTGAAGAAGTGGCAGCCCCTCATTAAGAACTGGGATGCTGTGGCAGCCTATCAGGAGGAAGCGGCCCATAAGTCCGACTTTGAGCGCGGCGAGCTGAACAAGGAAAAGACCGGCGTGCGGCTGGAGGGTATCGAGGTCATGAACCCGGTGACCCACAAGCCCCTGCCCATGTTCGTCTCCGACTATGTCCTCATGGGCTACGGCACCGGCATCGTCATGGGCGTGCCCGGCCACGACCAGCGCGACTGGGAGTTCGCCAAGAAGTTCGGCCTGCCCATCATCGAGGTGGTGGCCGGCGGCGATGTGACCAAGGAGGCCTTTGTGGCCAAGGACGACAGCGCTGTCATGGTCAACTCCGGCTTCCTGAACGGCCTGACCGTCAAGGAGGCCATCCCTGCCATGAAGAAATATGTGGTGGAGCAGGGCTTCGGCAAGGAGAAGGTCAACTACAAGCTGCGCGACTGGGTGTTCTCCCGCCAGCGCTACTGGGGCGAGCCTATCCCCCTGGTGAACTGCGAGAAGTGCGGCTGGGTGGCCCTGCCGGAGGAGCAG
>PPYF01544398.1_pt1 | contig 78191 bp, 104 predicted proteins | sample 1559871 | NCBI WGS metagenome assembly PPYF01 (sample SAMN08240021, study PRJNA423297) | Human gut metagenome, whole genome shotgun sequencing project.
CTTTATTTTTTATGGTTTATATCTTTATTTCTCTTTATGCAAATATAATAAAATTATACTTAATATGCAAATAAAAGTTAAAGGTTCTAGTCTTCTATTTCTGGGTCTATATCTTCGTAGGCTATGTTTTCTTCGATTTCTCGTCTGATTTGGTGATGGTCTTCATCAAAAGCATTTAAGGCACCATGGTAGTCTCCAGTTACGCTATCCAATTCGGCCCTTTTGATGTTCAATCCTTCCTTATCGCCTCTATTACCATCCTGTTTAGTTGCAACTACCACGGGTAATTCCTTGAAGTCGTATTGATTTTCTACATATTCTATCTCTTTTATACCACCATTGTCTGCTAATTCTTTTTGTATCATAGCCATAGCTTCATCTCTAGTAAGAGATTGATCTTGAGTATCAACCGTATTGAATTGATTGTTCTGTTGAGCAAATATATTTACTGTACCTCCGCCTGATATAGCTCTTACTAAACTCTGAAGAGACGTAGTGGATTGTTGCTTTAATCCTATAGCCTTATTGACTTCAGAAGTAATGAATGGAGCATACCTTCCTCCCTGAGAATCCCTGAGTAATTGTACCTGTTGGCTTATTTCCATACGGTCTTCAAGTGCCCATGATATACAAGCTCCCATTAATGAATCAGCAATCTCATTCATCTTGCTACGGTCAAATAAACCGTTGTCTAGAAACGTTTGTTTCATTTGCATCTGAACTATTGCGGGTTCACATCTAAGAAAATCTGCTAGTTCATTTACTGAATAATATCTTGACCAAAGTTTTCCATTATTCACTATCCATATATGGATTATGAACTTGGTCAAATTCTTCATAGCTTCATCATCGCCATTGTTAGCTTGTATAGCCAATTGAGTTATACCAATTCCTCTTGGGAACCTTTGAGCTATTTTTTGTTCTTTCATAGTGTTGTATTTTGGTATCTAATAGTTGATCTATTAATAACCAAATAAAAGGCCCTTACCAAATAAAGGGCCTTTTAGAGTTAACTATTTAATAATCAGGTTGCTGGATCGCTGAATTAGGCTTACCTTCAATTTTGAAGAGCTTAGGGTTATTTTATATTCCCCGATATGACATTCAGCTTTAAGCTGGTTACTCATAGCAAAAAGTTCTGAAAATAGCTTTTGTACATGTATGGGATATACTATCTCTATATCCACTGAACTAATACTATAGCAAAAGCTTATATTTACTTCACTTTCACCAGCTCCTTGATAGAAGTTTACAATTTTATCCTGGGCCAATTTGGCAATTTCTAAAATGGTCTTCATAAAATCTTAGTAACTTTAGAGTCTTGTATTATTAGGAATTATCTCTTCATATTAGGCTTATCTTTCATTTGCTTTTGTTTTCTAGCCATACTTTGTGCAGCTCCATAAGCTATTATTGCTTCCAAAATGGGTTTCATTCGCTTTTGTTTTGCCTTTTCCTCTTTCTCCTTGGCCTCTAATTCTGCCTTAATCTTTTCATCCCTTTCAATGGCCTTTTTCCTTTTCTCTTCCAATTCTGCATGTAGATTGGGGAAAAGGTTTGCTCTAATAGGAATTACATGTAAGGCAAAGAATGCAGAGAATAACTTTTCAGAGAATGGCTCACCAGCTTTCTTATTAGAAATACTCCGGAATTTATCCTGCTGTTCTTTTACTGCATGAAGGAATTTTTCGTATGTGAACTGAACCTTCATTTTTTGGCAGGCAGTTATCATTGCCTCAATACGGTCCTTAAACTCCTGGCCAAAGGCCTCCATGAATTTTTCCCGGTTGAAGTTGTAATTTTCTCTATCCAACTTAAACTGTTTTACATACTCATTGGTCTTCATAGTGTTTTATTATTTACAAATTATTGATTTATTAAGTGTATTAATGATTGTTCTCTGGATACTACCTGAAAAAGATATCCTACCAGGTTATCTTCCCAGTATGATAACCACATGTGATTTTGAAACCTGAACTTATTCTTCTCTTCTACCGATATATTCTTTGGCATCCCAGTAATATATAATAAATGAGGCCCATTTGTGTTCTCTATAAATACTGGATACCTTAAATTTTCGTCTACCTTAAAATATCCCTTGATAGCATAATCTGGAAGATACTGACTAGACCTTATACTGCAGTCAAATGCCAAATCTTCTACCTTATATATCTCCGGGTTTACTGGTAATTCATTATAGATATTATCAATATTGGTAGTTTGAAGGTAGTAAGTTATCCTTGATTTATCTAGCGTTACGCTTTTTACTTTCTCTGGAAACATTAAATTTTTTTTCTTTTATTGGTACATAGTCTTCTATATCATCCAGCCGATTAGTTACCAAGGCATATACGAATAACTTAGCAGAACGGAAGAAGAATCTCCTTATATTCTTCTCAGTAATGTAGTAATCGTATAGCCTAAAAAACTTCTTCTGATGCCTATGTTTCAGATTTCTCTGTGTAAGATATGCTCTTAGAACTTCTTTATGTAATTCTAACAATTCATGATCTACTTTCTGAATTGCTTTCTCTGGTAAGCCAACAATCATAATCTTTCATAACATTAAATGATCATTATACTAAGGGGCCAGGACTTAATAATTAGCCCTGTACCCCTCTCCTACTATGAAAGATTAGATTGCAACTGATTCTTTTACGAATTGATTCTTATATTCAAGATACTCCTTCTTGGCTTTCTTGAACTCTTTAGAATCTTGGTTCTCGATTCTGAGCATTGCCAATTCCAGTTGGTGGATTTTATTTCTTACCTGCTGCCGGAACTTCTTTCTTGAAAGAGTATCCTCGCAGTCTGCGGGATAAATATACTTTACTTCCCTTTTTGTTACTACCTCCTCTACGAGGTTGGCTTCCACCTTTTTCTTGGTTTTATCAACCAGTTTTTCTTTTTTGGTTTTCTTGACCTTCTTCTCTGAGGCCTTTTCTGTAGCTTCCTTTTCTTTGCCAACTACCTTCAGAGCTTTCTTTGATTTTTCGACCTTCTCAGCTTTTTCTTCGATGAGGTTATTGATACCCTCTACCAGATTGGTCTTTTTAACTTCCTGAGCCTGGGTGTTTTCTTCCTTTTTCATGGCTTACAATTTTAAATGGTTATACAATTAATTAAAAGTTGTTTTTATTTTTATTTCCTAATGCAAATATAAAGTAACTTTTTTATATGTGCAAATATTTTTATCAATTTCTTAGTGGTTGTGTTCTTGGTCTCTGGTGTGTTAACCTTTTATTGCTTTCCCTTTTATTGTTTATGCAAATATAGATATAAATATGAACCCCTGCAAATTATTTTGCTAATTATTTAAAGGTCTGTTCATGGCTTACTAGCTGATAGTTTTCTTAGTATAGCTTTGAACTGATTCATGTAGTGGCATTCCTTATTAGTACATTTACCGTCAGGAGTAATGTTTTCATTGGCACCACACTTTGTCATACCTGTTGCCTTATATGGACAACACTTTCTATGTGCTGCACATGCTGATTTGAATTCTACTGTACTCATTCGTAATACTCTTTTACTTTAGTTAAACGGCATTTGAATTTGAACGGCATTACATAGTCTCCCCACCACCCAGTTAGAGGTATAATACACCCGATAATGGCATAGTAGTAGAAAGTTTTTGCAACAAACTGCTGTTTCTCTGCATCCCAAAAATCATTTGTTCTAGCATCATCATCATCATTATTAGGGTCTACATATACCCAATGATATGATATCCTTATGAATAGCCATTGAAATATCAGGATATTCATCCACCCTAATAGGGTTATACCGAATATCTTTTTCCATACCCAGCTGTTAGTTTTCTTTACTTCTTTTCCCATAATCCATAGGTTGATTTAACTTTCTTTAACGGATGAAAAATGTCTAATGATTCCCAAATAGATTCTGCTTGTTTTACTACTGCATCTTTAGCTTCCAGATGACTGCTAAAAGTTTTCCACAGTATTGGAATATAATTCAAGCAGGCATGCTTTGATTGTCCTGGTTTTACCCTTATGTAGAAGTAGACTTCATTATCAATTATTTGACCGATTGTAACTCTTTCAAACTTAATAACGGCTTTTGGTTTGAATTCATAAATACTTTTATGCCTATCGCCATTAACATACTTGTTCAATCTGAATTTAATTAGACCAGCCATATCAATCCATATTTCGTTCAAAGTATTCGTAAAAATCCACATCTTCTGTTAGTTGATCCATCAGTTCTTCTACTTCCATATCCAAATGTACTGAAGCTCCTGATACTTGCAATGTTATTCCAGAACCATAATTACTTGAAGATGATCCATAAAGATTTAATTCTTTGGGTCTATATCCTGTAACTTCATCTCTATAATGAATTATACCATTTTCGTAGTCATAACTTTTTACTTCTGATACATGTCTAGATTTATCCCAGTTTTTCCAATGAGGTTCTGAATCAGGAGTAGGGGGAACTGTTTGACCATCCCATAGTATGCAGATTACATTAAATGCCGATATTCCTATGATACCAGTTTTAACGGCTTCCCATAAAGTTTTTGCTTCATCTGGTTCTCCTTCTGGTGTGTAATACCTTTTCATAGCTTTTGGCCTGCATATTTATTCCTAATCCTTCTTTCAAATGATTTGCCTACTGATAAACCATTTTCAATATCATCCTTGAAAGTATTAAAATCAAACTCAGATACAGAGACATATTTGTATACCTTATTTCCCTTGAAAGTTATGGTTATATCCCTATTATCGAGGTCAAAAATAACCTTTTCAATTCTGGATGATCCCGTGGTATTAAATACTTCTTTCATCGTTATCGTCCTTTAAGCTCGAAAATATTAAGTCCCATAGCTACTACATTATTTTCTTTCCTCAATGCCTGGCAAGTAAATAAAATATCCCAAAGAATGAATACTGAATCAGAACTCATTTCCATTAAGTCCTCTTCCATCATATATAATGTACTCATTATAGTATTGAACCATCTTTGGTTTAGTCCATTTACTAGCATGTTTTCAATATCATCATACCTATTATTAAAGGTATCTCCTTTCACCCTTTTAAAGGATTCTATATATTCCCTTGCCAATGATTCTACTGATTCTAGAGAAGTTCCATAACAAGGGAATATAATTTTCCATTTATCTAAGCTTTTATCCTCTAAAAGGGATTCTAGCGCCTGAATCTGCACATCCATAATTTGATTCCAGATATCCTGAGCGGATAAATGACTTTGCAATTTTAACCTGATACAGCCTCGATTAATTTTCATCTTTTAAATTTATTCGTTATGCAAATATAATATTTCTAATTATAATATGCAAATTAAATTCAGTGGTGTTATATGGGTATATCTAACAAAGAACCCCGAACCTGAGTATGATCCGGGGCATTAGAGGTTTACAGATTGCCTAATCTATTAATCCTCCTCTTTCTTGGCCTTCTTTTTCTTCTTATCCTTTGAAGCCTTCTTTTCTACCTTTTTCACCTTTACAGGCTCCTCTTTCCTCTTAAATGGAATAACTGGTTTTTCTTTTGCCAAATTTTCAGCATACTTCTTTCCTTCCACTTCTGCCTTTTCCTTAGACATAGTTTTCAGAAGAGTACGCATCTTCTGACGATACTTCTTTTTCTGATCAGAAGTCATTTCCTTGCCATCAACCTTCGGGTAGTCATAAGCATTAGGAGTGCTAGTTACCTTCTCTTTCTTGGGATGAACTTCTGGCTTTTTACTCTTACGCTTTTCGTGTCTCTCAATTGCCTTCTCCTCATTCAATTCACGAGCCTTTTTGTTTCCCAGGTTAATGATATCAATCCAAGCCTGTATTTTCTTACCATGTTTCTTGTGGCCTGTCCAATCTTTTTTAGGATCAAGATTGTTCTCTTCCATGTAGGCCAGCATTTCCTTCTGAGCCTTGCGTGCTTTACGAGCAGCCAGGTCATTCTTACTAACTTTTTTTGCCATTGTAGTTGAGTTGATTAAAATGAGTTTTGATTACCTTTACATGATTATAGTTTAGTCAAGGAGTTTTTGGTTTGCACTTCCTTTACCTCTGAGATAATTATTTCTCTCTTTTGTAAACTAGCCATTAATTTAAGGTGAACAATGGCATCCTCTTGAGATATGTTGGTATATACTATCCTGAATCTATCACTAGTGTTCTTATCTTCAAAGGTTATAGTTATTATATTACCATTTGTGAGATCTCCTATCCTCTTCACTAGTGACTTCACCTTGCCTAATTTTAAGGTTCTATCCTTTATTAAGGCTTGCTTTTTTCCGGGTGATAATCCTGGTATTGATAACCTTATATCTATATCCTGAATTAACTTACTTAGGTCCTTTATACGATAGATCAGCCCCTTTACTGACGAGTTAAATTGTCCCATTTTGGTTTTTGAATAGAGGTATCACTTCCTATTTTCTGGGCATATATTTCAATCAAATGCAATGTTCTAGAGATAATATATTCCGCCATCATTCTATTTTCTTTGGAAAGATCTTTTTCTTCCTCTAGTAACAGCTGGTATGATTGCAATTGATTACATAATGCCAGGTATATAATATCGTCGTCTTCTTGCATATATTTCTATACAAAATGGGGAGGTTCACCCAGGCTACTTGGATGACCTCCCCTGCATGACTCAAAAACTGAAGTCAGAATCGGTTATTTGGCATAAAGCCTACTCCTCATCTTCATCATCCTCATCGTCCACGATTTCCTCGGCTTCCTTGCCTTTCTTACCCATACCGGGCATCTTAGGAACAAGGTTCCCGTGCTCCTTCTTGGACTTAACCGATACGCCAGGGATTGTCTCATTCGAGACAGCAATTACCTTACCATCCTTATCGGTTACTACCGACGTAATGAGGACACCGTACTTACGTACGTTCATGGCAAAGGTCTTTACTACGTTACCACCACCAAGGTCGATAATATCGCACTGCTTGCTGTTGGGTCGCTGACCAGGTGCCCGGTTCTTGAGTCGCTCCTTCATGGCCTCACGTTTGGCCTTCTTCTCCTCTGCGGTCAATTCCTTCTTACCGCTTTTCTTAGTTTCGGTTTTTGCAGCCTTTGCTTCTACTGCCTTTTTCTTAGTTGCCATATCTTTAATTTATTTTTATGGGTTTCTTTGAAAAAGGGAACTTCAAGTTTATTGCCTATTATCACCTATGAAGTTTGAACTATATTGTAACTTGAAGTTCCCTTGGATTTGGTTATAGTCGGAATTACCTTTACTTCTTCTTTTTCTTAGTGTCTTTCTTAGAAGCAGCCTTTGCCTTGGGCAAGGCAATACCCAACTCCTTAGCTACTGCCTTCCGAAGTTTCTCTACATCCTCTTCATTAAACTCATCAGGATCTGTTTCAAGTTCCTTGTCATCGCAAAGATCTTCAAGAGCCTCAAAATCCATTTCGGCCAGATCCTCAGGAGTTACTTCATCATCTTCATCCGAATCATCGTCATCAGAATCGTCTTCATCTTCATCCGAATCATCGTCATCAGAATCGTCTTCATCTTCATCCTCTTCGTCATCATCAGAATCGTCTTCATCTTCATCCGAATCATCGTCATCAGATTCCTCAGCTTCTCCGCCAAATACATCTTCAGAATCTTCAGCCGAAATAGGAGTCAGAAGTGCATAGGAACCGTCATCATACTTGATGAGAATTACACCATTAGAAAGAACCTTGCGTTCTACCTCTTTTGCTGCTGCAGCTTTTTTCTTTGCCATAATTGAATTAATTAAAAAGTTGTTTGAAAACTGTTTGATTGATTATAGTTTTGTAATAAACTTTTGAGTATATATCTCTTTATTTTCTTGGACAGCTATAGCTTTCAAGAATACGTTTTTATCTCTGATAGCCTCCAACTTTTGAGTAAATTCGTTTTGATCTTTTACCTCAAAAGGTTCACCCTCTTGAGTAAAATTATCATCAACTGCCTTATCTGTTTCTGTATAATACTTTTTAACTCCCACTATGAGCTTTATACCATCCCATGGATTTTCAGGCTCTTTCTTTTTTACTACCGTCATTTAGCTATTCCGTTTTTATATGCAGTGTAATAGATTCTAGTATATCCTTCTTGTCCTATACCTGAATTTAGAGCAATATGAATATCCATATAACCTTTTTTATATGCCCTATAATCATGAGCAAAATGTTCAGGATATATATAGTAATCCCCACATACTTTTCTGTTAGTTACTAAATAAGCATACCATCCTGTCTTCATTTTCATAGGAAACTCTGACATTGGAACAAATCCCTGAATTAATAGTTCTTTGAGAATAAACTCTTCTTTTAGGAGTCTCCTTACTTGTGGCATATCACCCAGTCTTTGGGATACTGCCTTTTTATATTCATCCCAATGTCTTTTAGTCCATCTGATAGAACTTATGGTAGACCGTTTAGTTATGGATTTATATGCAAGAGCTACTTTTATTTGACCCCATCCCAAATCACTCTTCTTTGTAAAGAGTTTTCTTTCTTTTAGACTCAGTCTCTTTAGCCTTCGATAGCTTAACAAGCTTTTCTGGAACAGCTTTGAGTAAAGTTCTATATTCTTTTGCTCCATAATTAAACTTCTCTACCAGATTTATAAAGTATTTCTCTTTTTGTTGTGAACTAAGTCTTTTCTTTCTAGCAAGTCTTTCACCAAGAGTTCTTTGAGCACTAGATTTGGCATTTCTATATGCCTCAGTAAGCAATATCTTAGAAATCGGCTTTTTACGTTTTCCACCTATCAAAAGGGATTTACCTATTAAAAATTTCTTTTCTAATGCAGTCTTTCCTTTTATCCAATGAACTGATCTTAGATTTTCTCTACCATAATAAATTAAGAACCTTTGTCTAGCAGCCTTTAATGAATAAAATCCTTGTAATACTACCGCTGGTTCCCCCTTGTAATTATAAGACCATGGATACCATTTATGGAGATATATCTTAACATCCATCTCCCTTATTAACTTACCATGTCTCCTATGAAAATCAGCTCTTCTCTTTTTCTCGGAGTAATAAGCTCTTACATCTGGCGGTAATGAATCAGGATCTATTGCTCCATTTACTACTGTAGCTTCTTTAATACATTCTTTGTATCTGTCTAGAAAACGTTTATCTCTTTGCCTATACTTATGGATCTTTATCTTACCCATAAGTACTTTTCTCAGCCACAGCTGCTTAAAATATATACTGGAGTTATTTATTATAGCAGGTGGTACCCATGGTATACCAAGCTTATAACAAGCTTCCTCAAAATCGTCATGACTATGAAAATACCATATTCTTGGCATATATACCTATTCTTTCTTTTGTTTACGTAGTGCTGCCCTATACCATTGCTGAATGGACTTTTCTTTAGCATCCGGGAATTTCTTTTGTACTCTTCTGATAATACGATCTATTGGTAATTCTTTATATGTTAGCTCAAAAACATATGATTTCTTAGTTCCTTTCCAAAGACCGTTATCATCCTTTTCTTTCTTAGGTTTCTTTGGTTTCTCTAACCCTTTGATTCTCTTTGTCTTCTTCTGCTTTGTTACAGTATCCTCACTGATAAATCCGAGATTAAGTTGATAACTTCTCATTGGATCATCTTTATCATAACCTGCTAATTCAAGTTGATTATCCATCCACTTGTCATATTCATCAATGAGGGAATTGTCTGGATTATTATTCGAATGATGAATATATGAGGCCAACCCATTGTAGTCTGCAGAACAAGCATCTGGGAATGGCATACCAAGAGAAACTGCCCTTCTCTTCATATCCTTGTAGGTCATATTTTCTAACCCACTACCCATTACCTTGATCTTCTCTTTGTTTAGTTTTAAGGGCCTTTTGTCCTTTTTCTTTCCTTTGCGCATATCTATATAAGTATAAAATTATATTTTTATTTCTTCATTGCAAATATAAACAAATTTATCGAAGTTACAAAATATCTGTATAAAAATTCTAAGAGTTTGATACTAGATTCCTCTTCCTGTGTAATTTATAGGCAGTATCTAGAGTCTCACATGTAAAATCCATGTTATTTATTGATTTGTAGTTAATAGATTTCTGGATTATTTCTCTGTACTCTTTCCAGAACTTCAATCCACCTTTACTATCAACAGTTTTTTCAAAGTATCTTGTCACCAAAAACCCGAAAGTATCTGCAATAGTTTGACTTTCGAATATGTATATCCTTAAATCTGTTATAGCCTTAATAACATCATCAGATTTTTTTATGGGCATTACACCATACCCTTCTTCTGGAAAAAGTTCATCTGAAACTATAGCTGTAAAATACCTTCTACTTGATGGACCATTTTTCCAATACTCAGTTATCAATTGCCTTATCTTGAAATCTGGTATTCTATGAAGGTATGATAAATATACCTTATCCTTCTTGGTCGATCTTCTTTTGTATGCAGTGGGAGCTTGCAGTATTCTTGGTAGTATTCTGTAATTATTCCACCTATCAAACTCAAGAATCAGAGCATAAAGGTCTTTATCCCACTTATTCTCTGATTCTTTCAACCTCTTCATATTGCTTATGATTCTTGGATTGGTTATAGAAGTTAACAACCATGATGAATCACCAGAATGTATCTTAGCTTCCTCTTTTGATAACCTTTTGATCATTGCTCCAAATAAGTAATCCCTGAACCTTGGCTCTATTGGTGATTTTGGGTTTACCAGTGAAGGATGCAATTCAAAGTAATCAGAGAATAGCTTAAAGAATTTCTCTGCCCTGGCCTTTAATTCTAAATACTTATAATGGGGCATCTTTAGAATCTCTCCAGCTTCCCAAGTAGATAACCCGTTGCCCTGAATAAACATTAGGCTATTTTTCTCTGGATCTGTCAAACAATCCCAGGCTAATTCTTGATGTCTTTCCATATTAGTATTGTTTGTTCATTAGAATCTCTTCAGTACTACCATCTGGAATCTGAGATAAATCTACATCATAGTCTGCAGAATATAGCTTATATTCATCTGACTCATGATATGCAGAGTATAATACATTTTCTCTTGGTACCTCTATTTCCAGACTACCATCCATTTCTGGGTATAACCTAACTAACATCATCTTAGTATTTAGGTTATTTTCCAACAGTATTGCTGGAATCCCTTCGAATGGGTATCCTCTAAGTATTACATAATCTCCAATAGCTACTCTTGTTATGTCATCAGCCGAGAATATCTTATTGGCTTTTGACATCCTTTTGTATTTCTTTACCTCTTCTCTGGTTATGGTAGCTACTACTGAGTAATCATCAAAGTCCTCTGCATTATCTACTCTCAGCCTTTTTCTTTTGGGTCTGTAGTCTAATGACTTTAAAAATGAAAGTATTCCTGGTATATCCTTCTTGAGCTTATTTAAGTAATATCTATCGAAGGCTTTCTCCGGTTTCATACGAATGAAACCGTAATTGAATAATAATGGTACATCTTCGTACTCATTGCTACCTTTACGTGATTTCTTTAATACACTGATAATGGGGATAATGGCCTTCACGTTTTTATACCCCCTACTTTTTAAGTCAGAGTTAATCCTTTTATAGAACTTCCTATCAAGCCTGAATATACAGTATACATAGGGGGTCTTCATATTACTTGATCAATTTACGAGCGTACTTAAATACGTCTGAATATTTTACTAACCTCTGAATCTCCTTGAACATATATACCACCAAATTAACCTTTGGAGTCTTTATTTCCATTCTTGAAACTTCTGGGTAATGAGTTATCATAAATAAATCCATTGCACCAGCTTCTATAACAAAGAATGCTTCACCTTTTGGCATAGAATTATACCTCATGATAAGTATTGGTATCTTATTTGCCCGTTTAGCATCCCTTTTAGCTTGTTCCCAAAACGACATAATCTTACAACTTTTGAGACCAAGTAGTATATGTTCAAATTTAATATCCTGATAATTCTTGCACTCAATTGAAAATGGGAAACGACGTGAGTGTTTTTCATCAGTACATACCAAATCTCCCATTGCATCCTTGGCTTTAGCCCATCCACCAGATCCTGGTGTTCTAGAGAATTTATATCCTGTCCATGATTCCCATGCCTTTGCTATGGTACGTTCAAATCTACTTCCCTTGTTTCTACTGTTCTTTCTCATGATTTTATACCTTTATGACCAATAGTCATTATTGGTATTGTGAAAGGCCCCTCTCTCTGGTCACAGTAAGCACCCTGGCATTTGGTATTGGAAGTGATTCTTGATGTGAGATTAAGTATAGGGTTTTATCTCTGTATATTTTTCGTATTAAACCTATCACTAAATCAATATATTCTGAACTAAGGTTTTCAAATACCTCATCCAAGAATGCTATATTTATACCCTTAGCTTTAGTCATCACTTCATTCATGGCAAAAGCCATAGCTAAGTTGACCAATTGTCTCTGGCCTCCAGATAACTCTTCATAGGATACTTCTATACCATCCATTATGATTTGGGTATTGAAGTCTTTCTTCACACCTTGTATATCCACATAGAACAATATACTGAACCCCAATACTTCTGAGTATGAATCAAGAGTCTCATTCAATATATCTAATGAGCTCTCAAATAAGAATGCCTTTATTCCTCTGTTACCGAGTGGATCATCCATCACCCATTTATAATTATCTACCACTACTTTTTTCTCTTCCATCTGATTTTCTATATCAGACAACTTATCTGTTAAGGTAGATAATTGTTCTTTATACTTCTTAATAAGGCTTACGTTAACACCAGTTTTTTTCTCTGATGATAAATTTTTGATTTCAGCCTCTATGTTGTCTATATCTCTTTGTACCTTTTTTGATTCGTATTCTTTATCTTTTATATCCTCTAACTGATCACGATAGCTTGATATGCTATCTGATATCCTGGAATATTTATCTTGAAACTTCTCTATGTCTCCGAATGCTTTTTTAACATCCATTAGACGTTTCAAAGAGTTCTTAATATCCCCTTTCTTTAATAACTTTATAATAATACCAATAAACTCTTCTAGAGATACCTTAGTTTTACTCCTGGCATCATTTATTTTATCAAGTAATTCCTTTTGAGAATCCCTTGCTTCTTGTATCTTTTGTTCAATTAGGTTCTTCTGAGTTACTGTATCCTTAAGCTCATTTGATTTTTTAGCCTTAGCTAGCATGGATAATTTCTTTTCTAAGGATTTTATCTTTGAAGACAGATCAGTCTTTATATGTTTGGCTTGTTCTTTTAAGTCATCAAGCATCCTTTGCACTGACTGTCTCTTTTCTTTGATTGAGTAATATTTCTGATGGGTATCATTATACTCTTCTAATGATTTAGTGTAGTATCCCTTAGCAATTTCCCTTGCCTTAGAGATATACCCCAATTCAAATATCTCCTCAAACAAGTCTTTCTTATCAGATGGTGATTCCTGTATTAACCTTTTCATTCCCTGACCAAACATTATCGAATTCATGAAAAGGTCATAAGACATACCTAAATCAGCTACTATAAGCGCTTGTATATCATTCTTATTTTTATCTGATACCTCTATAGCATCTATCTCATAAATAAGTCTGTCTTTTCCTTTTGATCCATTTACTTCACCCTTATATTTAAGGCAACGTGTTATCTTATGGATTTTACCACTTTTACTAAAGTATACCTCTACTTTAGTACCATGATAATTCTTTTGTCTATACTTCTCCCAAGTATTAACATCTGACTTACCTTTTATATTCTTACCATATACTGCCCATACCAAAGCTGATAAGATTGTAGTCTTACCTTCTCCAGTAGCTCCCCTTATTATGGTTATTCCCCTTGAACCAAGATTTAATTCTAAATATGGTATAGAACAGAAACCCTCTATTATGATATTACCGAACTGTATCATTCTGCCTCCTTTATTACCTTTAACAGAGTTGTCTTTTTTTCCTTATCTTTTATCCCCTTTGCCTTCATATACCTCCTTACCATGGATTTCTTAGAAAGTTCCCTGGTTATTTGAGGGGTATCTTCTACTTCCATAACTTTAGACTTACTAGCAATGACCGTATAGTAATTACCATCATCCATAATTTCATCTTCTGATGATACATCCACAAATTTAGGAAAGCCTTTGAATGGCTTGAATTCCATTGAGAAGTCTTCATATATTTTCCAATAACCAAGTTTACAATTACGATCTGTTCTTCTCTGTTGTAAAGGAGCCCCTACCATGTATACTTTCTTCCCTAACCTTTGAGGTTTATGTATATGACCTATCAATACTAATTTGAACTTAGAGAGTAAATTTACATTCAAATTCTCTACTGTTCCAACTTCAGTGTTATCTGTATCTTTAGCTCCTGGGTAGTCTGTATGTAACAATAATATGGTTGGCTTTAACATAGCCCCTTTCAATTCAGCTTTTATCAAACTATCCAACCCTTTATTGTGATCAATATATGGGATACCTACTACTCTGAACTTACCAAAATCATGGTATGAAAAATCTATATTGTGTAAGAATGAATACCTACGACATAAATTTGCCCAATGCGATGATGATCTCCTCTCTATAGTATTACTCTTCTGTAAATCATGATTCCCTGATATACCATATATGTTGAATTCTTCACACCTATTTAATTCTTCGAACTGTTCAATTATAATTTCATCCAGTGAAGTACTTATAAATTCTGGACGGTGCATAAAATCCCCGCAAAAGAATGCTGGACATTTATACTTAATACATAAGTCTTTAATCAAATAGAGGACCCTTATATGATTCAGGGTCCTCTTGTTATCTTCATTGAACTTAGAATATTCTCCTAAGTGCAAGTCAGAAAATGCTATTCCTATTACCTCCATAACCGAAGAAACTTCCTAATTAAGTATTCTCTCTTTTCGTGATTCATCTCATCAAGTATGAGAACTTTTACCTTATAACCCATTATATCCATCACTCCAGTATCTGGAACTCCATTACAAAGTTGATATACTTTTGAATCTGGTGTATATCCCCATACTTTTAATAAACCATACATTATTTGGGATACTTGGTATTGATAGTACTTTGATAATACTCTTTTACCGTTGTTCTCGGTTACCCACTCATTAAAGAATTTATCCGAAAATGGTATGAATATCAAATGTGTACACTGTTGACCAAGTAACGTTCTACATAAGTTTATAGCATGATCCAAATCACATTCTTCAATCCTGTGAGATAACTTATTAATGAAGTATGCTGCAGAATCAAAGTATGACCTATCTGTTACAAAGTTATCCTCCATTCTGAAAGCTTTGTTACGTAGATTCAATACTTGCATATCTTGCATGAATACCGTCTTTGCATCTTGCTGAATCATATCAGCATGTGGCATATCTTTTGTTTCTGGTACTAAATCTGAATATGACCCAGATATGAATGGTATATTCAATAATTCTGCTATTTCCTTAGCTATAGTAGTTTTCCCTACTCCAGAAACACCGGTGAACATAATTTGATACTTACCGTGATACATAAGTCTGTAGTTTTTTGAAAGGTTCTAAAAAATCTGGTATCTTGAAAGATCTTAGGTTAAACTTATCTAATACCATGAATAACCTGTCTTTCCTTATATTATTAGTACATCCTTTTACCCAAGGGATTATCTTTATTGGATACAGATTCAAAGCAGATCTCAAGTCTATCAGAGACTTATTCTTTTTGTATAGTTCTTCTAATTGATCTCTTTCTATACCTTTGAATTCTGCTCCCCTTGTATCAATAAAATCTGCTATACTACCAAACTGATCCAGGAATGATCTAGTCTTTACTTCTCCCATACCATAATAACCTGGTATGTCATCTGACTTATCACCGTTGAGTATAAGGTAGTCAACACATTCTTCTGCTGAATATCCCATTATCTCCCTACATGTTTGATGATGTATAAGAGTCTCCTTGCTTGGGTTGAATATCTTTACCTTCTTATCTAACAATTGACAGAAGTCTTTGTCAGAAGATATTATCAGTGATTTTCCTTTATGGTTTATTACCAACCAAGCAATGTAATCATCTGATTCATGTCCCAATCCCTTATTGTCTATGATCATTTGAACTCCCAGTAATCTCAATATCCTTCTCAACAAAGATAATTGTTTATTGAAGTCTTCATAATCCATACTTACCTTACTTCTATGAGCTTTATAACCCTCCAATAAGTCATTACGGAAGTTTGATGATTTACTCTTATGTGTATCAAATGTAATTACCACATGACTTGGCTTAAACCTTACCAGATATGAACCAAATATTCTTAAGAACCCATATACTAATCCTGTTCCAGCTCCATTATTAGCTTTAAGATTCTTAAACTTATGGTATGAACGGTGAGCAAGGTTACTACCGTCCACTACCATAAGCATTCTTGGTTTCCTACCCCTCGTCCGGGATGATTTCATCTTCTTCTGTATCATCTGATTCTATTTGAGATTCATAGTATAAATCTTCATCAACAGGGAACATGTTTCGTGTAATCTTCTTTAGTTTACGCTTAGTTGTTCCTATAGTATTTATTCCTGCTGCCCTGAGTAATTTTTTCCTAAGATCTCCATCTTCTTCTATCAACCTATGGAAAGCATCTTCACCACGGCATAGTTTATTACCCTCGAACACGTATGTACCTCCACCAAGCTTTTCAATTACACCTGCATCCTCTAAAGATTCCTCTAACCAGAAGTATCTATCAAATCCGATCTCATGATACTTTGGGTTGAAATATATCGGGGCTTTAGATATGGTTTCTCTTGGGGGAGATACCTTGTTCTTTTTCGTCTGAATAGTTACATACTTACCTGCCCGTCTTTCCTTACCTTTATACTTAATCTTTAGAGTCTTACCTGAAAAGAAAGCCAACCTGATTGAAGCATAAAACTTAAGAGCAGCACCTCCGGGAGTTGTGTTAGTATCTTGACCAAATCCTGCTCCCAGTTTACTACGCAATTGATTGATACACACCATAGTTACACCTAAGCGATAGAATAATTCATTCCTTATTCTGAACATCTTATATATCTGCTTAGCTCGGTTACCCATCTCGGCTTTACCATCTGCCATCTTTGCATCTATGGCTTCTATTGAATCAAGAGCAGCTATTGAATCTATCACAACTATGATTGGTTCATTATTCACTAACTTTGATCTCCAATATATTGCCAAGTCTGCTATTGCATCAGATATTGTTTCTATACGGGTATCATTTAATACTGTTACTCTTTCGGGATCCAATCCATTCTCTTCTGCCCATGAATTCATCCATGCTTGTTCAGCATCTACCCATATTACATGACCACCTAGTTGTTGAGTAGCATAAGCAAAGTTATATGCTATCAGTGATTTTCCAGATGATTCCTCACCCATTATTTCAATTATCTTACCGAATGGTACACCACCACCCATTTGATAATTGAGAGCAAAGAAAGTAGATGGAATCCATAATCCATGATGATTTATGGTACTAGCTTTAAATTGTAAAGATGACCCATACTTCTTGAGTATCTCATTTTGTGTTGGTACCTTAAATTTCCTGCCTCCTGATTTCTTAGGAGCTTTTGCCTTTCTTGTCATACTTATTTGATATTAGATGAAAAGAGTGGGATATAAACTATACCCCACTCCCTGTTTAGGTATATATCTAGAGATTTTAGATATCACCTTTATATTTCTTCTTTCCGTTTTTCTTCTTTTTATCTGCTAGCTTGCTCTTAGAAGATTTTACGGGTGCATCATCTTCATCCTCATCATCACCTCCTTCATTAAGGAAAGATGCCAACCTCTCTTCCAATTGATCATAAGAAAGGATACTTGCTCTTACTGCCTTCTCAAGATCTACATCCTCTCTGTATTTTTTATCAAGCTTTGTTTTCTGGCATGGAGATACAGAATAGCTGGTATCCATCTTACCTGATCCAGTTCTAGTAATCTTGATATCATACCCCTCAATTGGATCGGTCATATCACCCCAATCCTCCTCATCAAGGTATAAATCTATGATATCCTGATATACCGAACGTGGTACCATCATGGGTTTATCAATCTTATCAGGATCTACCTCTTTTCCCTTAGTATCTTTATAAGCTATGACCCCTAAGATATACCTTCTTCTGGGTACTAACTTAGATGCAAGTGACTTATCATCAGGATCATCTGAATTCTTAAGCTCCTGGAATTTCTCCATGAAAGGACATGGCTCATCAAATGTTGCCGGGGATATGATACCACCATCCTTTGGACCAAGATAGAATTGAACAACTTCTATACCAAGTTCCTCATCGGCACCTCGGGATTTAATACGTACTCGTATTGTTCCTTCTTTTGGATATATCATCCCTCCACCACCACCTCGCTTTTCTAAATCCTTCTTTCTAGCGAGCATTTTCTCTCTAGTAGTCATTACACTACTTGAACTCTTTTTAGTTTTCTCTTTCATAGCTTTATTTATTGGTTTCAATATAAAGTATCTCGTTCAGTGATAATATAGTTGTTACCTGATCAGGAAGGTCTAGTACATCTAATTCTTTACCTGCATATAGACCATAAGTTACTACTGCACCAACCTGAAGACCTGGATAATCTACTTCCTGTTCTTTGGTAATATACCCAACTTGAATTACTACCCCTTTACGTGGTACAGTATCCTTATCATGATCCTGTGGGATATAAAGACCACTCTGAGTTTTAGTCTCTGATGTTACCTTCGGGGATACAATTAATACCCTCCCACCTGTTGGTGTTCCTACACCTTTCAGTTTTTCGTTTAACCATTTTGCTTCTTCTACTGAAAGAAGGTTTAATTCTACTTTTGACATAGTTACTGTTGTTTACGTAAGTTAGCTGATACAGTTCTCAATATGTTTTCTCTTGACTCGTATGCACGACATATTCCAATGAACTTATTTGCATTGTATTCTGCCTTCATATACCTTTTCAAAGCTCCTTGATAGGCTTTATTATTTTCTGCCTTATGTGAAGCTGCCTCATTATTTACATTACCTGACTCCTTATAATAAAGCCATGCCTTGCTATATGCTTGATCTTTGGCTTTTTCAAGCTTATCCCTTTTATAGATAAGCCTATCCCTAACCATTACAAGTAAAGCATAATTAGAAGGGCTCTTTCTTAAAGACTGATTAACCAAGTTCTCATCAATCATGAGCTCCTGATCTAAATCAATCTCATAGGTCTTCCCTTGAAAAAGTATCTTCAAGGTATTTTTCTTAATCTGGGATAACCGTACTACCTTTTGACTTTTTTCCATATAACACCTCTTTCGTTGAAGTATTTATACATGGTCATAATACTTATTTTGTATTTGGCCTTTATCTGTATGTTACTCATACCACTTTCATAATCTTCTATCATACTATTTATAGACTCATCATTTAACTTTTGGCTTGGTATATTAAATCTACCATCATCTATACATTGTTTAGTATTTTCTTTATGAGTACACCAGTATAAGTTTTCTACTGTATTGTTTTCCCTATTATTGTCTTTATGACCTACACATGGCTTATTATCTGGGTTAGGTATATAAGTTTCAGCTACTAACCTATGTATGTTAAATGTATACTTAACCCCATCGTTATTTCTTAAGCTTACTATAATGTAACCATTATTCTTCTTTCTCTTAGCCATTTTCCTCCAAGTAACTTTGTCTTTATACTTGGAGTATACATCACCACTTCTTGTAACATGATAACAATCAAAGTATGGTATATTACCTTTCATATATCCTTTTCTCAAATTCCATTTTATTCCTAGCTATCTCTTCTGGATACAACTTAGGGTAATCTTCTATTTCAATACCTCTGTACTTACGATGTTCTTCTAAGTACTCATCTGGATTAAAATCTGGTTTAAGCATTTTCCTATAATCATAACCGGGTATAAATGGTAATTCCTCTGCCATTGAACGTCCTATAACAAAATCCATGCTCATATTGACGTCGTCTATCTGAAAGTTAAAATATTCTTTTGTATTAGGGTTACGACAAGTTTCCCATATTTCATGTACTACCCATGTATTTATATATTCTGGCCTCACCAAATAGTAGGTAGCATCGTGAACATTACAAGTCTCTTGCATAAATGGCAACTTACCTTGTCTCATTTTCCAATAGTTTAATACTGAAGCAAATAAGTTCATATCAGATGCTGCTGATTGACATGGCATATTAACTGATAATCGTACTGCGTATGCAGCTTCTTGCTCATTATCAGAATATACTTGAGGTAACCTTCTTTTCCTGCCGAACAAAGATTTAATATACCCATGTCTTACCAATACCTTCTCCTGGTTAATCATGAACTTCTTAATCTTTGGGTGCTCTTGGAAGAACTCATTCAACTGTTGTTGAGCTTCATCTGGGGTTACGATAATACCTGCTTTTGGGTCAGATAGTTTAACTGCAAGCAGTTTCTTCTGAATACCATATATAATACCGAAACATATCTGCTTTGCCTGCTTCCTTCGATTTTTCCAAAGCTTATAATCGGGATGTTGTTCATCGCTGTAAGCTTTGTTTGCTTCCTCGTATGATATACCATACTTGTTTGCTGCAATAGCAAGGTGAGGGTCCTGACCCTTAGCAAATGCCTCAAGATAAGTCTCATCTCCCGATAGGTGTGCCATGATTCTTAACTCTGCCTGAGAGTAGTCAAGTGCCATGTATAATTTCCCCTTTGGAGCTACTAACTGTTTCTTAATATTAGCATCTACTGAAGTCTTCGGTATCTGCTGAAGGTTAGGTTCAGAACTACTTAGTCGCCCGGATGTAGTACCGATAATTTTGAACTGACCATGAATCCTGTCATCATCTTGTACCTTGTCATGCCACCCCTCTATATATGTTGTATACATTTTCTTTAACCCTCTTAACTCAAGAAGGTTATCCAGAAAAATTGCCTTTGGACTTTCGGGGTCTTTAACCGTTAATCGAAGTTCTACCAACGTATCTTCATCAGTACTTGGCTTATCCGTATCACGATTTGTTTTCTTATCCTTTGTGTATTTTATTATCGGAAAGTTAAATCCTTTTTTAGAGTATAATAACAAGGGTAAGTCAATAGGACTTCCCAAATTTACTTCCCGAGTTAATCCCAATTCCTTTTTAGTGGTGAATACACCTGCTCTAATATTAGATATTTTCTGTTCCCTGCTTGCTATTTTACGGGCATCCTTCGGGTCGTTGTAATCTAAATCCTCGAGTTCACTTTCAATAGGTGCAAGGTATTTGCTTATTCTTTCTTGGACAAGCCATCTAGAGAATTTTTTCACTCGGGGAAGATTCAAGCAATTAGAAGTTGCTTGGTCAATCTTTGGCTTATAAGATTCAAGTAATTCCTGATTGAACTTCCTATCGAGATATAACCCTGTTTTTTCTGCATGCTGCAATACCCTGGAAGCTGGCATTATCAAATGCCTTAATAAAGGATACATACCTATTTCTATCAATTTGTTCTCAAAGAACATAGATAATCGTAAGGTATAATCTGTATCCTGACATCCATATTTGCAAAGTTGTTCTAATGGCTTTTTATCCCATGGTATCTTATCAAACTTATCTGCCTTCTCATAATCCCCGTGTTCTGGTAAATACCTACGAACCATCGATTTAAGGTCATTCGGTTTCTCTTCATTTAAGAGGTACTTCATTAACATACCATCTAATACTGTACCTCTTACATATATACCATACAACTCAAATATCTGAAGGTCAAACTTCAGATTCCAACCTACTTTGGTTACTTTTGGATTCTCAACTACTTTTCTACCAAAGTATAGAAGCCATTTTTTCCAATGAGGGTTATCATATTCATGATGACATAATGGAATAGATACTCCAGAACCAACCTGAAAAGTTACTGATAGAATGGTTGGTCTGAATGTTTTATTGTATATGCCTTCAGCATTGGTCTCATAGTCAATTGAAGCTATACCTGTCTTCAGACAAGCTTTCACAAGTTTCTTAACCTGTGAAAAACTCTTAATTATGGCATATCTTGACTCCATCTATAATATTATTAAATATTGCAGTATTCAATAGTTATTTAATAAACCATAACTCTGTTGAGATTCTTTAGCTTATTCGACAATAAGACAGTATACTTTTTACGGTATACTGTCTATAACCTACTTCAATATTTGAAAGTCTTCCATATTGTTTTTATATGTTTTATGAGTATTCACCAATATCCTACCATGTAATCCAGAATATTTCTTGGGAGTTAAGTAATCCTCTCCATATATGTCTTCCAATACTCCATGGTAAATATTCGGTACTCTCAAATCTCTACCTTCAAATGTTAAGAATACATCCGGATATTGGTTCTTGTAAAAATCAATATTCTTTATGATATTGTTATGTTCAGGAAAAGCTAATGTTGCCCAACAATTCTCTTGAGTGTTATTATACATTTTCCTATTCTTTTCATAAAGGTTTTTAAGGTAATTCATTCTTTCCCTTTCAAGGGGAATATTAGCAAATTTCCAGCTCCTATTCTTTAAAAAGAAGAGTTCTAGTTTAATTAATTGCAATTTATATAGAAATCTTTCCCTTTTCCCCTTATCTTCTGGAACTCTATCTAATGGGAATATATCTATGAATATGCCTTGATTAAAATCCCAATTAGCCTCTAAATCCTTTTCCAATATAGCAGTAGTATCACTCCTTCTTATCTTAGCATGTTGATAGATAGAACTATCAGTATCTGGTACTTGTAAGAAATATGGATATTCTAAATTTTCCCTACAGTATGATATAAACTTATCATATTCATCTCTGAACATTACCAAATCGATATCATCATCCCAAGGTATGAATCCTTGGTGTCTAACTGCACCTAATAGTGTACCTGCATCAAGATAATATTTTACTCCTATCTTGTCACATATATTAACTACTAGATCTAACATATCTAGTTCTATATCCCATACTTCTCTCCTAAGGTTGCTTATTAGATGACCATTATGAATATGACCATTATGAATATGATTACTAATATAACTCATATTATTCATGATTGTATAATAATCTTACTACATCAATATCTTCTGCGAAAGTTACCTTGAAGTTCAATCTATTACCCATTACATAGTTCACTAAACCACTGTTGTCTTCATACAAATCAGAAGCTGTTTGGTATTCTATACCCTTATCTTTTGCCTTATTATAACATCCATAGAATTGGTAAAATGGAAATACCATGGGAGTCTGAAGCCTCATGTACTTATCCTTAGTATATACTACCTTATCAGAATCTAATCTTAATGTACCAGTTGCTGGAATATACGGTACATATGCAGTGCTATTAAACCTACAATTATTAATCATGAATGTTAGTAGATTTTCATCGAAACCAACTCTTACACCATCATGGAAAGTAACTGTATTTGGCCAAAGTGATTCCTCATCTGTTAATAAGCTTTCAAATCCTAAGATTCTCGAGTGTTGTGCAGTATCACCACCTGGTATTACTGTGATTAATCTGCCTAATTTACCTGGATAGTTATTAGATATTCTATTTTTTACCCACTCTACATACTCTGGATTCACAACAAGAACTATCTTACGATAGCATCCAGTACGTATAAATTTATCTAATGAGATTTCAAATAGGTATTTATCTTGTGATACTTTTAAGAATTGTTTGGGTACTTCTTTATTTGTTCTTGTACCCTTTCCAGCCATGGTAATTATAACATCATTCATAAGACAAGAGTATTTGATACTATGTACTCGGAGCGGGAGTCGAACCCGCAAGGTCAATGACCGTCAGAGCTTAAATCTGATGAGTTTACCTATTTCTCCATCCGAGCTTTTATTAATTAGTACGGGAGACAGGATTCGAACCTGCGACCCCTTGCTCCCAAAGCAAGTACACTAACCTGACTGTGCTACTCCCGTAATTGGTACCAGCCTGTATCACTACTGTCTAGTACCTCCGAATTTACCAGGACTGTTGTCCACGCGCAAAATAAGAAAATCCTTGGTGGGCCCAGAGGGGTTTGAACCCCCGACCTTCGGATTATGAGTCCGCTGCTCTTACCAACTGAGCTATGGGCCCTTGTGAGGGTAATGGTAATTTCTTCACTACTAAACTCGATTCCCAGAACAAAACATCATTTCAATTACCAATTACCCTCTGAGGTTATCTCAATTCAGTTTGGATTGATGTCTTAAGCTTAACCCAATCTTTTTTATAGCTATGCAAACTATCAATAGTATGATATAAATATCCAGGTTTAATTCCTACTTCACTAGCTACATATTCCATCAGTCTCCATGCCAAATATACATCATTTCCGAAATGAGTTACAAAATCGGATGATCTTTGGTGATAGCAAATATTTAATTGCTTTTCTCCTCTGGCATTCTCCCGGATAAGGAAATCATAATACATTGAACATGGTATTCTATGTTCACCACCAAGATAGTTTGAATCACAATCCTCATTAAAACCATCCTCACCATATATATTTAGTATGGCTTTTCTAGTATCGTTGTCTGTTTTTAACAACTCTATAATTGCTTCTATTTTAGAAAATGCCTTGCCTTTATATGAAACTGTCTCATTCATACGTTCAGCATAGGTATAATCAAAGAACCCATTTACTAAGAACTCTTCCCAGATATCTTTACGTAATTCCCAAGCTTTACCTGGATTTTCCATTACTCCACTAATTCTCTCTTTAAATTCGGCATCTGCCCAATCTTTAGATTTGGTAAATACAAATAATGGAGATGGATCATCCATGTGAGTTAAGCAATATTGTTCACAAATAAGCTCTTTAGTTATGAACTCATCTTTGCCTTCTATTACTTTGTTTTGGTAAGTTTTTGGCTTTACCTCTGTACCCATCTCCCATATATTACGGGCAGTCTCAGACATCAATTCGTAGGGATTTGAATATATTCTCATGGTTATAATTTTTTTATGTTTGCAATTCAATAGACTTCCCTTTCTTAGAAAGGTAGCCAGTCTTCATTACCAAGTGTACAATCCTTAGCTAGAGTTTTGGGATATTTGAATAGTTCTGGTCTCAATACTTTCAAAGCTCTCTTATGTACCTTATACTTTATCTTTTCGGGATCTACTTTGAGTAAGTACTTCAGCCTGTCATACCAATTACTGTCATATATACCCAACTTATCACTAAGTTTTAGTAGGTCTTCATGAGCATGGTACATCAGTAATACTGTATCATCGTTGAATATCTGACTAAAATGTATTGATATACAGAATTTATCTCCAGTGAATAGGTATTCACCAATCCTCTGAATTAATAGGAGATCACATATTAGTCTTTTAGTTACTTCTGAAGCCCTCATGAATACTGTTATCATTGGGCAATCCATACCAGCTTTCTTAGATACAGTAAGTGATAGTAAGCAATTCTTTCCATGAGCATGCTTATTATCAAACTGATACCCTATATTGAAAATCTTTCTTGAATTCAATGATCTAACAACTTCTTGTCTCAGATCAACCATTGAATTCTCATCTATATAGTTAGCTATCAAAGATTTCCATTTAGCAGATGTATAATTAAAGTGCCTTCCAAAATCAAATTCCGGGTCTACTAGAGGTTCTTTAATATAAATAACCAAATCATTTATATATTGAGCTTTACCAATTCTTTCAATATCCAAACCGGGAATATTGAATAAGAATAACCTGTTAAGCCCCTCCCAAGCTTTCATGCTATTTCGGAACACTAACAGGTTATTCTTTACTTTTAACTTACTCATTAGCCTCAGCTATTGGTTCGTTATCATCCATATCATCTTCATCAGGTGAAGAGAATGATATCAACTTTTTCTTTTTCTTCTCTGTATTCTCTTCCAACTTTAGTTTAAGGCCATACTTCTCTGTGAACTTAAGATATGTCTTCTTTATCATGTTACGCTTTAGAATTGATGGACATACCTCTGGTAATGGAATTCCATCCCAATCTCCAATTTCTAAGTCAGAGGCCAACATTGATTTTTGCTTATATCCTAAATCTTTCCTAAGTACTTTGAAAGCTCTAAAACTGTTGCCATAGGTTTTATAACTAGCCTCATCACTTGTCATTAATTTTTTCAGTGACTTACGTATCTTTTTCCTACGAGCCTCATCATTACAGTTTTCTTTCAAGAACTCTTTTAAGTCCTTTATATTCTGATATAGAAGTATGGTAGTATCATTTGCCCAAGCAGCCTTGATAACTAACTTCAATGAAAAATTATCATGACCATAAATGTACTGTCCCATACGACAGAACAGCAACATGTCTATTGGCAACCTTGTAACTATTTCTGATGAACGTATGATTACCGTCACCTCGGGATTATCAACCCCGATCTTACGAGAGAATATACCCCCAACCAAGCATCCTTTTCCACTGCCATGATTATCAGCAAAATGGAAACCTATGTGATAATTCCTATTTACTGCCTTATTCTCCTCTAACTTCCTTATCATTAACTTTGCCTGATCAAGAATATCAAGATCAAGGTAATTAGTTATTAATCCAGTCCACTTAGTAGCTGTATATCCAAATAACTTACCAAAATCAAATTCTGGATCAAACTTAGCTTCTGATATCTCTACTACCAGATCATAGGTGAATAATGAATCGGTTAAGTTATACCCTATCCCTTCACTAAACCATTCTGGTTTCTTAACCAAAAAATTTTCAAGTATTTGCTCCCAAGCATCTACTGGCCTATTGCTCTTTACTATGTTCATATTAATACTTCGACTTTTGACGGAACATATTAATGTGATTCTTTTTGAAGTAGATGTAGAATACTTCCTTTGAATCCATACCTATCCATCCAAGGTATCCACAGAAATATATGAATGCCTTCACTAATTCAGCCTGGTACTTTAACTCTTGAGTCATTACCTGAGATTGCTTCCAAGGCTTATTCTTCAAAAAGTTACGAGCAATGTTAAGGTGATGGGTTATCTTCCACAGTATGTATGGATATTGAATTTCATAGTCCTCATAGTTATACATCCTACCACCAACTAATAAGTTTATGTTGTATTCAGGTAAAGATCCACTATCTTTATTCTCATACCACTTTAAGAGATCTATCTTTTGATGATTAAGTGTAACATCAATATTACCCTCATCCATCAACCATTTCACTCCCATATTCTGAGCAGTATATAATACATCACCTCTCATTTCATTGAAACTATCAATTTCAATCTTATTGAAGTGATTATCCTTAGCATACTTCTCCATATATGACATAATGTCATCTGGACCTACATTTGCATATATTAGCAACTCTACAAAGAAGTGTATTGCATCTGCATTCTCTTCATTGGCATTTTGAAGATTGTTTAACAATTCAATGTAGATTGAGTCTTCACAATTACCATTAGCTAACTTCCAATGATTTTTACTCATACTTTCACTGATAGCTTGGAATGATTCATATCCCTCTGATAATTCCTCTACCACTCTAGCAGTGAAATCCTTCAACAAGGATTGTGAAGCTTTTGTATTTATGTCTATCGGATATTGTGGTAATCCCTCTATGCCTATATAACCAGACAACAGTTCTTTTTGCATAGAGTATATCTCTTCCAAATACTTATCACCCTGTATGATACCAGGTTCCTGAATTATATCGCGAGAATCCATCGTCTTACTTGTTATCGTGTGCACCAAATCCCTTATCTCCTCTTGTTCCCCAATCCTTGGCTTTCTCTTCATACTCTTCATTAGTTATCTCTACGGGATTTGAAAGTATGATTGGAACATGTATGAACTGCATTATCTTCTTATCCTGTTGAAGAGGTATCCATACCTCTTCGGGTGAATTATTTTGTATACCTATGTGCATTTCACCAGTATATGGACTATCCACAATTTCTGCTGTGAATGTCAACCCATCTTTAGTAGCAACCCCAGATTTGTTTGCTGCCATTAGCATAGACTCTTTGGGATTGATCAGTACCTTTATACCTGATGGAATAAGCAACCTTCCATGAGGTTTAATAATTACATAAAGATCATCAGTTCCCATACCATTGAACTTGATATAACCTTTGCTATACATCTTACGGTTGATACCAACCATATCACGTAAATCTTTTTCCCCCACCCTTAGTATTTCCTTTTCTGATAACTTAGGGATATAGAAATCTAAACCTGCATCCCCTTCGTTTGCTCGGTTGGGGGATTTAACCTCCCGAATCTTTGTAAACTCTAATTGAATCATGTTATTTACTGTTAAATTTACGATATAAGTCTCTTACTTCTTTACGAGATAATTCAAACCTACTCTGAAGCTTATCAAGTATTTCTCTCTTACCAAGTTTATCCCTAACTAATTTTCGGTAATACTTCTTGCAACCTTCCATATCTATGAGTGGTTCCAAATCTTTGTATTGAGTCTCAGCTTCCAATTCTTTTCGGGTTTTACCCATCATATCTGTGAACTTAATACAACATAATTCGGAATCCCCGCACATCTTGCATTCCTTGGTTGAAAGATCATAATGCTTACCAAAGCAGGGATCTCCGTTTGTTCCCAACTTAGAAATATCCATCGGTTCAAGGATATCTCCATTCTCCAGTTCTTCCCTGGCATCTTTAAGTTTGTCTTTCTTTTTCTTGACCATATATTCGAGTATTTGATATCATACAGTAGTTAATAGGTTTTTCGGTGTCATTGATGTAGAATAGTATATGCACTAACTTTCAGGCAATCCCATATACGTGCGTGCGCATTATTAAGCTTTAGCTTAAAGACTTACTAAAGTAAGTATAGAAAGTATATGTTTATATAGCTAAAGCTATATAAACCTCTATTAGTATTTAGTATACTAAATACTAATAGAGATATACAGGTAAGTATATACGCATACGCGTGCGTATTATCCCTCCACCTTGATTACCTTTAAATTTTCTTTCTGATAATACGTTTTTCTATGATTGCCATGCCTCTTAAGGTAATGACCAGGGAATTGAAGGTCATCAAGATATGCCTTCTTCTTATTCATGTGAGTTCTTGCAAGACGTCCCAATATCTGTATCGATTTTTCATTAGAATCCATTGATGCAGTATTCTGAAGATATTTCAATTCAGGGAAATTTTGACCTCTAGAAATGATTGTAGTAGCAATTAGCACATCAATTCTCCCTTCCCTGAAATCTTGTAGAATTTTATCACGCCCTTTTGTCTTATGATGTACATATTGTATACTGTAATCATTTCCAAGATGTTTAACGTAATACTTGTAAAGATTTTCACAATGGTCAATGAACTTACATACAATAAGAGCTGGCAATCTTTTTCTCTTCAGATTGTATCTTGTACGATCAAGAGAAAACTTCCAAGCTTCTTTGTTATCACATATCACTTCTTTGTATTCTGTTGGATAGTCAACTTCTTTAGAATACTTAAAGGGAGCATATACCAGTTTACAGGTGATGGGAGTAGAATATCCTTTCTCTATCATATCAACCAGTTTTACTTGGTTAACTTTATCACCAATGAAAGACATGATATTTAGGTTATGTATCAATTTCTTCTTCTGGTCACTCATGTAAATTGTACCACTCAATCCAATTCGTATTCTAGAGTTGTATAAGTGCTGTATTACGGTTTTATAGGTTTTGTTATCTATGACATCAGCCTCATCTATTAATACCATATCAATTTCTGATAGGAATCTTTGGTACCGTTTTATGTTAGACGATAATGACTGTACCATGCACACATTGAAGTTACCCCAATCATTACATTTACTACCTTGGATAAATGCAATCTTTTCACCTGGTAACAACTCTGGAATCTCCTTTTTGAATTGCTTAAACAAATCTGCACTGTTTAATAACAACACAGTTTTCAATTTCCTATTGAAGGCTTGATGTAACCCACAGAATATAAGTGTCTTACCAAAATTTACAGCCAGGTCTGATGCACAAATCAGGAAAGGAGTATCCCCTACACGATTATTTAATATCTTTTCTAGAGCTTCTTTTTGTACTTCCCGTAGATTTTTATCTCCCAGTATATCTGGAATTACTGGTTTAATTCCTAACGGGGGTCTATTATCTATAATTTTTACTTTTTGTCCCATTTTACAGCATTCATTATAAACCTTATTCAGTAGGCCTATCTTGAATTGACCATAGTTTGAGATATATTTTACATACCCATCCCAATTCTTTGCCCTGCTATACATCAATATATGCCAGGCATCAGGATGCTTGATCCTGAAAGCCTCATATAATTTGTTTGTGAATTTAGCTGGACCAGAAATCTCACAAACATTACAGTTCTTGATAGTTATAGTTATCATATTCTTATATCAAATATCCAACAAATAATACCCAATATCAAACCAATTATTATAGCTACAGTATATAACACTAATAAGGGTTTAGCTGCTTCTACCATTGGATCATATCTTTTCATATCCTATCTTTTAAAGGTATCCCAATCCACATGTTCGGATTTGGGTCGGGATACAATATTAAATTTAGCCATATAATTGATTACTCTTTGACGAGCCTTATCATTTGATAGATCTTCTATCTTAGGTATACCATTACAGAATTCAAGAGCATAGAATTGGGCTTGAACAAAAGTTTCATAGTCAACTCCTATTTCATCTGCAAGTTTTCTTGCTCTTACAAACCATACATATTCTTGCGGATTCTTATCATAAGTATTGTTGATACCTATTCTGTCAAGGATTTCCTTTGTATAGTTCTCATATACCTCTCTAGTATATTCTGGATATTTATCTTCTTTAACTTCTATCTCAGAATCATATATCTCAATTATCCAATTAACTCTTTGATGTAACCAATTAGCACAGAAGTTATAATTAACCCTCTTTGCCTGAGCCATAAGTTTAAGGCCAGTAGTTACAAATTCAATATAACCATGGCGAGGTTCAAATCCATACTTTTGACAGAATTCATTTACAACAGGTACCAACTCTTTTATTGATGCCCATTGTAAATCTGTTTGCTTTATTTTGGTTACTCCTATATGTTTTAGTTGTATTCTAGTAGAGTATATAATATCGGCTAATAAATTAGCATCTCCTATACTACTTGAAGTTCTACTGATAGCCTTTTTTCTTACAGGTTTATTTTCCCCAACTACTGATCTATGATCTAAAGAATATTGCCTGGCTCTTGTAAAAAACTTATCTACAAATTCCTCAGATACCATATCACCCATTTCATTCCATAATTTACGGAATAAAGATTTAGATATATGGATTGATGGTTCTCTATTTACCTTATTCATAACTCTTATATACTACTTCTGGCTTTGATTTTAATTTCTTATATCTTTCACAATATTCTATGTAGCTTCTATTCATCTCAACCCGTATAATTTCAGAATTATCTTCATACCATATATAATATATTGCATCTTCAAATCCAGATGGCCTTCTATACTTGACTTTCCTCCAAATAGGGATAATACCTAATAAGTAATTAGTTACCATCTTACAATAATATCGGCCATCACTATCAAGGTAAATCTTATACTTGTTGTATTTGTTATTATGAATAAGGCTATTTGAAGAGTCTGTTATATTGCATAACCAGGTAATTACAATAAGTGTAATAAATGAAAGTAATACCACTGATATAACCCAAATTAAAGGTGCCATAGTTTATAATTTTAGTTCTGATTTTATAGTTAAAAGTTCTTGATAAGTCTTATATGTCGTCTTTCGTACATATTCTAAAGTCTTTCTCTTACCCAAAGAATTCACATCTTCATTATCTGGTAAGAATACCACCTTTACCTTTTTGAAGGGTACTAATTTGAAAGCTATGTCTAATGCCTTATCCTTAGCATCGGGATCAATTAATATAATAAACTTCTCTACTGGGCTTTTAATGAATTTATTTACTTGATATCTGCTGATACTTTTACCTCCAGTGGCAATCCCATTTTCTCCGATAGTCTCTGCATTAATTGCACCCTCACAAATATAAACGGTTTTGTATATTTCTAGAGCATCTGCATTATAAATAATAAAACTCTTTCCCAAACCAGTTACATCTACTTCTGGATTGTTATATTTGGGGCCAGCGCCCATATATAATCTGGCATTGAAATATGTTAATTGCCCATGCTCTGTAAATGGGATAATTATATAACCCAGGTACTTACCTTCATTGCAATATCCCCATCCCTTTCTGGCCAATTCATCTATATTGAATCCCCTTCTCTTTAAGTAATTTCTGGCTGACTTAGCCAATACGGAATTACCCATAGATATATTCCTGAATCCATCTGGGAGAAAAAATTCCTTCTTACCTTTTAATTCAACCTTCTCTTCTTTGAATACATATCCAGAATAATCACCAGATTCAAGTATATGCAATACTTCTTGAAAACTATCGATATTCTCTAGATACATGATTAATCCAATAGGGGAGGGATGTTCTCCGCATCGGAAACAATTGCACCTATTACTTGAAAGGTTAATACCAAACTTCTTTTCTCTTCCACAGTATGGACAGTTTGATTTCATCCATGAATTTCTATAGTCGTAGGCTCCAATCTTCCTAATGAAGTATTGGTGCATCTTACCTTTGATATTGCTGTTAAGTTTCATATAAGTAAACAAAAATACCCGACCATGTTATCCATAGCCGGGTGATTATTACTTAATTGGTAATTTCTTACAGAACTCTGGTACTAAGTAATACATAATATAACCTCTCCTTATTTTATATAGTTCCATTTGAGCTTCGTCTAATCTAAGAAAATTAGTAGGAAATGGAATACAGTATTCATCTTGGCTTTGATTATAATCTGCTTTCCTTACAAATGTACTACCATTGGGAATACACATCTTAAATGTGATAGAAGCTTTTGGATGATTTACATGAACCCACGGTTTAGTAAAATATCCAAGGGCATTGTCCTCATTTATTGGGCATACTACCTCATATCTATTACCAGCTTGTCTTCTTAAGCATATCTCTTTAGAAGCTCTCATACGGAATATCTTTAGCAATCTGATATCCATGATTACATATGTTCTACAGTATGAAACTCATTGAGATAAAGTATACTATGACATTGAGGACATACAATACTCTCTTCTCCAAAATGTCCCTGACCATAAGATAAATCTAAGAATACTTCATTTGGAAAACAGGCTATTAGCTTTTTACATTTGGGACAGGAAGTAACCTTTTCTCCAAACTTGGCCAAATCCATAGAATCAATAATACGTGCCATACAACTTTAATTATTAAGGTTTATAATGTGTTACTAAATATCACCAGTGGTTTTACTCCTCTTTTCAGAGTTTGCATTGGGATTACTTACCTTCTTTTTCTTTTTAAGCATATCATCTACTTGTCTACCTATGGACTCATCATATTTAGCTCTGGCTTCTCTTGAGAACTCTTTCATACGTTGTCTTTCTGGATCCATATTGAACATAACTCTACCGGTTGGAACTCCATCTCGTTGAACTACAACTTCCATTCTCATTATATTATGTTCTTCTTCATCGGGTGTAGAATTTAACCCCATTACGCATTTTGCATTTCTTATGATAGAAATAGCAGAAGCAATATCATTATCCTCGTATCTTGTTTCTTGATGCTTAGCGCCTTCTCTGGTAACATGTTGGGCAGTCCATATTGCATCTAGCCCAAGTTCATCACCCATATTATCTATATCAATATATACGTTGTTAATACGTTCTACATCATCCTTATCTCTGGAAATAGAAGCTAACTTTGCAGCATAGTCAATCATGATGACATGCACCTTTATACCTTTCTCTGATTCTAACTTCCTGACTAGATTCTTGATAGTATTACAATCGGCAATGGTTGCTGGTACACGCTCAACTATAAACTCTACACCAAGACGTTTATATTTACGCATGTGTCTTTGCTCCATCTTATCATAATCACCAGTTAACATCTCTCTCTTAGTTTTGTTGAGAGTAGATTGGATCATACGATCCATTAACTGGTTCTTACCATTCTCAGTATCAATATATAATACGTTCTTCCTCATTGCCAAGTATCCCCTTGCTATATTTATAAGTGCAAAGGTCTTTCTCCGTTTGGGTCGATCAATCAACACAAATAAAGAATTCTTAGGATACCCATCCCCATTACCCAACTTATTCAATTGCCAAAATGGAGTAGGAACTACATCCGGATCAACCTTTCTCATAAGTTGACGCATTGCAGTTCCACTAACCATTAACAATGGTTCATCCTTCTTTTGTGGCTTTGAATTTTGAAGGATCTTGGTTAGCTTTGATTGGTATGTTTCATATGAGTTATAATCTGAGAAATCCATACTCTCATTCAAAGCCTTTAATTCTATATAGGCAATGAACTTATGTATGTTTTCCAAAACTATATCTACATCCTTTAATGGCTTGTTATACAGTTCATATATTAACTTATGAATATTGGGGATATCTTCCTTTGTAACCAAATCTGTATAATCCTTGCCTTCCAATAAAGTCTTTACCTGTTCTATCATCAAAACTTCACTGGGGATTCTCTGATACTTCTTAACAAATTTGATCAAGGCTTCTACTAAGATAGAATGTTCTATCAGAGTAAAATACCCAGGCTTTATCTTTGAGATATATAAAAGAGATTCCTTGCCTTGTATCAGAAACCTTAATACTTCTAATTGAAACTCTATGGAAAAAGTGAATTTATCACATGAGTTTAACCTCTTCTTTACCTTGTTTTGTTTCATATATTATATAATATTCAGGATGTATTATCAATAGTATCTGCTAGATGATATAGTTCATGAAGCTCATCTTTGAACTAACTTCAACACAAACGGTGAAATAATTTTTATAAATTCATACAAGTTGTTACTTATTATATTATATTTGCATTGTTAAAAAATCTTTACTACTATGAAGGGCAATAACGGAAGTGAACTACATCGGTTAACAGAATTAAAACCTTATGATGAGGATTTGTTTAATAGGTTGTATAAAACCTGTAAACCATTAATCCGCAGATTAGTAAGGGGAATAGATTCTAGAAGATTTAATGTTACACCAGATATAATCAACTCTTTTTTCTGGGATAAGTTCTTGTATGTATTCAATAAATATCAAAGTGAGTATGATGAAGAAAGATTAAAGGCCACTCTTTTATCTTCCCTTCAAACTTTCAAGAGTAAGTTATTGCGTAATGCCTATACTAAACAGGCAGAATTTAATCAGGAGTTAACTTCATTTGAAGTCCTATTTGATAATAACAAGGAATTACTTGATGACTCAGAAGAAACTCGTATCAAGGAAGAACAATCACAAAGATTCCATGAATACATGAAAGAACATCTTACACCTGATGAGTATTTGGTTATGAAGATACAGCTTGAACCCCCCAAATGGTTTGAGTCAAGAATAAAGGAATCACACGGTAAGTTATCTATCCTTCACTTGATTGATTACTTTGAGTTGCCAAGAGATAAATTTGCAGTAAATATGTTTTCTCACATGAGAAAGAACATACAAAAAACTTTAGAACAAGCTGCTGTAGATCTTAGACAATAAAAAAGCCAGAGCAGGATTAAACATAATCCCACCCCGGCCCCACTTAACCAACTCAACTATGGCTTGTGTTTAATATGTATCTATACATCCAGAGTAATTGATACATCTCCAATGTTACATAAATCCCATACATCATTCAACATAAATGGGATAAATGTAGTACCAAAATAAATACCTCTGATAGCAGAAGATAAACCACTTATAGTACTACTCACTACTACTTCCAAATAGAAATTGCCAGATGAATCATCTCTTAAATAAACAAGGATATGACCATTTACTTCTTGCTCTGTTCCATCCTGAGTAGTCTTCGCCATCAATGGCATACTTTGCAATAACAACTTCCCACCAGATTGTTGAGCAGTTACCTTCTTATAGAAATCATATAGGTTCTTTAATACATAAGGCTTGAAATGTAAAGCCAACTCTGAATTCAAATCTAACCTGAAAGTACCTTGAGTATATGGGGAAGAGTTGTCGCTCAGGTATACACACCAAGATAAGTTTATACCTGTTGGGTACAATCTGAAGGTTATTCTACAAGTATCACTTGTAGTTAAACCTACACTCCTGGTATTTATGTATACTCTAGTATACCTCTTATCCCTTCTTAAGGTTGTATCTAATACATCGGCTGTATTGGTGAACCTATTAAAGAAGTTATTTAATACTAATGCCAGATAATAACTTGGATCGTCAGAAGGTTTTACTACTTTTGAACTTTTACCATTACCTACTAGATTATAGTAAGAATCTGATATTTGACCATCTTTATTTATTAGGCATATAATACCAGCGGTTATAGAACCAGATTCTCCAGTTCCTTGAAAATCACCAGATAAGCTTCCCCTAATGTCACTTGGACTAGTTAACCTAACAGTACTCGATCCAAGACTTAGTCCCCATTTGGAGATAGAAGGTAAACCAGTATCTGGATTAGTACCTGATGATAATATGTTTAAGTATATGGCCCTTATATTGTTTAAATACAGAGTATTACTGATAAAGGTTTTTCCAGCTCCTTCATAAAGACTTACTCCGAGATACACCAGCTTCTTTATAGTAATACTTACTGTACCATCACCACTTACTGTACCATCACCGGTCCCTTCATCTGTAACCTTAATATCTAAAGTGTAATCACATTCTATACCTTTACCAAGAGCATTCACCTGGTTCTGAAGTATACTGTTCAGCCCTTTCAAGCTATCAATATCATCCTCTATGACTGGTATATTCTTTACTTTCTGATTAAGTGAAAGTATATCAAATGACCCGTTTGTGAAAGGACTTACTGGCCATTTACCATCATATGATACCAAGGCCATTTTATATCCGAAAGAGGCATATACATCGTTGTCTCCCCAACTTGGGTCATACCCTACAATGTATATACCAACTAAAGAATCAGTATTCTTATTTATCCAACCAGATGGTAATATAGTGCCTACAAGGGATGAGAAGTTTAAAGAGGCTACCTCTGCTGGACTATAAGTACCACCAATACTCTTTTCCAATGATAACCAAATAATACTAAAATCACTAACTCCAATATTACTAGCATCTGCTACTGGAGTATAGGTATGGCTTACTTTCATGGCAAAAGCCACAAACCTGCTTGGACTATTTAGATCAAACCATCCACCAGTTGGCTTTACATTAGTAAAATCAAGAGTAACTGGACATATATGTATAAGCCCATCATTAGTTACTATGGCATTAACTACATTTCCACCATTATTTTCCCCATCCGATATTATGATTCTACGATTAGCTTTCTTTAATACTGATGGAGCGGATATACCATCACTATGTAAATTAGGATCCCATGAACCACGGATTATTACATGATCAGTAGAAGTATCTACAATATCAAATCCACATATAGGACCATTACCATGAGCAATAGCTATGGGTTCCATGGTTTCTTTGGATTCAATCAAGTCACCATATACTTGATAGAACCTCTGTTGAACTACACCGTTATTAACCACGGTTACATTATTAGCCATATATCTACAATTTTAATTTATCCAAGTTTTCGTCTATGAAAATGAGTGCCTTAGTTAAAGACTCAACCAATTTATGGTTTACATTATCATCTTCTAATAAAGCTACATCATCTGGATTATCCTGGAAGAGCCACTCAAGCAGTACTCCCCAGTAATTATTTCCCATGAGTACAGTAAAGTTAGCTTCCTTATCTGGATCACCATCAGATTTATCCATACGATGTTTATATCCGTCTGTAGTAGGGAAGTCTTCCTGGAGCTGCTCAAATATTACAGTAGCAAATAAATCAGAACTAGTCTGGCCCTTGGTAGTATAAATTTCAAATCCCCTTGCAGTGCACCATTCATTCCCCATGCCTGCGGCATTATTATGGAGGGATAGCAGAAATTTAGTTCCCCCAAGTGGAGTATCTAGATTATTTGCAATTTCTCTTCTTCTAGATAACCCGATTTCTTTATCTGAGGTATTAGTGAATGCTACCTTGAATCCCTCCTGCTTGAGACGTTCAGCTAGCATTCCACCTACTTTACGACTCCATAAATATTCTTTATGTTTACCATCTGGTGATTGTTTTCCAGGTACATCTGACCCATGAGCAAAGTCAATGATCGGTAATAATTTTCGTTCCATGGTTATAATTTTTTAAGGTACATCAATTTCAATCCATTGAGATACATACTTACTGATTGATCCATATTTGAAATGGAGAATTGATCCTTGGGTATGTATATTTGTTCTATTACCATATCTTTTATTGCTTCATTATCTTGAAGTTCAAATATGGTCGAAAGAGATTTGCCATCACAATTAAAGTTAGACATAAGCCCACATAGTTCTGAATACTCATTGTTAACTAATATGTCTACTTTCTTTATTACTGACTCTTTATTATCTATATGATTCTCGAGTCTTATTCGTAGTATGGCATACTTAAGTATATGACCAAGGCAATTGAATTCCCTTCGTATAAGAATCTGTGCCTCAGTTACACCTATTGTAGAATCAGCAGCTCCATCGAAGAATTCTGTGACCTTACTAGAAGACTCTGATACTGCAGATATCTTTTTGTTTAAGTTCCAGATGGTATACATAAACATCACTACCAATACTAGAACTAATACCATAAAGATACCGAAGATTACCTTTAATGCCCCGTAGTTAGAAGCTGCTTCCGCTAACTCTATGGATGACCTTGTTAAAGATTGAACTGCATTGTCTAATTTTTGATCTTGGGCAGCTGCAAATAATAATGAGATCAGTGGCATGTTATACGATATAAATTACTGCAGATATTTGTTCAAATACCACTGAACTATCATTTGGTTCAAAGTACTTTACATTTACTGGCAGATATTTGTTAACTATGTTTATCAAAGTCTCTTTTACCTTATCACTATAATCTGATGGATGCTCAGTATATATCTGTTCCTTAGCTTGCTGAATCTCTTCTTCTGTAGCATAGGGATTCATAGACTTCCATTCTTCTAAAAGTTTTTCCTGAATCTCTTGATTTTTCTTGGTCATAAAATTCCATTGACCTTTTGGTATACCGATAGTTAAAATCATAGGAACACATTCCCAACAATCTGTCTCTGTATCAGTAGCTGATGGAGTATCATAGTAAGAAACATTGTCATACTTTACTGACTCATCACCAGAAAATCCAGTTACAGCTTTAGTACTGCCTTCTACTTCTGTAAGGTTAAAAGTTACACCATAAAATCTACCTAAGATTTCGTAAAACTTTTTAGTTCCCCTAATCTTATACAGTGATATGGCGTATCTTAGAACTAACCGGTAATCAGCAGTGGGAAAACCCCTGTCCTCTTTTACCCAATTCTCTAGATTCTCCTCTGTATAGGGCTCTCCCTTAGTTAATACGCCATAAGCATAAGGGATGAACCCAAAGTATTCCCATAGATAGTTCAGGAATATAGGATTGGCTTTATCCACATCCAGACATTCCATGAAGTTATCTATATCGGGCATTACCTCAGTATCGAAATAGCCAGAACATACATCTATGAACCTTTCGAATATACCCTTGCCTTCTGAATCTTGATAAGTATCATTGGCTTTGTAGTAATGGTCAAAAAGGTTACTGAAGATGTAATCCCTGAAGAATGTCTTCGCTGGATTAAACCACTTCATTGATTGTTAATGTTATGTTATCTGAACTGATAACTGGTATATTATAGTTATGAGGTATAAGATCTACCAGTCTGCCATTGCTTCCCATTGGTTGGGTAGTTAACTGATATACTGTACCATTTTCATAGTTTGCATTTTCAACTGGTAAGTTGATGGTCATAGTAAACTTAGATTTGTATAAGCTTACATTTATTGGTTTACCATATTGACCAGTATATAAGGCATTACCAGATACGTTCTTATTGGTGAATATTCTATAGAAAGCATTGCCATCTTCTATTACCGTCTGAATATAGCAATTCTCATAGTCAGTCTCTTGAGTTGCAGTATTGAACGATATCATTTTGAAATATGTTATGTTCAATGCTGGTACAGATACTATCTCTTCGGTATTCTGAGAATTTATATTTATAGCTATTGGGTACGGCAATAAGTATAACTCGGTTATGGTAAGGAAGTCAACCATTGGTTGATTATCCATTAAAGCATATAAATCAGATTGCCTTACCGATTTGTTTATACCAGAGTTCTGGTAGTTATAAGTATCAAGTAAAGCTTTCTTAACTTGATTGCTTATATCTATTGACTTAAATGACTTCTTACCGGTTATAGTTGCAGATAAGTGTATCTTTGCTGCATGTGTAGAATATACACTTACTCTAGTAGTCAGTACTTTTGAGGATTCCATCCTCTGCTTAACATTGTTGATAAGTTCGGTACTAGCTTCTGAACCACCATCTGGGGTAATATATACTTCTACATATCTACCGCATATATAATTACAGTAGGCTTTATCTACACCGTCTATGAGCATAGCTATTGCTTCGTAATCCTCTTTTGTAATGGCTACTCCAAGAGTCTTTATACTGAGTGGAATATGCTCCTTCAGAGTATCAAAATCCTCATAGTCAGAACCACCAATTGCAGCTATGGTATTAGTAATTGATAAACCAGAAGTTACATCAGACATTACTTCTGGTACCCTATCAAATTGGTTAGATGGTATATTACTACTTGAACCATAAGTAAGGTAGTACTGACCTTTTATTTGAGAACCGATGGTTGGTTTTCTACCGAATTGACCATCACCGAATACCAAATACGGTTGGAGTGTACTATCCAATTCTACCTTATACACCCTATCACCAGGACCAGAATAGGCAAAGGTATCCACCAAGGTCCAAGCTTCACCGTCAATGGTAAGTACCATTGATCCCTCTACATACTTCCTATCAGCTGGCAGATCACCCAAGGTTATGATTATATCATGAGAAGTATAAGTTCCCAATTCTACCTCAGCTACAGCCTCCTTCTGTGCAACAGGAACTTTATAAGTATATGCTCCCTTTCCAATGGTTACATTTCTAGTAGTTATCCAAGGTTTACCATCCTTAGAATTAAATACTGTATTCTGTGGTACATTGATATCTACTGGAAATGAGGTCCCATCCTGCATGTATACTGTAAGGTCTACAGAAGATGGTATAGCAGATTTTATATGGTAGTCCACTAGTTTGGCATGTTTATATAGAGATGAATACCTTCTACAAGTTGGTAAGAAAGCTTCTCTTGCCATACCATCTATATAGTAGTGTATAACTTCTGCAATACCTGCAAATATGGATAAAGTGAGTATAAATATATTACCTTCACTCATATCAGTAATCTCTAGAACCCTTTCATTAAGAGATTGAATTAATTTGGCTTTTATGTCATTGTATGACCTTTGAAAAGGGGTAAGCCATGGATTGCTAGTAGACATCTGCGGTTAAGTTGTTTAAGTTATATTGGAAGTTAAACTCTTCTACTTTCTGTGAGTTCTGTACTTTGAAATATATCAGGAGTCGTATTGACTCTTTTGTGGGTTTAAGAGCAAATACTTTTAAGGCTTTGATTCTTGGTTCCCAAGCAGCTATACCATCTTTTACAAAATTCTTAATCATCAGATTAAGTGCACTTGTATTTGGCTCTTCTAAACATTCCCAAGTCCTAGAGCCAAAGTCCTCTTGCCTAAATCTTTGACCAATTTGATATGTAAGTATTGCTGTTAAGTTTTGCTTTATTAAAGCTATATCACCATTTAGAACATACCATCCTATTTTAGGCACTCTTTTTATTTCTGTTTCTTCGGTTGTATATACCATACCAGGCACTGATTCATTAGTATATGATACTTTACAACTTATCATATTCGCTGACTTAGTACCAGTAAGCACATCACCCTCATTTTCTGGTAAGAATAGTAAAACTGTTTGGTTTTTCTCTAATTTTACACAGATCACTCCTTTATTAGAATTCAATGGTATATCCCATATATAAGTATATTCACTCATTCTATATACTCTCATAGACATATGAGTGAATGTAGTTTGAGGTTCTAATTCGAATTCTATTTTAATGTATTTACAGTCTTTGTTTACAAAGAATGTCCAGCAAGAACAAGCAGTGTTATTAGAACCACTTAATGTCTTTATTGATTCATACCACCATTTATTACCATCATTCTTGATACCACCCAGTTGTAATTGTAAAGAAGTTGGAATATTATAATATGGTAAATAACCCTCTATAGCAGCTCCACCAATAGAATTACTTTTAAGAGATTTTCTATCCCCAACTACCACATCATCGGGATAGGTAGATTTTAGGAATTCTTGATCTAAAGTATCTACCTCATCTAAAAAATTCCCATTAGCTATAATGTTCAGATCGGTAGAGTAATCCAAATCATGTGTAACTTTATATCTGACTACAGTTTCTATATATTCTGGTTTACCATCACTACCTATTGATTGTTCTAACTTTATGGGAAAATAAGGCCCACTACCAATTGTGTTGAGTTGATTATAGTTTGCCATTAGTTAGGTTGTTTAATAGTTTCACTTTCTATATCTTCCACCTTAGTCTCGGTTAATTTACTACCAGACCAAGATGCAACAACAGTCTTTAGAGCAGCCCCACCATCCTGAGGAGTTGGTGTCCATGATGTGAAAGCTTGTTTAAGATTGTTTATATCCTGCTCTATTTTGTTTAGTCTCTCTACTGTTGAGGTAGATTCTGGAATACCAACTTCTCCACCCTGCATTATAATACTATTCGCATCGACGTTTATATTACCGTCTAGAGATTTAATAATTATATCTTGCTGAATTATTGCAGTTAATACTCCAGAATCACTTTCATCCAGTATAATTTTATTGCCTTTCGGGGTTATAAATCCCAGTACATTGGGCTTATTCAATTCTGGAGGCATCTCACCTATGGCCCAACCATGATATGACCATAGAGGGTGTCTTGGATCTCCGTTCTCAAATTCTACATATACTATAGAACCTTCCCTTGGTGATAACCATTTGAATCCAGATCCTGGACCCCCTTGTTGATGTTTAGGGTAAGCCCAAACTTCTACTCCTCTCAATATACTTGGTAAGTATACACATACCTTATTCTGAGAGTCTGGATCATAATTAGTTATAACAATTCCTCGATATGTAGAATAGAACCTACCTATTGCCTCTATACCCCTTTGTTGAATTAGTTCATATAAATTCATTGCTCTTTTGGGCTTATATCCCTATCTACTCTAAAATCAGTTCTAGCATCAAATATCTCCCATTTATGAGGATCTGTATCTTGACGTACAACTATTTGTGTACCAATCTTTGGTTTATCTCCAGTCCTATTATACTCCTCTTCCCATATAGATGCCCTATGCTTCCTAGCTTCTGCCTTAATTTTACTTGGTATCTTCCAAGCATCGGTAGTATAAGACTCTTTAGCTATATCATGAGATTTCTGGAATACTTCTTGCATATTAACAGAAGTAGATATCTTATTGATTATGGAGTTTCTTGACTTCTTTTCAAAAGTCACCTCAGTAAAATATCCCCCAGTATCAAAGCTATGTTCAACTTCTTTAGCATACCAATCACCAGAATATTTTTCACCAACATTCTTGATCTCAATAATCTGAGAAGACTCCATTGATGGGTTACCAACAAACTTAGCTTTGGATTTAATCTGGCTATTTACTGATTCTATTATGTCATTAGACATAAACTCTCCAAGGGTAGCAAACAATGGATCAGATACTACTCGTACACCTGGTACTTGTACTTCTAATTCCATTTCTATTAGTACCTTTGAACGATCTGAACCAGGGTAATCATAGGGATAATCTCCATACGGTCTTTCATCTGAAGATCCTTGAATGACTAAGTTTATCTCCTTGTTCTTTTTAAGAGCATTATAACCTTGTCTCCATCTATTTTGCCAATAAGCTTTACTATCCTTTGGAGCATATTGTAATGGATCTACTTGTATCAATACCTTCCTCTTTATGACAAAATAAGATACTTCATCGGGTGGAATAGGTAATTTAGGAGCATCTTCTTCATCTACCTTTATACCTTGTCTTACCTTATTATTGAAGTCTAATAAAGCTTTCTCATATTCATCTAATTTCCTCAAATAAGTTCTCCATTCTGACTCTATCTGAGAATTGTATGCTTTAACCTCTTCTTCAGTTAGTGAGGGATTTGAGGCTATTTGCTGCTTAGCATCCTCTACTGAGTTGTATACAGTACGTGTAGTTTTAACCGTATTTAATTTACGACATACAGAAGATAATGTTTCAAGAGATCCCTTTATTTTAGACATCCTGGTTACATCTCTCTGTATCAATAGTGGAGTAGCTTTATTCCACCTTACATAAGCATCCGGCTTACATGGATCATCATTTGTAGGTACACATTGAACTAAATCAGTTTCTACCGTTTTAGTATCTGGATCCACACTTGAAGCTTTACCAGCCTCTATACTTTGAACATATTTGGTTTGAACTCTGAATTCCAATAGTTCACCAGTACCACCAGCATAAGTATAAGCAAATACGGTTTTACCAGATTGCTTACCGTTATGTATCTCTATCTTATTATCCCGAGTATCCACAAAGTTTGGTCCGCCAGTCATTGACTTGGCTATACCCACTAACTGAGAGTATTTATTCAAGAATGTTGCTGACCCAACTATAACAGTTCCTTCTGCATAAGTAGCTGGTACTGGTCTTAATTTATATCTCTCTGGATCCTGATATGGTTTGGCTAAATTACTTGGACTAAGGTCTAGTATTTTTACACCCACCAATCCATCATCTACTTCCTCATTATTTTGTATCTTTGTATAACAAGGTAAGCAAGGCTTACTTTTCTCGTTGCTCTGTTTTGCCATCACATGGATTATTATCTCTTATTTCCAAATGTACACCAGCTTTCTCGGAATAATCAATTACTGTAGTTGGCATATTACCCACAGCTAATTCATTGAATACTTCCAAGTAATCGGTTTTATCTCCAACAAATTTAGATGGTTCAGCTTCCAAAAACATCTTTGCATCGGCAAATTCTATTGTAAACCTTACACCATCTGGAGTAAATTCTATCTGATGACTTTTTACATTCACTAGCCTTACAGGACTAGACTTAAAAGAGCTATCACTAAATATCCATCCCCACTGTATTTTCAAAGGCATTTTGAATTGCAGAGATGGATGATCTACTATATCCACAAAGTCAGTTACTATAGTAAACTTACCTTTGTCTCCTTTACCTTCAGTATACTTGTAATTAAAGTTCTCTACCTCCATACCGATTGGCAGGTCATTGAAGATATCCATTATTGGAGATCCTGCACCATCGAATATTGCAAGATATGGTGTACCATTACCATTTAAGAGAACCGGTTTGCTATCCTCCATAGTTTGGTATGATTAACTCCATATCTGCATGAAGGTCCTCAAATGGATTGAGTATATCATTGGCATCAGCAATCACTCCCCAAAATCCAGAATCACCATAGTACTTGAAGGCAATGTTCTGTATGGTTTCTCCTTCAAGTACGGTGTGTATTAGATAATCGGTAGATATAAATGATATATTTCTTTCCAATGAGATATCTCCATCTGGGAACTTTATTACATAACTATCATCATAGGGACTTGTTCCAGGAATAGTTACCATAATTATTTAGTTTTGTGTGCCTATTCTCTCTGTATCAGTATTTTCTAGAGAATCTACTTCCCCACCATCAAGAATTACTCCAGGCGTATATTGCAATTTACTAGATGGAATTATTTCTTCCCAGGTTCTATTGTTTTTAGTTACCCTTTTGAAAGTGAGAGTTTGAGTAGCACAGTTTGGTAATAATTTAAGGTTACGAGGTTGACTAACTGTACTTGTTATTCTTTGACCAGTATCTGGATCATTATCATATCTCCTCATCATACGAGAAGCATTCTGAAAGTTAGTTAACTCGTATGGAGCTGAAGCCAATATGAAAAGGTCATCTTCAAATAATCCAGAGTTTCCCCATTGTATTCTTAAGGTGGGAGGAGAAGAGATATACCCATCAGCTCTTGCCCATGATTCCAATAGCCTGCATTTATTGACTACATCATCCCTGTGATCAGCATCTATTGAATACCAAGATATATCAAAGGTTATTGTATCTTCTCCACCTGTATAGAAATAGAATGGATTGTTACGACCCATGGATTTAACAGCTGCCCAAGTAGCAGCGGGTTCAACCCTTAACCTATCTGGACGATTCTGTATTACTAAGCTAATTGCGGGTGATACATTTAAATTAGCTATTACTATATCGTTCTTTATAAGTTCTGATGTTAACTTATTAGCTAAGGTATAATCAATAGATTTAGATTTTAATATTCTATCTGGATCTACACCTGATTTCTTAGCTTCTATGATATTTTTATACCAAGGATTTTTAGATTGAGCTGTAGAATATGAACCATTTCTAGCTATATGAGCATTAATGGCATCAGACTCTTTATTTTTTTCATCTGGCTCAGCTTTAGCCATTGGAGAAGTCTTCCTATTAATTAATATAAGAGATCTCCATACCTTATTTATTGGGGATTGAAATATTCTCCCCTGCTCAAGTTCAGCTACCTCTTGAGCCACTTTTCCAACTGGTTTTCCTATCAATGATGCCATGATTGTTTAGTTTACTCCAGCAGCTACATTTATTTCTGAATCTCTCTCGTTGAGATATTCTTCAAATACCTTTTTACCGTCTATGTTAATGATAGTGGTATTGCCTTTATTCTCTCTCTGATTAAGCTTTTCAGTGTATAATCCAAGAGTCTGTACTAACCACCTCATCTCTTGAACTGTTAATTCTTGTAGATTATCCTTTCTTAAATTGTATCCCTCTTTGCTAGCTCTAACTGCAGATGCAAGATCATTAGTTGCTCTGGTATTCTCTTCATTAGAAGCCTGATGACTTTTGATAGCACTGTATATCATGGGTCCAACTATAGATATACCAGTTATGGCTAATCCCAAAGGACCACCGAATAATCCAACTATCCTAGAACCAAATCCAAGCAGTCCTCTACCAACAGAAACCAATGCACCACGAGAAGCAGCATTAGCAGCTGCAGCTCCTGCACCAGTACCCATAAGAGTTCTTGTCATCCTACCGGCATTAGTTGTAGTTACCTTGTGACCAACCTCCAATCAATAATCTAACCATTGATCTGAAGGTCACTTGAGTATCACCATTTAATATTAACCATCTAGCTCTCCAGTTAGCTATCTTATTGGTAATCCATAATACACCAGCACCTATACTTGCTAACCCAGCTATCCAAGGTCCAAATGGAGTTGCCACTAAGTCACGTACTTGGGATATTGCCCAACCTACCATATCAAGGAACCCCATAATGATAGGATTATTTTGTATAGCTTCAGCAAAAGTAGTCATAAGGTTCTCTGCAGCCGATTGAATTATATCAATCTTACCTGCAAGAGTTTCCATACGTTTTGCTACTACTCCTTCTGCAAAGCCAGCCGATTGGTTTTGTATCTTATCTAGAAGATCAAAGTATCCTTCAGTATCTCTCATTATGGCAACTGCAGCACGCATACCACGTACACCAAAGATACTCTTTAATACTGCATTCTGATCTACAGTTGATAAGTTCTTAGTAGCTTCATTTATTTTACCAAGAATTACACCAAAATCTTGAAGATCTCCGGTAGCATCAACAAAATCTTTTTTACTCAATCCCAGTCTAGCTAAAGCTTTAGCTCCCTTGAAATTTGGATTGGTTATGGACTGAGTTAAGTAGTCTGCCATATTTCTGATAGAAGTACCTGCCATAGAACCTTGTATACCTGCATTACCCAAGGTACCTATCATAGCAGCTACTTGAGGTAACTGTTGTCTCAGAGTTACCATGGATGCTGCGGAATATTTGATAGATTCTGCCAAATCCGTCATGGACATATTAGATGCCATAGCAGCTTTAGTAAGCTGGTCACCAACTAATGTAGCAGCTCTTTCACCTTCCAATCCGAAGGTTCTCATTATATTGGTCAGTAAGTCTGCAGTACCTCCTTTACCTCCCAATTCCATTCCTGTAGCATTGGCCATCATTGCAGCACCAGATATCATTTCCTGTATCTGATTTGCATCATTACCAGCCATTGCTAAGTATTTCATACCTGAAGCTATATCTCTTGACATGAACATGGTCCTCAAACCTAATGTCTGGGCAGTTTCTGATAATCCAGACATCTGTTCATTGGTAGCTCCAGAGATAGCTCCCACTGAAGTCATCATATCGATGAAGTCAGCTCCAGTTGTAATTGTAGTAGCTAAGGAAGACACTATATTACTAGCTATACCACCGAATATATTTGTATATGCCTGAACAGCAGTTAAGTTAGCCTGTACAGCATTCTTAGCATCACGATGTAAACCTCTTATAACAGAGCTGGCTTCTCTTGCTTGGTTAGAAAACCTATCTTGTAAGACAAGAGCTATACCTATCTCTAGTTGTCCTGCAGAAGGACTACCACTTGTAAAAGCCATATAGTTTCAGATTTATAGAACAAAAGAGAGATGACCCTATGTATGGGTCATCTCCTTTTTTAGTTGTTCGTAATATGCTTCGGCAGCTTCTATAAATTTCTTCCTACGCCGCCATGGGAGCTTTGCTAGAGTGTTAAAGTCAATACTAATCTTTGCTCTAACAATATATAAATATACATCTTCTAGTTCTCCCGTGGGTAGAAAAAATTATCTACTGCCATTACTGGTACCATAATACGTTGACCAGTATCTGGGTCCTCTATTTGAGTAGTTCCTGGGAATATTGGATCCATTCCTTTAACAGTGGAACGAATATCCATCATATCCTGAGAGGAAAACATTCTGAAGTTTTTAACGATCTCGTAATTTTCACCTACTTTAAGTTTAAGGTTACGAGCAATTAATTCCTGGTTCTTAGTTCTCTCGTTCATTGGTAAATTCATTACGTATGACTCACCTTCAGCACTGAGTAAATCAAAGCAAAGTTCTTTACCACTCTTAGTTGTAAATGTTATCCCCTTTGACTGTTTTGATACTGGATAAAATGGTATAGCATTCGGTTTTGCTTCCATTTCCTGCATTGTAGGAATTGTACCATAGTCAAAAAGGAACTCTTCTTTAAGATCTACTTCATAATCAATGGTTCTTACTTGACCCTCTGCTGGGCCTTCCCAGTCATACCTGAATTCAAGGGTTTTTCCCAGAGAGAATATACGAGAATTTATCATAATCGTATACCTATCAAGAGATGGCATTTTTTGAACATCATCAGCTGTGAGTAATCTTGTAGCCGTAATATCGGTATCTGTTACAATACCAGCAATAAATTTAGAGATGTTCATAAATGTTTTTGCATCTACTGGGTTTGAGAGAATATCATCATCCTCTCCATTCTGTTCCCGTATGGTTACTTCATAACCACTTGGTAGTTTAAAGGTAAGTTTCTTACCATAAAGTGTTTGATCTTCCATTGTGTTGAGTTGTTAAGTATTCTGAAAAATATAGTATTTTGTAACGAAAAAGGGAGAGTTCATTGCTGAGCTCTCCCTTAGTGATTCACTATTACAGCTTCTCGCAGGTATCTACTGAGAACTCCAAATCCTCCAGAGTGTTATCCGAACTCATTCGGTCTAAGTCCTGTCCGTTTACCTTGCAAGGCCATACTCCGGTACATGTCCAGGAGTTAAGGATAGATACTCCATCCTCGGCCAGCTCATTGATGAGTACCGTTTCCTTATACTGGCTTGGAGTTAAACCCCCACCAAGCAACATATCCTGAACTGACATAAGCCAATCCCATAACCAAGTATCTGACCCAGAAGTAGTTTCCAATTTGGAAGCTGTTAAGTTTCCAACTGATACTCTACCAGCTGTTTTTACATCGTAATTTACATCACCATGTGAAACTTGTTCAATACTTACCTCTGGTATACCAACCTTCTGAAAGAGGAATGCGTTTATGGGATGTTTGACAAATACAATTTGCCATAAGAACTTCTTCCTCGGATTTTTTACTTTAGCTCCTGCCATAGTATTATATCATTTATTTGTTTATTACTGTGCGGATATGGATATCTCACCAGTGCTCTTATTTACCGAAACATCTATGATAACATCCATCTCTATATCCTGCATTGGAACAATTTCCTTATACTTCAGCTGAGCCTTATACTTACCCTGACGAACATCTGCCTCGTTATTAACCTGAAGATCCTCATAGCTCTGTGCATCCTGATCTCCTAACCATGTGTAGGTAGTTATTGCTTTACGATTCTGCAAGTCATCCAGAAGATCCTTTGCTTCGTAGTATATCCTTTTCCACGTTTCAAAAGTATTAGGCTCTTCTATATAGCTCTCCAGAATAGGTCTAAGATTCTTCTTCAGATACAGGTTAAGACGTACTATAGAAATGAACTTCTCTGGATCATCCACTGGATTAGAAGTGAATCCATTCCAAAGCATAGTACGTTGCCCATGGGTACGAGTGTTCTTTATTACGAACAGGTTCATATACCACTGAGCAAACTCATTGAGAGTATCTATATCAGCAGGACCACCTAAGTTCTTCATCACTGGGCCTAATGCAGAAGCAATTACACCACGATTCATACCAGAGAAGGAATACCAAGGCCCATAAGTAGAAGCACATATTGCATCCAATCCGGCTACAGAACCCAATACATCGCATTTCTGAAGAGAACCGTTTTCATTGTAGTATTTAATACCACCTCCGAAATATGCTACCTCTTTCTTTGGCCCAATAGTCTGAACCATAGTCTTCAGAGCAGTGAAAGTTTCATCTACTGTTGCTGGAGTACGTGTTCCTGCTGCATACTTGGGAACTTCCACATACAAAATGTTCTCAAATGTATTATGTACATCATTAGCTACAGCAATATATACCTTAGTATAATCGTCTAAATGCTGATGTATATGAGAAAGTATTACAGAGTATGCCTCGTAATATGACTTACTTGCTTTATAAGCAGAAATCCACTCATCTGCAGTCGGTTTAGTACCTGCACTACCCTCAGAGCATTCCATGTATACATTAGTATCACTTACTTCATCAGTACTTACAGTTCCAGAAGTAATCTTGCCCACCATTATCATGGAGTTCCAATTAGAGAACTGGCGCAGTATAGAAACTATATCCTCCATTGTCTGAATACCAGTTGCAAGGTTTTTCATAGTACCCTGACCATCTGCATTCTTACCTTGAATAGCCTCGAAAGTGATATTCGGAGCATTATCCAAGAAATTCTGTAAAGTATCTACATTTATAGAAGGAGTAGTTACACCATCAGTTGTATTTGCTGATACAGCAGAGAAGAACAGTGTCTCATTTAAGATACTGTCATAAGTTGGTATCTGAGTTTTCTCATCTCTTGCCCCATACTGAATAATACTTGCACGTAACGATGGTTCCTTTGATACATTTAATTTTAAGTAGAAAGGACGGTTCAGATTTACTCCAGTATTATCAAGTACTGGAGAACCTGCTTCTCTAGTGCGTATAGCCATATTCATTGTAAGACTATTTTCTGCTCCACTGGGATCAGAAATTACTATAGAGATAATAGCAGATCCATCTAGAACTGATACAGATGGTGCACTCAATTCAGCTGGAGTTAATGACATAGGTTTTGCCCATCCATAAGTAGCTCCACTACCAGCTACTCTTGATACTCGAACCTTTGCACCCATTTCAAGTGCCTTCATTATGTTCGATACCGAACCATCCGGAACTATCTCCGAACCAAAAATACGAGTGAACTGAGATGGGCTAGATATCAAATCACTTGGGTCTTCTAACGGACCCTTGGTAGTACGAGCTACCATGTTGATTACGCCCAACAGAGGAACACTAGATTGCACGTCCAGGTTCTTAAAGTTGAACCTTACTCTTGGAGTCTGTGGCATATTTAATTATATTAAAGTGTTATTAAGCAATAAATAATCCATTTGTTGACCAGAAAATGGGAACTGATAATTCCCAGCTCTAATTCTGGTATTTCTATCCATTGTATTAAGGTTAGGATCAGACTCCTTAACCTTATCCAAAAGTATTTTTAATTTTTTGTCCATATTATGGTACTTTTAATGTATAATCGGCATTTTCTAGAAGAACAGAAATATCTCGTATTGGAGTAAGTAACTCCGGTTGAATATTTTTATCTAATAAGCAATCCTGTACTTCAAATTGGTATACTTTTTCCATTAACCCATTATCCAGATCTGGCATATTGTAAAAGTTTACTATCCTAAGGAATATATTTCCTGTGAATAGAAACTTAGGTTCATCGTAGGGTTTTAAGTAACCTCTTTGAGGTACAGACCAGAACATAATTTGGTGCAACAATCTCATATGTTCTGAAGAATGAGCACATAATCTTATGTTCATATATTGTGATAGGGTTTCATAGGGTACTTCTGTTGCTGTATAACCTATGCCCTCTTCTTTCTCGATTATTTGTCTCGGTAGTCCAATATCTCCAGGATAAAATCCTTCGGAATCAACTACTATACGAGGGGTTTCTTTTATACCTCTTGAATGGTTATTACCAACTCCGAATATACATATATAGAAACCCTTGTCATCTTTTATCTTTTTAAGATCTTCCTTAAACCTTTCAGCATTTTCTGCACTTGTTGGAAGATAGTCTTCTGGGTTTATAGTGTAGCCCAATTCAATGGCCATATTCAATAGAGCCATGTATATGGACCTCTCTATAATTTCCTGAGAATTTACCATTTTACTTGATTGGGTCTTACACCATATTTTTGAAGTTCTCTACGTATCTCTGTTAGTATAAGTTGTTTTAACCTATTCTTACCACCAACAGCTTTAAGAGACGGTGACCACACTGGTCTTGATGGAATCCTACCATCGTTGGATCCAAATTCTAATATTCTGGCTAACTGATTTAATGTTAAACCTTTCTGAGATGATCTTCTTGTTCCAATTGGTAATCCTATCAGAACTCTAGATTTATACCTATATAACCCAACTGACCTTGAATAAAGGCCAGTCAGGTTATAAATAGGATGTTGTCCCCACCTTTGGATAGTAGCTGGGGATAGCGGTTGCCATGTTACTCCACCACCAACAGGTGGTATACCCAAAGTTAATGACTTCTTTACTATTGCAAGTAGGTTTCCTGAGAACTTATCAACGGCTCTATCATACCCTATTTGCATACTTTGACCAAGGTTACTTACTAAAGCTTCAACAGTTTGCCATTCACCGTTTAACTTTACTTGAAGAACCAGGTCAGATATTTTAGGTAGAGTGATATTAACCGTTCTTGCCATTGTTAAAAATGTTTATCGTAAAAGTCCTTTAACTTAGAGTAAACAGTTCTAATTACACCTTCCTTATGATAATGGTACTCTCCGGCATAACCTTCTATTCCACCAAGTTTGTTTGCCCATTTCTCTGTCCAGAATTCGTAGTAATTATTCTTTCTATTATAGAATAGGCAATGAAGACCACTGCACAATCCTACGATGGGTAAATATAATGGCCCAAGTATTCTAGACTGTATGCAATGACCAAACTCGTGATCATAAGCAGGCTCCTTTAATCCTGACCTTTCTGAAAGAAAGATGTAGTTTCCCAAACTTACACCGCCATTCATTGTAGGAGCTACATAGAAAGCAGTGCCTCTTTGTTTAAGAATCCTTTTCTCTCCCCTTAGTATGATCATGTATATTAAACCTGCTAAGTTTTGAGGTAGTTGCCAAATATACAAAAGGATATGCACCAGAGTATGCAAGAACTTACCAAACTTAGTTTTATGTTGATGTTCTTTTAAGATACTGGACATTGCCTATTCTTTCTTAATGGCTGCCTTTATTTTGAGATAATGAGCAAAATATCCGGCAATGAAATACACTATCGGATATAAAATGAGCAAGAATGCTACCAGTCCGTTGTCCAGCCATCTCCAAATACAAGAGAAGATTATTACTGAGACTATTAGCAATGCTACATACAGCCATCCAAGTTTTGATATTTTCATAAGGCTTTTGTTTTAGAAAATGTATACTCCTCCATCGTAGAAGTTAAATAACTCTGACCTATTCACTGACCCAGTAATAACTAAGTAATATACATTGTTATCACTATTAGGTACGTTAGTAAACTTTGTAGAAGAACCAACTCTTACATCTCCATCTTCATAAGTCACATGCTTTAATAATTGGGTTCTTGCCTTATTATAAATGAATATCGTAGTTTCTGTACCGGGTGAATGAGGAGAAATACCCACAGTAAAATCAATGGCAACTTTTGATGGAGTTGGTGGGTCTACACTAGCACTGGTCACATATTTCAAATACATAACCACCTTTTTATTGGTATCCATACCAACTACTATATTACCAACATCTTCTGCTGTATTAGCATAGAATGTTACTTCATCAATCTTACCACTGTATTTCTCGTAGAACTCTACTACTGCATTACAATCTTCGAAAGTACCTTTTGTACTGGGTCCTAAATCTACCACCAAGTCATAAGGATATGGTTCACCTTTCTTTAATTCCATACCTATGAAACTTGTTGTGTATAAATCCTCCAAACTCAATCCCCAAGCTAGATCTTTAATGCGGCCAGTTGGGAAGGTATTAGCTATGGATTTAGAAGTTAGTACACCATCAAGTAAATTTATCCTATAAATTAAAGTATCACCAAAGTTAACCTTGGTAGTACCACTTATAGTGTTAGTACCATAGTGATCTTTATCTATATTTAATCCTCCTAAGAAAGTATCCGTAGCAGTACCGTACTTTCTTAAGTAAACTCTGATGTTTAATACCCAGTTATTTTCTGACTTAACAGATATCATAGGAGTTATATTCCCCTCTGATGATAACCTGCTAGTAATTACATAAGGATCATTACTAAATGGTACATTTACAGTTCTTGGAGTTAATGGGTTTTCTGGGTTACCTTGTACTATGGATAATCCCATACCAGAACTATTCTCAAACTGATATGTCAGAGTTTTTGGCACTGTTTTACTTGTACCATTCTGTGAAGCAAAAAAAGCAGTAAGCATCCTACTTATAGTTTGTCACGTTTACAAATGCTCTGAACGTTATATTAGTGGTCGACGACGTTGTAGGCACAAAGTGTATTGTGTACACTTTGCGACCGGACGTAGCCGTGAAATTGTCCACACCGTCGGCCTTGTACAATATTTCTACCTGATCCGCAAACTGTACGGTAACTCTATACGGGACATCTATTACAGCATCCCTGAACGGGCCGGCCGTCACTGATGCAGTCAGCAGGTCGGGAACCTTTATTTTCAGTGTCCCAGAGGTTAAGTTAGTCGTAAGGTTTTCTCCCGGGATAACAGTTCTGTAACCCGAGGGGAACATCGTCAGTACACCATCGTCCGGCTTGACGTATGGCTTCGTAGCGAAATTAGAGATACCAGCCAAATCAAGCCTACCTGTTTCACTACCATCACTCTCTATGCTAGCTATTATATCACTATCTGATGAATAGTTACCTATCCACTCCATGACATAACTCTGGTCGATCAAGTATGTGTGTATAACAGAACCACCACTGAACAGGAATACAGAGTAATCTGATGAGGATTGATCATTAGCAATGATTGCTATTTTACCGTTTGCCTGTGCAACACGGAATCCTAAATTCAGACCGTCTGAGGTTATTCTAACACCAATTCGGTATAGAAGTCCATTAACTAATTCCTGTAAATTATTAGCTGCAGTTGGATCCCACGTACTTGAGGTATCTTCATCGAATAAAGTTGGTGCTTCTACTAAAACTTTTTCTGCAGCAGGCTCCGAACCACCGGTACCTATACCGGCGACTTTCAACCAGTCTCCTGTCAGCACATCGTTTACATACGCAGCATCCGTAGGATTGCTTTCGATATGGCGTCCCTGTTTCTGGTACAGCGTAATATACTCCCCGTTGGCACGCTCCATGTTCACCAGCATCGTGTACGTTCTCCCGTAGTAGCTGTTATACCACGTGACTCCGTAGTAGCACTGAACCTGCGAACCGGTGCCTCCGATAACATAGGAGGCGATAAGTTGTCTGAAACAATTGTTCGACTCGTGATACCCCGAGTTGTAGAACAGCTGCCCCAGCATTGAAATGATGGTTTGTCTGTCGGTAGTGTTGCCTATCGCATACTGGGTAGCATACGACGGAATAGCACCTATGAATCCTCCTGAATTCATAAGGGCATTCTTCCACACAAATTTCTGTGTGTCAGATACCTGAATCTGTTCGTTACCGTCAGGGTTTACCTTCTCAGTAAGAGAATTAATGTCTACAAACTTTGACATATCTATTGATTGTTTTTAGTATCTCTCCAACCAGCTTTAACTTCTGAAGTACCGAACGTAGCAACTGTGTTATTAAACATAGCTACTACTAAACTGTCGGTCTTTTGGACTACGGTTAAATAAGCCTCGGATTGGAATGCAGTTACTACATTTGAAGTTGTAGTTCTGAATACTAAAGTTTTTCTTCTTTCTACTCCTGTTTGGTTAATATCGGAAGTTATGAGTGATTCTGAACTCCCTTCAACTCCGGTATAATCTATGTAAAAATTATCACCCGAGCCATCACCCCATGGTATAGTAACTTTTGCCATACTTTAAGTATTAAATTTGGGGTATAGTAGAGATATCCCACCCTACTATACCAAAACTCCGTATCTTTACGATTTGGGAGTAACAGTGAATGTGGTGTTGGTATCCACCGTAACCTGAACTGCAGAACCATCCTGAGGTACATCGATCTCTATCGGTGTAACTTCGATAAATGGATCACCAGCAGTCTGATTCAGTGTAGCCGTAGCCTTCTGTCCACCAGCAGCAGTAGCAATAATCTGCTGAGTTCTAGCTTCAATTGTTTCATTTTCTGCTGCAGTCAAAGTAACACTAAAAGTGTACTTTGCTTTAGCACCTGGGTCACCAGTTATTGCAATACCACTTGTTGCAGAAGCTCCGTTTGCAGTAAATTTGATTGCAGAAATATCTGCACCGATGATATCTCCAGCACCTTTTGAAAAGGTAATCTTGGTAGTATTGGATTTACCAGTTAATGTTACACTACCACCACCCTTATCAACTGCCGGGCTAGCATTATCAAACTCAATGAACTCTGCAGCTGGTAGATGATTAGCAACAAATTGCCTCTTCTCAGCTACACCGGAACCCTCTACTTCAAAAGTGGCAGTCTGAGCTAAACGGTTACCACGGTTAGCAACTTCTGCCTTTACCTGTAAAGTGGTATTACCAGAACCAGTAGAAGGACTAACAACTACACCGTTCTGTTTTACTTCAGCCATTTTTTTTTTTCATTTGGGTCTAACTCTAAATGTAGTATTCGTCTTTACGGTAGTTTCATCCTCGTAATTATTCATTTCGTTTAGTTCAAGGATGTACTTGGTCAACTCAAGGTACTTGCCTACATTTTCCATGTAATTAAGTATCTTTTTCGTCTCTTCAGGAGTCTCTCTCTTCAATACTACAAAGAATAACAAAGCCTCATCATGTGCTTGAGCAACTTGAGTATCACCAGATGGAGAATATACTTTACCATTGATTACAAACTTATCCTGTGCCCAGTCAAAGTCCCAGTAACCATCTTTGGTTAAATGTCCATTCTCTGCTAATGACCTCTTGGTTACGTATAGCACAATATTGATACCGTCTAATTCACCTGATACGGTTTCTTTTAATGAAGGCCAAGTTCTTATGTAGTTATATTGGATTAAGCCATCCAATAGATACGGTTCATAGTTGTTTCCAGTATCTTCACCGTAAGATAACATCTGGTCAAATCTCTTCAACCAGATTAGAGGTTGCTTCCCTGCATCCACTTCAACAAAGTCATTTACTATGGCTTTGTATCTATCCCATACTCCATTAGTAATCCTTTTCCTTCGTGCCATACCCTACTTCTTTACTGGGAAGCCTGGGTCTGGGCCATCTAATGGACCTGGCCTCCGGTGATTGACTACTTTTGGAACTACTACCTTCTTCACTGTTCTGCAAATAGGTAGATATATGGAAAGTCTTTCAGCAAGCATACACAGGTTTTGTTTGAGTATATCAATAACTCCACCTGGTTGCATTGCTTTTATAACATTGGATGAGGTTTTAGATTCTGAGTCTGTATCGTTGAAGAATTCTACCTCAGTTGGACCTGTTTGTATTCGTTTAACCTCACCTGAACCTCTACTTGATTCAGAAGATTCTGATTCTGAGCTAGAGGTTGAGTTACTGTCTTTAACCGATTCTGCAGTAGCACCAACCATTAAAGATATTTGTACAACCATATAATCATAGGCTGCCAATTCCATAATTAGCTGGTTTTCTAGAGCTTCATAATACAACTCATTATTAAATTCCTCTATGGAAATCTCATGATTTACTAGCGGCTGAATATACAGCTGCCATTTTTCAATGAATTGCTGCTTCTCTTTAAGAGAAACCTTACCGAAGATATCCTCAGGAATATAAGTGTCTATCAGCTCATAGATACTGCCAGGCAACTGGGTATTTACTTGATCACTAACTCCGATTACATTGGTTTTGGAAAGATTCTCTCCACCATAGTTATTTGTTATTGTTACCTTGACAACATAGTCGCCAGGATTTTCATAAAGATGGGAAGCAGTTACCACACCTACATGTGATTCTGTCTTCCCATCACCAAATACCCATGTTACCGTGAAATCATGAGGTAGCTCATCAGCGAATGCCCTGAACCTTGCATTTAGTCCAACTACGGTAGATAAAAAATCCACCGTTTTCATATATTACTCGTCTTCTCCGCTGTTAAACTCATCTAAAATGGCATTTACCAAGTCAAGCTTAGTATCACCATCTTCTGGTTCAATATCTAAAGAGATAGCCAAAGCTTTCAGCTCTTCTCCATTGAACTGATCCTTTATTTTTTCTGGAGCTTCGCCTGCCTCTATAAGACCAATGAACTTATCTTTAAGAGCTTCTGTGTCCACTTCTTTCTTTGAATCAGCTTTCTTCTTAGGATTAACTTCTTCTGTCTTGACTTTAACTTCTTCTGCCTTAGCTTCTATAAGGTAACCATTTGCAATAGCTGCTCGGATTACCCGGGAATTAAACTGATTCTCGGTTATCTCAACAACATCCTTGCGAAGTACCTTAATTTTAGAAGCCGGATCATAGAAGATACTTGCCTTTGGATTAAGTTTTATGTATTTTGCCATAGTTAAATGGATTAAAGGAGGGAGTATATACTCCCTCCTTATATTGTTAAGTGGTTTAATTATTCGAGGATGCCTTTCAGGTAATTATCTACATCCATGTAATCAGGGAATCCATTGGTAGAGAATTCCTTAGTTGCATCTATGAGGATAGAAGCATCCTGATACATCTTCGAGAAACCAGTAGTTAACGAAGCATAAATAGCCTCTGTCTGGTTCGATACTATACGTTCAGACTCAAGCATAAGCTGCTTAGCAGTCAGCTTAATCATGGCAGCCGATGGATCTACAAGCATTACCTCATTTTCGGGAGTTCCACCGTGAATATAGAAGTCTGCCGAATTTGGAACTGGAGTCTTCAGGTTCAAGCGAGCATCAGTAGTACCCGACGAACGTAACTTGAATTCAGGCAGATCAAGCAGATCAAGTGCCTGCTCTTCACCACCGATAATAGTACGGAACTGACGACCAAGGCGAGATGCACGAATCCATACCCGGAGAAGGTCACGATACTGTATACCATTCTGAGTATCACCTACACCGATAACAGGAGCCGATTCAGAACCATCAAGTTTGTTACCCTTTACGAGTACATCCATTGCCAGAGCATCCATTGCATAACCAAGCTGAACACCGAAGTCACGAAGGAAGATGGCCATTACATCCATGGATACATAGCTACGTACCTCATCGGTTACCTTGAATCCCTTACCGATCTTGAAAAGGTTTACCGACTTCTGTCCGAAGGATACAGTACCCAGAGGAATTGTCTCTGCCTCGTTAACTCGTGCAGGATTAGCATCCGACATATTTACCAGAGGCATGATAGCCGTTAGCCCATTAATAGGCTGATCAGATGCAATGATGTTCGGATAGAAAGGTGCCTCACGCATTCCAAGATAGATTGCCTCACGTACAATCTCAGGAACAAGCCAACGCAGCTCAGGATTAGGCATGGAGTAAATATTCTCCATCGTATCAACTTTCGGGTTGAAACCGATAGCCTTGAAATAATCCTCCTGAGTGAGACCGTATTTCTCCTGGAGCATATCACCCAGATGAATATCCACTGGGAGACTCTTGTTGCTTCCCTGACGGAAGCCATCCATGTTCTTTACAATTTCGGGAAGCTCCTTTAAGTACTGCTCCCGAGTTAAGGTTTTTTCTGCCATATTTAGTAATGTTATTTTCTGTTATTTTACCAGGATTTGAATCAGATCACCAACCTCAGCTACGTTGATAGCTATGAACTTAGTCTCTGCATTTGCCTCGGAGGGCTGGAAGTTTGTATACGTTCCGCTTTCATCCAAAGTTCCATCGGTCTTAACATAACCAGTGGTGGTAAGCTCTGCCTTAGCTATACCGTGTATAATTGCAAAGGCTTCTACCATTACAGTTACTTCTACACCAGCTGCATTTGCAGGATATGCAGGATACTTACTGTAGTTAACAGCAATACCGAGATACATATCACCAGCTGCCCCAGTATACGGAGAGATAGTTCCATCGTCATTAAGTTTTACCGGTTGACCCTGAACGATGGTATCGCCACTCTTTACCGGAAATGCCTGATGAAGCTTGTGCGATTCACTTTTGTAAATCACAGCCTGTGGGGTCCGTCCACCCACTTTGTGTAAGTCTGCCATAATTTAACTTGATATTTTAGTTGTTTGTTATTTCTTTTCTCCCCGAAGTTTACGATCTGCCAAAGTTAAAGCTATATCACGAGTAGATTTCGGTGCCTTATTCTTTTCCTCATCATCTTCGGAATTAATAGATGATGCTCGGCCAACATCATGAGAACCGCAATTATTGCAGTGCATGGGGAATTTCTCTTCCAGCTGTGCATCATAAGTCTTACGCAGAGCTTTGAGAGTCTCCAGAGTTGTTCCTTCATTCTCCAGTAAAGCCAGGATATTCTGGTCTACCTTATCCTCACCAGAAACTTTCTTATATGCTGCCACCGTTTCCTCACGATACGATTTAATGTGGCAATCCCAATTCTCTTTAGCCTCCTTGTAAGAATTGAGGTCTTTTTCAAGATTAGTCTTTTCCTCAGTGAGTTTTTCAATTTCCTCATCCTTCGCCTTCACAGCATCAGCGAAGTCCTTGTTCTGCTGTACCAGAGTTTTAATCTGGGTGAGAGCCAGCTCTGTCGAAACTTCCTGACCTTCAGAAAGGGTCAAAAGATTTTCACCAAAGAGGCTCGCAAGCATCTGCTGCAATTCTTTGTCCATGTTTGTTTTATTATTTTGGTTATTATGGTTACCCTTTCCGGCACCCCTTTCATTATTAGATTTACTGGTATTGTACTTTATATCTTTTTCTGAAAGAACCTTGAAGTCGAATAGAGATACCCTCTTTATCGGATCATTAGCCTCGGCTGCTTTCTCTTCGGAAAAAGAATAATACTGACTTCCAGCATAAGCAGGGCTATTTAACCTACCACTCTTAATCAATTGAGCAAATGGATCAGCTCCATGCCATACCAGAGATGTCTCTTTATAAGAGATTATCTTTGTAGCAACCCTACGTATAAGTTCTCCCTTATCTGTATATGTACCAAGTTTAGAATAGAACTCCCATATATCCTCAAATTGGTGGGATGGTTCCCATGCAAACTCTACAGTTACAGAATTAGAATGTATAGAAGGTGGATCCATTTGTATACCACGAGCTATACGTGGATTTGATAATCCATCTATCTTCAGTATACCGTTTATACCAGCAGGTATTACTACTCCAGTCTTTTCATCTTTGTATGCGTCTTGCCATTCAACAGATTTAACTGATCCGATAGCATTAGCCACATCAGTTTCATGATCAAGGTTTACAGACTGACCAACCAGTAATGGCATTGACTCTTTGAGGATCTGTTCTGGAAATTCAGTAGGATTATACTTCTTTGCTACAACAGCAGCCGAAAGCATTCTGAACATTGGCTCAATAAAGTCTGTGTCCTTTGGTTTCAGCATGTCTGGAGTTACATTTGGCATAAATTGATTCACATTCAAAGTACCTCCCCACATACCGAACCTCTCTAATGACTTCTTTGGATCATCACTGAAATTACCTGTTCCCTTGTAGAAGTTTTCAGAAAGAGAGTGAGCATCAATAACTACTTTTGGTACATCTGATACCATTAAGCTATGAGCTGCACTTAACACCATTACATCGGTGTTTTGTTTTTCAATAGGTGGCATAATTTATCTCGGTTTACTATCTTGATCACCTCTTCTTGGGTTTGGGTTATTTTTGTCCCTGCCCTTACGATCTGACCTTTCTTTATCGTCTTTTCTATCCTTTTTCTTCTTACCAGTATCTGTATCACCAGTACCGGATGAATCATCTGAATCTACTGGTGTACGGGGTTCTGGTAGATCAGGAGCTTCATACCCCATATCACGTGCAAATTGATCCTGGCTTATGATACCCTGATTGTAAAGTGTTATATTTACACGAGCCCTATATTCCCTTGCTTGCTGTAACTTAATGTCATCAGAAACTGTTGAAGTTCCAAATTGAATTGTTATTCCCTTGTTATTAAATCCAGCCAGACGCAGTTCTAGAGAATAAAAGAATTCCAATACAAATATTACAAGTGTTTGGATATTCTTTAACTGGGATATCATCTTTGACAGCTGTATACCAGCCCCTCCTTCTGTTCCAGCTTGAGATGCTGATACTCCTATGATAGAACCATTTACCCCCAACCCATTAGCAACAGACTGCTGGTTCATATTCCACGGGAGATTTATGTTCTGCATAGAAGCTGATGTTGACTTCAGGTCGAATTCATGATCATCAATATAACCAACTACAACTCCATCTGACATACCACTAACTATGTTAGTCTTCATCTTACGGAGTGTACTGTTTAGACGACCTTGATAAGCTTTTTCACTTTCACCAGCAGTACGAGGAGGTTTAGCCATCTTTGCCTCTAAGAATCCAACCATACCCATGATCTCCATGATATGTTTGAAATTCTTTCTCATAGTATGCTGACCAGCTATAGAGTCTAATGCAGACATAAATGGAGGTACTCCATACGGTTCATCAGTATCATTGTACATCCCAACATAACAATATGTTTCTGTATTAAGTCTGATGAATGTATCCTTTACTCCATCTACTATCCTTGGATTCCTCTGATATGGATGATATACTCCATTGTTCTCTCTCTTAAACCTTATAGTTTCTGGTTTAATGAATAGTATTGTCTCTAATCCAGTCAACTCTTTGTTTGGTACACCCTCTACTGATATTGCACCACCAACTAAAAGTTGAACAATGAACTTGTTTACCAATCCGTCTATACCAGCTGTATATCTTGACCACTTCTTAGATACCTCTCTAAGATGATTTCTCATCTTAGTTGATTCTTCTGCGGTATTGTTTGGGAAGTCTATAGTATGGCCAGTATTTGACAGCTTGAACATGTCTTGCAGTGCAATACTGACATCTGGGTTTACTTTGTATAAATCCCGAATAATTGGTATTAGTTCTGTTCTGAAGGTTGGAGTAACTAAGTTAGTAATACCATTTAGAGTTGTAATTAACTCAGAATTTCCCACACCATCATCTGGTTGGGAAACTCTTCCTGGACTTATAGAACCCTTTCCTTCATCTTTGTTCTTTGATTCTTTGGGCTTTGACCTTGTGAACCAACTGATAGGATTAAGTTTCATGTTATGTAAATTTGTTTATGTTCTACTGAGGAATAACCACAGTTGATGATGCACTATGACATCTGATGTGATTTGTTATGGCTTTACCGAATATGGAGTCATCGGAATATGTTTCACCCTCTAAGTCAATATCCATAGATGAGGTACTCATTCTATGTTTACCTCGGGCAATAGGTCTTCCTGCACCATCATATATGAAGGTATAAGCCTCTTGAACAAAGAACGGATCTTTAATTACCACATTGTTTTCCCTTATATCCTTTTCAAGATTCTCTACAATTACTGACCTATTCTTTGCGGTTGTTAACCAACCCGGGAACTTCTCTTCTTCTGGACGACTGTGACGTTTCTTCCTTAACAATTTAGTATAGAAGTATAGGTTTGGATAACCTTCATCTTGGAGTATAGTTGTTACAGCCATACCAACATCATTAGTCTCTGGAGCTAGCTTAGCAAAGTTATACTTTTCTCCGATATCACCAAGTAAACGAGCATATTTGTTCAAAGGTATTCTACCCTTGTATACTGCAGACTCTTCTCCATCTCTATCCATACAAGTAAAAGCTGAGTAGTCAGTACCTCTACCAGTTGCACAGTCACCACCAATGAAATACTCCTTGTTTGGATCAGGCTCATTGAATTCCTTATACTGACCTTTCAAACGTGTATTGATAATGGGATAGTCAGATAAGCACTCTTCTATAGCCTTAATATCAACTAAATCAAATACTGTATTACCAGATGATAGGAAGTCACCATCAATCTCCTGAGCAGTTCTCTTTGGACCAAGAGCAGTAGACATCTCCTCATACCACTTCTGATCTCTATCAGGGTGCATCTGCCAATAGAGTCTGATGGGATTAAGCGGGTTACCACCAGCTATAGCATCTACCCAAGCACCGTGGAAGAAGTTCCCGACGCCGTAAGGAGTGTTATGAGACACGTAGTCTTCGTTTATGAGATAAGATTCATCGTTTTCAACGCAAATATCATAAATGGTGTCGTAATACTTTCTTACCACTTTCAGTTTAGAAAGGTAAATACTTCCTCCACGTTTACCAGATACAATATTTTGAATGTAGGCTCTATCCCGTTTAATCCTAAACTTATCATATACTTCCCATGAGATTTGTTCTAATACTCTTGGGTAGCAACCAAGCTTCTGATAACAGTGTTTTATATAAGCCACCTCCAGTAAGTTATACTTAAATCCAACTGGTTTTACAGTTACTGGATTCTGCTCTAAACTGTTTAGGGAAGTGTGATAAAAGATAGCTGGTATATCGCGTTTAATAATCTCTGATACAGGCAACCAACCTTCTAAGGTATACAGTTTATGTTCGGGAGTACACTTAATTACTTTACCCCATTCATTGTGAACTTCCCAAGTCTTTAGTATACCCTTGTTTACTGAGCCCAGTACCCTTTGCCACTTCCCAGTGTGAGATAACACTTTCAACCCAAGGTGAGAGATATCCATCTTACCAAAAGTTTTCGGACAGATAGAATCAACTCGGAAAGGTCCACCTTGACCTATGATGGAGGTGTCTCCCGTGATACAAGAGTTTACGATTGCAGAACCACCAGTGTTATGGTTTATAAAGTTACAAGTGGGGAGTATATAAGAATGATCTCCATCTACGTGAATATCATAGATATCGGTTATATATTCTCGATTTACAATAAGCTTTGACAAGTATATTTTAGACTTTCTCCTTATGTTACCTATACTTTTCCGACTTAAACTTAAACCTTGTTTATACAATAAATCCCTAATTTCTTGATCACTCTTACCGGGGTTTAAATCAATGGCCTGTAATACTCTTAAATGTAATTCTATGGGATATCCAGAGAGAGATGTGACATAAGCTAAATTGGTTTCGTATGATTTCTTTATGTTTTCTGAATTAGTTACACATCTCAGATTAGTCACCCAATCTTGCAAAGGATTATTGTTGATGTGATCAACTACATATCCATCTGGTATATGACCCACGAAAGTTTTATACACTAACCTGGATACTTTCCAATTTTTGATACCACCCTGAGACTTAGAAAATAGAGTAAGAGTATTGTATCCTCTATGTACTCTCAACTTAACTTTAGTTCTCTCTCCATCGGAGTTAACCCTGTATATTTCACCGAAATTAGTTATCTGATAATCAAACTTACCGAAAGTGAATAACGGCTTGAAGATAACTTTCTTCGGGGGCTTTACTAATGGGGCGGTGTTATTTATGGAACCATACTTAGTATCTATCTGAACTACCTTTAAATCATACCGGATGATATCGGATACCGTCTTCCAACCTTGGGGAGTTAATAATCGGTGTTTAGGAGTACAATCTAATTTTTTACCCCGGCAATCTTCTACCTCCCAAGTTAAAAGTTTACCCTTATACACGGCATCTAAAATTTGTTTCCAAGCTCCAGTATGAGTTAAAGTGTATAACCCCTCTTTTCTTAAATCCCTTATTCCTACCTCTGATGGGGCTAATTCTCCTATGGGTTTCAAGAAAGCCTGTAACCCCTTTTTACTACCCTCTGGATTTTTCCGATGTGGGTTCGTCGTGAGTAATATTTTGTAACTCCCTGATATACAGCTTAATGTGGGGAATGCCGATGCCCAGATGGTTGAAGCCCATCGTACAATTGCTGCCTCATCAATTACCAACAAAGATAGTGATTCAGAACGACCCGCCTGATCAGAAGTCGGAATGGATTCTATCACAGAACCATTTGCAAACTCAATAGTTGATACAGATCCAAATTCCCCAGTTCTACCGTTTATGATTGGTTCCTGTAGATATGATGGTAAGTTCTTATACATGAACTTTATCTTCTTCAGAACCTTCTTTGCTACGGTATCCTTAATAGAGATAATGTTTATCTTCTTATTTGGATGGTACATAGCTAACCACAGACAGTACATGGAGATTAACTCGGTAATACCAGCCTGACGGAACTTTAGGATGATATTAAACCTGTTCTTCATGAATTGATATAGTACAGCTCTCTGAAAAGGGTACAGTGAGAACTTTACCATACCAAGAACGGGGTTAATAACATAACAAAAAGTTGAGAATAGAAATGGGTCTTTCATAACTTTGACCAAGGTCTTAAGTTGTTCCGGTGTAATATTTGTATCTCCTTCTAGTAATGTCTTCTTTCTTGCCATATCAAAAACTGTATGAAACTCTTATGTAAGGATCAAGTGATAAATTGTCCCTGAGTTTGGGATAATAGTTGAAATTCAACCCGGCCTCATAATTAAATTTACTGGTATTGTACTTCAAGCCTAAATCCAGATCATGCATGTTATGTACCGGTCTGATAGTATACTGTACAACTGGATCAAACCTTTTTATGAATGACGTTTTCTTATGGGTTAATTTCCCATCAAGATAGTTGTACTGATAACGATCATAATTTACCTGATACTCTTCAGTAAATAGTTTGCAGTCTGTATTGAAGGTAGTGATTGACAGTTTATCTCTACTGGAAAGTATCTGCAGTAGTTTTGGAGCTTGTGGATAGTTAGTTAAGAACAACTCATTGTATTCAACCTTCACTGAATCTTTCTGTATGATGGTAACTACTCTATCAACATACTCTATTCGTTCAATTGGTACTGAATCTATCTGATAGAGAAATACCATGTTGGGCAATTGCATTTTTGGAAACTCTACCTTTGGAACAAAGGGTTTATTAACCCAAACTGTATCTGGTTGATGGTTGATATTTTCCAAGTCATGCCTTAACTCTGAATTCTGATCCCACATCCAGAATATAGTTAAGGTCATAAGTATGAAGGCTATGGTTAAGATTACATTTTTCATGTGATTGAGATTTTATGAAACCATTAAGGGGGGATTATAGGGGGGATTAAAGAAGTAAGTCTTAATCTAGAAAGAATAAGAATACTACTATAGAACAAAGTATATGTTTATATAGCTTTAGCTATATAAACTTCTATTAGTATTTTAGTATACTAAAATACTAATAGAATTCTCCTTATACGTATGCGTATACGCGATAGGTGGCTTGATTAGAGTATTTTAGCTTTCCTCAAGCAAGCCTTTAACCAAAGTGAATTCTCGTATACAGCTCCTTTTGTCAGGGTATTCCTCCCCTTGTTCAACCAATAGGTTGGATTGTTCTTATCAAAATATACCTTAAATGATTCTGGGAATCCCATGATGACTCTATATTCATCAAGTCCCATTATCCTTCCATGAGGATTAAATTGCCTGGATGAAGGTCTCACAGTCAAAGGGTAACCTTTCTTCCTATTGCGATATACTCCTGGTAGAGTTTTCATCTTATGAGTTCTCATTGGCCATTTGTGATCATTTTTGAATTCAGTTTTCCATAGCTTCCTCACTTGAGCTACAGTAAGAGTTGTCTTAGACTTATCAGCATAATGATACATTGCTAATTTCTTGTCATCAGATTCTCTGTAATTTATGTCTTTTCTTACTTTTTTCTTCAATTGACACAGATTCTTAGGCTTAGTTACTTGAAAAGTGTGATCAAATACTTTTGGATTGATTCCAGAATCCTTACGTACTCCTATCATCACTAATCTTTTCCTACTTTTCTGGGAATTACCAAATACCGTAACGGAATGACAGTGTACTATAAGCTGATAATCAGGCAAATTATTTTCCCATTCACTGATAGGGATGAAATCTAGAAGCTTTGGAAGGTTCTCAAGCATAAATACTGCTGGTTTGAACTTCTTAACACTAGAAAGATACAGATTTAAGGTTGCATCTTCTCTTGGTTTACCCAGGGTTTTCTTCCTTGAATAGGAGAATACAGAGCTATGACCACAGGATGGAGAACCAATGATTATGTCAATTTTGGTAAATTTCACTTCTTCAAGGCTCTTTAAGAATGGAATATCACCAAAATTAAGCTTCCATTGTAGTTCTCCTTTGGAATGGAATACAGCTCTTGGTTCAACATTAGCTACAAGATGATCTTTAAACTCGAAAAGAAGCGCTCCTTGCGCTCCACAGATACCAAGTACATTCATTGAAAATAGATTTGTTTAATATATACCAGATGGTCTTGCTAAAGACTACTATAATATGCAAATTTAATATCATAACTATATGAAAGTTGGAGATTTACTACTGGTAACTGGCACTGCATTTTTTGAAAAGACCAAAATTGTTGACCGAAATAAGTGGATTTATACCCTAGAAAATGGGATAAAGACAGATAGAACTCTTCATCCACTGAATTCAACATATAAAGTTGAACCTTTTGATGAGGAAAAGTATAAAAATCTCATGGCACAGAGACTTTTAACCAGAAATTTGGAGAAATTGACTCTGATCAACAACAAAGGGATAGAAAATCCAGAAATTGTTAGATATGCAGCTAATAAACTAAGTCGTATACTTGAAAAACTGGAAGAAAAATGATACGTTTCATGATAAGATTCCTTATAACAAATCACTTTATAAGGGTTATAGACAATGGGATTTCAGATGCAGGAGTACTTAGCAAAGCTTGGAAAGGAATAAACAAAGAGTATGAAGGCAATGAATCCTGGGAAAATGGCAAAAAAGAAGCCTTTCAAACATTCATCATCTGCTTTATAGGTCTAATCATCATTTCATACATAGTATGATAACATCAACACCACCAATTTGGTTCGGATATACACTTATCATCATGTATATCTTAGGGTTTATCTTCTGTATCTTTCTCAGAAGTGTAATAAGTGAAACTCCTTTGAAAAGGTCAAGCACTAAAGTAAGGTATGGAGTTTTATTCCTTATATGGATGATGAGTCCAGCAGTAGTGATGGGATTATTCTTTTTAACTATGAAAGTTATATTCAGACATGGCGATAAGAAGAACTGATATAGATATAATCATACCAAGTGCAACATATCAACAAAAGAATGATATACCAGTATGGGATGCCTACATAGAAAAGGTAGTTATAGACGGGGATATTCCTTCCCTGATATCCGACAGGTTATGTGGAGGGATAAAGTCTATGATAAATGGCTATCCTCAAAAATTCAGTGGACAGCTTAAAGGTAATATAGAAAACTTACTAAATGAAACAGAGGTTAGTATCTATAAGAAATATGGAATAACTTACTCCAAATTAAGGGTAAAAAGAGATGGGTACTATTTATTAATTTCTACAAAACCAGACAAACCATTTGACATTTGGGAACCTTAATCAAAATATTTATATGGCAGTAAAAGTTTATACTCCCGGTCAGTTCTATGCTGCCGGTGGAGTAGTAGAGGAAATGTTTTACCAAGAAGTTGGTAGAACAAAGAAGTATCTAAGGAAGAGAGTTGGTTTTGTACGTTCTTTCGAACAAGTAATCAAGAATATGAATGATGAGGCTTGGAGAGAGTTTCATTATATGAAAGCTAACGTTAGGGGCGTAGATTATACCTTGGTATATGACCTAGAGAATAAGGAATACCCATATCTTTTCATAGAAACCAAGTTCTATTTCAAACAGAAGGCTAAGGTTAAAGAACCAGACCAGAAGTAGTAAATGTAATCACACAAAAATATCCAAGCTTATAAGCTTGGGTATTTCGTTTGTGAATTAGTTCTCGAAGTATTTCATGGTTACGTTACCATTGGCATTTATTACCATACCAATAAATACGTTATCTGCCATTCTTCCTCTACCGTACAGAGATGTGTCAAACTCTAATCGGTTAGAAACTTCCCTTGGTATAGCAGGTGTAGTTAAAGTAAAGGTTAATGGTTTAGTAGCACTACTAAAGCTAATTACAGGTGTAGCTATAAAATCCATGGTATAATCATAACCAGCACCAACAGTTTCGTAAGTGACTCTTATTGTGTGTATAGCTTGATACCGAAACGATTATTCCAAGTCTATATCTCCAAAACTTAATAATATGTATTTCTTAATCGGTTTACTCGTAGGTTTTATTTTAACTCTCATTATATACGGTATATTGGTATGGTCCTTTATGCAGTTACAAGAACCTTCCAGAGATTTATTAAAGAAAATAGGTGAGTTATATTTATATTTGGAATAATTTGTATACTGGTGGTCACCATTACAATAATTATAATTAAGCCTTATGCCTAAAATCATTAGTAATACTAAGGGAATAACCCTGGATAAAGATGGTCAGCCACAAGTTGACAACTCATTTGAAGGCCCTGCCTATGTAGTTCAGGATATGGGATTGGGTATCGAAGAAAAAGTAATATCCCTTACTAGAGAGGGTGACCGATTAAAAACCGAATACACCTCTGAAAGGGCTTACATCAACGATGGATTTGAGTTCTTAATAGAATGCTCTGATTGTAAAGCTATAACTAAGGTAGAGAAATATGGTTTAAGTGAAAACAAGCCTTACATAACTCGATGTAGTCAATGTGGGAAGATATTCATCAACCCTTATTATAAGGACCCAGTAAGTGAATCCTGGGAGAAGAACCCTCCAACTCAAATCGTAGATTAACAATGGAACAGATGGAGAAAAATACAACTATCCTGGAATGGATAACCAAAGCCAAGGAATGCTACCTTAATAATGAATTACTTCATGTATGTGTAATGCCTTCAGTAAGGCTATTCTTTACTCTCCTGATTTGGAAGCCAACCTTATAAGTATACTACAGGAGATGGACCATCCCTTATATAAATTCGAAGGTAAGATAATGTATCGAAATGAATGGATTTCTGCCTTGATACCTGAATTTAATTTCGACTTCTTAGATGGTAATAGGAATACTAAGGCATATGAAAGCTATGAGAGAGGTGATTTGCCTTTAAGGGACATTTACTGGTGGGAAAGGGATGACAAAGAATCCAGGATTAAGGCCTTTGATAAATTGATAGGGATTTATGAGGCTAAGGTAAATGGTAGAGCCTTATAATAGGAGCCATAAAAATATTCTGAAAAATTTTATGAAGAGCCTTTAGATAGGTTCTTCATTTTGTGTGGGGAAAGGGGGTAGTGATCAATTCCCTTATTATGAGCTTTATCACTGGGTTTATTTTGGAGCTAGCAGTAAAATTATGGCCCTTCATGGGAGCCTTTAATGCGAGGAGCCTAAAACATCTGGCAGTAAAAAAGGCACACGGTGGCCCTATCGCAAAATTAAAATTAATTAAAAATAGGGGACAAATTATGCCCCCTACTTCTTCAATGAAATTTAATTACTATTTTATTTTCAATAAATTGATAAGTTATTTTATTTTTTATTTGTTTCTTTTTCAATCCCTGAATTAAAATAGTTTCTTTTTCATTTACATATATTTGAAATTCGTATGTTTTTTTATCAAATATATGTTTTATTTTATTTAGTAGTTTCATATCTTTATTTTTCATTCATTGCAGAAAGGAAATTTTTAATCGTGTCTTTCTTTTCTGTGTTTGCATTTGCGTCTACGATACATTCTACATTAATGTAAACTTGCTTTGCATATTCTTGCCACGCTTTTTTCAATGCTTTTCTTTTCTCTGCATTTTTATTGCTGGCAATAAATTCGGCAATAAAAGCGTCTAATTTCTTGCGCAATTTCATACGCAAATTTTTCTTTTCTTTGTCCGTTTTATACTCTGCAAAGATTTCTTTGCGATAAATTGATTTTCTTTCGCTGGTCGAAAAAATTTCATTACCAATTGCTAAAATTTCATTTGCTTTCATAATAGTAAAAATTAAAGGTTAATAAAATGCTTTGTTCTTTTCTGTATTGCAAATATACTACTGAATTTTTTTTAATGCAAATTTTTAGACATAAATTTTGATTATTTTTTCTTATAATAGTATTTATTTAGATCAATTTTAACTATACAAAATAATCGGTTTAGGTTTAGGCAGTAGGTCTGTTTAATGATTCATGATGATAAGTTGGTTTGTTGGTATATGGTCTGATACAATTATGGCCTTAGCTGGCACCCTGAGGTACAGAATAGTCCAATAACTAGGCCTTTAATGTTCATCTTCATTTTTAGCCTTTGTCCCCATATATCTAGAGTATCATATATTTATAAATAACTAAATACTTGTCTTATTAATTACAAAGTTCTATGATATGCCCCTGCTTGCATTGCATTACACCTTATTTGCATTGCACTGAATAAAAATTTAATATAGGATCAGGATATGGCACCTAATTGTACCTTAAAAGCCAATCCTAAAAGGCCTATAAGCCAATCCACTAAAAGCGAAATAGGGCCTTAATAATATACTTACCATAAAAGGCCAAATACAAGGCCTTATAAGCTCATAAATAAAAAAGGCCTGAGTTGGCAGGCCTTACAGAAAAGATATTGAAAGCAAATAAAGATGGCCAACTCCATCTATTGCTTATAAGCATTCTTAGTTCTGAAGATAAGTTATATATAATCCTAAATTGCTGTTAACTAATGTTAATACAATCCTCATCTTATTCACTATAACCATGGTTATTTGGCTACTTACCTGATTAATGTCATAATCAGCCCCGAAATGATCATCTAACTTATTGATCAGTTTGCCTATTAAATATTAGGGCCTTTTGAAGGCTAGATCTTATCTACCTCCAAACCTTCCGGACCCATATTAAGGATATAACCTACCTGGATCAAATTATTTATTACCGAAGGTACGCACTTCTTAATATGCAACCTAAATTCGGTCTGGCCCATATTCCCTACGAAGTTATTCTTAGGAATATTAATGGCTAATTCAGTTGAGTGTGATTTGGAGATAATTTCCAGAGCAGTGGTGAAATCCTTAATATTAAGCATGGCCTTAAATGTTTTATGGTTTATTATTTATCTTTCTTTATACAAATATAGTAATAATATATAATATATAATATATACAAATATAGTAATAATATATAATATATGCAAATAATATTTCAAGGCCCTGATAGGGCCATAACCTAATCCCTGAAGGCCATATTAAGGTACCTTAACCTACCTTTTAAGGCCTTAAAAGGTACCCTAAACCAGCCCTAACTGAGCCTTAACTTGAGAATTTGGATCTCCAAAACTCTATTTCTGGCATATCGATTTTAGACACCTGTTCAAAAATTACCTAAAAAGACTCGCATATATATATAGACTCGTTTATTTAAGGATTAGGATTAAGGCCCTTAATGGTACTATCAGTGTACCAATCTGAATAGAGAGTCAAGCTGTAGATATCAAGAGTCAGAGGGCCTAATGTCTCTTTATCGAAAAGGCCTTAGCTGGTGGCCCTAACCTTAACCTTAAAAGACTTATATATTATATAATATAGACTTGAAAAGGCAATGGTTTGGGTACCCTAAAATGGCTCTTTAAGGTACCTTAAAATGCCTTTTGGTCCAGTCTAATGCTATTTGGGCCTTAAGTCGTAGTAGCTAATACGTATAGTAACCAAGATAGCTCAAGAGCTCGTATGGTACACAGTGACCTGGTAGGATAACCTAACTACCCAAAATTTCCCACCCCCTGATTTTATGGCCCTGGCGAAATTTCGACTTCATCCCAAGTTCCCGGACCCATTATTATCCTTACCTATAAGGCCCATGAATAAAAGCTATTCTTTATCTATCATTTGAATACTGTTATCCTATTCTCTTTTCATATATGGGTAAACTAAAAAACAAATATAAGGCCTCTAAGATATAAACCTAAAAGCCTTATATATGATTTATTATATTGATCCTTTATATTATGGATTGTATATAATTATTTGATTTTTCTTTGTTTTTGGGGTTGGTGGTTATTGGTTATAGCCTTTAAGTGATTGGGATCCTTTATTTGATTAGAGGCCTTTTTATGGTTATATTTGTTATTTTCTAAGTACTTCATCTGGGATCTTGGTTTGATTTAATCCGTTCACCAGTTGGATTTGAGGATAAAGTAGTTCTGACCATTTATTATAGATTGGTTGAGCTACTTTATAAGCTCCCTCCTCATCTTTTACTTTATTCCAGAAGTCATCATAGTCTTTGTATTTCAGAGATATTTCCCCTATTGATCTTAGCATTACTTCTATATAGATGCCATGATCGGTTTGCCTATAAGATAGAGGATTGCCTGACCAGCCTTCTTCCCAGAGGTTATTCTCTAGTTCAGCAAATGCTCCATTTACTGCGGTTACTCCGAGTTTTCTGTAACGTTGGCTTAGTCTTAGCCATTTATCCTTTTCTTTGCTATCCATAATGATATTTTTTAAGCAATTAAATTTATATTTGCAAATTAAAATTCTGAGCCTTTTACCAGCTTTCGTCTTCGATAGTGATATGGATATTGTGGTTTATATTGATGTTTTGCTGTTGAACCTGTTTTTCAAGGTCATTCCTTTTCTTTTCTACGGATTCTATGAGTTCTTTGCCCTCTTTTTCGGATTTGATACGATAGTAGGATCTTTTGGTAGAGATGTAATACCTGCCTTGATTATCAATTTTCAGTACTGGTTCTTCTACCATAATTACATCCTCTAATGGGTTATAGGTCTCTGGTTTGTGGTGAGGTACAAATAGGAAAGCCATTAAGATGAATATAGCAGCTATTATGATACCTATTACCATTGGCTTCAGACAGCCCTGTTCTTCTTGCTCTTTCATGATATCTTATCTGATGGTTTTAATCTGGTTACTGTATTGTTGTTTGCAATGTATCTATCCATTGCCTCTTTCTTTATCAGAGCAAATGTCTTCTTACCTGTTATGGTATTCAACATTATAGAGGGAACTACATCCATTAGGTAGTTCACCATCATCATGTTCTAGATCTTCTATGATCCTTATTTCTGAGTCATAATCTAATTCCAACATGTAAGGAATTAATTCGAACATCTTCATAGTAGGCTGGATATTTACTTATTCATGGATTTCTACCATATCAATTCCACCTTGGTTGTATATTCCAACCATATATTTATGGCCATCCTGTTCAAAGGTGAAAGTCAACACTTGATGATTTCCTACTTTATGGATAGTAACATCTGGCTTTCCACCGATATCTACCCAATTGGTTGATTCTACTCTCTTTTCTACACATGAAGTTAAGAGAATTGCCATTACGATGATAAGCTTTTTCATAGTTTTGATTTTATGGTATCTCTGATACCGATTAGTATTAGTTTTTGTTCTGGAGTTAGATGAGGATCAAGTATTGCCTTTTTAGCCTTTATATACAATTCCCTCATTTTTATTCTGTATAACGGCCCTTTGATATTCTTACATACCCAGTTATACTGTCTTTGTATTCTATTGAAAGAACTCATGCTATCAATTCTATTTTAATTCCCATATTGAGAAGAGTGACCTTTACTTCATCATCTCCAGTTGAGAGAACATGTATCAGTTGCTGCATTGCTGGGATGAAGAACATATTCTTTATAGTGTCATCTCCGAAGTTTAACCAGAATGTATGTTTAAATGATTCAGGGATTCCCTCGGAATCATATTTAACCTCTACCTTGTACTTATATAATTGAAGCCCCAATCTGTTGTCAAGTTCTTCAACTACCTCGGAATAGATATCCTTGATTGATTCTTTGATATCTTCTCTGTCTTCTCCCTTGATATCATTGGATTCTTCCAACCCTTCGAGTAATACCTTCTTGTAATCTTTCATAATTAATGCGATTTTATTTCTTCATTACAAATATAAGCAATTTAATTTATATCTGCAAATTAAAATTAACGGTCGGCCTGGAATGGTATACCAGCTACTTCGAATGCTTCTTTAGCCTCTTCTGATAAATATTCGCATTTTTCTGAAGCTGCAAGATAAACTGTGCCGTTGCAGTCGCATACTACTCCAGTAATACCATGTTCGAGTGGCCACATAGGCTGAACTGCTACCATTACTGGTGCCAGAGGGTCCATATCCTCCAATACTTGCATCAGATCTTTTACCGTAAAGGTTGAATCGATTGGATAACTCTTAGTTTTCATAGTGTGGGGAAATCTATAGTAGTATACATCTTTAACTGGTACCAATGGTGATTTATTCAATACCTATGAAATAGATTCATTTGGTAGTTCAATGGTAACAGTTATACCAGAATATACCTTAAATCCAAAACTATTTTCAATTGGATGGTTAAATATACCTATGATATCTATATCCACTTTATTCTCTAATGATTTTGTACCGAATATCTTATTGGTGAAACCAAGTATTACATTCTTGATAGTAGGATAAAACTTAGGATCATACTCTTTGTACATATTGTAGCAATAGAGTCTAGTAGCTCTGATTAAAAGCTCTATCTTATCGTTTGTATACATAGCCTGGTATACTATAAGATTCTATCGTATATGAAGAAGTTTGAGGGATCCTTAGTGAATGAATAGGTTTTAGTGTTGAACTCTTTATTGATCACCCCTATATCTCTGTTACTTAACTTCTCTAATTCATCCAGGTAATCGAATACATCATCAATTATCCCCAGATTTGCAATGTTTGTACCATCTGAAAACCCGAGAAGCATACCAGGACATATATCATCCATTACATCCAGTTTGATGTATTTCCCATCTTTGCTTATGGTATCTTCCCATTTACCATTATCGGCATATTTGAATAGATTGCACCAACCAGTTATGGTATGAATCTTTATTTTAGTAGCACTAGCTGATACTGATAAAGCTACTTTTGAATTAGTACATAACCGTCCCTGCCGGTTTACATTTGTATCGGTGAATACTATGTCTTCGTGATACGGGGGGTAAGGTAATCCGAATACCCTCATTTTTCTACCTTCTTTGAGTAACTGATTTACTCTTTCAACTACCTGAGTAGCATTAAATACTGGCTTTCCTTCCATAGTGAGTGATTCTTATTATAAGTTGAACTGAACTTCTGCTTTATAATCTGGATCAAAATCCAACTTAAATGGTATCCCCAAGTAGTGAGGACAGGGATTATGCCATATATGATGCTTACCTAATTCATCTGAAGCATTCATTATATTATTCTCCTCAGAGAGATAAAGTTTTATCTCTCTATCATCAGAGGTTATTGCCTTCAAATAACCTTTTACAGTTATTGTAACCTGTTTCTCTTGTGTTTTAACGATTAAGTCCATAGCCTTTATTTTTTATGGTTTATATCTTTATTTCTCTTTATGCAAATATAATAAAATTATACTTAATATGCAAA
>PPYF01064837.1_pt1 | contig 77956 bp, 79 predicted proteins | sample 1559871 | NCBI WGS metagenome assembly PPYF01 (sample SAMN08240021, study PRJNA423297) | Human gut metagenome, whole genome shotgun sequencing project.
TCACTGCGTTCATCGCAGGGAATTGCCGTCTGCGCAGACGATGGCAGCAGCACCCGCAGGTGTTGTGGCATTGTCTGGAGGCTGCCGCAGCAGCCGCATTTGCCTCGCAGAGCGCACGATTTCCGCAGGAAATACCACTGCCCTTCAGGGTGGTGAGTAAGTGCGCCCTTACGGGAGAAAAAAGAAGGAGGCCCCCGATTTCCCGGAGACCTCCCAACGGATTCAATCGTGCTGCGGCAGCTTCTGCATCAGGTAATCCGCCAGCGCAGGCAGCTCCACCGTCCGCACTTCCGGCAGTACCTTTTCCAAAATCGCGCCCGCCTGAATGAGCCTTCGCGTTCTGGCTTTGCGCTCCTTGACTCTGTCTCTGGCCTGCGCTTCCTCCAATCGGTGCTGCGCCTGCAACAGCTTCTTTTCCGTATCCGTCATGTGAAAAATCCCCCTTATCTTCGTTTCTGCCAGACGATTTCATAGCCCAGCGCGTCGGCAAGCTGGACGGCCTCGACATAGCGCAGGGATTCCCGCTGGAGCTTATTGGACAGGTTGGAAACGCTGTCAGACCAGCCGTGTTCGTTCCGCAGCAGATCGACCACCTCCTGCATGGTCATGCCCTGACGGACGATGTACGACTTGATCTCATTTCTCAGATTGGATTTCATCAACTTTTTACCTCCATACTTTCGTGTATTCGATTTTCGTGTCGGTGATGCCGGTGTGCTTCCAAGTGAAAATCTGCAATGCCGCAAATCCGCTCAGATTTCTGCCCGTGATGCCCTGTTCGCAGCAGCCCCCTATCGGCTTCATCGTTCTGCGTGAGGTCATGCGGAACGGTGGGATAGACTACATCCCGGTGTAGCGGCTTCACGCTTCGGTAAATCACCGAATGGTGCAGTGCGTTCAATCTGCGGCAAAAATCTTCACGGATTTCACAAGCATTGATTTTGAAGCCGCTAAATCGAGCCGTCGGTGTACGGCTTGGTACGGCAAGCCCGCCTTCTGTACGCTTCTGTACGCCGGTTTTGCGTACCAGCCGCCGACTCAGCGGCAGATTTTACGCGCTGCCGTGAAATGCTTCACGGTGCGCACAAGCAAAAGCGGTTTTTTAGGATGGAATCAAAAACAGCCGTACAGAGTGTACGGCGTGTACGGCAATTTTGAAGTCCGGTTCTCATTTTTTAGCACGGCAGCGGATTGACCACCTCAATGCCCACAAATCCCCGCACCCGCTTACCGCCGACATGGACGTTGTTGGTGGCCTCTACATTGTAAAGCCGCTCATTTTGTGCAAGCTCGGAGCTGACGCGGTTGGCAGACATGGGCTTCTGTGCGTTATCGTCGCAGCATCTTGTATAGGCTTCATAGATCGCCTTGGAGCTGGCTTCGCTGTCTGCCCGAAAGCGGATATATCCTTCGGATTGCAGGAACTCGATCACATTGTTGCTGCTGCGCTTCACCGTCTCCATATTCTCTCTGGCCTTGCCCGAGATGCTGAACTGATAGTTGTTCCCGATCAGCCGGTGCAGCCCCTCCAGACACCAGAGAAAGATACCTTCCTTTTCCCGCAGCAGCTTCTCCACCAGAAACGGATCGTCTGTCTCGGAGAACTGCCGATACCCGTTTTCTGTTATCCTTGGTTGGATTAGTCCCTGTTCTGTGTAATACTCAACTGCTTTTTTGGTCAGGTTACATTCTTTGCATACTTCATTTATGAGCATTGTACTCACCTCCACATACAGGATAAGCTATCCCCCAAGGTGACAGTCAATAGGTTTTTCAAAGAATGAGTTAGAAGATTCCCTTATTGTACTTGAACTGTGCATACAAGATAAAGCCCAAGCCGATGACGAGCGCCGGAACAACAATGAAAGACATTGCCTTTTCACTCCAGAAAGTTGTGACAAATGCCGCTATCAAAGATACGCCGATGATAAGTGTACCTGTGCCGACGGCTTTCCCGTACTTCGGTACATCCTCTTCCTTGATTTTTCTTCGGTTGTAGGAATGTATTGTGCTGATATTTCCAGTCATATTCACGATTCCAATAACGGAGATGAATATGCCTAAGATCAACAGAGCGATATTATCCATTCGCGTCCTCCTTAAAAATAAAACAGTTCTTCAAATTACTTGTCCAGCGCAATGCGGAGGATCAATGCCCGCTTTGCGGTGGGGTTGAATTACCCTGTTTCAACGCACAAATCATAGAATCGACGCCCAATAGCGCCGTATAGCTATTGTTGGTTTTTCTGAAAGCAGGCGTGTAATAAACATTGTTTTCAGCATCAAAGCAGAATTTTTCAGCAGTTAGTTCTTTCATCTCACGCGCCAATAGATTACGTCCATAGAAACGGCGGAGGAAGTCGATCCCCGCACACATGGCAGCGACAGGTTTCTTTTCGCTAATAAAATGTGTGACGCACGTTTTTATCACATTGGAGTCTCTATAGTTGTTCAATAAACCAATTCCACCGGGTATGATCAATGCATCGTATTCTGCAAAATCAACCTCATGAATATCTTTAATGCGTCCCCTACCGATGCGGGCTGCTTCTATAAGGATATTCCGCTTTTCTGCCATCTCTTCTGTCAAGTGGTTAACAGACTGAATGGAAACATCTTCTGCGACAGGAGTGTAATCACACCCATATTTATCAAGCGCTACATACGTCAGAATTACTTCTTCTATACATGAACCATCACCGAGGCCACAGCCTGCTAATAGAACTAAATACTTCATTTGTTTTCACCTCCACAACTCACGGTTTGCCAACGACTTCTCACTGATAAGCATAGCATATAAAGCGACTTACATCAACGTCTTCTTCATGGTAAATCAGCGGCCTTTTTATGAATACCGTTTTGTCTTGCGTATTCGCTTGCCGCCTTGCGCCGTTCCTCACTATACGGCGCGGTCAGTCGAAAACTCAACCGTCCTTTCTCAATTTCAAATGTCAGCCCGCCTTGCTCGTCATCGTCGGTCTGACGGCAGCATTGCGGGTACTTCGCTGCAAATGCCGTCAGCCGCTTTTTGAGGGCGGTGTTGTGGGTCTGCACCTCAATTATGCTGCCATACTCGTCAAAATAAATCACCGTTGTTTTTTGCTTCTTGGTAAGCCCTGTTCTCATAAAACCTCCTGCTTTTCACGAATTTTTCTCGGCTCTTGAATAGGAAAAGTGAAGCGATTATCCAACAGAAACGCTCCAAACGATGCGGAGTACATTTCCGGCTGTGCTATCGGCTGATTTGCCACTTTTCCAGCTCTTGACCGTGTTTTCCCCCCCTTTCGGTTTGTGCGGCTTTTCAGCCATTCCACAAGCTCATTTTTCATCACCAATTTACGCCCGCCGATCCGCAGGGTCGGAAAGTCCGGGCTGCTCAAAAGGTTGTATGCGCCCGCTTTGGAAATCTGCAACGCTTCGGCAAGCTGTTTTGCGTCCATCACATCGGGCATGGCTTCAAACGGTTCTCTGCTCATAAAATCTCCTTTCCCGCATGAAAAAGCAGCAGCTACCATTTCGGTAACTGCTGCCGCTTCTGCGTCTGTTTACTTGTCCAAATACTTCTGATACTCTGCTGTCACATAATCCTCATAGGCGTTTGCGATCTTGGCGATTCGCTTATGGACTGCACTGGCGGTCTTGTAGCCAACCTTGTCCGCAATCTCCTGTTCGGTGTAGCCCTCCATCCGCAGCTTCAATATCTCCCTGTCTTTCTCGCTAATGCTCTGCTCGGCAAAGGCGGTGATCTGCATTTCGGAGATAACCTTCTGTTCAAACTCGCCGCGAGGGTCAGCGACCTCGAAAATATCGCCGTCCTCATTCTCCATCATTTCATCCAGAGAAATCGGCTTGCCGGAGCGGTTGTGATTCCACTTCCGCATGAAATCCGTCTTGACGGTGCTGCTGGTGGTTTCATAGTCCTCCATGGTGCGGTTTTCCCAGATCGCGTCGATCATCGGCTGCCAGTTCTGTTCCGCAATCACCATGTCGGTGACATTACCGACCAGATTGCTGAACTGTTGATAGGTCAGCCACGGCACTTCCACGCCCTGCGGGATGTTATATAGGTTTTGAAAGCCCAGTCCGTTCTGCTCAAATTTCATGCGGATGTAGGGGATGATACTGTACGATAGCCGCCACAGGGGGAAGTATCCTGCGTACTGATTCCAGTTGCCGGGAATGTCGCGGTAGTTGCCCTTGCGGTCTTTGACTTGGAAGAACTGCCATGCGCACCATGCGTAGCAGTCCCACACAAGCAGTTTGAACATATCGTCACATACGATGTGGTCATATTTGTCCGTCCGCAAGACCTCATACGGGCAGCGAGGCAGCTCATAGGCTGGCTTCCATTTCTCCGCAAGCTCTCGCGGCAAGCTGTAAAACAGCGTCAGCCATGATTTGTCGCTGTCCTGTGGTATCTCGATGATCTCACCGGGCAGCACCACAAGAAAACCTTTTGGGCCTGTCTGCTTGTCCATCAACGTCACCTCCAATCGCTTCTGCATTCAGCCCTCTACTATATATGGCATGAGAAGGGCCGAATTGTTCCAATACTTTCAAACTTTTTTGAGATTTTTTGAAAAAATCTCGGAATGGATGGGATAGGATTGATTTAAGGCAATTATACCTGAAAGCTGTGAATAAATCTATTGCTTTTCACGACGGCAAAAAAATAGCGGGTATCCGGCGCTCACCGGATACCCGTTATTTCGTTGCCAACCCTGCATGACAGATGCTCATTTCGTAATTTCGGTCTAAACCTGTTTTACGAACACCCGTCTATGCCGGAGGGATTGCTTTTTCAGAATTCCGGGTATCCGTCCTTCAGGGACTCATCGTACACGGCGCGCTCGCCGCCGATGAACTTGGGCCGCACCCGGGCCGCCAGCAGAATGGCGCTTCCGATGCGGTCCTGCTCCAGCCGCACCGGCACCGCCACCTTCTTCAGGTGCATGCCGATCAGCGTGCCGCCTACGTCCAGACCGGCGTCGGCCCGGATCTCCTCCACCGCCACCGGGTGGCGGAAGGTGTGATAGGCGGCGGTGGCGAAGGAGCTGCCCGCCTTGGGCTGAGGCACCACGTTGACGATGTCCAGCTGGGGCACCGCCTCGTGCTCCACGATCAGCGCCCGGTTCAGGTGCTCGCAGCACTGGGCGGCGATATACACACCCATGGGGCCGAACACGCTGTGCAGCCCGTCGAAAATGGCCTGGCCCACCTCCGGCGTGGACCAGCTGCCCACCCGGTGGCCCACCACCTCGCTGGTGCTGCAGCCCACCACCACGATCTGCCCCTTGTGCAGACGGGCGGCCTCCGCCAGCTGCCGGGCGGCGGCGGCGGACTCCTGCCGCACCTGGGCCAGCAGATCGGTATTTTCTACCTCATGAACGATTCCTGCCATGATAAAACTTCCTTTCTGCGGGAATCCTCCCGTTTGAAGCTATTTTACCACTGAATGTTCAGCTTGTCCAGAGCCTTGCTGCGCTTGAGCAGCACGAACAGCACCAGGCCGATGACCAGGCCCATGGCCCCCTGCACCAGGTTGCCGGGGATGCTGGCCGCCGCGCCGATGCCCTTGCCCAGCAGCAGGCAGGCATAGCCGAAATAGCCCGCCACCATGATCAGCTCGCCCACGACTCCGCCCACCACATAGGCGTAGGGCTTGCGGCCCAGGGCCTTCACGATCAGCGCCGCCGCTATGGCATCCAGGGCCTTGATGACCAGGGTGCCGGGGGCGTAGTGGGCATAGCCGTTGAGCAGGTCCGTCAGCATAGAGCCGATACCTGCGGCAGCGCCGCCCCACCAGGGCCCCAGGATCCAGCCGGACAGCAGCACGCAGCAGTCGCCCAGATTCACATAGCCCTGCATGGGAGAAGGAATCCGCACCACCATGGTTGCCACATACGTCAGTGCCGCCATCAGAGCGGCCAGTACCATTTTTCTGATTTTCATGTCTCTCATAGGAAAAATCTCCTTGCGTTTTGATTCTGTCTGTATTATAGTAAGAACTGGTATTATTGAAATAACCATATTGATATTATTTGATAATACCAGATAGGAGATTTTTCATGCTGACCTATGCGCTGGAGAAAAACGGAAGCAGCAGCCTGTATACCCAGCTGTACGGCTGCATCCGCCGGGACATTCTGTCCGGCGCCCTGCCGCCCCGGCAGAAGCTGCCCTCCAAGCGGGCTCTGGCCCAGCATCTGGAGGTCAGCGTCATCACGGTGAAGAACGCCTATGAGCAGCTGGCGGCAGAGGGGTATATCTACACCGTGGAGAAAAAGGGGTATTATGTCAGCCCCGTGGAGCGGCCTCTGCCTCCGGCGGACCCGCCGCCGCTGACTCCGGAAAAACCGGCGGAGCCGGTGTTTCTGGACCTGGCCACCGGGTCTCTGGACCGGTCCTACTTCCCCTTCACCGTGTGGTCCCGGCTCATGCGCCAGACCATCCTGGAGGAGGACACGGAGCTTCTCCGGGCCGCCCCCTCCAACGGGGCCCCGGCCCTGCGCCGGGCCATCGCCGCCCACCTGCGCCAGTTCCGGGGCATGGACGTGGACCCGGAGCAGATCATCATCGGCGCGGGAACGGAGCTGCTATACACCCTGATCATCCAGCTGCTGGGCCGGGAGAAGCGCTATGCCGTGGAGGACCCGGGCTATGGCAAGATCGCCAGAATTTACCAGGCCCACCAGGTTCCCCTGTGCCGGGTGGGGCTGGACAGCGGCGGCCTGGACGTGGCCCAGCTGCGCCGCCAGCCGGCGGACGTGGTCCACATCTCCCCTTCTCACCACTACCCCACCGGCATCGTCATGCCCATCACCCGGCGGCAGGAGCTGCTGCGCTGGGCGGCGGAGGAGCCGGAGCGGTATATCTTAGAGGACGACTACGACAGCGAGTTCCGCTTTGTGGGCCGTCCCATCCCCACCCTGTTCTCCGTCAGCGAGAACCAGCGGGTCATCTATCTGAACACCTTTTCCAAGACCATCGCCCCGTCCATCCGCATCAGTTATATGATCCTGCCGCCCCGCCTGCTGGCCCGCTACCGGGAGAAGCTGGGCTTTTACGCCTGCACCGTGTCCAGCTTCGAGCAGTACACCCTGGCCCGGTTTCTGGAGCAGGGCCGGTATGAGCAGCATCTCAACCGCATGAAAACCCGCTATCGTCAGAAGCGGGACGCCGTGATTGACGCCATCCGCCGCAGTCCCCTGTCGGACCGGGCGGAGATACTGGAGCAGGACGCGGGGCTGCACTTTCTCATGGTGCTGCCCACGGACCTGGACGACCGGTCCCTCCGCCGCCGGGCGGCGGCCATGGGCCTGCGACTGGCCCTGCTGTCGGATTACTACAGCCAGCCCGCCGCCGCGCCCCAGCACATATTAGTTGTCAACTATGCCGGCATCGACATGGACCGCTTGCCGGAGGGACTGCGCCGCCTGGCGCAGCTATGGGAGGAACCATCATGTATGACGAATTGACCAGACAGGACATCCAAAAAATGCAGGAGGAGATCGACTACCGGGTCCAGACTCTGCGCCCCAAGCTCATCGAGGACGTGCAGACCGCCCGGGCCTTCGGCGATCTCAGCGAAAACTTCGAGTACAAGTGCGCCAAGCAGGAGAAAAACCGCAACGACAGCCGCATCCGCTATCTCCAGCGGATGATCAAAACTGCCCGGGTCATCGAGGACCACTCCCGGGCCGACACGGCGGGCCTGTACGACACCGTGGAAATCCTCATGGAGAACACCGGCAAGACCCGGAAAATTCAGCTGGTGACCACCCTGCGGCAGGACGCCCTGAAGGGCCTCATCAGCAAGGAGTCCCCGGTGGGGAAGGCCGTTCTGGGCAGGCGCAGCGGTGACCGGGTCCAGGTGGACATGGGCGGCGGCCGGGGCTACTGGCTGCAAATTCTTTCCATCGAAAAGGGCAGCGACGACGGCTCCATCCCCATCGGCAGCTTCTGAAAAAAGCCTCGCAGAGTTTGCCGCCCGCAGGCGGCAAATCAAGTTTGATTCGTTTTTTGCGGCGGCGTGTACGTCGCAAAAAACACTCCTCAGTCTGCAAGTGTGGAATTTGTTCGCTTTCAGCGAACAAATTATGCGCGCGGCAGACTGCAAGCCTTTTGTCCAAACGTCATACATGGTGCAGTCCTCCGGCGTCACGCCCATCAGCGCCGCCGCGTGGCGGAAGGTCTCCGGGTCCTTCTTGTCCATGCCCAGGTCGTGGGCAAAGAGGATGCGCTCGAAATACTCCGTCAGCCCCAGCCGCCCCAGGGCGGCCCAGCAGTGCTCCGGCACGCTGGAGGTCAGCACGATCATCCTCTCCCCTGCCGTCCGGCACCGGTCCAGATATTCCCGGACCCCGGGCTTGATGGGCACCCGCACGGCGTAGGCGTCCCCGGCCATCTGCATCCACTCGGCCATGATCTCTTCCTCAGACTCCTCCAGATGGCAATAGGCTTTGGTGAATTTCGCGGCCATGGGAAAAATGGTGTGGGCCACGCCCTCGTAATACTCCCGGGTATACGGATACCCCCGCTTGGCCAGGAACGCCTCGTCCACCTGCCGCCAGATCCCGTTGGAATCAATGAGGGTGCCGTCCATGTCAAAAATCAGCATCGCTGTGCCTCCCCTTGGCTTTTTGCGTTATTATACCAAAAATGCAAAGTCCTTGCAATACCGGGGAAAAGCTGATAAAATAGAGCCATCCCACAAAAGGAGACGCCGCCATGAAAAAGCCCGTATACTATGTGATCCTCGCCCTGCTTGTGGGCGTGTTCCTGTTTGCCGCCTACAAGGTGGGCAGCTACTATCTGGAAAAATACCGCAGCGATAAGGTCATTTCCGAGGCCAACCGCTTTGTGACCCTTCCCGGCGACAGCGATAACAACGACCCGACCCAGGACCCCAGCAGCGACCCGGAGTGCCCCACGGTGCAGTTTGACGAGCTGCTGAAAACCAACGGCGACGTCATCGCCTGGATCTACGGGGCCAATACCCATATCAATTACCCGGTGGTCCAGGGCAGCGACAACGACTACTATCTGCGTCACCTGCTGGACGGCACCTGGAACGACAACGGCAGCATCTTCATGGACTGCGCCAACAGCGCCGACTTCTCCGACCAGAACAGCCTGATCTACGGCCACAATATGACGTCCGGGGCCATGTTCTCCAACCTGGTGAAGTACAAGCAGCAGGCCTACTATGACCAGCATCCCTACCTCTATATGCTGACCCCCCAGCAGAGCTACAAGCTGCACCTGTTTGCCGGGGTCATTGTGGACGCCTCGGGCTATATCCTCGACGGCAATGGCCAGGTGGCCTACTCCGACTGCAGCGTCTATCAGTTCCAGCTGACCCAGGAGTTCCTGCAGCAGATGGTAAACCACTCCACCTTCCGCCCCACCACCGGCGTTCCCTCGGCGGACAGTCATATCGTCACCCTGTCCACCTGCACCTACGAATTCAAAAACGTCCGCTACGTTGTCCTGGGCGTTCTGGAGCCCATCCAGTAAGCGGCATAAACCCCCTCCGGCTTTTGGGCCGGAGGGGGTCAGTTTGTATACAGGAGGCTTTACCGTTTGTTGGACCGCAGCCAGATGCCCTGCTTTTCAGCACTGGCGATCAGCTCATCCCGGAACTTGGGATGGGCGATAGAGATCAGCTTCTCCGCCCGCTCCCAGGTGCTGCATCCCACCAGATTCACGCCGCCGTATTCGGTGACGATGTAGTAGGCCAGACTCCGGGGATCGGTGACGATATCGCCGGGAGTCAGCAGCGGGTTGATGCGGGACACCATCTCCCCCTCCTTGTTGGTAAAGGAGGATGTGAGACAGATGAACGCCTTGCCGCCCTTGGACACGGCGGCACTCTCCAGAAAGTCCAGCTGGCCGCCGGTGCCGCTGATCTGCCGGGTGCCGGCGCTCTCGGCGCATATCTGGCCGTACAGGTCCACGGAGATGCAGTTGTTGATGGACACGAAGTTGTCAATCTTCCCCACGATAGAGGGATCATTGCAGTAGCTGATGGGATAGGTCACCACACCGGGGTTCTCCCGGATCCAGTCGTACAGGTCCGGCGAACCAATGGCAAAGCCGAACACGCTCTTATAGCGGTCCAGGGTCTTTCTCTTGTTGTTGATCTTTCCGGCCTTGTACATATCCAGGTACGAGTCGCACAGCATCTCCGTGTGGATGCCCAGGTCCCGCAGATCGGAGCGGGCGATCATCTGGCCCACGGCGTTGGGCAGGGAGCCGATGCCCAGCTGCAGGGTGGAGCCGTCCACCATGTTCTGCACCACATACTCGGCGATCTTCATCTCCGTCTCGCTGGCGGCGGGAGTCTTGATGCCCGGCAGGGGGCCGTGGGGGCCCTCCACGATCATATCCACATCGTCGATGTGGATGCACTCGTCCAGCCCGCCATAGACCCAGGGCAGATTCTCGTTGACCTCCAGGATCACCACGTCGGCCTTGTCCAGCACCGCCCGGGCGGAGGCGTTGGACACGGAGAAGTTGAAATACCCGTGCTCATTCATGGGGGTCATACAGGTGATAGCCACGTTTACCGTGAGGAAATGGTCATAGTAGGCCCCCAGATTCCGGAACACCATAGGGTTGAAGTTGCACAGGCCCCGGTCGCAGAGCTTGCGCTCATAGCCGGACATGTGCCAGCTGTTATAGATAAAGTGCTCCCGGCTGGGGTCGCACTCCACCATCTGAATGGGCTGCTGGATCAGATAGCCCCGGATCTTCACGCCCCGCAGTTCGTCCTTCCGCTTGGCAATGGCCTCGTCCATCAGGGACGGGAAAGCCCCGCCCATGGAGATATCCAGCCAGTCGCCGCTTTTGACCACCCGCGCAGCCTCCTCCGGAGTGCGCAGCTTGCGTTTGTATTCCGACGTATAGTCAAACGGTATTGCCATAGCCTGTCCGCCTCTTTCTGTGTTTTGATATTGTTAATTAAATCACCTTTTCCATAGTTTGTCAATAGATTAACAGAGATTCCCGAAAAAAGTCGGCTTCCGCCTCGCTGCGGGCATAAAAGGGGCCCGCCAGGCGATCTCCGCCGGCGGGCCCATATGGTGTGCGCGAGCAAGTCTGTAAGCCGGGTTCTGTATTTGACAGTCATCTATCTAAGCGCGCCGTTGCCGGTGCGCTTCAGCCACCTCGGGAGCGGACGGGCCGCCCTATTGCTCCCATACCGGTGTTGCTCCGGATAGAGTTTACAGCATCGGACACTCTCGAGCCGATGGGTGAGCTCTTACCTCGCCTTTCCACCCTTACCTCCAACGGAGGCGGTATATCTCTGTTGCACTTTTCCTGAAGTCGCCTTCGGCGGGCGTTACCCGTTATCCTTGCCCTGTGGAGCCCGCGGGGCAGGACCGTGGCCGTTATCGGCATCGGCGTCAGCAACACGCCGCTCTTGCGCCTGCTGCTGCGGGAGGGCATCGCCGTCACCGCCTGCGACCGCAGCGACCGGGCGAAGCTGGGCGCTCTGGCGGAGGAGCTGGAGGCCGCCGGAGCCGTGCTGCGGCTGGGCGACGGGTATCTTCAGGGCCTGGACCAGGACGTGATCTTCCGCACCCCGGGCCTGCGGCCCGACGTGCCGGAGCTGGAGGCCGCCCGGGCCAGGGGCAGCGTCATCACCTCCGAGATGGAGGCCTTTTTCCGGGTCTGCCCCTGCCCCATCATCGCCGTCACCGGCTCCGACGGCAAGACCACTACCACCACCATTATTGCCGAGCTCCTGCGGGCGGCGGGACACACCGTCCATGTGGGCGGCAACATCGGCCATCCCCTGCTGGCGGAGGCCGATACCATCCGGCCCACGGACTGGGCCGTGCTGGAGCTGTCCAGCTTCCAGCTGATGACCATGACCCACAGCCCCCACATCGCCGTGGTGACCAATCTGGCCCCCAACCACCTGGACGTTCACAAGAGCATGGAGGAATATATCTGGGCCAAGGAGAACATCTTCCGCCACCAGCAGCCCGGCGACATCGCCGTGTTCAACCTGGACAACGCCATCACCCGGGAGCTGTCCGCCCATGCCCCGGGCCGTGCCCTGTATTTCAGCCGCCGGGAGGAGCCGGAAAACGGCGTGTTCCTGCGGGGCAACGCCGTGATCTCCCGCCGGGACGGCCGGGAGCGTCAGATCATGACCACCGAAGACATCCGCCTGCCCGGCGTCCACAACGTGGAGAACTACATGGCCGCCATTGCGGCGGTAGACGGCCTGGTGCCCGACGACGTGATCCGCACCTTTGCCCGGGCCTTCAACGGCGTGGAGCACCGCATCGAGCTGGTGCGCACCTGGCACGGCGTCCGGTTTTACAACGATTCCATCGCCTCCAGTCCCTCCCGCACCATCGCGGGCCTGCGCTCCTTCAAGGAGAAGGTAATCCTCATCGCCGGGGGCTATGACAAGCACATTCCCTTCGATGTGCTGGGCCCCGAGGTGGTGGAGCACGTGAAGCTGCTGATCCTGTGCGGCGCCACGGCAGATAAAATCCGTGCCGCCGTGGAGCAGGCCCCCGGCTACCGGCCGGGCCATCCGGAAATACTGGATGTGACGCCGTTCCAGCGCGCCGTGGAGACCGCCCGGGATCGGGCCGTTCCCGGGGACGTGGTGACCCTCTCCCCTGCCTGCGCCGCCTTTGACCAGTTCAAGAATTTCATGGAGCGGGGCAAGACCTTCAAATCCATCGTCAACTCCTGGCAGGAGTAACGACCGCTCCCCCCGCGGCATATATTGACCCATAGGGGGTGTGTGCCGTGAGAAGAATGCGTTATCTACGCCTGACCGGGCGGCAGCGGAGGCTGACCTGGCTGGTGCTGGCGGTCCTGCTGACAGCGGGCCTGGGCTGCGCGGCGGTGCTGCATATGCGGCCCATCATCGTCAGCCTGGCCACCGCGCGGGTGTCCAACGCCGTCAACCGCATCGTGGTGGACGCCGTCCGGGACGCCATCGACAGCGGCCAGGTGGACTATAACGTGCTGATCCACCTGGAAAAGGACGAAACCGGCCGGGTGGCGGCTCTGGAAAGCAACATGGCGGCCTTTAACCGTCTGCGGTCCCAGATCGCCGACGAGATTCTCCGGCGGCTGTCGGAGGTATCCACCAGCGAGCTGTCTATCCCCGTGGGGACCCTCACCGGCTCTACCCTGCTGGCGGGCCGGGGGCCCTGCATCCGGGTGCGGATGCAGGCGGTGGGCTCCACGGACGCCAGCCTCCGCAACGCCTTTTCCGCCGCCGGTATCAACCAGACCCGGCATCAGATTCTGCTGAGCGTGGACGTGTACACCAGCATTCTCCTGCCGGGCTTCACCGCCTCCACCAAGGTCAGCAACGAGATCGCCGTGGCAGAGACCGTCATCGTCGGCTCCGTGCCGGAGACGTACACCTACTTCAGTACCACGCCCGATGAGCTGGAGGATACCGCCCGGGACAACATCATGAACAAAGGATAAGTGAAACATGGACTATAAAACAGAAATGAGGGAGCTGCGGGACACCCTCAACGCCCACGGCTACCGCTATTATGTGCTGGACGCCCCCACCATCAGCGACTATGAGTACGACCATATGCTCCGCCGCCTGGAGGACCTGGAGCGGGAGCACCCGGAGGAGGTGACCCTGGACTCCCCCACCCAGCGGGTGGGCGGCCCGGCCCTGTCCCAGTTTGAACAGGTCCGCCACGACGTACCTCTGGAGAGCCTTCAGGACGTCTTTGACGGCGAGGAGGTCCGGGATTTCCTGCTGCGGGTGGCGGAGACCATGCCCCAGGCGGAATACAGCGTGGAGCCCAAGGTGGACGGCCTGTCCGTGGCCCTGGAATACCGGGACGGCGTGTTCGTCCGGGGGGCCACCCGGGGCGACGGCCAGGTGGGCGAGGACGTGACGGAGAATCTGCGCACCATCCGCTCTATCCCCATGACCCTGCCGGAGAAGCTGCCCCGTCTCATCGTCCGGGGTGAGGTGTATATGTCCCGCAGCGTGTTTGAGAAGCTCAACGCCCGCCGGGAGATCGAGGGCAAGCCCCTGTTGGCCAATCCCCGCAATGCGGCGGCAGGCTCTCTGCGGCAGCTGGACCCCAAGATCGCCGCCCAGCGGCAGCTGGACATCGCCGTGTTCAACCTCCAGCTGGCCCAAGGCCGCAGCTTCACCACCCACACGGAGACCCTGGATTATCTCCGCTCCCAGCACTTCAAGGTCATCCCCTATCGCCTGTTGCGTACTCATGCCGATATCATGGCGGAAATCGACCGCCTCAATGACACCCGGATGGAGCGTCCCTTCGACATGGACGGCGCGGTGGTGAAGCTCAACGACCTGGCGGACCGGGAGACTCTGGGCAGCACCGCCAAGTTCCCCCGCTGGGCCATCGCCTATAAATATCCCCCGGAACGCAAGACCTCCCGTATTCTAGACATCGTGGTCCAGGTGGGCCGCACCGGGGTGCTGACGCCCAAGGCCCAGCTGGAGCCGGTGCGCCTGGCCGGGACCACCGTCACCTTCGCCACCCTCCACAACCAGGACTATATCACCCAGAAGGATATCCGCATCGGCGACACCGTGGTGGTGCAGAAGGCGGGAGAGATCATTCCCGAGATCGTGGAGGTGGTAACGCAGCACCGCCCCGCCGGGGCGGTCCCCTATTACCTCCCTCAGACCTGTCCCGTGTGCGGCGCGCCGGTGGAGCGGGACCCGGACGGCGCGGCCCTGCGCTGCACCGGCGCGGAGTGCCCGGCCCAGCGCCTGCGGAACCTGACCCATTTTGCCAGCCGGAACGCCATGGATATTGACGGCCTGGGCCCGGCGGTGCTGAATCAGCTCATCGAAAGCGGTCTGGTGAAAACCGCCGCCGACCTGTACGACCTGACCGCCGCCGACATCGCCCCCCTGGAGCGCATGGGCGAGAAGTCCGCCGCCAACGCCGTGGCCGCCATCTATAAAAGCCGGGACAACGACCTGTGGCGTCTGATTTTCGCCCTGGGCATCCGGCAGGTGGGCGAAAAGGCCGCCAAGGTCCTGGCCCGCCGCTTCGGCACCATGCAGGCCCTGTCCCAGGCCACGGAGGAGGAGCTGACCTCCATCGACGATGTGGGCCCCATCACCGCCGCCTATATCCGCCAGTGGATGGAAAGCCCCCAATCCCGGGACCTGCTGCGGCGTCTGGAGGACGCCGGGGTCAATATGAGCTGTAAAGAGGAATTGGTTGACAATCGTTTTGCCGGAATGGCTTTCGTCCTCACCGGAAGCCTGGAGCGCTTCACCCGGGAGGAGGCCGGTCAGATGATCGAGCAGCGGGGCGGAAAGTCCGCCTCCTCGGTGTCCAAAAAGACCAGCTATGTGGTGGCCGGGCCCGGCGCGGGGTCCAAGCTGCGCCGCGCCCAGGAGCTGAACATCCCCGTCCTGACGGAGGACGAGTTCCTGGAGCTGCTGAAATAAATAATTCTCACCAATATAATAATTTTTATGTAAAAGTCATGGAGCCAGTTACCGGCTCCATGGCTTTTTGTTTCTTTCCACGACTCCCGATTGGATTTTACGGAAAAATTCAATGAAATCATTTGTTAAATCATTGACATCTCAATTCAAAGTGCTAAAATGAAAAATGTATGTATAGGTCGGACGGCGGTCTGTGTGGGGCCGCCGCAAAAATGTGTGAGGAGGAACCTATATGAGCAAGCTCCTGAAAATCTGTGACGGCAACGAAGCCGCCGCCTATGTTGCCTATGCCTTTTCCGAGGTAGCGGGCATCTATCCCATCACCCCGTCGTCCCCCATGGCGGAGAAAACCGACGAATGGGCCGCCAACGGAAGAAAGAACATCTTCGGCCAGACCGTCCGCCTGGTGGAGATGCAGTCCGAGGCCGGCGCCTGCGGCGCATGTCACGGCGCACTGGAGGCCGGCGCTCTGGCCACCAGCTTCACCGCTTCCCAGGGCCTGATGCTGATGATCCCCACCATGCACCGCATCTCCGGCGAGCGTCTGCCCGGCGTGCTGCATGTGGCGTCCCGCACCGTGGGCACCCACGCCTTCTCCATCTTCGGCGACCACAGCGACGTGATGAACTGCCGCCAGACGGGCTTTGCCATGCTCTCCAGCGGCAGCGTCCAGCAGGCCGCCGACCTGGCCGCCGTGGCCCATCTGTCCGCCATCCGGGCCCGGATCCCCTTCCTGCACTTCTTCGACGGCTTCCGCACCAGCCACGAGATTCAGAAGATCGACGTGCTGAGCTATGACGAATACGCCAAGCTGGTGGATTACGAGGCCCTGGCCAGATTCCGCGCCAACGCCCTGAACCCCGAGGATCCCCGGATGCGCTCCCTGGTGGATAACCCCGATATCTACTTCCAGCTGCGGGAGTCCAACAACACCGACTATGCCAACCTCCCCGACGTGGTGGAGGACTACATGGCCCAGATCAGCCGCCTGACGGGCCGGGAATATCACCTGTTCAACTATTACGGCGCGCCTGACGCAGAGCGCGTCATCGTGGCCATGGGCAGCGTGTCCGGCTGCGCCCAGGAGGTCGTCAATTATCTGAATGCCAAGGGTGAAAAGGTGGGCTTCCTGCAGGTGCACCTGTTCCGTCCCTTCTCCCGCAAGCACCTGATGGCCGCCATGCCCAAGACCGTGAAGCGCATCGCCGTGCTGGACCGTGTGAAGGAAGCCGGTTCCATCGGCGAGCCCCTGTATGAGGACATCTGCGCCGCCTATATCAACGAGGCGGACCGCCCCCTGATCTTCGCCGGACGCTATGGCCTGTCCAGCAAGGACACCACCCCCGCCCAGCTGAAGGCCGTGTTCGACAATCTGCTGCTGGAGGAGCCCAAGAACCACTTCACCATCGGCATCGAGGACGACGTGACCCATCTGTCCCTGCCCGTGGGCGTCCCCCTGCTCACCGAGCCCGAGGGCACCATCAGCTGCAAGTTCTGGGGCCTGGGCTCCGACGGCACCGTGGGCGCCAACAAGAACTCCATCAAGATCATCGGCGAAACCACGGATATGTACTGCCAGGCGTACTTTGAGTACGACACCAAGAAGTCCTTCGGCATCACCAAGAGCCATCTGCGCTTCGGCAAGCACCCCATCAGCTCCACCTACTATGTCAGCCGGGCCGACTTTGTGGCCTGCCACAACCAGACCTATCTGACCAAGTACGACATCATCTCCGAGCTGAAGCCCCACGGCAGCTTCCTGCTGAACTGCGAGTGGACCGAGGACCAGCTGGAGCAGCACATCCCCGGCGACATTCTGCGCTATATCGCGGAAAACGACATTCATTTCTACATCATCGACGCCAATAAGGAATCCCAGGCCCTGGGTCTGGGCAACCGGTCCAACATGGTGCTGCAGGCGGCGTTCTTCAAGCTGGCTAATGTCATCCCCGTGGAGGACGCCGTGGAGCACATGAAGGCCGCCGTGAAAAAGACCTACGGCCTCAAGGGCGAAAAGGTGGTCAACATGAACATCGCCGCCGTGGACGCCGGCATCAACGCCCTGGTGCAGGTGCAGGTGAAGCCCGAGTGGAAGAACCTGTCCGGTGCCGCCATCCAGCCGCCCCGTGCCGATGTGCCCGACGTCATCAAAAATATCCTGGTGCCCATCAACGCCCAGAAGGGCGACGATCTGCCGGTTTCCGCCTTCCGCGGCATGGAGGACGGCACCATGCCTCTGGGCACCTCCCAGTATGAAAAGCGCGGCATCGCCACCCATCTGCCGGTGTGGGACAAGAGCGAGTGCATCCAGTGCAACCGCTGCTCCTTCGTGTGTCCCCATGCGGTGATCCGTCCGTATCTGCTGAACGAGGACGAGGTGAAGAACGCCCCCGCCGGTCTGGAGCTTACCGACGCCAAGGGTCCCCAGCTGGCCGGCCTGCGGTACACCATGGGCGTGTCCACCCTGGACTGCACCAGCTGCGGCAGCTGCGTGGCCTCCTGCCCCAAGAGCGGCAAGGCCCTGCGCATGGTCCCGGCCCACGAGGTATCCCTGGACCAGACCAACTGGAACTATCTGCAGACCATCCCCGAGAAGAATGACCGCTTCGACAAGTTCACCCTGAAGGGCAGCCAGTTCCGCCAGCCCCTGGTGGAATTCAACGGTGCCTGCGCCGGCTGCGGCGAGACCCCGTATGTGAAGCTGCTGACCCAGCTGTTCGGCGACAAGATGTTCCTGGCCAACGCCACCGGCTGCACCCAGGCCTGGGGCGCGGCCATGCCCTGCGTGCCCTACTGCAAGAATAAGGAGGGCAAGGGTCCCGCCTGGTCCAACTCCCTGTTTGAAAACAACGCCGAGTTCTCCTATGGTATGTGCCTGGCGGTGAAGCAGCTGCGCGCCGCCGTCACGGACTACGTCCATCAGCTGGATGACATGACCGAAAACGCCGCCGTCAAGGCCGCCATCGCCAAGTGGCTGGAGACCTATGACGATCTGGATGCCTCCACCCCCGCCACCCAGGAGCTGCTGCACCTGCTGGAGAGCGAGACCTTCTCCGCTCAGGAGCAGGCTCTGGTGGATGAGATCCTCAAGCGCCGCAAGGATATGTCCAAGAAGACCATGTGGATGTACGGCGGCGACGGCTGGGCCTACGACATCGGCTACGGCGGTCTGGACCATGTGTTCGCCATGGGCGAGGACGTCAACGTCCTGCTGGTGGACACCGAGGTGTATTCCAACACCGGCGGACAGTCCTCCAAGGCCACTCCCGTGGGCGCCGTGGCCCAGTTCCAGGCCAGCGGCAAGAAGACCAAGAAGAAGGACCTGGGCATGCTGATGATGACCTACGACAACGTCTATGTGGCCCAGTGCTCCATGGGCGCGGACCCGGCCCAGCTCATCAAGGCCATCCGGGAGGCCGAGGCCCACAAGGGTCCCTCCATCGTCATCTGCTACGCCCCCTGCATCAACCACGGCATCAAGAAGGGCATGGGCTGCGTCCAGCAGGAGATGAAGGACGCCGTGGCCTCCGGCTACTGGAACCTGTACCGCTACAGTCCCGAGACCCATAAGTTCACCCTGGACAGCAAGGAGCCCAGCATGGCCCTGTACGACTTCATGAAGGGCGAGGTGCGCTACTCCTCCCTGGAGCTGAGCTTCCCGGAGAACGCCAAGGTCCTGTTCGCCGAGGCGGAGGACGCCGCCAAGGCCAAATACGAGTCCTATAAGCGCCGGGCCGAGGATCAATAAGGCCGGGCACAATGCAGCCAGATAATCACAACGCCGGATAATTAAAAAGCGATAAGAACCTTTCGTTTTCAGAGAGCGGCACGGCTTCGGTCGCGCCGTTCTCTTTTGCGGCATTTATCCCGACAGAGGCTCCGTTCCCCGGGCATAACGGCCAAAAAACACGTGTGCTTTTTGGCATATACCACAATCTTTCCAAAAATACAAAAAGTCCGTTGCAAAACGGCTGCAACGGTGTTGTATATAGTAGGGGTGAGAGCTTCCCACCGCCATATAAGAGGAAAGAGAGAAAACATATGAAACCGTTCCGACACTTCGCCATCGCGTTCTGCGTGTGTTCCTTGCTTTGTATGCTGACGGCCTGCATGTCTTCAGTTACCGTTTGGCCTTCATTCGTTGATTTATCAAAAAAGGATGTCATCCTGCGGGTAGATGGAACGGAAACTGCCATGCTGTATTGGTACGATGCACCAAACGGCAATTACGAATGGAATGTTTTTCAGGCCCTCGACAATGGACAGGTCGCTCCCGTTCCTGTGCGTTACACCGATAAAGTGGCACAAATAGAGGACAACTTGTGCCACATAACAGAGTGCTTCGTTCCGGACTATGGAGACCACTATATTCACCTTACTTACATGTCGACAGATCAGGATCCGCTCCCATCCGTGTCAGACTCCGCATTTTCTACATTTTACTCCTACGAAATTGAGAATGGGGTGGCTCGAATGTATTGCTTTTTTGCCTACATTCCCGAATTCTCTGAAGGTTACACCGTGTATATCAACAAGGATGCTGTTGTGATAAACTGAACCAAGAAGGGAAAAAGTCGGCCAGGTTTCCATTCCGAGCTTTGATGGCCATCCTTTTTGCGTGATCGGGCTATGGCCGAACCATCACGGCAATCCAGGCTCGGGAATTTATATCAAAAGCGGGAATCCGGCAAGTCGGATTCCCGCTTCAACACATTTATCTTCCGCCCAGGTCCACCGCGTGGCGGACAAAGCTCATAGGCGGCACCGGATGGGGCAGCTGCATGGTAAACACCATCTGCGGCGTTTTCGGCTCCGTCAGCGGCAGCCCCTGGCTGTCGGTCATCATGGGGGCTGTCATGGTAAAGGGCTTGGTGTCCGGCCCCACCACCTCCACGGCGTCTCCGGCAGCAAACTTGTTGCGCAGGCTCAGGGTGGCCAGGCCCTCCGGCGTGCAGCCCATCACCACGGCGCAGATCTGCCAATCCCGGATGTACCGAGCGTCCTCATAGAACTGCCCCGGCTGGCCATAGAAAAATCCGGTGGAATAGTGCCGGTGGCTGACATGCTCCACCTCGTCCCGCCACACCGGGTCCACCGGCCGCCCGGCGGCCACGTCGTCCAGCACATGGCGATAGGCCCCGGTGACAATGGCGGCGTAATAGGCGGACTTGGCCCGCCCCTCGATCTTCAGGCAGTCCACCCCGGCGTCCATCAGGTCGTCCAGGTGGTCGATCATGCACATATCCCGGGAGTTCATGATGTAGGTGCCCTTCTCGTCCTCGAACACCGGGAAATACTCCCCGGGCCGCTTTTCCTCCATCAGGGCGTACTGATAGCGGCAGGGCTGGGCGCAGGCGCCCCGGTTGGAGTCCCGCCCGGTCATATAGTTGGACAGCAGGCACCGCCCGGAATAGGACACGCACATGGCCCCGTGGCAGAAGGTTTCCAGCTCCAGCGCCGGGTCCACCCGGCGGCGGATCTCCCGTATCTCGTCCATCCCCAGCTCCCGGGCCAGCACCACCCGCTGCGCCCCCAGGTCAAACCACGCCTGGGCGCAGGCGTAGTTGGCAATGGACTGCTGGGTGCTGATGTGCCGCTGGCACCGGGGGGCGTATTTCCCGGCCAGGGTAAAGGCCCCCAGGTCCGCCAGGATCAAGGCGTCCACCCCGGCGTCGTTGAGCTTTTCCAGGTGCTCCGGCAGCCGGTCCACCTCGCCGCTGCGGGGCATGGTGTTCACGGTGGCGTGGACCTTCACCCCGTGCCGGTGGGCAAAGTCCACCGCCCGGGGCAGCTCCTCATCGCTGAAATTCCCCGCAAAGGACCGCATGCCGAAGGACGTCCCCGCCAGATATACGGCGTCCGCCCCGTACAGCACGGCCATCTGCAGCTTTTCCCAGTCCCCTGCCGGAGCCAGCAGCTCCGGTTTTTTCCGCTCCGCCGTCATCCGAACTTCCGCAGATTGGCGTTGTGCTCGGACAGGGTGCGGCTGAACACATGCCGCTGGGTATCGGGATTGAGCACATAGAAATAGTAGTTGGTCTTGTCCGGCTGCAGGGCGGCCTGGATGGAGGCCTTACCGGCGTTGGCGATGGCCGTGGGGGGCAGTCCCTGGTGGGTATACAGGTTATAGGGGCTGTCCAGGGTCTGATAGTCGTCCTCGGTGATCTCCCGCCCGGCGGCATACACCAGGGAGGCGTCGATCTGCAGCAGGTGGGCCGTCTCGCCCACGTTCTCCAGCCGGTTGTGGATGACAGAAGAGATCACGGCACGGTCGGTACCGTCCGTCTCCTTCTCGATCAGGGAGGCCATGATGACGATTTCCTTCAGGCTATAGGAAGAATTGGCGAGCAGCGGCGCAATATCCGGGTCGTCCATAATGCGGTCCTGGAAGTTGGACAGCAGGCGGCTCAGGGCTGAGTCGGCATTTTCCTTCACATAGAACTCGTAGGTATCCGGGAACAGGTATCCCTCCAGGCGGCTGACGCTGCCCAGATTTTCGTTGTCCACAAAGTCGAACTTGTCGAACACATGGTTCTTGGCGGACTCCTCCAGGGCTGCGGCGTCGGACACATCGTTCTCCGCCAGCAGCTGGATGATCTGCTCCACGGTATAGCCCTCGGGGATGGTGACGGTAACAGTGGCCGCCACGCCGCCGGTGGGCTGCATGGACTTGATGAGACAGTTGAAGTCCATGTCGGTGTTCAGCTCATACACGCCGGGCTGAATATAGCGGCTGGCGTGGAACACGGGGCTGGTGATCATGAACAGCAGCTTGGAGTTGATGAGCCCCGCCTTCTTCAGCTTGCCGGCCACCGTCCCCACGGAGTCGCCGCTTTCCACCTCGATGGTGGCGGTCAGAGGAGCCTTATTCAGGGCGCACACATCGTTGACAGCCAGCCAGCCGATACCGGCCAGCAGGAACGAGGCCACGATGACCCCCGCCAGATAGCCCAGCCACCCCAGGCGGCGCTTTTTCTTGGGCTTCGGTCCCTGGCCGGAAGCCTGCTTACGGACCTCCTGGGCATCCCATTTGGCCGTATCGGAGTTCTGATAATCGGACATATGATCGGTTCCTTTCTCTATTTTTTCCGCCGGGCACACCCGGACAAGATACGCCGGAGCCATCTCCGGCATAGAATAGCCCATACAGGAAACAAGTGAGGTGAATCGCATGTGCTTTGACAACAACAATTGCTCCTGCATCTGGCTGATCGTGATCTTACTGCTGGTGTTCTGCTGCTGCGGCAGCGGAACCGGATCCCGCTGCGGCTGCGGCAATGGAGGCGACGGCTGCTGCTCCTGCTGAGGGCCGTACATACCCTCGCCCGGAGGGGACGCGCAGGCGTTCCCTCCCTATTTTATGCCCTCCAGCAGGTCCCGGAGCCGCTCCATGACCTCCCGGTGGATGTCGTCCACGGAGCGGACCTGTCCGTCCCGGGCGCAGTCAATGCGGGTCCACCCGCCGTAGTCCACCACCATGGCGGCGCTCTCCCGGCAGGACCGCAGGTATGCCTCGTCCCGCTCGTGGATGTCGGCGGTGGTGTGGGTCAGCTGCTCCCGGCGGCGCATCATCTGCTCCGACAGCTCCGTGGGCACGTCCAGATACAGCACCCGGTCCGGCTCCGGCAGCCCCAGCTTCCGGTATTCAAAGTCAAACAGCCAATCCAGAAACGCCTGCCGCTCCTGAGGCGGCAGCTTGGAGGTCTGGTGCACGGCGTTGCTGGTGGTGTACCGGTCGGCGATGACCAGCCCCCCCTGCCGGTACCAGCCGCCCCAGTCCTGCTTGAAGGAGGCGTAGCGGTCCACGGAGAAAAACGTGGCGGCGGCATAGGCATTGACGTCCGCCGGGTCGGTGCCGAAGGCCCCGCTGAGATACAGCCGCAGCAGCGCCGAGGACTCCTCCTTGTACCGGGGAAATTCCAGCTTGCGGAAGGGCACGCCCCGGCTCTCCAGCTCCCGGCACAGAAGCGCCGTCTGGGTAGCCTTTCCGGAGCCGTCGGTGCCCTCGAATACGATCAGTTTTCCGCTCATCCTATGTTTCCTCCCCCGGCTCGACATATGCATTCAGGTTATTCTACCACAGCCCGGCCCTTTTGTCCATGAAAAAGTTTTCCGCCCCATCCGGAGGCCTCATCTATACATTTTCATTTTCCTGTACAGAATCCGTAAAAATCAGGTGACAAATCCGGACAAAGGCAGTATAATATAGACAAATCATCACCATTGACGGGGTGCAGAAAGGATGTTTTCGCATGAAAAAGCAGATTCTTATCACCATTGGCCGCGAATACGGCAGCGGCGGGCATGACCTGGCGGTCCTGCTGAGCCAGCGGCTGGGCATCCGGATGCTGGACCGGGAGCTTATTGACGAGCTCTGGAAAAATGACCCGGAAATGCAGCGGCTGGCCCAGGAGTACGACGAGCGGCCGGTGAACCGCATTCTCAGCCGCAAGATCAACGAATTTGACAACTCCATCCCCCACAACGTGGCCCAGCGGCAGTTCGACATGATCCGCCAGATCGCCGACAGCGGCGAATCCGCCATTTTCGTGGGCCGCTGCGCCGACTATGCCCTGGCCGGGCGGCCGGGCCTGCTGCGGATCTTCTGCCGGGCGGACCTGACCCAGCGGATCAAGCGCATCCAGCAGCGGCACAATCTCTCCCCGGAAAAGGCCGCGCTGCTGGTGGCCAAAACCGACCGGCACCGCCGGGTCTACTACCACCACCACACCGGCAAGTTCTGGGGCCACAGCTCCTGCTATGACCTGACGGTGAACACCAGCGTCCTGGGGGTGGAGAAAACCGCCGAAGCCCTGGAGGCGTATATCCGGGCATTTCAGGAGCAGGACTGACCGCCGCACATATTTTGATACAAAAAAGCACCGCCCGCAGGCGGTGCTTTTCATATGGTTCTTTTACTCGGCGGGATAAACAGAAACCTGCTTACGATCCTTGCCCAGACGCTCGAAGCGGACAACACCGTCGGCCTTGGCAAACAGCGTGTCATCGCTGCCGATACCGACGTTGGTGCCGGCGTGGATGTGGGTGCCGCGCTGGCGGACCAGGATGTTGCCGGCCAGAACGAACTGACCATCAGCGCGCTTGGGGCCAAGGCGCTTGGACTCGGAATCACGGCCGTTCTTGGTGGAGCCCATACCTTTTTTATGGGCAAAGAACTGCAGACCAATGTTCAGCATAATGCAGTACCATCCTTTCTATGAGATGATTGCGGGGGAACAGGAGGGTTTCACGCCTCCATCACTTCAATGTTTTCCGGATACTCGTCGTGAAGCTGGGCCAGATACACCATCAGCCCCGTCAGAAGATTCTGGCAGGTGTTCTCCGCCATGGGAGCCAGGCCCCCGGGCAGACGAAAGGAGATGGCGGCGTCCTGCTCCCGGACTTTCACCGCGGCACACAGGCCCATCACGTCATTGATGGTGGCTTCTACCAGGCGCACGGCGCTGGTAACGGCGGCGCAGACGATGTCCTCACCCTCTGCGGCGAAGCCGCTGTGTCCCTGTGCATCGAAACCGACGATGCGGGCTTCCTCTGTCAGGAATGTAACGGTCGTCATGCTGTCACTCAGAAGGAGATCTTGCCGATTTCCACCTTGGTGTAGGGCTGACGATGACCCTGCCGTTTGCGATAACCCTTCTTGGGGGTATACTTGAAGATACGGATCTTCTTGCCCTTGCCGTTCTTCACGACGGTGGCGTCCACCTTAGCGCCCTCCACCACGGGAGCGCCGAACTTGGTGTTTTCGCCGTCGACGATGGCCAGGACCTGGTCGAACACCACGGAATCACCCGCGTTGACGTCCAGCTTCTCGATAAACAGAGTGTCACCCTCGGAGACGTTGTACTGCTTACCACCGGTCACGATAATAGCCTGCATACTTGTTGCACCTGCCTTTCCTTTATTACGGACTCGCTGTCGGGGGCGTCCGGCAAGGCCGGAACTTTTGACCCATTCAAAGCGGCTTATAGAGTATAACAGAGAAATTCACCTTTGTCAATGGCTTTTTGCCGTTTTCCAAAGCAAAATTTGCCCGTCTGCCGCTTTCGCGGCAGGCGGGCGCTTATCGTCTTATGACCCGGGCTGTTACACGGTGCCCGTTACCGTCAGGACGCTCTGCCCCGGGGTGACGGTCCAGGAGCCGTCGGCGTTCTGGGTGAACGCGGCCTCCGGCACCGTCAGCTTACCGGCCACCGTGGCAAAAGCGCCGGTGGCGGCGTCATAGGTGTAGTCCTCCGGCGACGTCCAGGCCGTGCCGTTGAAAGTAACGCCGGTGATGTTCAGGATGGGGTCGAAGGTGTCGGTGATCACGGCCCCCTCCTGGCCGGTCAGGGCGGTGTTGCCGGTGTTGCGGATGGTGAAGGTATAGGTCAGAGGCCCGTTGCCGGTGACCACGGCGGGAGACAGGGCCTTGCTGATGGTCAGCTCCGGCTCCAGCCGGGCCGCCGTGGTGGCCGTGGCCGTCAGCGGCGTGGCCAGACCGCCGCCGCTGGCGGTGACGGTGTTCCGGATCTCGCCCTCCACCCCCGGCGCGGCAAACTCCGTGACCCGGGCCTGATACACCAGGGTGGCGTTGCCCCCGGCGGGCACCGTAACGCCGGTGACGGTCATAGGCGGCCCCGCCGTCACCGTGGGGGCGGGCTGGGCCGTGCCGCCGTTATAATAGAGGACGCTGCCCGGCACATAGGCCAGGGGATACACGGTCCCGGCGGCCACGGTACTGCCGCCCAGGTCGTCGGTCAGGGTCAGCCCCGTCAGGGCCGCCGTGCCGGTATTGCTGAGGGTCACCACATAGGTCACCGTGTCGCCGGGCCGGTAGCCGCCGGACACCGCCGTCTTGGTGATGGTCAGCGCGTCCCGCAACTCGCCGGTGACCACGTTGGAATTGATCTGACTGCCGTTGTAGGACAAGGTAGCCATGTTGGTAAAGGAAGCCATAGAACTCCTCCCGGAAAACGGATGGGTTTTCCCGCCCCTGGGGGCAGGAGCCGTTTCCGCATTCCAGTGTATGCGCCATGGCCCGCCGCCGTCATCCCTGCCTGTCCAGAGACGCCTGCACGAAGCCCACAAACAGCGGATGGGGCCGGTTGGGACGGCTCTTGAACTCCGGGTGGAACTGCACCCCCACAAACCAGGTATTGGCGGGTTCCTCCACGATCTCCACCAGATGCCCGTCCGGGGACAGTCCCGCCAGCCGCAGCCCGGCGTCCTGCAGCTCCTGCCGGAACTGGTTGTTGAACTCATACCGGTGCCGGTGCCGCTCGGAGATGTCGGCAGCGCCGTAGGCGGCCCGGGCCAGGGTACCCTCCGCCAGCACGCACGGGTACTTACCCAGCCGCATGGTGCCGCCCTTGGCGGTGATGCCCACCTGATCCGGCATCAGAGCGATCACCGGATGGGCGGTCAGGCCGGAAAACTCCGCGCTGTGGGCGTCGGCCCACCCGGCCACGTGCCGGGCATATTCGATGACGGCGATCTGCATCCCTAGGCAGATGCCGAAATACGGCACATCCTTCTCCCGGGCGTACTGCGCCGCCAGGACCATCCCCTCGATGCCCCGGTCACCGAAGCCGCCGGGCACCAAAATGCCGCTGCAATCCCCCAGCACCTGCTCCACGTTCTCCGCCGTCAGGCTCTCGGAGTCCACCCACTTGATGTTCACCCTGGCGTCGCAGGCCGTTCCCGCGTGGAACAGGGACTCCGCCACGCTGAGATACGCATCATGCAGGCCGGTATACTTGCCCACCAGGGCAATCTGCACGGTTTTGTGCACCCCGTTGATGCGCTGCACCAGGGCCGTCCACTCGGCCAGGTCCGGCTCCCGCTGGGGCAGTCCCAGCTTCCGGCAGGCCACCCGGCACAGGCCCTCCCGCTCCAGCAGCAGAGGCACCTCATACAGGGTGGAGGCCGTCAGATTCTGGATAACGCAGTCCTCCTCCATGTTGCAGAACAGGGCGATCTTCCGCCGCAGGTCCTCCGGCAGGGGACTGTCGGTGCGGCACACCAGAATATCCGGCTGAATGCCCACGGACAGCAGCTCCTTCACGGAGTGCTGGGTGGGCTTGCTTTTCAGCTCCCCGGTGCCGGGGATGGACACCACCAGGGGCACATGGATATACAGCACGTTTTCCCGGCCCTTTTCTGCCGCCACCTGGCGGATGGCCTCCAGATAGGGCTGGCTCTCAATATCGCCCACGGTGCCGCCTACCTCAGTAATGATGATGTCCGTTTCGCCGTCGTCCATGGCGTAAATGCGCCGCTTGATCTCGTCGGTGACGTGGGGGATGATCTGCACGGTGCCGCCCAGATAGCCTCCCTGCCGCTCCCGGTTCAGCACGTTCCAGAACACCTTGCCGGAGGAGACGGACGCGTTCCCCGTCAGGGACTCGTCCACAAACCGCTCATAGTGCCCCAGGTCCAGGTCCGTCTCCGCTCCGTCGTCGGTGACAAACACCTCGCCGTGCTGAAAGGGGCTCATGGTGCCGGGGTCCACATTGAAATAGGGGTCGAACTTCTGGTTCTTCACCCGGAAGCCCCGCTGCTTCAGCAGCCGCCCCAGGGACGCCGCGCAGATGCCCTTTCCCAGCCCGGACACCACGCCGCCGGTAACAAAAATATGCTTCATCGTGACCACTCCTTACCCGCAGAATACCATATTAAAAATACTTTCAAATTCTACTGCCGCCGCCCTCCCCCGTCAAGACGGAATATTTATCAAAATAAAGAATCCCCTCCGGCGCTTCCCTGCACAATCAGCCGAAATTGCGGAATTTGCGAAACTTTTCCTTGCAATCCGCCTACCGGCGTGGTATGGTAGATTTGAACCCGCCCTATCCGCCGTCCTCTCCCCTACCGCAGCCCGGGGACGCGCCTGCGCAGCACCGGGCACAGCAGGGCCGTCACGGCGATTTTCGCGGCGTCCCCCGGCAGATAGATCAGCATCCCCGACCAGAGCAGGGCCGGTGCGCTGATGCCCTTGCCCAGATAGCCGTTGAGGATCAGCGCCATATAGGGCACCCCCACGGCATAGAGAACCGCCAGTCCCGCCCCGCAGGCCAGGGCCAGCCTCACCGGCGAGCTGCTGCGGCGGCTCAGACCGCCGATGACGGCGGCGGCGGGAATCAGCCCCAGCAGGAACCCGAAAGAGGGCTGAAGCACATAGCCGAAGCCGCCTCCGGCGGTGAAGATCGGCAGCCCCACAAGCCCCAGAGCCACATAGACCCCCTGGCTCAGGGCTCCGCCGCCCGGCCCCAGCAGCACCCCCGCCATGGCGGTGAACAGGAACTGCAGGGTGATAACGGAAATCCCTATCGGAATACGAATAAACGCGCCCACCGCCGTCAATGCGGCCAGCAGCGCGGTATATACCAGCTTTCGTGCGGACATGGCCCCCTCCTGATTTGGAAAAGATTGGGACCATGATACCATAGCGGCCCCGGATTGTCAACAAGTTGACAATCCGGGGCCGCTTTTCATTCTGCCTCCGCCTGGGGATAGGTCAGGCTTTCCGGCGTCCAATTGCGGATCCGGTCTGCGTACCAGGCGCAGCAGTCCCGGGCCAGGGCTGTGTCCAGATTGCGGAAGTTGCCGCATTCTGCGGCGCTTTTGCCGGGCATGGGACCGTCATAGACCGCCCCGGCGGCGAACACCCGCTGCACCAGGCGGATAGCCGCCTCATCCGTCAGGCGGCGGCTGTCGAACAGGAAGTAAAACCCCGTCTGGCAGCCCATGGGGCCGAAGTAGATCACGGCGTCCTTTTCCGGACTGTTGCGCAGAAGAGTGGCGATGATGTGCTCCACGGAGTGCATCTGGGCATTGGTCAGCAGGTCGCCGGTGTTGGGCTTTTTGAAGCGCAGGTCGAAGGTGGTGACGTCTCCGTCCCGGCGGGACAGGTACAGGCCGGGAACCAGCACGTCGTGGTTCACCGTGAAGCTGGCGATCCGTTCCATGTCACGCCTCCAGCTGGTCCACAAAGGCCATGACCACCCGGTTCAGGTCCCGCATGGCCGTGGGAAAATTGAACACGAAGTCGTGGTGCTCAAACAGGCAGTCGGACACGGACTTGACGGACATGAAGGGCACGTTGTTGCGCAGGCACACCTGGGCGTCGGCGCAGCCCTCCATGTCGCACAGCAGGGGGTGGAAGGTGTCAGCGATCCAGTGGGCCCGGGGCGTGTCGGTGGCGAACCAGTCGCCGGTGGCCACCCAGCCGGTGCGGTAAGGGACGCCCACCCGCTCCATGGCAGCCCTGGCCCGGTCCGGATCGCTGGTGGGGAACTGCACCCGGTTCACCGTGGACACCAGTCCCACAGGGTCGCCCAGGGTGCTGGTATCCACATCGTGCTGCAAAAAGCCTTCCGCCAGAACGATGGAGCCGATGGGCATATTCTCGAAGCACCCGGCCACACCGGCGTTGAGCACCAGGTCCGGCTGGTACAGGCTGATCAGCAACTGGGTGGCCATGGCGGCGTTGACCTTGCTGACGCCCCCGGCACAGGCGATGACGTCTGGCCGGATCTGATAAAACGGCACCCCGGCCACGGTTTGCAGCGGCTGGGCATTCTCCTGGGTCAGCAGGCTTTCAATCTCGCCGGTCATGGCGTATACAAGTCCGATTTTCATGGTTGGTTTCCTCCCGATAAATTCGATTTTCACCCTATATTGTAAGGATTCACCGGGTGGATTGTCAAGAGGATTGCAAAATTTCCCAAAATGCGGTATAATGAGCTAAGAAATGAACCAAAAGTGCATTTTTAAACAGTGTGGTGATTAATATCCTATAACCTGTACAAAATGCCGGGAAAAGTGTCGCTAATTTGTAACCAGTTTGTAACTATTTGTAATTTCCTGGAAAGGGGTGATCGCATGCCCGTTTTCGGCGTGATCTGCGAATATGACCCCTTCCATCTGGGGCACCGGTGGATGCTGGAGCAGCTGCACCGGCAGGGACCGGTGGTGTGTGCCATGAGTGGCTGCTTCACCCAGCGGGGGGAATTTGCCGCCGTGAACAAGTTTGCCCGGGCGGAGATGGCCGTCCGGAACGGGGCGGACCTGGTGCTGGAGCTGCCCACGCCCTGGGCGGTGTCCGGAGCGGAGCGCTTTGCCCGGGGCGGCGTGGAGCTGCTGGAGAAAACCGGCGTGGTGACCCACCTGGCTTTCGGCAGCGAGTGCGGCGACCTGGAGGCCCTGCAACGGGTGGAAGCCTGCCTCTCCGGCGAGAGCTTTCAGGAGACCCTCCGGCGGAGACTGGAGGGCGGCGAGACCTTTGCCCGCTGCCGCCAGGCGGCGGTGGAGGAGCTGCTGGACCCCCGGGACGCGGCGCTGCTGTCCCAGCCCAACAACATCCTGGCCATCGAGTATCTGAAGGCCCTGCGCCGGGCGGATTTTCCCATGGAACCGATAACGTTCCCGCGCCGGGGCGGACCCCACGACGGCGGCGCGGCGGATGGGATCGCCTCCGCCTCCCACATCCGGGGGCTTCTGCGGGCGGGGCACACGGAGGAGGCCATGGCCTTCCTGCCCCGGGAATCGGCGGAGGTGCTGCGGCGGGAAATCGCCGCAGGCCGGGGGCCGGTGGATATGCACACCTGCCAGCGGGCCATTCTGGCCCGGCTGCGGACCATGTCCCAGGAGGACTTTCTCCCCTATGACGGCGGCGGCGAGGGGCTGTACCGCCGGTTTTACCGGGCGGTGCGGCAGGCCACGGACATGGACGGCCTGCTGGAGGCCGCCAGGACCCGGCGCTATCCCATGGCCCGGCTGCGGCGGATGCTGCTGGCGGCGTATCTGGAGCTGCCGGAGCCGGAGCACATCCCCTATCTGCGGCTGCTGGCCGCCAGCTCCCGGGGCTGTGACCTGCTGCGGCAGATGCGCGGAGCGCCGGTGCTGACCAAGCCCGCCGACGTATCCCGCCTGGGGCAGACGGCCCAGGACCTGTTCACCCGGGAGGCCGGGTGGACCGATTTGTATGCTCTGGCGTATCCCGACCTGTCTCAAAGCGCCTGCGGCGCGGACTGGCGGGCCACCCCATGGATCATGTGAGGAAATGCCTATGAAGAAACTGTACATCATTCTGATAGCGGCCCTGCTGCTGACGCTGGCAGCGTGCCTGACAGCCTGCAGCGCCAAGCCCGTGTCCCTGCGGGGCGCCGAAGCGCCCAATCTGCCCGGCCCGACTAATGACGCGCTGAAGGTCACGGACGAGGGCCAGGACTGGAACATCACCCTGGAGCAGGTAGATAAGGAGAACTTCGCCGAGGACGACCGGCTGCTGGCCAAGGGCAGCTATCAGGTGTTCCAGCTGAACCAGGAGGGCTCAGGGGACACTCTGACCGCCACCGCCGCGGCCGCCGAGGGCATCAACGCGTATTTTGAGCAGTGGCGCAAGGACCAGCTGCAATTTCTGGGAGACGTGACCAACCTGGCCCGGGATGCTTACGCCGGTGTCAACGGGGAGGACTCCCGCTGGGAGCAGCCGGAGTATGTGTACTCCGATACCGTTACCACCGACTATTGGGTGGGGCCCAAGCTGCTGTGCGTGGAGATGCACTACAGCTCCTATTCCGGCGGGGCCCACCCCAACTCCTGGCGCGTGGCGGTGAGCTTCGACCTGAACACCGGCGAGGCCGTCAAGATCATGGAGCTGGCCGAGGACAGCGAGGGCCTGCGGGCCGCCGTCAACGAGAATCTGCTGTACCAGATCCGAGAGAGCGACATCTGGATGGAATACGGAGCCGAGGCCTTCTTCGAGGACTATGAGGACACCGTGGGCAACTGGGCGGATCAGTGCCTGGTATTCGATGACAACGGCCTGACCGTGGTGTTCAACCCCTATACCATCGCTCCCTATGCCACGGGAGAGCTGTCGTACCTGATTCCCTACAGTCTGCTGCAGCCCTATCTGAATGGCCGGGCCATGCAGCTGCTGGGTCTGAACTGAGTCAATTCTTTGGATAAATAAAGGGCTTCCACCCGACCGGTGGAAGCCCTTTATTATGTCGTTGTTACAGGATGGACTTGGCGTCCACATAAAGCTCCCAGACCGCCGGTGCATCGTCGCTGACGGGCTCCGGCTGATGGTCCCGCTTCTCGATGAACTTGGGGGCTACCTGGGGGAACAGGGCCAGGCTCAGCACATCCTCGTCGGACTTGGCAAGGCCCCGGAACTCCTGGCGGTACTTCTCCAGCTCCGGCTCCAGCAGATCCGCCGGGCGGCAGGTGACCACGTCCTCAGGGGCGATGCCCGCCTTGGCCCGGACCTCCGGGTTCACCTGGCCGGGGAGCTGGCCGTACTCGCCCTTGAGCATGGCCTTGGACTCCTTGGGGAATACCTTGTACCGCTCCCCCATGATGATGTTCATGACGGCCTGGGTGCCCACGATTTGGCTGGAGGGGGTCACCAGGGGCGGATAGCCGAAGTCCTTGCGGACCCGGGGAATTTCCGCCAGCACGTCGTAGTATTTGTCCTCCTTCCCTGCCTGCTTCAGCTGGGAAATGAGGTTACTGAGCATACCGCCGGGGACCTGATACAGCAGGGTGTTGGTGTCCACCCGCAGGACCTTGGGGTCCAGAATGCCCGCGTCCTGAAGCCGCTGGGCCACCTGGCGGAAGTGGACGGCAGCATCGGACATCTTGCCCAGGTCCAGGCCGGTATCGCGGACGGTTCCCTTCAACGTGGCCACCAGGGACTCGGTGGCGGGCTGGCTGGTGCCGTTGGCCATGGGCGACAGGGCGGTGTCCACGATGTCCACCCCGGCATAGGCCGCCATCAGCAGCGTCATATCGCCGGTGCCGGAGGTGTTGTGGGTGTGCAGGTGGATGGGGACGCTGACGGTCTCCTTCAGAGCCTTCACCAGGGAATAGGCGTCCATAGGCAGCAGGAGGTTGGCCATGTCCTTGATGCAGATCATGTCCGCGCCCATCTCCTCCAGCTCCTTGGCCAGCTTCACGAAGTAGGCCTCGTTGTGGATGGGGGACATGGTATAGCTGAGGGTGGCCTCCACCTGTCCGCCGCATTTCTTGGTAGACTTAATAGCCTGTTCCAGATTGCGGACGTCGTTGAGAGCGTCGAAAATGCGGATGATGTCGATGCCGTTTTCGATGGACTTGCCGCAGAAGGCGTCCACCACGTCGTCGGCGTAGTGCTTGTAGCCCAGGATGTTCTGGCCCCGGAACAGCATCTGCAATTTTGTGTTCTTCACGTGCTTGCGGATGGTGCGCAGGCGCTCCCAGGGGTCCTCCCCCAGAAAGCGCATACATGCGTCAAAGGTTGCGCCGCCCCAGCACTCCAGGGAGTAGTACCCGATGGAGTCCAGGGTTTCCAGGGCGGGCAGCATATCCTCGATGGTCATGCGGGTGGCCGCCTGGGACTGGTGGGCGTCCCGGAGGATGGTATCGGTAATCAGCAGGGGCTTATTCGATAAAAATTCCATAATTTACCTCCTATCAGCCGAACAGGGAGATCAGCACGCCTGCGGCGATGGCGGAGCCGATGACGCCCGCCACATTGGGACCCATGGCATGCATCAGCAGGAAGTTGCCGGGATTGGCCTCCTGGCCCACCTTCTGGCTGACCCGGGCCGCCATGGGAACGGCGGACACGCCGGCGGAGCCGATGAGGGGATTGATCTTCTCCTTCAGGAACAGGTTCATGAACTTGGCCAGCAGCACGCCGCCTGCGGTGCCGAAGCCGAAGGCCACCACGCCCATGCCCATAATGGCCAGGGTCTTGGGGCTGAGGAAGGTGGTGCCGGTGGCGGTAGCGCCCACGCTGATGCCCAGGAAGATGGTGACGATGTTCATCAGCTCGTTCTGCATGGTCTTGCTGAGGCGGTCCAGCACGCCGCACTCCTTGGCCAGGTTGCCGAACATCAGGCAGGCGATCAGCGGCGCGGCAGAGGGCACCAGCAGGGCCACAAACACCGTGACCACAACGGGGAACAGGATTTTCTCCCGCTTGCTGACCTCCCGCAGGGGCTTCATAACGATCTGCCGCTCCTTCTGGGTGGTCAGGGCCTTCATGATGGGCGGCTGGATGACGGGCACCAGGGCCATGTAGGAGTAGGCCGACACGGCGATGGGACCCAGCAGCGCCGGGGCCAGCATGGCGGTGACGAAGATGGCCGTGGGGCCGTCCGCGCCGCCGATGATGCCCACGGAGGAGGACTCCGCGCCGGTAAAGCCCAGCAGACGGCAGCCCAGATAGGTCAGGAAAATGCCCAGCTGGGCGGCAGCGCCCAGCAGCAGGCTCTTGGGGTTGGCGATCAGGGGGCCGAAGTCGGTCATGGCGCCCACGCCCATGAAGATCAGGCAGGGATAGATGCCCAGCTTGATGCCCAGGTACAGCACATCCACCAGGCCCACGGAAACGGTGACATTGCTCATGGTCAGACCGCTGGCGGCAGCGAACTGCTCTGCGCTGGCCAGGGTCTGGATCTGTACGGCGATGGAATTCACAGCGTCGCCGGTGGCGGCGGCCACCTGAGCGGCCACCTGACTCAGTGCATCCGCGCCAAACATGCTCTGGGCGGCGGTCCACAGGGAGTCCACATAAGGCTGCAGCACATCGGCGGATACGCCGCTGTTCAGCATTTCAGACAGAAAGCTGGCCGTGATGGGCTGGCCGCCGAACAGCTCCCAGTGGACGTGGCCCCCGGCAAAGAGGATCTCGTGGAACATCCCCGCCCCGGGCAGATTGGTCACCAGCATGCCGATGGCGATGGGCACCAGCAGCAGGGGCTCAAACTTCTTCACAATGCCCAGAAACAGCAGGACACAGGCAATCACCAGCATAATGGCGCTTTTCCAGTTCTCCCCCTGGAAGAACTGATAGAAGCCGGTACTGGTCAAGAAATTGGCAATTGCTTCCATATGCGGCCCTCCGGGGTCAACCGATGGTGCACAGCAGGGTGCCGGACTCCACGGCGGCCCCCTTGGTGACGGACACGGAGGTGACGGCGCCGTCGCAGGGCGCCATGATCTCGTTTTCCATCTTCATGGCCTCCAGGATCATCAGCACGTCGCCCTTCTTCACGGCGCTGCCGCTCGTCACATTGACGGCCAGAATGGTGCCGGGCATGGGGGCGGTGATCTTTTCGCCTCCGGCGGGGGCGGCAGGTGCAGCGGGGGCAGCCGCAGCAACCGCAGGAGCGGCGGGCGCACCGGTCATTTCCTCGATCTCCACCTCGAACACGGTGCCGTTGACGTTGACTCTGTACTTTTTCATGGTGCGTTCCTCCTTACACTTTCTTCATGGATACGATACGGATGGCGGAAACGTCGGTCACCAGGTCCTCGGCGATGGCAGCAGCCACAGCCGCGATCATGGCGGGGCTTACGGCCTCCGCAGCCGCCGGGGCGGCGGGAACCGCAGCCTTGGGCGGCGTCTGAGCGCCGGCAGTGCGCGTGCACACCCAGCTCATCAGCGAAACCAGCAGAATGATGCACAGAAGTCCCGCAAACACCGTTCCCAGGCCCATCAGCACGACAAATAAGTTGGAATAGTCCATTTCTTCCTCCCTCATACTCTCTTTGCGCAGACGGTGCATATCCCGGAAGATTTGTCCTTTGTCTGTTGTCTGCGCGGACAAGACGTGGACAAATTTCTTTGATATGTTGCTCCATTATACACACAGATGGTGAATCTGTCAACAGTAATCCGTCACAATTTTAACAATTTGTGCAGAATGACAAATGTGCCCAACGGGATGCTTGTACAAAACCACAGAAAAAGCGCACCTCCCACAGGGGAGATGCGCCGATCCGTCATCTGTTATACATAGCCGTACAGGCCCCGCACGGAGACCTCACCGCAGCGCAGCGTGTCCACCGTGCCGTCCCGGCGGCGCACCACAAGGCCGTACTGCCGGTCAATGTCCAGGGCCGTCACCGTCTCCCCGGTGTCCGGGATGCGCAGCGTCTGTCCCAGGTTCAGGCACAGGCGGCGATAGTCGGCGGCGTAGACCTCCGGGGTGTGCAAGTGTCCGAAGGCCTGGCACAGAGCCTCCGCCAGGGCCGTTTCCAGGGCGGCCCGGTCCGCGGGATAGCCCTGGGCCTCCAGGGAGGTGGCGATCCGGGCCACCTCCGGCGAAAAGTCATCGGACCGCTGCCGCAGGTTGACGCCGATGCCGATGACCACATGGTCCACTCCCCTGCCGGACAGCGACGCCTCCGTCAGAATGCCCGCCAGCTTCCGCCCCTCCAGCACCAGGTCATTGGGCCATTTGATCCGCACCGGTGCGCCGGTGACGCGTCGGATGGCCCCGGCGGCGGAGACCGCCGCCATGGGGGTCAGGGGCAGCAGGTCCTCCGGCGTCCCCTCCGGCCGCCACAGCACCGAGAGGTACAGGCCCAGCCCCTCCGGCGATTCAAAGCTCCGGCCCATGCGGCCCCGGCCCGCCGTCTGCCGCCGGGCGATCACCGCCGTGCCGCTGGGCGCGCCCTGGGCCGCCAGGCTCTTGCACACGGTGTTGGTGGAGTCCACCGTGTCATAGCGGAAAATCTTTGGCTGCTCCATCCGTACTGCCTCCCTTCGTTTTTTCCCATGGTAACATGGATTTCCCCGGACGTAAAGAGTCCGATTGCCCAAAGAGGGGCAACATCATGTGCAGCCCCCTGCTTCCCGAAAGTGAAAGCAGGGGGCTGCCTGATCCGATTACACAAACCATTCGTTTTCCGCCCGGCGGGTATAGACGTCCTCCAGCTCATGCTGGTGGAACAGATACCCCGGGTCATCAAAGTACTTGGCCCCGGAGGGGCATTTTTTGACGCAGGCGCAGCACTTGATGCAGATGCCCCTGACCTGGGACACGTCCGCCGGGTCGATGGAGCCCATGGGACACAGCTCCGCGCACAGGCCGCAGCCGCCGCACTTGTCCGGGTCCGTTTTCGGCTTCACCTTCAGGATGTTGATGGGGTTTCCGTGGCGGTCCCGGGGGGTGTAATAGGGGCGGATGGGCGTTTCGCCCCGGACCCGGACGGGGGCCATTTCTGTCCCGGCTTGTCCCGCCAATTTTTCGCAGATTTCCCGGGCAAAAGCGGATTGTCCCGCCATGTCCCCATCGTCCGGGCGGCCCGCCCCCAGGGTGCGGGAAAAGCTGTGCTCCCCCACGAAGGCTCCGGCCGCCACGCAGCGGAAGCCGTCCTGCTGGAGGATGTCCCGCAGCTCCATGAGGGCGTCGTCATAGTTCCGGTTGCCGAACAGCACCACCGGCACCGCCAGCGCTCCCCCGCCCCGGACCTTTTCCCGCAGGAACGGCAGCAGCACATTGGGCACCCGCCCGGCGTATACCGGCGTTCCCAGCACCACCAGGTCCGATTGGCAGAAATTCAGCTCCTGCTGCCGGACCTGGGGCCGGGTGAAGTCCAGACTGCGGCAGGGCGCCGCCAGCAGCCGGGCAAGCTCTCCGGCAATGTGCGTTACCGTGCGCTCCGTGGTTCCGGTGCCGCTGAAATATACGGCCCAAACGGTTGTCATGATATTTCCCCTCTTTTGTGTATTTTTGTGGGTTTTATAGGCTGAAATCTTCCTCTTTCAGCCCGTCGGTGGAAAGCTGGGCCGGACGGGGCGGAACCCGCTTCAGGGGGTCATACCGGAAGCGGAAGCAGTGATTCTCCGCCGCCACAATGCCCTTTTTCACGCAGGCCACCTGGGTCTCGTTGATGCGGACCCCCTGGGCGCAGTAGGCGCAGCGGGGCTCAATATCCTTGCGAAACAGCATGAAACCGCCCTCCTTACAGCGTGTCCAGCCGCACCTTGCCATCCTCTGCGGTGGCCCGCAGCTGGGTGATGGGGTGCTCGAAGCTGTCGATGATCTGAACCGCCATGGGGTCCTCCAGCTCCTTCTGGATGCAGCGGCGCAGATTCCTGGCCCCGTAGGCGGCGGAATAGGAGGAGTGCACCAGGTGGGAAACCAGCGCGTCGTCATAGGTGAAGGTGTACCCCTTCTCCCGCAGGGAATCCCGCAGTTCATCCAGCATGATCCGGGCGATGGCGGCAAAATTCTCCTCCGTCAGCTGGTGGAAATAGACGATCTCGTCCACGCGGTTGATAAACTCCGGGCGCAGGAACTCCCGCAGGGCCTTCATGGTGCGCTCCCGGCCCTGGTCATCGGCGCTGCGGCCAAAGCCCACGGACCCGGCGGCCTTGTCGGACCCGGCGTTGGAGGTCATGACGATGACGGTGTTCTCAAAGTTCACCTTGCGGCCATGGGCATCGGTGATCTCGCCGTCGTCCAGAATTTGCAGCAGGATGTTCAGCACATCCGGATGGGCCTTCTCGATCTCGTCAAACAGGATGACGGAATAGGGCTTGCGACGGATCTTCTCCGTCAGCTGGCCAGCCTCGTCATAGCCCACATAGCCCGGAGGGGAGCCCACCAGGCGGGAAACAGAGTGCTTCTCCATAAACTCCGACATATCCAGGCGGATCAGGGCGTCCGGAGTATTGAACAGGTCGGCGGCCAGCTGCTTCACCAGCTCCGTCTTTCCAACGCCGGTGCTGCCCACGAAAATGAAGCTGACGGGCTTATGCTTGGGGGAAATGCCCACGCGGCTGCGGCGGATGGCGGCGGACACGGCGGAAACCGCCTCGTCCTGGCCCACGATATGCTGCTTCAGCCGGTCCTCCAGCTGGGACAGGCGCTTGAACTCCTCCTCCTTGATCTTGCTGGCGGGAATCTTGGTCCACATTTCGATGACCCTGGCGATGTTGTCCATGGTCAACTGGGGCATACCCTTGGCCTCCAGGGCGGAAAGCTCCTGCTGCAGCCGCAGCTCCTGGCTGCGGAGCTGGGCAATGCGGGCATAGCGGGCGTCCAGCTCCTCCTGGGTGAACTCCTGACCCTCCGCCGGCTGGGCGGACATGAGGTTCTCCCGCTCGAAGGTGACGTTTTCCAGGTCCCGCTTGACCTCCATCCGGCGGTTGATATCCGGGTCGTGAAGGTTCATATCGGAGCAGGCCTCGTCGATCAGGTCGATGGCCTTGTCCGGCAGGAAGCGGTCGGTGATGTACCGCTCGGACAGCACCACCGCCTGGCGCAGCACCCCCTGGGGGATGGAGACGCCGTGGTAATTTTCATAATAATGGGCGATGCCCTGGAGAATTTTCAGGGTATCCTCCAGGCTGGGCTCGTTGACGGTCACCGGCTGGAAGCGGCGCTCCAGGGCGGTGTCCTTTTCGATGTGCTTGCGGTATTCGTTGAAGGTGGTGGCGCCGATGACCTGAATCTCGCCCCGGGACAGGGCGGGCTTGAGGATATTGGCGGCGTTCATGCTGCCCTCGGCGTCGCCGGCGCCCACGATGTTGTGGACCTCGTCGATGACCAGGATGATGTTGCCCAGCTTGCGGATCTCCTCGATGAGGCCCTTCATGCGGCTTTCAAACTGGCCCCGGAACTGGGTGCCCGCCACCAGCGCCGTCAGGTCCAGCAGGTACACCTGCTTATCCCGCAGCTTGAAGGGCACGTCCCCGGCGGCGATGCGCTGGGCCAGGCCCTCGGCAATGGCAGTTTTGCCCACGCCGGGCTCGCCGATGAGGCAGGGGTTGTTCTTCTGGCGGCGGTTCAGAATCTGCACCACCCGCTGAATCTCCTCCTCCCGGCCGATGACCGCGTCCAGCTTGCCGTCCCGGGCCCGTTGGCTGAGATTGATGCAGTAGCTGTCCAGGTACTTGTGCTTTTTATCGGCCTTGCGGCCCTTGGGGGCCTCCTCCCGGCCAGAGGGGGCGTCGGACTTCTCCGCCGGGGGATTGCTGCCGCCGAACAGGCGGTTCAGGAAGGGGAAGGTGGCGGTCTTGCCGCTTTCGCCGTCGTCCTCGTCGTCCTCATCCTGGGGGGCAGGCATGTCGCTGAGCTCCTCGGCCCCGCCGAAGGCCTGCATCATCTCGTTGTTGATGTTCTCCAGGTCCTCCGGAGAGATGCCCATTCGCTTCATCATCTCCTCCACCTGAGGCAGGCCCAGCTGGGCGGCGCATTTCAGGCACAGGCCCTCGTTGACCATCTCGCCCTTTTCATTCTGCCGGGAAATAAAGACCACGGCCACATTTTTCTTACATTTGGAACAAAGAGTCGGTTGCATGGTTTCCCTCCGTTATCTGGGTAAATTGTTCACAGCGCCGCCAGAAGGCCCAGCGGCGTATGGGATGCAAAGAATTTCAGCAGTGTGGTGCTGTCAATCAGTTCAGGGGTCAGAAGCCAGCCGAAGCGCTGCATGGCCCACACGGCCACAAACAGCGTAAGGCCGCCGCACACAAGGCCCAGAGCCGCGCCCCCCAGACCGTTGACGGTGCTGATCAGGGGCAGCCTGGTGACAATGGCATTCAGCGGCTTCATCAAAAGCCACAGCAGCGCCAGCAGAATCAGGAACACCACCACATACACCGCCGTGCTGGCCACGGAACGGGCGATGCTCTGGGCCACGGCCCGGATGACGGTCTCGCCGGTTTGCTGCACCCGCTGGTGAACGGTATCCAGCATCTTCTGGAGGCCGCTGCCCCGGAAGCTGAATGCCTGGAGCATCTGTCCGGCGTCGGCGGCGTGGCTTTCCTCCAGCTTCCGCTCCACCCGCTGGGTCACCCGGGGCTCGATCCACTGGGTCACAGGCTCGGACAGGTGGTCGGCGGCCCAGGAGGCCCCCAGCAGGGCCACCACAATGATCAGCAGGCCCGCCAGACTTTTCAGCAGGCCCCGCTTGGCTCCCAGCCAGGCGGCAGCGATCAGGACCGCCAGCACCAGGATATCGGCAAATACGGACATGGACACTCTCCTTTCGGGGTCAGGGCAGGAACACGCTGGCAGCGGCAGAGCCCGCCAGCACCGCAGAGCCGTCGCTGCGCATCAGCACATCACCGGCGCTGCTGACGCCCTGCAGGGTGGCGTATTCCTTGAGGTTTTTGTTGTAGATCACCAGCCGGTCGGCAAACAGCACCGCCACATACCGGCCGCAGGCGGACATGCTCAGCACATCGCCGTCCAGGTCCAGGGACCCTAGCTCCTTGCCGTCGCTGTTCACCGTCACCAGGCGCAGCTGGCTGCCCACCTTGTAACGGCCCAGCAGCACGGCGGCATAGCCGTCGCCGCCCAGGCTGCACCGGCGCAGAACGCCGCCGTCATAGCTGTAGGACGCGGCGGCCCGGCCCTTCTGGTCGATGAAATGCAGGCTGTCCTCCGCCACGGCGCAGTAGCGCTTCCCTATCAGCCCCAGGTCATACACCGCCACGCCGGCCAGGTCGCAGGTGGCGTAGGCCTCCTGCCGGTCCAGCTTATACAGGACGATGCTGCTGGTGAAGGAGCCCTGGGACTGGCCCATGGTGACGGCAGCCATCTCCTTGCCGTTCCGGGACACGGAGGAGGTCATCAGAAAGCTGTCGGCAGAATGAAAGGCAAATTCCTTTACACCGTCCTCGTCGTATACCTCCACGGCGGCCTTGTAGCCCCGCTCGTTGAGGGTCACCGCCAGGCGGCCCTCCCGGGTCAGGGTAACGGACAGAATCTCGCCGCCGCAGGTGATTTTGCGGACCAGGCCCTGGGCATTGAGGACATACACGTTGCTGCCGCCGATGTCGTAGGCGGCGGCCAGGCTGCCGGTTCCGGTCACTGTACAGGAAGTCCACTTTACAGTCTCGTTGCAGACCACCTGGCCGTCCTCCTGCATCACCAACAGCTGGCTGTTGGTGACGATGGCCAGGCTGCCGTCCAGAGAGGCGAAACAGCTGGTGCGGTCGGCGGCATAGTGGTACAGCTGGGCGCAGCCGGTCTCGTCCTTTTTGGCCCGGGCATAGGTCACGCTGCGGCGCAGCCCGTCGAAGGCGGTGGTATCCGTCAGGGCGGCGATGAGCACCACCGCCAGCAGCGCCACGGCCACCGCCGCAAACCATATGGGCTTCAGCTCCGGCCGCTTCCGGCGCTGCACCCGGCGGGGCGCCTCCTCCTGGAGGTTGCCCTGGTCAAATTCCATCCGGTCCATTGAGTCTTTCATCTTCATACCACACCCTTGTCAGGTACAGACCTCCCGGCGGGGCGGTGGGCCCGGCCAGGGTACGGTTGCCGCTGTCCAGGATCACAGGGATCTCCTCCGGCGTCAGCTTCCCCTCCGCCGCGTAGAGCACCGTGCCGGTGATGGCCCGTACCATATTATACAAAAAGCCGTTGGCGCAGACCTTCAATTCCAAAAGTTCCCCCTGCCGCCGGACCCGGCAGTAGTAAATGGTGCGGACGGTGCTGCGGACGTTGGTGCCCACGCTGCGCACGGCGGCGAAATCGTGGGTCCCCTCGAACATCCGGGCCGCCCGGTCCATTACCTCCTCGTCCAGGCGCTTGGGGTAAAAATACGCCCTGTTCACATAAAACGGGTTCTTCACCCGGGAATTGTAGATGCGATAGGTATACTCCTTGCGGATGCAGGAGCCGATGGCGTTGAAATCCTCCGCCACCTCATAGGCCGCCTTTACCACAATGTCCTCGGGAATGTGGGTGTTGACGGCGAAGGGCAGCCGGTCCACGGGAATACGGGAATTGGTGCGGAAATTGGCCACATAGTGCTCGGCGTGGACCCCGGCGTCGGTGCGGCCGCAGCCGGTGCACTTGATGGGCTCGCCGCACACCATGGACAGGCCCCGCTCCAGGGTCTGGGCCACGGTGACCTCGGTTTTCTGCACCTGCCATCCGTGGTAGGCGGTGCCGTTGTACATCAGGATCAGTGCGATGTTGCGCATAGCGTACCTCTTTCAGATTCCCAGCCGCCCCAGGGCGATGACCCCCGCCGTCAGGGCCGCAAACCCCGCCAGGACCCACAGGTCCGCCGGGCGGAAGTGCAGCACATGAAGGGCGGTGCGGCCTTCGCCGCCGTGGTAGCAGCGGCACTCCATGGCCGTGGCCAGCTCGTCGGCCCGGCGGAAGGCGCTGATGAACAGGGGCACCAGGATAGGCACCAGGGCCTTGGCCCGCTGGAAGATATTGCCGGATTCAAAGTCCGCGCCCCGGGCCTTCTGGGCGGACATGATCTTGTCCGTCTCCTCGATGAGGGTGGGGATGAAGCGCAGGGCGATGGACATCATCATGGCCAGCTCGTGGACGGGCAGACGCAGCTTCTTCAGGGGGGACAGCAGGCTCTCCAGTCCGTCCGTCAGGGAGATGGGGCTGGTGGTGTAGGTCAGCAGGAAGGTGCCCATGATGAGCATCACGATCCGCAGCACCATGAAGATGGCGGAGCGCAGACCCTCCTGGGAGATATGGCTCAGCAGCCAGCCGGCGCCCAGGGGGGTACCGCTGGTGAAGAACAGGTTCATAATGGCCGTGAAGGCCACGATGACCCAGATGGGCTTCAGGCCTCGGGTCAGGGACCGGAAGGGCACCCGGGAGACGATGATGCACAGGGCCAGCAGCGCCGCCACGATGGCGTAGGTCACCACCCCCTGGGCGTTGAACAGGGCCACAATGTACAGGATCACCGCCAGGAGCTTGGTGCGGGGGTCCAGCCGGTGGATGAAGGTATTGCCCGGGAAAAACTGGCCCAGGGTGATATCTCTCAGCATACGCCCGCCTCCCCTCTTATGGAGAGCAGGGCCTGCTCCAGCTCGTCCACGGTGTAGACCGCGGCGTCAATGTTCAGGCCCATGCGGCGCAGGGCCAGGGCGATCTTGGTGGCCTGGGGCACGTCCAGGCCCACCTCCTCCAGGTCGGAGGCCCGCCGGAATACCTGGCGGGGCGTGCCGTCCATATACACATGACTGCCCCGCAGCACCAGGATGCGGTCCACGTTGCAGGCGATCTCCTCCATGCTGTGGCTCACCAGGATAACGGTGGTGCCGCGCTTGCGGTGATAGGCCCGGATCTGGGCCAGAATGGCCTCCCGGCCCCGGGGGTCCAGACCCGCCGTGGGCTCGTCCAGGATCAGGACCTTGGGCTCCATGGCGATGACCCCGGCGATGGCCACCCGGCGCTTCTGTCCGCCGGAGAGCTCAAAGGGGGACTTTTCCAGCTGGTCCTCCGTCAGGCCCACCAGGGCCGCGGATTCCCGGACCCGGCGGTCGATCTCGTCCCGGTCCAGGCCCATGTTGCCGGGGCCGTAGGCAATGTCCTTGTACACCGTTTCCTCAAACAGCTGGTACTCCGGGTACTGGAACACCAGGCCCACCTGGAAGCGGACCTGTCGGATTTTCTTGGGCTCGGCCCAGATGTCCTTCCCGTTCAGCAGGACGCGGCCCTGGGTGGGGCGCAGCAGTCCGTTGAGGTGCTGGATCAGGGTGGACTTGCCGGAGCCGGTGTGGCCAATGATGCCCAGGAACTCGCCGGGCATGATATCGAGGCTGACATCCTCCACCGCGCTGCGCTGGAAGGGGGTCCCGGCGCTGTAGGTGTGGGTCAGGTGTTCTATACGAATGATCGGTTCCAACTCTGCTTACTTCCCTTCCGCGCCATGGAGCGCCTGGAATATGGCGCGGGCACACTCATCAACCGTGATCGCCGTCAAGGGCAGATCCATGCCGTGCCGGTTCAGCCGCCGCAGCAGCTCCACCGTGTCCGGGGCCGCCAGGCCCAGGGCCTGCAGCTCCTCCACCCGGGAGAAAATTTCCCGGGGCGCGCCGTCCATGGCCACCACGCCGTCGTTCATGACGATGACCCGGTCGGCGTCCTCCGCCTCGGACATATGGTGGGTGATGTGCACCACGGTGATGCCCCGCTCCCGGTTCAGCCGGTGAACGGTGTCCAGCACCTCCCGGCGGCCGGAGGGGTCCAGCATGGCCGTGGCCTCGTCCAGGACGATGCACTCCGGCTCCATGGCGATGACGCCGGCGATGGCCACCCGCTGCTTCTGTCCGCCGGACAGCAGGTGCGGGGCGTGGCGGGTGAACTCCGTCATGCCCACCGCCGCCAGGGCGTCGTCCACCCGGCGGCGGATCTCCGCCGTGGGGACCCCCAGATTCTCCGGGGCGAAGGCAACATCCTCCTCCACCACGTTGGCCACGATCTGGTTATCCGGGTTCTGGAACACCATGCCCACCCGGCGGCGGATCTCCAGCAGGAGCTCCTCCTTTTTCGTGTCCATGCCCTCCACATACACCGCGCCGCCGGAGGGCAGCAGCACGGCGTTCATATGCTTGGCCAGGGTGGATTTGCCGGAGCCGTTGTGGCCCAGCACCACCACAAAGCTGCCCTTTTCGATGGACAGGGTCACATTGTCCAGGGCGGTGGTCCGGCGCTGGCCCTCCTCCACCGGGTAGGAAAAGGAGAGGGCGTCGGTCTGAATCATTGGCTGCATTGCTTTGTCTCTTTTCTGCGAAATTTTATTTGCTCATCCAGCGGCCGGTGGCTCCGCAGGGCAGCGCCATGCCGGAATCCGTGCACGGCAGGCCCAGCTCGTCCCAGGTGACGTGTCCGCCGAAGCGGCGGCCCACCAGCATTTGCAGGATATAGCCCAGCACCGACGGGGCCAGGCCCGTGGTGTAGGAGTTCAGGATCACAAACAGGGGCTTATCGGACAGCACCCGGGCGCAGAGCTTCACGAAGGGATAGAGATTCTCCTCCAGCTTCCACACCTCGCCGCCGGGACCCCGGCCATAGCTGGGGGGGTCCATGATGATGGCGTCATAGGTCTTGCCCCGGCGAATCTCACGCTCCACGAACTTGGCGCAGTCGTCCACGATCCAGCGGATGGGGGCATCCTGCAGACCGGAGACCCGGGCGTTTTCCTTGGCCCAGGCCACCATGCCCTTGGCGGCGTCCACATGGCAGACGCTGGCCCCGGCGGCGGCGCAGGCCACCGTGGCCCCGCCGGTATAGGCGAACAGGTTCAGCACCCGGATGGGGCGGCCCGCCCGGCGAATCTGGTCCATGGCAAAGTCCCAGTTGGCGGCCTGCTCCGGGAACAGGCCCGTGTGCTTGAAGTTCATGGGCTTCACCTGGAAGCGGAGGTTTTTATAGGCGATGGGCCAGTTCTCCGGCAGCTTGTTCTTGTCCCAGTGGCCGCCGCCGGTGCTGGAGCGGCTGTAGCGGGCGTTGGCCGTGCGCCAGCCCCGGTTCTTCCGGTCCGACTCCCAGATGGCCTGGGGGTCTGGCCGCACCAGGATCTGGTCGCCCCAGCGCTCCAGCTTTTCTCCGCCGCCGCAGTCCAGCAGCTCATAATCCTTCCAGCCATCCGCGATCCACATAATGGGTATACCTCCGCACATTAAATCAACCCATTATACAATAGACCCGTCCCAGCGTCAAGTGCGGCTTTGGGGCGCAAATTGTGAAAAAATTGTGACCGGAAGCGGGCGGAACCCTTGACAACGGCCAGATCTGTGGTAAAATACAGAACGTCAAAGGCAATGACGAGAAGAATCTGCCGCAAAATGCGCCGCAAGCGAGGTGGGAAAGGGTGCGAGCCCGCCGGGCCACAGAGCAGAGGGCCGTCTCCGAGCCGGCGGCGACGAGCCGCACGCCCCATCCCCGTTACCGGATGACTGAGACGACGGCTGCGGCCGTTAATTAGGGTGGTACCGTGAAGCATCGCTTCGCCCCTATGTGGGGCGGGGCGTTTTTGTGTTTTAGGAGGCGTATATGGAGCGACGTGTAATTGATATGGAAAAGGACCCGCGGCGGGAGCAGTTTCAGCTGTTCAGCGGCTACGCTTTCCCCTACGCCGGGGTAACGGTGCAGCTGGATGTGACGGCCCTGGAGCTGCGGCTGCGGGCAGAGCACAAGCCTATCTTCCTGACCATGCTGTATGTCATTCACCGGGCGGTGAACCGGGTGCCGGAGCTGCGGCGGCGCATTGAGGACGGCCAGGTGGTAGAGTATGACGAGTGCCCGGTATCCTTCACCGAGATGAAGCCAGACGGCAGCTATGCCTATTGCCGGATGGAGTCGGCCCGAGTGCCCTATGAGGACTATATCGCCATGGGCCGCCAGCAGCAGGCGGCGGCCCGGCAGGGCGGCACCATCGAAACGGACCGCCGGGCGGAAAGCCCCAGCATCTTTGCCTCCTGCCTGCCGTGGCTGAACTACACGTCCCTGACCCACCCGGCCTGCACTCCGGCGGACAGCAACGTCCGGGTCAGCTGGGGGCAGCTGTTCATGCGCTGCGGCATGACCCAGCTGTCTGTATCCATCCAGGCCCACCACGCCCTGGCGGATGGCTGGCACATCGCGCAGTTTTACCGGGCCCTGGAGGAGGAGATCGCCGCCCTGTGCCCCACAGAAGAAAATCAGTAAAAACAATTTGAGATAAAGGAGTAATGAACCATGTCCCATCCCTATCACGGCCTGAATGAGCTGCGGGAAATGTTCCTGAAGTTCTTTGAAACCAAAGGCCACCTGCGTCTGCCCAGCTTTTCCCTGGTGCCTCAGAACGACAAGTCCATCCTGCTGATCAACGCCGGTATGACCCCCATGAAGCCCTGGTTCAAGGGCGAGGAGGAGCCGCCCTGCCACCGGGTGTGCACCTGTCAGAAGTGCATCCGCACCGGCGATATCGACAACGTGGGCAAAACCGCCCGCCACGGTACCTATTTCGAGATGCTGGGCAACTTCTCCTTCGGCGACTATTTCAAGCATGAGGCCATTGCCTGGAGCTGGGAATTTCTGACCAGCCCCCAGTGGGTGGGCCTGGAGGCCGACCGGCTGTATCCCTCCATCTATCTGGACGACGACGAGGCCTTCGACATCTGGAACAAGGAGATCGGCATCCCCAAGGAGCGGATCTTCCGCTTCGGCAAGGAGGACAACTTCTGGGAGCACGGCTCCGGCCCCTGCGGCCCCTGCTCCGAGATCTACTATGACCGCGGGCCGGAGTTCGGCTGCGGCAAGCCCGGGTGCACCGTGGGCTGCGACTGCGACCGGTATATCGAGATCTGGAACAACGTGTTCTCCCAGTTTGACAACGACGGACAGGGCCACTATACCGAACTGAAGCAGAAGAACATCGACACCGGTATGGGCCTGGAGCGTCTGGCCTGCGTGTGCCAGAATGTGGACAGCCTGTTCGACGTGGACACCGTGATGAACATCACCCACAAGGTGTCCCAGCTCACCGGGGCCCACTACGGCGAGACGGAGAAGCGGGACGTGTCCCTGCGGGTCATCACCGACCACATCCGCTCCGCCACCTTCATGATCTGCGACGGCATCCTCCCCTCCAACGAGGGGCGGGGCTATGTGCTGCGGCGTCTGCTGCGCCGGGCCGCCCGCCACGGCAAGCTCCTGGGCGTCAACGATCCCTTCCTGTATCAGGTGGTGGATACCGTGATCCATGAAAACCAGGGACAGTATCCCGATCTGCGGGAAAAGCAGACCTATATCACCAAGGTCATCCGCACCGAGGAGGAGAACTTCGGCCGCACCATCGACGGCGGCATGAAGATATTCTCCGACCTGCTGGCGGAGCATCAGGCTAAGGGGGAGAAGATTTTCTCCGGCGCCGACGCCTTCCGCCTGTATGACACCTTCGGCTTCCCCATCGATCTGACGGCAGAAATGGTGGCTGAGCAGGGCATGACCGTGGACGAGGAGAGCTTCCGCCAGCTGATGCAGGAGCAGAAGCAGCGGGCCCGTGAGGCCCGGAAGGCTCTGGGCGACCTGGGCTGGGCCGGTGTGGAGTTCGGCAAGGACATCCCCGCCACGGAGTTCGTGGGCTATGACCACGATGAGCTCGACGCCACGGTGGTGGCTTTGGTGGCCGAGGACGAGCTGCGGGGCGAGATCCCCGCCGGGTCCGACGCCGTGGTGGTGCTGGACCGGTCCCCGTTCTATGCGGAGATGGGCGGCCAGGCGGCCGACCACGGCACCATCAGCGCAGACGGCATTCTGTTCACCGTGTCCGACGTGCAGAAGAACAAGGGCGGCAAGTTCATGCACTATGGCCGCCTGACGGAGGGCACCCTCCATGTGGGCGACACCGTCCACGCCGCCATTGATACCGAGCGCCGCAAGGCCATCCGCCGGGCCCACAGCACCACCCACCTGCTGGATGCGGCCCTGAAGAAGGTGCTGGGCGAGCATGTGCACCAGGCGGGCTCCCTGGTGGAGCCGGACCGGCTGCGCTTCGACTTCACCCACTTTGAGGCCATCACCCCGGACCAGCTGCATCAGGTGGAGGAACTGGTCAACGACGCCATCCTGGAGGGCTATCCCGTGGTGACGGAGGTCCTGCCCATTGAGGAGGCCAAGAAGAAGGGCGCCGTGGCCATGTTCGGCGAAAAGTACGGCGACACCGTCCGGGTGGTGGAGATGGGCGATGTGTCCATCGAGTTCTGCGGCGGCACCCATGTGGACAACACCGCCAAGGCCGGTCCCTTCCGGGTGAAATCCGAGACCAGCGTGGCCTCCGGCGTGCGCCGGATCGAGGCCACCTGCGGCAAGCTGACGCTGCAGAGCATGGAGCGCAGCCAGGGCGTGCTGCACAAGGCGGCCCAGTTCCTGAAAACCGCCCCCGCCTCCCTGTTGGAGCGCATGGAGCAGCAGGCCAGCGAAATGAAGCAGCTGCGCCAGACTCTGGACAAGCTGAAGTCCGAGGCGTCCCTGGGCGAGGCCAAGCAGTTCCTGGCCTCCGCCAAGACCGTGAAGGGTCTGCATGTGATCACCACCACCCGCACCGGCATGGACACCGCCGCCATGCGCACCATGGGCGACTTCCTGCGGGATAAGGACCCCAGCGTTGTGGCGGTCATCGCCAGCATCAACGGCGAAAAGGTATCCTTCCTGGCCGCGTGCGGCAAGGAGGCCGTGGCCCGGGGCATCAAGGCCGGCGACCTGGTCCGGGCCGTGTCCGCCGTGTGCGGCGGCAAGGGCGGCGGCAAGCCAGATTCCGCTATGGGCGGCGGCACCGAATTGCTGAAGGTGGACGACGCCCTGGCTTCTGTGGACGATTTTGTGTCGGAAAAGCTCTCCTGAAGCCGGGAGAGTGGAAATAACGAAAGGAGCATGACTATGCGAGACGACAACTGCCTGTTCTGCAAAATTGTCGGCGGGGATATCCCCTCCAACAAGCTGTATGAAGACGAGCTGTGCTACGCCTTTTACGACATCGCGCCTCAGGCCCCCACGCACTTCCTGGTGATCCCCAAGGAGCACATCGGCTCCGTGGCGGAGGTAAACGGCGGCAACAGCGCCGTGGTGGCCCACATCTTCGAGGTCATCGCCCGGCTGTGCCGGGAGCAGGGGCTGGAGAGCTATCGCGTGGTGTCCAACATCGGCGAGCAGGCTGGTCAGAGCGTGCATCACCTGCACTTCCATGTGCTGTCCGGCCGGGATATGACCTGGCCTCCGGGCTAAGAGACATGAAAAAGGCCTGTATCCTGCTGGCCAGTCCCCGGAAGCAGGGCAACACCGCCGCGCTGACGGCGCCCTTTGCGGCGGAGCTGGAAAAGCTGGGCTGGTCCTGCCGGACGGTCTGGCTGTATGACCTGGAGGTCCGGCCCTGCCGGGCCTGCCGGGTGTGCCAGCAGGATTGGACGGTGTTCGGCTGCCCCCAGAACGACGACATGCAGGAGATTTTCGACAGCGTGCTGGCCTGCGACCTGCTGGTGCTGGCCACGCCCATCTACTCCTGGTACTGCACCCCGCCCATGAAGGCGGTCCTGGACCGGCTGGTATACGGAATGAACAAGTATTACGGCCGGGAGAAGGGGCCGTCCCTGTGGGAGGGCAAGCCCGTGGCCCTGATCGCCACCTGCGGCTATCCCGTGGAAAAGGGCGCGGACCTTTGGGAGGCCGGGATGCAGCGCTACTGCAAGCACTCCCGTCTGCGGCCACTGGGTATGCTGGCCCAGCGGCACCGGGGCTATGACACGGTGTTCATGGACCCGGAAAAGGCCCGCTTGGCGGCGGAATTTGCCCGGAAGGTAAATGAAAGCATCTGAATACGCGCAAACGCCGGACCCCGATGGGGTCCGGCGTTTTGTTTTATTCTGCCAGCGGCAGGCGGACGATGAAGGTGCTCCCCTCCCCTATCCGGCTGTCCACGGTGACGGAGCCGCCGTGGAGCCGGGCCGCCTGCTGCACCATGAACAGGCCCAGGCCGCTGCCGTCCTTTCCCCGGGCGGCGTCCACCTGGTAAAAGCGCTGGAAGATGCGCTCCCGGTTTTCCGGGGCGATGCCGATGCCGTCGTCCCGGACGGACAGCACGGCCCATTGGCCCTCCCGGCGCAGGTCCACCCACACATGGCCGTTGGGCTTCCCATAGCGGTAGGCGTTGGAGATCAGGTTCGTCAGCAGCCGGGACAGCAGGGTCACGTCCCCGTTTACCAGCAGATCCGGCTGGGTATGCACCGTCAGAGTGGTGCCCTCCGGGGCCAGATGGGCCTGCTCCTCACAGAGGACCTCCACCAGCTGGCTCAGGTCCGCCGTTTCCAGCTGGAGCTTCTGCGTACCCTGCTCCAGCCGGGTGATGTGCAGCAGCTGGCCGATGAGACGGGACATCTGCTGCCCCTGGCGGCGGATCACGTCCACGGACTGGCGATAGTCCTCCTCCGTGGGCTGGCCGTGGTCCAGACTGTCGCACTCGGCCAGGATCACCGCCACCGGCGTCCGCAGCTCGTGGGAGGCGTCGGAGGTGAATTGACGCTCCGCCTCGAAGGACCGCTCCAGCCGGTCGCACATACCGTCGAAGGCGGCGGCCAGACGGGATATCTCGCTGCGGCCCTTGGGCAAGCCGATGCGGCGGGACAGGTCGCCGCCGTCGGAGATGGCCTCCGCCGTGGAAATAACCTTCTCCATAGGGCGGAAGGACAGCCAGGCGATCAGAAAGCCCCCCAGGGCCGACGCCACGATCAGCGCCGGAAGCAGGGACCAGGCCAGAGGCACGATGACCTCCATCACGCCGCCCCGGGCGTTGTGGGAGATGGTGCCCCGGACCCAGACTCCGGCGGCGGGGATGGAGACGTCATACACGTCGTACAGGCCGTCGCTGCCCTGAGCCTGGCGGACGTCCCCCTCCGCCAGCGGCAGCTGCTCCGTCAACTCCGTAGGGGCGGAGCCTGCCAGCAGCTGGCCCTCCTCGTCGAACACCTGGGTATACACCCCGTGGCGGAACAGGTCCACATCGCTGAGGTCCAGGACGCCGTGCTCCACCTCCAGCCGGTCGGCGTTGCGGGTCACCACGGACACCACCTGGGCCGCCGGGGGCTTTGTGACCTGATTGCGGTTCATGAGCATCACGAACACCAGCATCAGGGAGGAAATGACCACCATCACCACTGTGAACCAGATGGTCATGCGGACCTTGATGGAGATATGTCTCATACTTCCTCCTTCAGCACCCAGCCCATGCTCCGGACCGTGTGCAGCAGCTTTTTCTCGTGGCCGCCGTCCAGCTTTTTGCGCAGATAGCTGATGTATACGTCCACCACGTTGGTGCCTCCGGCGTAGTCATAGTTCCAGAGGTTGTTTTCGATCTGCTCCCGGGAGAGGATGATGCCCTTGTTGCGGATCAGATACTCCAGCAGGGCGTATTCCCGGGCGGACAGTGTCAGCGGCGTCCCGGCCCGGACGGCGCTGCGGGCGGCAGTATCCACGGTCAGGTCCGCCAGGGTGAACACATTGGTGCGGCCGCTGCCCTTGCGGCGGGTCAGCACCCGCAGCCGGGCCAGCAGCTCCTCCATGGCAAAGGGCTTCACCAGATAGTCGTCGGCTCCGGCGTCCAGGCCCTCCACCCGGTGGTCGATGGCGTCCCGGGCCGTCAGCAGCAGCACCGGCGTGTCATCGCCCCGGCTGCGCAGGGTCCGCAGCACCGTCAGGCCGTCCACCCGGGGCATCATCACGTCCAGGACAATGGCGTCGTAGTCCACCCCATCCAGATCGTCCAGGGCCTGGGCTCCATCGGCGGCGGCGTCCACGCTGTATCCGGCGGCGGTCAGGGCCTTGGTGACGGAGCGGCGCAGCTGGGGCTGATCCTCGGCAAACAGAAGGCGCATAGGGGGATCCCTCCTCTTTTATGAAGCATGGCGGCGCCGCCCGCAGGATGGGATAGGCGGCGCCGCCGAGTCTCGGTATCAGCGTAACAGATTTTGGCCGGTTTTTCAAGAGGCCAGCTGGAGAATGGTGGCAACATCCGCCACGCCCCGGTACTTCTCCACCAGGTACTGCTCGATGTAGGCAGCCTCGGCGGCGGTCTGCAGACCGTCGTACTCCTCCAGGGGGCGCTGGAGCATCACCCGCAGGTCGATGCCGTTTTCGCTGACCCGGCGCTCCAGGATCAGGCCTTCAGCCAGGCGGCGGGTGGTGATGTTGGTGTCGATATGATTACGGATGGTCTTTTTCATGAGTTGTTCCTCCTTGATATTCTGTGTTCCGGGGTGTCGTCCCCCTCGTTCTGGTGCTATCTTACGGCGGAAATATTAGAGGAACATTAATGCTTCTTAAATTAATTATAAACTGCCGGGCAGAAAAAACGGGGGCCTCCTGAATGGGAGGCCCCCGGGGCTGGTTGATTTTACACAGAGAACAGGATGTCGGCGTAGGTGGGGTAGGGCCAGTATTCCGCGGCGGTCAGGGACTCCAGCCGGTCGATGGACTGGCGGGCCTCCTCCATGCGGCGGCCGATCTCCTCCCGGTAGTACCGGGCGGCCTCGATGCCGCCTTCGGCGTCGGGGGCCTGGTCCACGGCCTGCTCCATGGCCGCCATGGTGTCGTACAGGCTGGCGGTCAGGCCGGAGAGCTTGGACAGCAGGTCCTCCTCCACCCGGCAGGGGACCACCAGCTCCCGCTTGCGCAGGATGGCCTGGGTCAGGTCCGCCGTGTAGCGGTTTACCGCCGGGAGAATGCCCCGCATAACCATATCCCGCAGGGTAGCCGCCTCGATGGACGTGACCTTGCAGTAATTCTCCAGGTGAATCTCGTACCGGGCCCGCATCTCCGTCTCGCTGAGAATGTTGTGGCTGGAGAACAGGCGGATGTTCTTGGGGTCAATATAGGCGGGCATGCAGTCCACGGTGTCCCGCAGGTTGCTGAGGCCCCGGCGCTGGGCCTCCCGGACCCAGTCCCCGCCGTAGCCGTTGCCGTCGAAGATGATACGCTGGTGGGCCTTGAAGGTGTCATGCAGCAGGTTCTGCAGGTCCGCCCGGAAGTCGTTGGACTGCTCCAGAATGTCCGCGAACTCCTCCAGCTCCTGGGCCATGATGGTGTTGAGCACCACGTTGGGGCTGGCGATGGACTGGGAGGAGCCCAGCATACGGAACTCGAACTTGTTGCCGGTGAAGGCCAGGGGCGAGGTGCGGTTGCGGTCCGTGGTGTCCTGGGGAATCTCCGGCAGGGTGTCCACGCCGATCTCCAGCTTCCGCTTGGCCTTATCCACATACGCCTGGCCGTTGATGATGGAATCCAGGATGGCCGTCAGCTCATCGCCCAGGAACACGGAGATGATGGCCGGAGGGGCCTCGTTGCCGCCCAGCCGGTGGTCGTTGCCGGGGTAGGACACGCAGCAGCGCAGCATATCCTGATACTCGTCCACGCCCTTGATAAACGCCGCCAGGAACAGCAGGAACTGGGCGTTCTGGCTGGGGGTCTTGCCGGGTTTGAGCAGATTCTCGCCGGTGTCCGTGGCCAGGGACCAGTTGTCGTGTTTGCCGCTGCCGTTGATGCCGGCAAAGGGCTTCTCGTGCAGCAGGCACACCAGGCCGTGGCGGTCGGCTACCTTCTTCAGAAACTCCATGGTCAGCTGGTTGTGGTCGCAGGTGCTGTTGGCATCGGAATACACCTGGGCCACCTCGTGCTGGGCGGGAGCCACCTCGTTGTGCTCCGTCTTGGCGGGAACGCCCACCTTCCACAGCTCCTGATCCAGCTCATGCATGAATTCCGCCACCCGGGGCTTGATGGCCCCGTAATAGTGGTCGTCCAGCTCCTGACCCTTGGGGGGCCTGGCGCCGAACAGGGTCCGGCCGCACAGCACCAGATCCTCCCGGCGGCGGTACATCTCCTTGTCGATGAGGAAATACTCCTGCTCCGGGCCCACCTGGGCGGTGACGTGCTGGGCCTGGGTGTTGCCGAACAGCCGCAGGATGCGGATGCTCTGGGTGTCCAGCAGCTTCATGGAACGCAGCAGGGGGGTCTTTTTGTCCAGAGTCTCGCCGCCGTAGGAACAGAAAATGGTGGGGATATACAGGGTCTTGTCCTTCACAAAGGCGTAGGACGTGGGGTCCCAGGCGGTGTAGCCCCGGGCCTCGAAGGTGGCCCGCAGGCCGCCGGAGGGGAAGCTGGAGGCGTCCGCCTCGCCCCGGGACAGTTCCTTGCCGGACAGCTCCATCAGCACGCCGGTGGGCCCCTGGGGGGCGATGAAGCTGTCGTGCTTTTCGGCGGTGAAGCCGGTCATGGGCTGGAACCAGTGGGTATAGTGGGTGGCCCCCTTTTCAATGGCCCAGTCCTTCATGGCGGCGGCGATCTCGTCGGCGATGGAGCGGTCCAATGACGTTCCCTGCACCAGGCACTGCTGCCAAGCATCGTAGATGTGGGCCGGCAGACGCTGTCGCATCTGCTCCTGTGTGAACACCATGCTTCCGAACAGTTCAGGGATACTTGTGACTTTTTCGTTCATTGTAAGGCTCCTTTCGCCGCATTTGCGGTCTGTAGTTCTATCTTTCAGCGGGACACTCCCGCAGGAACAACATCAGATATACCGCGCCAGCGCCTCCATAACAACGGGGGTAACATACGCTTCGATGGCGGCCGCCGCCATCAGCAGGGGCGTGATATGCATCACCAGCAGCCGCGCCAGATTCAGTACTGCGGGGCCCACCAGCCCCTTCTCGTTGTGCCGCACATAGCGCACAATGGTCCGGCACAGGTACAGGCCCCCGGCCATGGCCATAAACAGCGCCGGCAGCTCGAAAACGCCGTGGGGCAGGGTCCCCGCGCCGTAATACCATAGAGGCAGGCCCAGCTGCACATAGTACGAGGCGAAGCCGCCGAACATCATGGCGTTGATGCCCAGGGACACCGCAGGCAGATACAGAAACGGGATGAATCCATAGCCCATGGCCAGGGCGCAGGCCTGGAGATTGTTGAGAAACAGGGCCGGTGCGCTGAAATTCCCTTCCGCGTCCACGATGCCCCGGTCCGCGATCTGCTCCCGGAACAGCTTAATCAGCCGCTCAATGGGGGCGGGATAGCGCAGGGTCACCAGATAGCTGACCACCATGACCACGGCAAAGGCCAGGGCCGTCATGCCGAAGGCACGGCCGAAGCCGTCCCGGTAAAACCCGTGCAGCTGCTGCCGCTGCCGCGTCAGCCAGTTCAGCATGCCGTCAGCATGGAGAGCCCCCGGCGAAGCCTGCGCAGGGTCTCCTCCCGGCCCAGAATGCGGCAGATCTCCACCGCGCCGCCGGGGGTCACCAGCTTGCCTGCCGCCGCAATGCGCACGGGCCACATGAGGATGGCGTTCTTCACCTCCAGGGACGCGGCCAGGTTCACCAGGCCGTCATGGATGCTCTCGTCGGTCCAGTCCGGCAGGGCCTCCAGCATGGGAATGGCGGCCTCCAGCATCCGGGCGCACACCTCGGGGTTGGTCTTGGACTTTTTGTTGGTATAGAAGTCCACCGGATACTCCGGCAGGGCGTCGAAGAAGTCCACCTTCTCGGGAATCTCCGTCAGCCGCTCGCACCGGGCCTGCAGCAGGGCGGCGATGGCTGCCGCATCATAGGCGGGATTCCGGACTGCCTGACGGATGTAAGGCTCCGCCACCTTGGCAAAGGCGGCGGGCTCCATACCGCGCAGATACACGGCATTGAAGTGGTCCAGCTTGGCCCGGTCAAAAATAGCCGGAGACTTGGAGATACCGGTGATGTCGAAGGCGCGGGTCAGGCCCTCCAGGTCGAAGATCTCCTGCTCCGCCAGCTCCCCCTTGGGGCTCCAGCCCAGCAGGGCCACATAGTTGAGGATGGCCTCCGTCAGATAGCCCTGGGCCTTCAGGTCCTCGTAGGAGGGGTCGCCGTGGCGCTTGGACATTTTGTTCTGGGCGTCCCGCATCACCGGGGAGCAGTGCACATAGGTGGGCACCTCCCAGCCGAAGGCGTGATACAGCAGGTCATACTTGGGGGCGGAGGACAGATACTCGCTGCCCCGGACCACATGGGTGATGCCCATCAGGTGGTCGTCGATGACGTTGGCGAAGTTATAGGTAGGCAGACCGTCCCGCTTCATCAGCACCTGGTCGTCCAGGGTGCTGTTTTCCACGGTGATGTCGCCGAAAATGGCATCATGGAAGGTGGTGACGCCCTCCGCCGGAATGCGCTGACGGATGACATAGGGCTCGCCTGCGGCCACACGGCGCTCCGCCTCCTCCAGGGGCAGGTCGCGGCAGGGGTCCGCCGCCCGGTCAAACTCGCCGGAATCCTCCTCAGACTCCGTCTTTTCACAGAAGCAGTAATACGCGCCGCCCTTTTCCACCAGCAGCCGGGCATACTTTCCGTAGGTATCCCGCCGCTGGGACTGGATATACGGGGCCACAGGGCCGCCCACATCGGGGCCTTCGTCGTGAGTCAGGCCGCACTCGGCCATGGTGCGGTAGATCACGTCCACCGCGCCGTCCACATAGCGGCCCTGGTCCGTGTCCTCGATGCGGAGGATGAAATCCCCGCCGTGGGACCGGGCAATGAGCCAGGTATACAGCGCCGTGCGCAGGTTGCCCACATGCATATAGCCTGTGGGGGACGGGGCGAACCGGGTCCGGACCCGTCCATGGGGGATCTTGGCCTCCATCTGGTCAAAATAGGTCTTATCCAACGACATGCTTTCTTCCTCCCAAATTTAGATAACTAAACGGTTAAATCCAAAATACACTCATTTATTATATTTTGTTCCGGGAAAATGTCAATCATAAATTCCTGCATTTTCTCACAAATTGAAGGGGAAATACGGACTATTCCTTGCCTTTTTGCCCGGAAACGGCAAATATCGGCAGGCAGAGAAATTTCTTCAAAAAACACTTGCATTCTGCATTAAAAAGTGGTAATATTACAGTTGCCTTTGTGAAAAGGACTTTTGTACCAGAAAGAGGTGAACCAGAGCAATGAAGGAAGGAATCCATCCCAATTATCAGCAGACTACTATCAAATGCGCCTGCGGTAATGTAATTGAGACAGGTTCTACGAAGAAGGATATTCGCGTAGAAGTCTGCTCTAAGTGTCACCCCTTCTTCACCGGCAAGCAGAAGCTGGTGGATACCGGCGGACGTGTGGCCAAGTTCAACAAGCGCTTCGGCCTGGACAAGTAAAGACACTTTTTACAGGACCCGTACCATTTTTGGCTGCGGGTCCTTTACTTTTGCCGTCGGGTATACTATATTATCAGGTGAAAACCGGAAGCGAGGGCAAATATGGAACAAACGATCATACAAGAAAAAAAGCGCGACTATGCGGTGCTGGTGGGCCTGCGGTCCCCGGTGCTGGGCGATGACAGCGCCGATGAGGAGAGCCTGGCGGAGCTTTCCGCCCTGGTGGATACCGCCGGGGGGCAGGCTGTAGGCACCATCCTGCAAAGCCGGGACAAGCCGGACCCTCACAGCTTTATCGGCGAGGGCAAGGTGGAGGAGGTCCGCCGCATGGTCCAGGAGGAAAACGCCACCATGGTGATTTTCGACAACGACCTGTCGCCCTCCCAGCTGCGGGTGCTGACGGAGATGACCGGCGTGCAGGTGCTGGACCGCAGCGGCCTGATCCTGGACATCTTCGCCCAGCGGGCCCGCACCCGTGAGGGCCGCCTGCAGGTGGAGCTGGCCCAGTATCAGTATCTGCTGCCCCGGCTCATCGGCATGTGGACCCATCTGGAGCGCCAGGCCGGCACCAGCGGCAAGGGGCCCATCGGCTCCAAGGGCCCCGGCGAGACCCAGCTGGAGACGGACCGCCGCCATATCCACCGCAAGATCGACAAGCTCAAGGCGGAGCTGGAGGAGGTGCGCCGGGTCCGGGGCACTCAGCGCCAGCGCCGCATGAAAAACGAGATCCCCGTGGTGGCCATCGTGGGCTACACCAACGCCGGCAAGTCCACGCTGCTCAATGCCATCACCGGGGCCGGGATCCCCGCCAACAACCGCCTGTTTGATACCCTGGACACCACTACCCGCCTCCTGACCGTCAGCGACACCCTGGACGTGGTGATCTCCGACACCGTGGGCTTTATCCGCAAGCTGCCCCATCAGCTGGTGGAGGCCTTCAAGGCCACCCTGGAGGAGCTGGAATACGCCGACCTGCTGCTCCACGTCATCGACGTGTCCAATCCCCAGTGGCAGCAGCAGGCCGCCATTGTAGAGAGCCTGATCCGGGAGCTGAAGGCGGACCACATCCCCTGCCTGCGGGTATACAACAAGTGTGACCTGGCCTTTTCCGGTCAGCGTACCGCCGGGGAGGACACCGTGTCCATCTCTGCCAAGACCGGCGAGGGGGTGCCGGAGCTGCTGGCGTGCATCGACAAAAAGCTGGACAAGGGTACCCGCCGGGTGACCCTGCACCTGCCCTATGACAAGGCCGGACTTCTGGACGGCCTGTACCGGGAGGCCAAGGTGGAGTCCGTGGAGTATGCTGCCTCCATCGACGTGGTGGCCGTGTGCCCGCCTAAGGTGCTGGGCCAGGTCAAGGACTATGTGGAGGGCTGGCACGAGGAAAGGGAGGATTGGGAGCTATGACGCAGCTGGAAACCTCGCGGCTGATCCTGCGCCCGTGGTGCGACAGCGACGACCAGGCCCTGTACCGCTGGGCCAGGGACCCGGAGGTGGGCCCCTCCGCCGGTTGGGCGCCTCACACCTCCGTGGAAAACAGCCGGGAAATCATCCGCACCGTGCTGTCCGAGGAGGGCACCTTCGCGGTGCTGCTCAAGGGCGGCGACGGCGGTCCCATCGGCTCCGTGGGTGTGTTTCCCACGGCGATACCGGTGGGGAAGGGAGAGCCGGAGATCGGCTACTGGATTGCCCACCCCTATTGGGGGCAGGGGCTTATTCCCGAGGCCGTGGAGGAGCTGCTGCGCTGGCAGTTTCAGGAGATGGGAGTCCAGCGCGTATGGTGCGCCCATTCCCCGGAAAATGAGAAGTCCCGGCGGGTGCAGGAGAAGTGCGGCTTCCGCCATGTCTGCGATACGCCGCGGTCGCCGTGGCCCGACGGAACGGAGCGCCCCGGCGTGTGCCAGGCCATCACAAGACAGGAATGGGAGGTCCGCCATGGGGGATAAAATTTACGTTCCCTATCAGGAGGCGGAAAGTGAATTTGTGGAAAAGCGCTCCCGGTTCATTGGCCACATCTGGCCGGTGGACAGCGAGGACCAGGCCCAGGAGCTGATCCGCCGGGTGAAGAAGCAGCACTATGATGCCCGGCACAACTGCTGGTGCTACCTGCTGGGCGGCACCGTGGTCCGCTACAGCGACGACGGCGAGCCCCAGGGCACGGCGGGACAGCCCATGCTGGCGGTGCTTCAGCGGGAGAACGTCACCAACGCCGTATGCGTGGTGACCCGGTATTTCGGCGGCATCCTGCTGGGGGCCGGGGGCCTCACCCGAGCCTATGGAAAAAGCGCCCGGGATGCCTTGGCCGCTGCCGGGGTGACTGCCATGGGGCGGTGGACCGCCGCCCGGTGTACCTGTCCCTATCCGCTGCTGGAGCGGGTGAAGCTGGTGGCTCAGGCCACCGGCGGCACCGTGGACGGCATCGACTACGGGGCGGAGGTCACCTTGATCCTGTCCCTGCCGGAGGACGCTCCCCGGCGGCTGCAGGACCGGCTGACGGAGCTGTCCGCCGGACGGCTGCGGCTGGAGCTGTCCGGAACGGAGCTGCGCCCGGGTCCCCGGGAAGAAATATAGCAAGGAGATACAATATGGACGATAACGAAAAGAGGCTGGAAATTCTCCGCCGTACCAAAAAGCGCCGCAAGCAGGTGGACATCACCTTCATTCTGGCGGCTCTGGCTGTGCTGTTCCTGCTGGCCGGGATCTACCTGGGCCAGGCGGTGTATTATATCCTGTTCGTGGCCTGCGTGCTGTCGGCGGTTCTGATGATCGTGGACCTGCGCCGCACCAAGCGCCAGCTGGAGGAGCAGGACCGCAGGGAGCAGGAAAAGAACAACGCCTGATTCCTCAAAAATCAAAAACAGAGCATCCCTTCCGCGTCCGGAGGGGATGCTCAAATTTTTATTCACATTCGTGCTTCAACCGGCGGAGCATGCCGATGACGGTCTCGCGAGTCAGGTTCAGATCATACGCGCGGTTCAGCAGCTGAGCGATGCGCCCCGGCGGCCAGGCATAGGACACATAACGTTTCATGTCTTCCAGTGCGCCATCCGGCAGATCCGTCAACTCAATCACGACGGGGATGCTCCTTTCCGCATACCCGGCCCAGTCCGCCGGGCGTTTCTCACGGTAACAGGATAAACCCTTATGGTCCTACTGTCAAGACAATTATTCCATTTTCTCCCAAAATGTGCCCTTTATGTGCCAAAGAGTGCCTCCCCTGCCCGGATTATTTCTCCCGGACCAGCAGGCGCAGGGCCTGGGCGATGTTCTGCACCGGCAACAGCTCCAGCCCCGGCAGGGGCTTGAGCTCCCGGGCCCGGCGGGCCGGGATCATGCACTGGGTGAAGCCCAGACGGTGCACCTCGGTCAGCCGCTGCTCCAGGTGGCTGATGGAACGGATCTCCCCGGAGAGGCCCACCTCGCCGATGGCCGCCATATGGTCCGGCACCGGCTTGTCCAGATAGCTGGAGGCGATGGCCACCACCGCCGCCAGGTCCGCCGCCGGTTCCTCCAGGGTCAGCCCGCCGATGATGTTCAGATAGGCGTCGCACTGGGACACCTTCAGCCCGCCCCGCTTCTCCAGCACCGCCAGCAGCATGGCCGCCCGGTTGTAGTCGAAGCCGTTGCTCATGCGCCGGGGGTTGGAGGCGCTGGCCGGGGCGATCAGGGCCTGCACCTCCGCCAGGACGGGCCTGGCCCCCTCCATGGCGCAGGTGACGCAGGTGCCGGGGGCGTCCTTGGGCCGCCCGGACAGCAGCATCTCCGAGGGGTTCTCCACCTCCCGCAGGCCCCGGTCCATCATCTCGAACACGCCGATCTCGTTGGTGGCGCCGAAACGGTTCTTGGCCGCACGAAGAATGCGGTACGTCATGTGCTGATCCCCCTCGAAATACAGCACGCAGTCCACCATGTGCTCCAGGACCTTGGGCCCGGCGATGGAGCCCTCCTTGTTCACATGGCCGATGACGAACACGGTGACCCCCTGGCCCTTGGCCAGCTGCATCAGGGCCATGGTGCAGTCCTTCACCTGTCCCACCCCTCCGGCGGGGGAATCCAGGTCCTCGTTATACAGGGTCTGGATGGAGTCCACGATCAGCACGTCCGGCTGCTCGCTGCGGACGCACTCTAAGATATTCCCCAGGCAGGTCTCCGACAGAACGTACAGATTATCCCTCTCCGCGTCCAGGCGCTGAGCCCGCAGCTTCAGCTGGTGGGCCGACTCCTCGCCGGACACATACAGTACCCGGGCGAACTCCCCCAGCTTCTTGCAGATCTGGAGCATCAGGGTGGATTTGCCGATACCCGGCGCGCCGCCCACCAGCACCAGGGAGCCTTTCACCGCGCCGCCGCCCAGGACCCGGTCCAGCTCCCCCATACCGGTGGAAAAGCGGATCTCGTCCGCCGCGCCGATCTCTGTAATGGGAACAGGCTTTACAGCCCTCGCCAACGCTGGCTTTCTGCCGGATTTCACTGGCTTATCCGCCTGCTCCACGATGCTGTTCCATGCGCCGCAGGCCGGGCAGCGTCCCGCCCACTTGGGGGTCTCGTTGCCGCACTCGGTGCAGTAAAATATGGTTTTGGTTTTCATGTGCTTGCTCCCTCCGTGTCGTGCTGGAGAAATCCGGCGGCGATGCACACCGCCAGCTTCAGCTGATACCCGCCGGTCAGCAGCTGCCCGGTTTCCGTCCGGTTGGACAGAAAGCCACACTCCACTAAAATGGCGGGACATTGTACATTTTTCATCAGATAGATGGTGCTGTCGATGGCCTTGGCGTTTTTCCCGTTTCCGGCGTTGACGGCGCCGTTCAGGGCCGCCTGGACCGTCTCTCCCAGCCGGGGGCCGGAGGCCGCGCCGTTATAAAACACCTGGGCCCCATGGACCGACGGGTGGTCGGGCATACTGTTCTGGTGGATGCTGATGAGCACCGCCTCCGGCTGGCTGTTGATCAGGGCCACCCGGTTCTTCAGGTCCGACACCTTCTTCTCCCGCAGGGTGACAGCCTCCGGCGAATAAATCGCGTCCTCCCCTGTCCGGGTCAGCACGGTGTCCCGGCCCAGAAACAGCAGCACGTCCCGCAGCCGCCGGGTGATGGCCAGGTTCAGGTCGCTTTCCACCACCCCGTCCGGGGACACCGCGCCGCCGTCCTCGCCGCCATGTCCAGCGTCCAGAACGATGGTCCGGCAGCCCGCTCCGGCGGCGTTTACAGCGGCAGGCCGTCCCGGCCGCAGGACGGCGGCGGCTCCCGCCAGCAGCAGCACCGCCGCAGCCGCCGCAAGATACCGGCGGCGAAGTATAACGATCATCTCCGCACCCCCTTCGGCTCACCGTATGCAGGGGATGCGTTTTCTATACCATACCACATTTTCCGATAAAAGGGAATCCCCCGTTTCCCGCCGGGGGAGGGGCACATATACTGGAGTGAGCCCCCGCGCGGGGGCCATACCCACGATTTGTGAAGGAGGAATCCCCTTGTACACAGAAACAAGCAGCTGCACCCCTGCCAATGGGTGCCCGCAGAACCAGGGCAGTCTCCCCGGCGGCTGCGGGGCGCTGGCCTTTCCCTTTGTGGCCATGCAGCAGCAGGACCCGCCCCGGTATGACCAGCGGGAGGCCCTGCAGCAGGGAACACTTTTTCCCGGGCTGGACCTGCCGTTTCATAAGGAGCTGCGCAGCCGGTTCCCGGCGGCCAACAACGCCCTGTCGGAGCTGATGGCCCTGGATTTTGCCATTGACGAGCTGGGGCTGTATCTGGTGACCCATGCCGACGACCAGGAGGTCCTGAACCTGTACTGGAAGTATATCGCCCTGGCCAAGGAGGGCCGCGCCCGGTATCAGGAGCAGTACGGCCCCCTGACCCAGACCACCGTCACGGAGGGCGGCTATCGGTGGCTCAACGATCCGTGGCCCTGGGACGAAGGAGGTTCGGACTGATGTTTGTATATGAAAAGAAGCTGCAGTACCCCGTGCGCATCGCCAATCCCAATCCCAAGCTGGCGGCGTTTATCATCAGCCAGTACGGTGGGCCGGACGGCGAGCTGGGAGCGTCTCTGCGCTATCTGAGCCAGCGGTACTCCATGCCCTATCCGGAACTGAAGGCCCTGCTGACGGACATCGGTAGAGAAGCCTCTGAAATGTTCCATTCAGAGGCTACGGCTTTTTTTGATGCTTTTGCAACCGTATAGCTCCACTTCATAGGAAGCAAATTCAGATATACATCTATGTTGTCCTTATCTTGAACTACCATCTTGTCTAAAATGTGCTTATAGAACTCATCTTCGTACTCCACGCCGCTGACAATCTCTTTGATTGCGTCCTCAATCTCCTTTAGGAGTTGCTGTTGCTGCTCTATCATTTCCCGTTGTTTATCCACGCTTTCAATGATAGATTGAAGCTCCTCGATTTCCGCATCGCAGCTTGCACGGGTGGCGGTAAATTCATCCTTGTTGATTAGATTGGACATATACAGGTCAATCAGATTAGCCCGTTTGCCCTCAATCTTCTTAATCTGCTCTTGCAGCTTTAGGACATCCGTACCCGTCGTATCCATAGCAATGATAGATTGAATAACGGCAGTTAGGTTATTTATGATTTTGTTTCTGTTGTATTTAAGGCTCTTGGTTACGAGATACATAATGTGGGTCGCATCCTCATTGCGGATAGACAAGCCCGTACAGCCGACTTGATTTCCTGCCTTGTCGATATGGGGGCTTCCGTGCTTTGCGGCTTCGTTGCAGCGCCACGCCTTATATCGGCTGCCGTCTTTTCTGGTTTTATACCTTGCCACATAGCTTGAGCCGCAGCAGCCGCATTTGATTTTGCCAGAGAACGGATAGCGGTTAGAGTGCTTTGCCTTGCCCTCCTGCGAAAGTGACTTTGCATCTAAAATGCGGTTTGCTTCATCGAATAACTCACGGGAGATAATCGGCTCGTGATGGTCTTTAATGATAACAAATTCCTCTTGCCCACGGTTGTACTTCTTTTCGTGAGATAGGAAGTCGGGCGTATAGGTCTTTTTCTGCACCAAGTCGCCGCAGTATTTCTCATTGCGTATCACTCGCAGAATAACCGTGTTGCTCCATTCCTTGACCCGCATAGGGCTGATACCTTCCTCACGAAGCTCACGGGCGATGACGTGCGTTCCTTTGCCCTCATTGACAAACTTATGGAAGATAAGGCGTACAACCTTTGCGCCTTCCTCGTTGATAGTCATTTTGCCGCCATCGACATCGTAGCCCAACATACTTCTGCCGAACACAACGCCTTGTTCCATCTGGCGTTTTTGTCCCCACTTCACACGCTCGGAAGTCTTGCGGCTTTCTTCCTGTGCAATAGAGGACATAATCGCCAGACGAAGCTCTGCATCGCCGTCTAAGGTGTTGATATTGTCATTCATAAATATAACACCGACGCCGTGCTTTTTCAATTCACGGGTGTAATATATACTATCAAGGGTGTTTCTCGCAAAACGGGAAATCTCCTTGGTGATAATCAAATCAAAGTCGCCATTCTTGGCACACGCTATCATACGGTTAAACTCTTTACGCTTCTTTGTATTCGTGCCAGAAATGCCCTCATCGGCAAAAATCTCATAAAGCTCCCAATCGGGATTGCGCTCAATATACTGTCTGAAATACCGCTGTTGGCTTTCAAACGAATTGGCTTGGTCTTCATTGTCCGTTGAAACTCGGCAGTATGCAGCTACCTTTCTTTTCGTTTCAACCATCTTCAGCTCTTGGTTTAGGCGTTCATATCTATTTATCATAGCGAAGCTCCTTTCTCAGTAAACTTTGTTACTGTATTTAATTATAGAAAAAAGAGAGTGCGGTGTCGAATGTGCAAATTTGTTTTTTTACTCGGCTATGTAAAAACGCCAAGCGTTATGCTCGGCGTCTGCTTTTTTGCTCCCTACTATATTGCTTTTCAAGCTCGACCAAACAGCGTTCCCGCTGAGAATGTGTCAGCAGCTTTCTTTTCTCCAAAGAAAGGAGTATCGACTTATGGATATTCATAAGGAACGCAGCGTGTTCCTGCTCGTTTAATTCTGGAACAGGGTCGCCAACATAAACAAATTCTCTATGCAACAGCCGCAACACCTCCCTCGTTTCTAATGTATATGAGCTACCGCTTGTACCGTATAACGAGAGAGCTAATCCTTTTTTGCAAGCCCGATGCTGATGGCAAGGGCTTTGTCTGCGCAATGAATAAAACGCCTGTCAAGAGTTCCTAAGTACTCTCGCAGGCGTTGCTTGTCTATGGTGCGGATTTGTTCAAACAATATAATTGAGTTCTTATCCAGACCGTCGAAGTCTTTAATTAAGGTGTGCGTAGGTATTTTTGCTTTTGTGTGTACCCGACTTGTGATAGGGGCGATAATGACCGTAGGGCTATGCTTGTTGCCTATATCGTTGGAAATGATAAGTACGGGTCTTGTGCCGCCCTGTTCAGAGCCGATAACGGGGTTTAGCTCTGCATAATAAATGTCGCCACGCTTGATAGTCAATTCCATTATGTTTGACCTCCCAATATGATTTAGGCAGAGGTTTTCTGCCTATGTAGGCAGCCAAACACAAGGAAGTATTTAAGGTCGGGAGAGCATAAACAATATCTCTGTTCTTTTGACCGCCTTGCGTCTGGCTGCTATGAGAAAGCATTTCAATTTGTCCTCGACACCCCGAAATGCTATTGGGAAGTCGCCAAACGGTCAGCAGCGAACTGACGCCACGGGAGTTTCACCCCAACTGTCGTTCTGACAGAGCCGCCCTCATTGCCTGCGACGGTTTTATCACGCTCGGACTGTGACTGGACGGGAGTATCATTGTCCTCTTTGTGGGTTATGGCGAAATCGGGAGCTGCCCGATATTTTGAGTAGGTAGTTATCGCTCTCTGCTTTACAGCAGGTTATGGCGTACCTCTCGACACGCTTATGCTCATCACAATCACAAAGAGAAGGTATTTGGCGAATGGGTATTCGGTTTTCAAAGAGCAATCCCGTTTTCGCCACACAAAGGAAAACAGGGCGAGAGGTTTTGTCCTCTCACCCTGTAGCCCGTGGGAACGCTCAATTTTCCCCTCTACTCAAAAATTTTTTGGATTTTTTCTTTGAGCCTATCCAATCGCCTGTAAACGGCTTTCTCCGTGATACGCAGATACGATGCAATTTCACGGGTAGAATATCCCTGTACCTTCATAAAAGCGATACGCAGAGTAAGCCTGTCCACCTTAATCAGCACTTGATAGAGCTGCTGATTTTCGATGTTATCCAGAAAGTCCTCAACCGTTTTTATTTCGGGCTGTGTCATATCCGTTGCGACTTCTTCAAGGTATGTACCTGTTTCTTGCATACGCTGATAGTAACGCCTGTCGGAATTAAAAATCGCCCAATCGTGAACACGGAGCGTTTCTATGTCGCTTTCGCTGACCCCTAAACTCCGTAGCTGTTTTTCCTCGGCTTCTTTCCAGAGCCGCCATTTCTTTTCTTCTCTGGCTTTGTTGTACGCCATACTGTTTCCTCCAATCTGAATTTTTTGAAAACTCAGATTGGCAGGCGGACTGCGGCAGCCAACGCCAGATACGGGCTTGTCCTGTATCAAAGAGAAGCAAGACAAAAAAAAGCCGCAAAGGTATAAAGACCTCTGCGGCAATAAGCATAACTATACCTATGGCATAGAAATGAAATCTCTATTTGAAAACCATAAGAGTGCCACGAGCAGGCGAGGATTTTTTTAACAGACTATCCTCGTTCCTGCGTGACACTCTATATGTATCCGCTGCTTCTGATGAGCAGCGTTGCGGTCATATTAGACCAACACATAAAAAATCCCTCCAAACCTTAAACGGGCTTGGAGGGCTGCACTAATTTTGTTTGGGCGTGACAGAGCAGCCCACCAAAGCACCGTTTTTTTTATTTGGTGGGCTGTGCTGCCAAATATATATTGATAACAAAAGAGCCGACGAGCTGTGAGGTATCTCACAAGTTCATCGGCTCTGCGTCTTAGCGTCTGGCACTTCTGCTTTTGTGATATTCAGTTGCTTTGCATTTATCAAGGTCTGCTTGTGGCATTTAGGGCAGAATAGTGGGAAGTTCTTTAGCTCTGTATCCTCCCGTATCTGTACCCTTGTTTTGTTGCCGCAGACGGGGCATAGTATAAACTTTTCTTTTTGCATTAGGCATATTTCCTCCGACTCACAAACGCAAGATTGCCTTAGCTATTGTTGCCAAGGAAAGCCGCAAGTCCCTTTTGCACTTCTGCTGGGTCTTTGACACTATATGTGAAAGAAAGTGTTGCGTTTGTTTCAATCCAAATCTTAGAATAATCAGAAGTGAAGCTGATTACGGAGTCCATAGAATTGTCTGCTCGGTAAAATGTAATTTTATTATTTCCCTCGCTGTCATTCCAAGAGCCTCTCTTGACTTCTTTCGTGTTGACCTCAATACCTTCTATGAAGGTCAGCAGTTGATTGAAGTCTTCACTGTCTGTAATAGTCGTATTTCCATCGGCGGTCTTTATTGCGGCATGAGTTGCGGACTGCGTAGCTATTGCGGGAATGCCCGTAATAGCATCCTTTGCCGTCGCATACTGCGGACGGTTAGGAATAAGGCATATTGAAATGACCGCAATTAGAATTACCGCCCCTAAACCTGCAAATCCAATGATTTTTTTCGTGTTTGATTTCATAACATTCTTTATCCTTTCTTTGGGATTTCCCTCGGCAAACGCCATCGGTACGCCAAGTGTGCTTTTTTCAATAGAAAGCTCTAAAAGCGACCGGCTGTATTCTTTGCGAATATCCTCCTTTGAATTTCTGATTACGCTTTCATCGCAGGACATTTCCATATCGGTAACGAACAGCTTGAACGCAAGCCACACAAGAGGGTTAAACCAATGCAGGATAAGAACAACATATCCTAATATCTTCGCAAGGTTATCACGCCGAGCGAGATGCGTCTGTTCGTGGGCAATTACATATTCCTGTGCGTCAGCCAAATTGCTCGGCAAGTATATTTTTGGATTTCGCAATCCAAGCGCAAAGGGCGTGCTGATTACTTGCGAAATATAAATATTATCCCGAAGAAGGACGGCACTCTGTAATTTCTTTTTGAGTCTGGAATATGAGCGTATGCTATACAGGCAAAACGCAAAAACGCCGATGAACCATATAATCTTTCCCCAAAAGGTAAATATCTGATATACATTTGCGGTAGAACCGAAAACCTCAGTTGCTACAACAGGGTTGATTACGCTGTCTATTGCTTTTATACCCGTTTCCACATAAGGGGTTTCAATGTAAAGCATATCCGTAGAAAGCGGCGTTGTGTTGAACGGCAATATGCTCAAAACGCTTTCAAAGGAAACGGGGACAAGCAGGCGGAAAAAGGCAACAAACCACAATGCGTAGGAGAAAACCTTTGGAGCTTTTTTCAGCAGCAGCCGTGCCAGTATAATAATTAAGATGGCGAAGCTGCCCGTAATACTCATATTTACAATATCGAGAAATACTTTGTCGCTCATAGTCATTCCTCTGCATTTTGGTCGATGATTTTCTGTATTTCAGCGATTTCTTGCTTTGAGAGCTTTTTGCGGCGGGTAAACGCCACTAAGAATTGCGGCAAAGAACCGTTGAATGTTTCTTCCACGAAGCCCTCACTTTGCTTCGTAAACCACTCCTGTTTTGAAAGGACAGAAACGACATTGCCCGAATTGTTTTGAAAAATGCCCTTATCACAAAGACGCTTCAGCATCGTATATGTAGTGGATTTCTTCCAAGAGAATTTCTGCTCACAAAGCTGTACCAATCCTCCAGAGGAAATCGGCTCATTTTCCCAGATTAAGTTGGCAAACTCCAGCTCCATATCTCCAAGTCTGTAATTTTTCATTATAATCCTCCTTGCAGGTCTACAACCATTAGGCCTCTGCTTATAGTCTAACACTTGTAGACCCGTTTTGTCAAGAGGAAAACAAAAAGTTCACAAACTCGTTGCCGCCACTACTCTGACAGTATTTAACTACTTTGGATTTATCAAGGTTAGTTTTTCGTTTCGGTTTCCTTGTCTGGCGTTGCCCGATATGCGTGGTTCTCCACATATACCATCATACGGTTATACAGTACCACATAGAAAAGTATAGCAAGCATACTGCCTATTGCACCCAAAAGCGCATAAGAGTCGCTGCCTCGTAATTTCAGCGCAGTCCATATTATAATACCTATCCACGCTACAACGCACAGGACGATAGTTGAAATATGTTCGTGCAGCCATTTCTTCTTAAAAAATACTATCTTTTCTTTCAGCGTAAAGGTGCTGTTGTTCAGCGCCGTAACAAGGTTATCGTCGGCGGCTTTCTTAAAGTCCTCCGCCCAAAGCCGTTCGCCGCTTATAAGTTCGTTAATACTTACGCCGAATTCCTTTGAAAGCAGCGACAGCATTTCAACATCGGGCATATAATTGCCGTTCTCCCAACGGGAAATGGTTTTGTTGGTCACACCAAGCTTTTCTCCGAGCTGCTCCTGCGTCAAGCCTTTATCTTTTCGCAGGGCGGCAATAAATTTTCCAATCTTTATTTGATCCATTTTTGTGTACCTCCGAAGAAAAGTATAGCACGGCTTTCGCAAAAACTCTTCCCCACAAACAGCGAATGTGTTGCCCACAAGCAGCGAAACACATTTTTATTTTAAAATTTCATTTTGATTTTTTCTCAAAGGCATTAGTAATTGCAATGACAGCGGGAAATATTACGCCTGCAACGACCCAAATTATCCAACTCTGTCCCCAATTATTTGATGACAGGCTGTACCCCAAATAAACTGCCGTTGCAATCACCCAATACGCTGTATAGATGGCTCCCGAAAAGGACGGTTTTTCTTTGTTCTCTTTAGAATATTCGCCCTCTTGCAACAGCTTTTCATAGCTTGCCCATATAATGCCCGTCTTGATAAAGCAAATCACGCCTACTCCCGCAATGAGAAATGAAAGTGAAAGCATAATCGTTAGAAACAGGTCGTTATCAGCATCAATTATTGCTCCGACAAAAAGAGGAATTAGGGCAGTAACGCACAAACAAGCTCCCGCAATATTATGTTTCGTGTGCAAATCCTTGTATTGTGCCTTGCGCTCTTTCACCATTCCGCTCACGCCATACTCGGTTTCAAACTTTTCTTTTTCCAAGTAGGCAAATGGGGCGGTTTTGCTGCCGCTTGATATAAACATCACAGCGGCGATTGCCACAAGAATAATAAGAACAATCATTCCGATTCCGCCCGCTATATTTTCGTTCAAGACACCCACCGTACTCTCGCTGATTGCACCCAATATCAAAAGGGCAATCGGAGATACAATACACAAAAAGGCGGCATACGCTATTGTTTTAGCTGTCCGCAGCTTTACGGAAAGAAAAGCGTTTGCTTCCTCCATAGATACACGCCTTAATGACGGCGTATCATCGGACGAGTCTATATGCTCAGCTTCTTCAATTTCGTCTTTCAGTAAATAATCGGTGCTTACTCCGAACAGTTCGGAAAGGCGTAGCATTTTTTCGAGGTCTGGAACAGATTGCGCTCCTTCCCATTTTGAAACAGACTGTCGTGTTACATTCATTTGGTCAGCCAGTTCCTCTTGCGACCAACCTGCTTTTTTTCGCAGCAGTATAAGCTTATCGGCAAAAATCATATTTGTCCTCCTATTGTTTTGATTGTTGTGCTCATATTTTAGCACTTTGCGAAGTTGCAAACCACCAATCCAGACCATTCAATATGTCAACCGACGGTTGCAGCCACCAAAAACGCCATTAGGTTTCGGATTTTTGCCGAGTATATTGCTGTCAACAATATGTATTATAAGTTAGGCAAAGAATAGATTTGTAGCTTCCTAAACTATATGGCATCTGTGTAAGTTCCACGCTTTTGCAGCTCAAAGATGCTGTATATTCCCAAAGCTATATAAACAGGCACGATAATATACAGCGTTACATCTGTATATCCGTTTATACTTGAAAACAGGTACGGCAGAGCGCAAACATTAACAAGGAAATGGAAGATAGTCGATACCCACAAGTTTCCCGTTTCCTTATATGCCATTCCGAAAAATATGCCCATTCTAACAGTCCAGACAACCTTGCTGACAATCACGAGCAATACTTGCCGCCGTATCCCAGAACGGGTCTTGCGACTGTGAGCCTTTTGGCGTAGTTGCCTTAAACAGATTCGTTACCAAACGCTGCACATCATTGTCGTTGCGCAGATACACAAAGGGATTGTAGCAATGGCTGCGGTGCATATTGATTAGGTCAAGGACACGCACCTCATAGCCCTTGCTCTCCAACAAACCGCCGATGTCACGGACGATTTCACCCTTTGGGTCAAGCACCACAAAAGAGGTGTTGCATTGCATAGCGTTAGGCTTACAGAAAAAGCGTGTTTTGCCTGCACCAGAGCCGCCGCAGACTAAAATGTTGAGATTTCGGCGGTGCTTTTTCCCGTCCAGACCGATGCGGACATTCTGGGTCAGCAGCTTGTTCTCGGACGGGTCTTTATCCCGATACTTCTTATTCAGCGCATCGGCGTTGCCCCATTTTGCAGAGCCGTGTTCCTCACGCCTGCGGTAATTCCTGCGTGTGGAGAAATAAATACCGATAGCCATACCGTATGCGGCTAAAAAAACAAGGACAGTCTTTACGCTGTCCTCACATACGGTTACTGCAAAGGGACTGCCCATAGCGTCGGTCAGCCCTCGGATGATTTCTACAATGCCGCCGCCCACATAAGGGGCGGTCAGCAGAGCAAGCCATACGACAGGAATGACGCCGCAAGCGGAAAGGATTAGGCTCGTCTTTTTGTCGTTATCGTTCCTCATTACACCTGCAATGCACGACTTTGAATTTCTTTGTCGGGGCGTGTGCTACCTTGCTAATCAGCTCGTCAACAGGCTCGGTGGGGCGTTCCTCCTGTAACTGCCGTGTACGCAGGGTGTTGAGCGCATTCGTGATTTTCAGCATATTGTCGATATACGGCTCTACAAGTCTGTCACGGACTTTCTCGGCTCTCTTTGCGAGGGAAGCAACCATTTCCGTTTGAATTTCGCTCGGAGCGACCTTGATATTGCGATAATTGACCTTTGGCACGGGGAGCTTCAGCATATCGGCGGTCTGAATGTCGGCTACCTCACGGAACATCTGCATCAGCTCTGGCAGGTTGTGAAACTTGGCAAACCTTGTTTTCGGGCGGTAACTTGACCCCTCGGGAACGAGTTTGTCAAGATGATTTTTGCAAGTTTTCTAAATTCAAATATTTATCCGCTGAAAAATCTCCCAACATCTCGTGTCTGCATATTTCTTGAAACACCGTATTCAAAGGCTTCTTCGCACTTTCCGATTGCTTCACATTGACAATAAAAGTTGTTTTGCCTATTCGTGTTGTATAAGATAAAGTGTTTTCTTTCATATAGTCCGTTTCTCCTTTTCATAAATTGACTGGTGGGGCATTCCGTTTGGAACACCCCACAAATACAGCCTGTTTCATCGGAACATATCAAGAAGTCATTAAGTCGTGAGTATAATGGAAATGGTTATCTCTCCATATCCCGCTTGTTTCTTCGTGCCTTGGTACGCTCTTGTCTTTCTTTTTCCCTTGCTTCTTTTTCGGCTCGTTCCTGTTCTTCCTTAAAAGAAAAAAGTTGCTTCACTTTTTCGGTAAAAAGTTTAGCAACTTCGGGGAAATGCTCCAACGCTTCAAGAAAAGGTCTGCACTTTTCTTTCAGTTCGTTGTATACACAATATCGTTCAATACAATCTCATCTGCACAGGCTCGGATATTATTCATCAATCCGACCCATCTCATCATATCCTCCGCTTTCAGTTGTTCCGTCACACCTTGTTTTCTTGCCATTTCCTTTATCAGATACTCCGCCATATTACACGCCGAAGTATCAATTTCAGCAAGGTGTTCATATAACTTTCCGCTTGTAAGCAGATTGCAATATAAGACTTTCCTATGCTCCCTCAAATATCTTTCCCTCATTCTTCCGTATTTTGTGAGCGTAGGCGGTTCTTCGTTTTCTATCGTCAAGCAGGGATAGTAATAATCTCCGATGAGTTCGTACTGGATACCAGTTCTTTCGTCTGTAATAAATCTTTGCATTCTGATTTCTCCTTCTGCTTCTTGTGATAAAATTCCAAAGACTTCTCGTTATGGTTTATCTTTTGACATTCTTCGGAACAGAATTTCTGCTGACTGTGTGTAGGCCAGTAGGTACTGCCACACACAGCACAGACACGCTGACGATAATAATGATTTCCTTTTTCAGCTTCTCTGTCGGCTTTTGTCTTGTCCTGCCTTGCCTGATAGCAACAATCTTTTGAACAGAATATCTGTCGGTTACTTGTAGGCACAAACTCTTTTTGACAGTGAGGACATATCTTTGTCTTGACGATTTCTCCACCGTTTTCAGCGAGTTTTTTCGCCTTTCGCTTCTCTCGGTAGGCTTTTTCACGCTCACGCTGTTTTGCCAAGCGTTCCATCTCAATCTGTTCTTCCTGTGCCTTTATTTCAGCAAGTTCTTCTTCTGTATAGGCAATATCGACCTGCCCGACATAGTTGAAGTAAATATCAACCTTTTGTGTCCTTGCTTTTCCCACACCCTCTGCTTCATAAACCACAATCTTGTCAATGAGTTCAGCAAACATCAAATCGGAAATTTCTGTCGGCTCTTTGCACTTGCGAATTAAAGAAATGAAATGCTTAATATCAACAGCATTTACTTTTTCTTCGGTAAGTTCCTTTTCCATTTCCTCAATCTTCGTTTCCAGCTCAGCCTGTTCGTCATCGTACTGCTTCATCAGTTGCTTATACTGTCTTTCGGGCAGTAATCCCGAAACAAGATTTTCATACAAGCCACGAATAAGTTTAGACAATTCATCGTATCGCTTCTGAAAACGGTGCAATTCCGATTTATTGTGCTTTGGCTTTTCTGTCTGCTTTTCATTCCAAAGTGCTTGAAGTTCCTTTGCAAAGGCTTCTTCGTCATTCAGAACAAATCTTGATAATCGTTTGACAGCCGATAATATCAAGGCTTCAACATTATCAGCACTAATTGAATGGGCAGAGCAGGAGTTTACTTTGCTTGCATATCCGCCGCAACGGTAAGAATACTGCACCGAACGGTCTTTTTTACTGTAATGCGTTTGCAGGGTCATTCTTCTGCCACAATCCGCACAGTACAGATAACCGCTTAAACGGTTGCTATGCGTACCTTTGGCTGCTGTCCTGTTCGCTCGTTTCTTTCGCTTCTGAACGCTGTCCCAAAGTTCCTGCGTGATGAAAGGCTCGTGTGTATTATAAAATACATACTGCTCATCTTCATCGGTATTCTTCCTTTTGTGCAGTTTGAAATTGGTGCTGACCGACTTACGCAAAACGGTATGACCAAGATATTCCTGTCTGCTCAAAATTGCTCTTATGGTTGACATTCCCCAAAGATACGGGTCTGTAAACTTTATTCCATTATACTGTTCGGGGTGATATTCCTTTGCGTGTGCAGCCGGAATTAAAACCTTTTCTTCGGTAAGCAATTCAGCGATTGCTCTCGGACTTTTGCCCTCGTTGGCAAGCAAAAAGATACGCTTTACCACCTCAGAAGCCACAGGGTCAACGACAAGCGTTTGTTTGTCGGTTGCTAATCGGTTATACCCATAGGGAATAGAACCGCTGCAACGCTTTCCGTCTTTCATACGGGCATCAAACACAGCCTTGATTTTATTACTTGTGTCTTTGGCGTACCACTCGTTCATTATATTCAAAAACGGGGCAAAGTCATTATCAGAAGCATTATCGCTGTCAATACTGTTGTTTATTGCAAGAAAGCGGACATCTTTCTGTGGAAACAGAACTTCCGTATAAAAGCCGACTTGCAGATAATTTCGCCCCAATCGGCTCATATCTTCTTGTGTCAAGTAGGGACTAAAAAAATTTTGAGAATTTACAAGCCGTTCATAGGTGGACAACCACCCATGAACGGCTTGAGTTTTCTCTATGCTCTTTTGCCGTTCTTTGTGCGACGTTTCTTATACGCCGCTTCAAACGCCTCCATCATCGGAGTGACCGGAAGCTCGTTGTCAGGCTTGGACAGATACTCGAACCGGATGCCGTTCTCCCGGAACTTTCGCTCAAACCTCATGAAAGAGGAAGTGTCCCGGCTGATTCGCGAGGTGTCGCGGGTGAGGATCGTACCGATGTCCTGACGCTTTGCTTCGTTCAGCAGGAAGTTCATGATACCTTCCGTATGGACGCCGGAGATGCCGTCTGCCGCCACAGCAGCAGCCACCTCATAGCCTTTGTCCTTCGCATAGCGTTCCAGCTCTTCCCGCTGGTCTGCTGCCGCAAGCTGATCCGCACAGGCAACGCGGATATAAAGAAATACTTTCATTTGGCTTCTCCTTCTGATGTAGTGAGGAAGTCCTTGAACTTCCAGACGATTTCTATGTTGTCAAGATCGTAAATGTAGACCGCAGAAATGAATGTGTGGGTCAGCTCATGGGTCAGAGCTTTGCAGTCGGCGTACTGTTCGCAGACCGCATCCAGCTTTTCATCTGAACAGGCGGTCTCGGAGTCAAGCTCTTTCATCCGTTCGTGACTGCGCTGGATTACTCCATCGTTTTCAGCAATCTTCACATCCGCTGTCGCCTTCTGCTGAATGTACGCCTCCTTCGTGATGCTTCCGGCTGCATACTTCTCGTAGAGCCTCAGCTTGGACGCCTTGTGCTGCTCGTTCTGCTTTTGCAGAGTGCGGATTTTATCAGCACATTCCTTGATGGCAGATTTCCGCAGATCACCGACTTCGCGGTTCTGTATTGCTTCCTTCTGTGCCAAAGCAAGAAACTGAGTAAGGGCATGGAAGACAACCTTCTCAATATCCATTTCCGGAAAGCTCCTGCCAACCGGACAGTCTGTGTTTCCGTTGTTGACCGAGTGAATGCACTGGAAGTATCGAATGCCAGCCTTGTTCTTTCGGCGTGTCATAGCACGTTTACAGTTACCGCAGCGGACGAGTCCCTTGAGCGGATAGTCATGCTGCTTGCGCGTGGGATTCCGACCTCCGCCTCGAATGACCTTCTGAGCAAGCTCAAAGTCTTCCTTGCTGATAATAGCTTCATGCGTACCTTCTACGATAATCGGCTCATTGACAACACGCCTTTTTGAGCCGACACCGCAGGACTTCATTTTGCGGCTGACCAGTGTTCCGGTGTAAACAAGGTTTTTGAGGATGTTGTAGACCATCACGGTTTCCCAACTGATTTTCTCGCTCATGTTACTGA
>PPYF01267042.1_pt1 | contig 77707 bp, 78 predicted proteins | sample 1559871 | NCBI WGS metagenome assembly PPYF01 (sample SAMN08240021, study PRJNA423297) | Human gut metagenome, whole genome shotgun sequencing project.
CGCATGGCAAATGCCTTTTGGAGGACATCAACAGATTTGCAGAAGCAAACTTTGCTCACATCTGCCATTCATTCACTTGTTGCCAAACCCTTTATACAAGTTGTTGCTAAAAACATGCAATGAAGAGAAAGGAACTATGAATGAACTTATGAGCATAAAAGAATGTCGAACAAGTATAGAGTTGTTTGAAAGACTCATACACCAATGTTGCTTCTCGGTAACAGATCAAAAACTTTGGTTCATCAACCCACATTACAAACAGAAGTTCCACCTTACTCCACGGCTCTTGCCACATTGTATCTGGAAGGTGAAGTATATCAGAAATTTCTTCACCACTTCATGTTGGTATATATTGACCATAAGCCATAAATAGAACTTACGTTCTTTAGGCAACCATTAAATCTATGAAACATTAAATAAGATATACTTAACCATTTCGGAAAAGCAGACTCCAAAAATCAGTATTGGAATCTGCTTTTCTACTTGTATAAAAATGTAGGAAAACAGTATGATAGACAGCATTTCTATTTGTTCTTATAGAATAAAAGGGGATGATTGGCAATCACATCCTTTAAGGGAAGTTGTTTCAACCCTACACATCTAAAATATTATTGAATAACTTTGGTTGTCACATTTTGAGTTCGGTTGAAACGTTCCCATCCAAACACTATTTGGTAGTTTTTAATGTAAGCGAAAGTTAAATACGTTAAATTACTACCCTTTCGTATCTAAACAGAATCCACACAGTCACTTTTCTACCGTTTGAAGCGTATAATACTGATAATCAATTAATAATAGATACATATTATAAACCACTTAGGCAAGGGGTGTTGGTGATTCTACCGCAAAGGTAGTTAATTCTGAGCAAATCACAACTGATTTAGTGAGTTTTTAAACGTGATATGACATTAGACTCATACCATACTGCAGCCTGTGCCATTACGTCCTTCAACTCCTCGATGAACTGCATGTAGTTATTCTGAGTTATAGGGATATGTCGCTCCGGGTGTTGTCCGTCGTGGTCGCCACTTGTCAAATGGATGATGCAGAATGTGCGGTCCGTATCGTGATGGGCTACCATGCCTCGCTCCTTGAGAGCTGCCACTGTGCGGTCGAAGTCTGCCGGAGTGGTGGGTATCACCTGCAGCACGCTCCAGGGGTATTCCTGAGCTGTGAGGAGCGTCTGCCCCTCCTGCTGACTGAGCAGGAAGGAATGAATTGTTCTTGATGTTTTCATGCTACAAAGTTTAACGAGTTGGTGATTCTACCGCAAAGGTAGTTAATTCTGAGCAAATCTCATAAATATAATCTTGCAGATATAAAATATGAGTACGTGAAAAAATCTGCCATATCTTCCAGAAATGGCGTAATGGGTTGGTGGTGAATATGATAAGGGCTGGAAGATAACTTGAATGAGAGGGCTATCTTCCAGCCATCTTCCAGTTTTTGATAGCCATCTTCCAGCTTTTGATAGTCATCTTCCAATTTTTGACAGCCATCTACCAACTGTGTCTTAGCCTTTTATATAACCACCGCTGTGCCACTGCATGTCACCATGAGCATCGATCCGCCCTGTCCTACGGTTTCGTAGTCGAGGTCGATGCCTACGATGGCGTTGCAGCCGAGGCTCTCGGCACGCTGCGCCATTTCGCGCATGGCTGAGTCCTTAGCTTCGCGCAGTACGCTTTCGTAGGTGCCGCTGCGACCTCCGAAGAAGTCGCGCAAGCCTGCCATGAAGTCTTTGAAAACATTGGCGCCGATGATGGTTTCGCCGGTTACTACGCCACGATATTCGCGGATGGGGTGGCCTTCGAGGGTGGGTGTTGTTGAGAAAATCATAGTATTGTTCCTTTCTTTTTAATACGTTAAATAAACGCAATTATGAGCGGTTTATTTTGTGGGTTAACAATAAATAATATAACTTTGATTTTGCTATTAATTTAAGCGAACATTGAGATAAACGACAGAGCAGTTAAACCTTATAACAAGCAAGACAGATATGAAAAGATTCAGATACTTTCGTTTTACACTCGCAGCTGCGGGCATGGCGCTGATGGCGCTTGGCAGCTGTACGTCGCGTGCGACGAAATCGGGCTCTGCGGCGGAGCAGGACAGCGTGCTGCAGCAGACAGCGTTCGCAACGGACAGCATTGCGTTCTGCGAGCAGAAGGATTCGACGTTGAAGTGCAGCGTAGTTGTAGACTATCCTTCGGGCGACGACTCGCTCTCGGTCAGCGTGCGCAGATACGTAGCCGGCGAACTCGTGCGTATGTATCTGCCCGCAATGCAGGAGGAGAACGGCGAGGCGCCCGTGTACAAGGGTTCGATGGCGGACGGCAAGGCGCTTGTCGACTTCTACGGCAATATGAATAATGTGTATCTGAAGGCGCAATATGCCGAGCTGAAGGTGTTGGGCATTGTGGGGCTCTCGTACGACCTGAGCATACGCAAGACATATGAGACCGACCGCTACCTGACGTACGAGACCTCCTGCTATGTGTTCCTCGGCGGAGCGCACGGCTCGGCTGTGTACTACCCGGTGAACATCGTTAAGGCTACAGGCAAGGTGCTCGCCGCTACGATAGACACGCTGAAGCAGAAGGCGCTGCAGCCCATTCTGCGCCGTGGCGTGAAGGAGTATATCTCTAAGGCTGAGAAGCGCAAGATAAAGGACAGCGACCTGCAGAACATGCTTTTCGTGGAGCATGGCATCATCCCGCTGCCTGCGACCGTGCCGGTGCTCACGCCTGAGGGCTTACGCTTCGTCTATCAGCAGTACGAGATAGGTCCGTATGCGCTGGGCATGGTGGAGTTCACTGTGCCTTATGCCGACGTGAAGTCGTGCCTCACGCAGGAGGCGGCTGAGCTGGCTTTAGAATAGACAGGTTATAAAAAGAACGATATGACAAAGAAAGCGATAGTAATAGGAGCCACTTCTGGCATTGGGCTTGAAGTGGCTCGTCTTTTAGCCGTGCGTGGCTACAGCGTAGGCATAGCCGGCAGACGTGTGGAGCGGCTGAAGGAGATAGTGGAGACCACGGACGGCATAGTGGCGTGGCAGCAGATTGATGTGGACAGCGACGATGCCCCCGATGGCTTGCACGAGCTTATCGGCAAGCTGGGCGGCATGGATCTGTACTTCCATAGTTCGGGAATAGGGTGGGAGAACTGCTCGCTCGATGCGGAGAAGGAGATGCGCACGGTGCAGACCAACGCCGTGGGCTTCACGCGGATGGTGCTCTCGGCGTACCAGTGGTTTGCCGACGACGCTCACCGCGGACGCATAGCCTGCATCACGTCGATAGCTCGCACGCGCGGACTGGGTGCTGCGCCTGCCTATTCGGCTACAAAGCGCTACCAGTCGCACTACCTCGAGTGTCTGGCGCAGCTCGCCAGTATGCGTCGCCTGCCCATCGCCATCACCGACATCCGCCCGGGCTTCGTGGCTACCGACCTTATCGCCGGCAGCCATTTCCCGCTGCAGCTCTCGGCTGAGCACGTGGCGGCGGACATCGTGAGTGCGGTGGAGCGCGGCAAGAAGGTAGTGACCATCGATTGGCGCTATCGGTTGCTCGTGGCTGCGTGGCGCATGATACCGCGCTGGGCGTGGATCAGGCTGCGGTTCGTGAAATGATAGCTCTGTAGGCTTTGTTGGTGCAGTTCTTGCTCTGTTTGCTTTGTTGGTGCAGCTGAGACAGCTGCACCCCCTACCGTTTGCGTCCGCCACTTGATCAGTTTGCGTCCGCCACCTGATCAGATTGCGTTCGCCACCCAATCCGTTCGCGAACGGTGCACGATGACATAAGCGGAGAGTCTATGCATTTATTCTTTACATATTTTTAAGTAAAAACCCTCAACAATCCAATTATTATTGCTAACTTTGCAAACTGAAAATTGCAATTCGAATACTTAGCGGTATTCTACGTAGAAAAAGAAACAAATTGTTTTAAAAATTTTTATGGATTCTATTTTATTAATCACAGTCATCTTGACGGCTGTTGTATTGGTAGTAGGTGCGTACGTAGTTGCGAAACTCGTAGGTCCTCGTTCGTACAACCCGGTTAAGGGTCAGCCCTTTGAGTGTGGTATTCCTACACGCGGATCTTCTTGGATTCCGGTGCATGTAGGCTACTATCTCTTTGCTATCCTTTTCCTCATGTTCGACATTGAGACCCTCTTCCTCTACCCGTGGGCAGTAGTTGTCAAGCAGTTTGGAGCGATGGCGCTTGCGAGCGTTGGCTTCTTCATGCTGGTATTGGTATTTGGCCTTGCATACGCTTGGCGGAAAGGAGCGTTGGAATGGAAGTAAGAAAACCTGTCATCAAGAGTATTCCTTACGATGAGTTCAAGGACAACAAGGGCCTTGAGACAATCGTAGACGAGCTCCACGAGGGCGGCGTCAACGTAGTGGTTGGCTCACTCGACCAGGCTATCAACTGGGGTCGTTCCAACTCTTTGTGGTCATTAACATTCGGTACATCGTGCTGCGGTATTGAGTTCATGGCAGTAGGTTGTGCCCGTTACGACTTCTCTCGCTTTGGCTTCGAGGTGACACGTAACTCTCCTCGTCAGGCAGACCTTATCATGTGCGCCGGTACCATCACCAACAAGATGGCACCCGTGTTCAAGCGTCTCTACGACGAGATGGCTGAGCCGAAGTACGTAGTGGCAGTGGGCGGTTGCGCCATCTCGGGCGGTCCGTTCAAGAACTCGTACAACGTAGTGCGTGGCATCTCAGAGATTGTGCCCGTAGACGTGTACGTGCCTGGCTGTCCTCCGCGTCCGGAGGCTATCCTTTACGGCATGATGCAGCTGCAGCGCAAGGTGAAGGTGGAGAAGTTCTTCGGCGGAGCAAACCATAAGATGACACATGAGGAGAAAGAACTCTCTATGTCGAAGGGTGGTCTGCACGGCTTGAGCAACGAGGCTCTCGCCAGCGAAGCAAAGCGCGAGACAATCGTAGTGAACGAGGTGCCGGAAGGCTTCGATGCAAAGAAAGGTCTAACTGATTAATATAATAAGGTATAAGATATGAAACTTGAAAACATAGAACTCTCATTCGACAATTTCGCGAGTGAGATGTCGAAACTGAAGAACCAGAAACATTTCGACTACCTTGTTACCATCATCGGCGAGGACTTCGGCGAGGAAGGCTTGGGATGTATCTACATTCTTGAGAACACCGACAACAACGAGCGCTGCTCCGTACGCACCATCGCAAAGAAGGTGGATGGCAGCGACGTGATTCCTACCGTCGTTGAGCTCTGGAAGGCAGCCGAGCTGCTCGAGCGCGAGGTTTACGACTTCGTAGGCATCAAGTTCCTCGGCCACCCCGACATGCGCCGTCTGTTCCTGCGTACCGACTTCAACGGCTATCCGTTGCGCAAGGACTTCGACATGAGCCCCGAGGCTAACCAGTTCCCACTTACCGACGAGCCAGAGTCTGACTACACCGTTGTGTACAGCCTCGACGCCGACGGCCACCTCGTAGCTACAAAGAAGCGCCTCTTCGAGGACACCGACTTCGTAGTGAACATCGGTCCGAACCACCCGTCTACACACGGTGTGCTCCGCTTGCAGACCGTTCTCGACGGCGAGAAGGTGAAGCGCATCTATCCGCACCTGGGCTATATCCACCGCGGCATAGAGAAGATGTGGGAAGGCATGACCTATCCGCAGACACTCGCTCTCACCGACCGTCTCAACTACCTCTCGGCAATGATGCACCGCCACGCTCTCGTTGGCGTGATAGAGGAGGGTATGGGCATTGAACTTACCGACCGCATCCACTACATCCGTACCATCATGGACGAGCTGCAGCGTATCGACTCCCACTTGCTCTACCTCGGTTGTACAGCACAGGACTTGGGCGCCCTCACAGCGTTCCTCTACTGTATGCGCGACCGCGAGCACGTGCTCAACGTGATGGAGGAGACCACCGGCGGTCGACTCATCCAGAACTACTACCGCATCGGCGGATGCCAGGCAGACATCGACCCGAAGTTCGTAGAGAACACAAAGAAGCTCTGCAAGTATCTGCGCCCGATGATTCAGGAGTATCTCGACGTGTTTGGCGACAACGTGATCACACACAACCGCTTGGTTGGCGTTGGTCCGATGGGACGCGAGGACTGTATCAACTACGCCGTGACAGGTCCGGCAGGACGTGCTGCAGGCTGGAAGAACGATACACGTAAGCGTCACCCGTACGACCTCTACGACAAGGTAGAGTGGGAGGAGATTACAATGACCGGTTGCGACTCTATGGACCGCTACTACTGTCACATCAAGGAGCTTTATCAGAGCCTTAACATCATCGAGCAGCTCATCGACAACATTCCGGAGGGCGACTTCTACGTTAAGCAGAAGCCAATCATCAAGGTGCCCGAGGGACAGTGGTACTTCTCTGTAGAAGGTGCCAGCGGCGAGTTCGGCGTATATCTCGACTCTAAGGGCGACAAGAGTCCTTACCGTATGAAGATGCGCCCGATGGGTCTGACACTGACCGGCGCTCTCGACCCGATGCTTCGCGGACAGAAGATTGCCGACCTCATCACAACCGGTGCTGCTATCGACTTCGTAATTCCTGACATCGACCGTTAACGAAATCATAAATTAAAAGAAATGTTTGACTTTAGTAACATAACAAGCTGGCTCCACAATCTCCTCTCAGTGACCTGCGGTCTTGGAGATTTCTGGACAATACTGATCGAGTGCATCCTGGTTGGTGTCTGCATCCTCGCAGGCTACGCCATCCTCGCCATCATCTTGATCTTCATGGAGCGCAAGGTGTGCGCATGGTTCCAGTGCCGTCTTGGCCCGATGCGCGTAGGCCCTTGGGGCATATTCCAGGTGTTCGCCGACGTGCTGAAGATGCTCATCAAGGAGATCTTCTCAGTTGACGGTGCCGACAAGGTGCTCTACTACATCGCTCCGTTCCTCGTGATTATAGCTTCCGTAGGCACCTTCTCGTTCCTCCCGTGGAATAATGGTGCTCAGGTGCTCGACTTCAATGTAGGTCTGTTCCTCATGTCGGCAATCTCAAGCATCGGCATCGTGGGCATCTTCATGGCAGGTTGGGGCTCTAACAACAAGTATTCGGTAGTTTCGGCTATGCGTGGCGCCGTGCAGCTCATCTCATACGAGATGTCGCTCGCACTCTGCCTTATCACCGCCGTAGTGCTCACCGGCACAATGAAGGTATCGGGCATCGTAGATGCACAGACCGGTGCTTTCGGTTGGCTCATCTTCAAGGGACACATCCCGGCTATCATCGCCTTCCTCGTGTTCCTCGTAGCAGGCAACGCCGAGGCAAACCGTGGTCCGTTCGACTTGGCTGAGGCTGAGTCGGAGCTTACAGCCGGCTACCACACCGAGTATTCGGGTATGGGCTTCGGCTTCTACTACCTCGCTGAATACCTCAACCTTTTTGTAGTTTCAGGTATCGCTGCCACAGTATTCCTTGGCGGTTGGGCTCCGTTCAACATCGGTGTTGCCGGCGTTGACAGCGTGCTCGACATGATTCCGGGCATCGTGTGGTTCCTCGGCAAGACATTCGGCATAGTGTTCCTGCTTATGTGGGTGCGCTGGACATTCCCACGTCTGCGTGTCGATCAAATTCTGAAGCTCGAGTGGAAGTACTTGATGCCTTTGTGTCTTATCAACTTGATTCTCATGACTGTAGTTGTGGCATTCGGTTGGCACTTCTAAAAACACATCATTAAAACAATGGAAGAAAACAAAAAATCATATTTCGGAGAAATCGGGTCGGCTATGAAAACCCTCGCCATTGGTATGAAGACCACATGGAAGGAGCTCCTCACAAAGAAGAGCACAGAGCAGTATCCCGAGAACCGCAAGACCACACTGCACGTAGCAGCACGCCACCGCGGACGTTTGGTGATGAACCGCGACGAGAACGGTGCCGTGAAGTGTACAGCTTGTACACTCTGCGAGAAGGCTTGCCCGAACGGCACTATCAAGATTGTGTCGCAGATGGTTGAGAACCCGGAGACAGGCAAGAAGAAAAAGCAGCTCGTCGACTATCAGTACGACCTCGGCGACTGCATGTTCTGCGAGCTCTGCGTGAACGCCTGCAACTTCGGCGCAATCAAGTTTGTCAACGATTTCGAGAATTCGGTATTCGACCGCGAAGCACTCGTGCTTCACCTCGACAAGGAAGTGTATGAGGGCGGCTCGCTGCCTAACATCATCGACGGCGGTGCCGACTTCGAAATCGGAACGTTTAACACCAAAACAAAATAAGGAGTAAGAAAATATGGCAAGTATAGTAATGTTTTGCATCTTGGCAGCAGTAATCCTCGGATCGGCTGTCATGTGCGTGACCACAAAGCACATCATGCGTTCGGTCACATTCCTGCTTTTCGTACTCCTCGGAGTGGCAGGTCTCTACTTCCTGCTCGACTACACCTATCTCGGTGCAGCACAGATCAGCGTCTACGCTGGCGGTATGGTGATGATGTACATCTTCGCCGTGCAGCTCGTCAGCAAGCGCACACTCCAGGGATTGGTAGAGCGCGTTAAGGGCTGCCGTGCCCTCTCTTACGCACTCATCTGCCTCGTAGGTTTGGCTACCGTAGCCGGCGTACAGCTCAAGAACGGTTTCATCTCTGTCCTTGTTGAAGGCAAAGAGGTGCCCATGCAGACTATCGGTGAGGCTCTTCTCGGTTCAGAAAAGTATCAGTATGTATTGCCCTTCGAGTTCATCTCAGTGTTCCTGCTGGCATGTATCATTGGCGCAATCGTTGTAGCACGTAAAGAAAAGGAGGACAAGTAAATTATGGTACCAGTAGAATGTTATTTCGTGCTTAGCGCACTTCTGTTCTTCATCGGCGTTTACGGCTTCGTGACACGCCGCAACCTGATAGCCATGCTCGTCTCTATAGAGCTCGTGCTCAACGCCGTAGACCTGAACTTCGCGGCTTTCAACCGTCTGCTCTTCCCCGGCGAGTTCGAGGGCTTCTTCATGACCCTCTTCTCAATCGGCGTGAGCGCAGCAGAGAGCGCCGTAGCTATCGCGATTATTATTAACGTTTACCGCAATTTCCACAGCGATCAGGTGAACAGTATTGAAAACATGAAATATTAATTAGATTATGGATTTTACATATTCAATATGGATTCTTCTGTTGCCGCTGATCAGCTTCCTGGTTATCGGTCTGCCAGAATTCGTGAATAAGAAGTATTCCTGGTCGCATAAGACAGCCGGATTGATTGGCACCTGCTCTCTGGGCTTGGTGACAGCACTCAGCTACTACACTGCGTTCCAGTATTTCACAGCCGACCGTCTTGCCGACGGCACCTTCGCAACCTTCGTTCCCTACAACGTTACATGGTTGCCGCTGGGCCATCTGCACTTCGACCTCGGTGTGCTGCTCGACCCGATTTCGGTGATGATGCTCATCGTCATCTCTACGGTCAGCCTCATGGTGCACATCTACTCGTTCGGCTATATGCACGGCGAGAAAGGCTTCCAGCGCTACTACGCTTTCCTTTCTCTCTTCACGATGTCAATGCTCGGACTCGTGCTTGCTACCAACATCTTCCAGATGTACATGTTCTGGGAGCTTGTGGGCGTAAGCTCTTACCTCCTCATTGGCTTCTATTACACTCTGCACGCAGCCGTTCACGCTTCTAAGAAGGCGTTCATCGTGACACGCTTCGCCGATATGTTCTTCCTCATTGGTATCCTCATCTTCGGTTACTACACAGGAAGCTACAACTTCTCGTTCACCGGAACTGAGATTGCTTACGGCGCAGGTGCTTCTGCCTTCACCGTTGCTGACAGCGCACGCGCTCTTGCAGCAGGCGGCATGATTCTGCCTACAGCCCTCGTGCTTATGTTCATCGGTGGTGCTGGTAAGTCGGCAATGTTCCCGTTGCACATCTGGTTGCCGGACGCTATGGAAGGCCCGACACCGGTTTCTGCACTTATCCACGCCGCTACCATGGTCGTTGCAGGTGTGTTCCAGATTGCACGTCTCTTCCCGGTATGGATTGAGTACGCTCCGCAGGCTCTTGAGGTTGTCGTTATTGTAGGCGCTTTCACAGCCTTCTACGCAGCAGCCGTTGCTTGCGCACAGAGCGACATCAAGCGTGTGCTTGCCTTCTCTACAATCTCTCAGATTGCGTTCATGATGGTAGCGCTCGGCGTATGTCTGCCGGGTCACCACGGTGCGGCTCTCGACAACCACGCACAGCTTGGCTACATGGCTTCTATGTTCCACCTGTTCACACACGCCATGTTCAAGGCTTGTCTGTTCCTCGGAGCCGGTTGCATCATCCACGCTGTTCACTCTAACGAGATGTCTGCAATGGGCGGTCTGCGCAAGTACATGCCTATCACTCACATCACATTCCTCATCTCTTGCCTCGCTATCGCAGGTATCCCGTTCTTCTCGGGCTTCAGCTCTAAGGACGAGATCATCACTGCTTGCTTCGAGTACTCACCGCTCTGCGGTTGGTGGATGACAGGCGTTGCCGCTATGACAGCGTTCTACATGTTCCGCCTCTACTACGGCATCTTCTGGGGTACAGAGAACAAGGAGCTGCACGCTCACCACACACCGCACGAGGCTCCGGTTACTATGACCTTCCCGCTCGTGTTCCTGAGCATCGTCACAGTAGGCGTAGGTGTTGTTACCACACTCGGCGGCTTCTGCGACTGGAGCTGGGCAAGCTTCGGCTCTATCGTGAGCGCAGCAGGCACAGCCTACACCGTTCACTTCGACCCGCAGGTGGCAGCCACCTCTACAGTGATCGCTATCCTCTCTATCGCCCTTGCCACATATATCTACAAGGGTGAGAAGCAGCCTATCGCCGACAAGCTGTACGCTACATTCCCGCGTCTGCATCGTTGGGCTTACAAGCGCTTCTACATGGACGAGGTTTATCAGTTCGTTACTCACAAGATTCTGTTCCGCTACGTCAGCCGTCCGGTACAGTGGATCGACGAGAAGATCATCAACGGTCTTATCGACTTCACTGCTTGGGGTGCTAACGAGGCAGGTGAGACCATCCGCCCATGGCAGAGCGGCGACGTTCGCCAGTATGCCGTTTGGTTCATCACAGGTACGGTAGCTTTAACATTATTATTACTTTGCTTATAATTAGAATATGAATATATTAAGTTTATTCGTAGTAATCCCTGCGTTGATGCTGCTCGGTCTGTGGATCGCACGCAACGTCAATCAGGTGCGTGGTGTGATGGTTGCCGGTTCATCTTGCCTCTTGGCAATGAGCATTTGGCTCACGCTCCACTTCATCAGCGAGCGCGCTGGCGGCAACACCGAGGAGATGATTCTCCATGCCTCTACTGCGTGGTTCCCGGCTTTGCACATCAACTATGAGGTTGGTGTAGACGGTATCTCTGTTGTGATGTTGCTGCTTTCGAGCATCATCGTCTTCACCGGTACATTCGCTTCATGGAAGCTCAAGCCCCTCACCAAGGAGTTCTTCATGTGGTTCACCCTTCTCTCGACAGGTGTTTACGGTTTCTTCATCTCGATCGACCTCTTCACCATGTTCATGTTCTACGAGGTGGCACTCATCCCGATGTACCTTCTCATTGGTTTCTGGGGTTCGGGTCGCAAGGAGTATGCAGCCATGAAGCTTACGTTGATGCTTATGGGCGGTTCTGCGCTCATCATCCTTGGCTTGGTAGGCATCTACTTCTTCAACGGTGCTTCTACGATGAGCATCCTTGAGATTGCGCACAACAACCACATCCCGGCAGCCGTTCAGAACGTGCTGTTCCCGTTCGTGTTCATCGGTTTCGGCGTGCTCGGCGCGTTGTTCCCGTTCCACACATGGTCTCCTATCGGTCACGGTTGCGCCCCGACATCAGTGTCTATGCTCCACGCAGGTGTGCTCATGAAGCTCGGCGGCTACGGCTGCTTCCGCATCGCAATGTTCCTCCTGCCTCAGGCAGCTAACGACTTGGCTTGGATATTCCTTATCCTCACAACCATCTCTGTCGTTTACGGTGCGTTCTCGGCTTGCGTACAGACCGACTTGAAGTTCATCAACGCCTACTCTTCAGTGTCTCACTGTGGTCTGGTGCTCTTCGCACTCTTGATGATGACCAAGGTGAGCTGCACAGGTGCTATCCTCCAGATGCTCTCTCACGGTTTGATGACAGCCCTCTTCTTCGCCCTCATCGGTATGATCTACGGTCGTACACACACACGTGACATCCGTGAGCTTGGCGGTTTGATGAAGATTATGCCGTTCCTCTCTGTAGGCTACGTGATTGCAGGTTTGGCTAACCTCGGTTTGCCGGGCTTCTCAGGCTTCATCGCCGAGATGACCATCTTCAACGGTTCGTTCGAGAATGCCGACACATTCCACCGTTGCTGCACCGTCATCGCTATCACCTCAATCGTTGTGACCGCTGTGTACATCCTCCGTACCGTGGGCTTCATCCTCTTCGAGAAGGTGAAGAACCCGCACTTCGAGGAGCTCACCGACGCTACATGGGACGAGCGCTTCGCTGTATGCTGCCTCATCTTCTGCGTTGCAGGTCTGGGTTCGTTCCCGATCTGGGCAAGCCATGTTATCAGCGATGCCGTAGTACCAATCCTCAGCGTAATTCCAACACTTTAATAACAGTTCAGCAGTAAAAAATGGATTATAGTCAGTTTTTTAATATGATACCCGAGGCTGGCCTCATGGCAGCCCTCGTGATAGTATTCCTCGCCGACCTCATCCTGAAGGGCGAGAAGAAACATACTACCTTGAGCCTGCTGACAGGTCTGCTGTTGGTAGCTCAGATTGCAGTCTGCTTCACCGCAGAGCCTGCAGAGGCTTTCGCCGGACTCTACACCGCCACCGCAGCAGCGCAGGTGATGAAGGTTATCCTTACAGCCGGTGCGTTCATCGTGGTAGTGATGGCACAGTCGTGGCTCGAGCAGAAGGACGTGCAGAACAAGGAGGGCGAGTTCTATGAGCTCATCATCTCTACCTTGCTCGGTATGTACATGATGATTTCGTCAGGCCACTTCCTCATGTTCTTCCTCGGCTTGGAGATGGCATCAGTGCCTATGGCATGTCTCGTTGCCTTCGACAAGTTCAAGAAGGAGTCGGCAGAGGGCGCAGCCAAGTTCGTGCTCACCGCTACATTCTCGAGCGGCGTGATGCTCTACGGCATCTCGTTCATCTACGGAGCTTGTGGCACACTCTACTTCGACGACGTAATGGCGCAGATCACAGCAACACCGCTCACTATCATGGGTCTCGTGTTCTTCTTCAGCGGCCTCGGCTTCAAGATTTCGCTCGTGCCGTTCCACTTCTGGACAGCCGACACATACCAGGGTGCTCCTACAGCCGTAACAGGCTATCTGAGCGTAGTGTCTAAGGGCGCGGCAGCGTTCGCTTTGATGACAATCCTCACCAAGGTGTTCGCTCCGATGGTAGAGTACTGGGAGATGCTGATGTACATCGTCATCGTTCTCACCATCACCATCGCTAACCTCTTCGCACTCCGCCAGACAGAGCTCAAGCGATTCATGGCGTTCAGCTCTATCTCGCAGGCAGGCTACATCATGCTTGCAGCGGTAGGCAACGGCGCAATGGGTCTGCCGGCACTCATGTACTACGTGCTCATCTACGTAGCAGCCAACATGGCAGTGTTCACCATCATCAACGTTGTTGAGACACGCGGCAAGGGCAACACCGAGATGTCTGTATTCGACGGCTTCTACACCACCAACCCGAAGCTCTCGTTCCTCATGACACTCGCTCTGTTCTCGCTCGCAGGCATCCCGCCGTTCGCAGGTATGTTCTGCAAGTTCTTCGTGTTCATGGCAGCAGCCGAGCAGGGTTCTAACATCGCATACGCAGTAGTGTTCCTCGCATTGATCAACACCGTACCGTCACTCTACTACTATCTGAAGATTGTAAAGTGCATGTACATCAATAAGACCGATGCTCCGCTCGCTCCGTTCAAGAGCGACTGCGCTACACGCACAGCCCTCGCCCTCTGCACCGCAGGCGTACTCCTCTTCGGCGTATGCAGCTGTGTCTACGGATGGCTCGTAGCGGCTACATCAGCGATGTAGAATGTTGAATTTTGAGTTTTGAATTGTCGGCTACGCCGATTAGGAGTTGTTCAATGTTGAATTCATAATTCACAACTCATTAACTCAAAATTGCCGAAGGCAATAATTCAAAATTCAAAAATCAAAACTCAAAAAACGGTTGGCAACTCGTTAATATCGATTTGCCAACCGTTTTTTTCTTTGGTCGTTTTTTGTTTTATTGCCGTTTGATTAGTCAGTCAAACATTTTGCCGTTTGTATTTATTGTTGTAGATTTGCAGTGAGATAATCACATATAGAACAAATAATTAGATCGTTATGGATTTGACACATAATATAATAGAATATGTGAACTGCTGTGTCGGAGCTTTTGCTAATCGCTTCAAATTGACATTGGCACAGTCGTATGCCTACTTGCGTAGGTTTAAAGGTATAGATTTCCTTATTGATTGTTATGCTGCAGAGCATACTCTTTCTATAGAGGATGCTGTGGAGGATATAATGTTGTTATGCCAAAAGAATGGAGGGCGTGTAGGATGCTAAATGTCAGCGAAGATATCAATGTTTTTTAAAAACCATTAAATTATGAAATCCAAAGTTTATGAAGGAATGCTCCTTGTGCTATTCCTTTTAACGACAGCACTTGCAGCCTGCACCGATGACGAGCCGAAAGACAGCGTCAAGGAAATCAGAATGAACGTTTTGCCCGAAACCGGCATCATGTACTCTCCGTTTGACGACAAGCAGGAGAACCCGATAGAATGCCTGCTCGTCAAGACCGATGACAATCCAAACCAGATAGAACGTTTAGGCATGAACCGCATCGAAGGCTTCACATACGAGCGAGGTCACGAATACTATCTCTCCGTAAAGCGAACGATACTTGCCAACCCGCCCGCCGACGGTTACAATAGCACCTACAAGCTGATACGCATACTTCAAGACCGACTCGTAGCCGAACCCAGTACGAAGGTCGACAACGACATCAAGTCGGAGGCAGACATCGAGTACAACGACTTGTGCCCTTTCACGAAGTATTCCATCAGCACCAAGTATCTCGTCAACGCCGACGGCACCATCTTCTACGCCGACGGACGCAAGCTGCCCTCCTACAAGTCGGCACGCATTTGGCTCGACAACATCCTTGACAAATCCGATGCCAATTGGAATAAGTTCCAGTCGATACCCTATCAGGCGTACTATTCGTTCGTAGTCACTCCCTTCGCCGACCAGTTGCGTTTGGTATACAACAATTCCGACGGTCCGATGTTCAAGGACGTAGTGCCTGAAGAAGAATTCAGCAAAATCAAGTCGATGCAGCCCGGCGAGTCGGTGCGTTACTCGCTCGTCCTCGCTAACATTCACAAGAAAGGACTCCAGAAACTCGAGTTTGCAGTCGAAAAGCAATAAGATGGCTGGCAGATATTAATGTTTTATGTCAAAATAATGAGGGCGATATGTATGCAGTAATTATATCATATTGCCCAAAGAAATCATAAGTGAAGATGTTCAATTTATATCAGGATGGACTTGAGCTTGAGCCTCTGCGTCGTTACTGCATGGAACAAGGAGAAGTACGCTTATTGAAGCGTGGTGAGATATTTGAGGATGCAGGCAAGCCGTCAAAATATGTGGCTTATGTGGAGCGTGGATGCTTCAAGTATATGGTGAATAACGAAGAGGAAGGTAAGGACTACTGTACTGGTTTTGCCTTCGAAGGAGAGTTTGTGGCTGACTATCCGAATTGTCTTACTGGCAGAAAGTCAGAGTTGACTATTGTGGCTGGAACAACGTGTAAGATATTCCAAATATTAGGGAAAGAACTGGATAACTTATTGGATTCCTTAAATACGAAAGGACTCAAGCAGGCCATATCCGATAGCCTTTTTGCTCAAGTTTATGCACAATATCTTGATACCTATCGTATGACAACCAGAGAACGATATAAGCGTTTGCTAATTCGTTGCCCGGAATTAGTTCAAAGCATCAACTTGAAGGATATAGCCTCTTATCTGAAAGTTACACCAACAACTATAAGCAATATACGTAGGGAATTTACTTTTGGAGAGTAAACTCTCAAAACACTTTGAGAGTTTGCCCTTATAATGTTTTATAGTCTTGGAACGCGTGCTGTTTTTAATGGGCAAGCATTAACTTTGCACAAAAAATACAGTATGAATATTCTTATAATCGGGGCTACCTCTGGTATTGGTAAAGCTCTTTTTTTGAAGTATGCCAATGCAGATAATCGTATTGGCATTGTAGGTCGGCGAACAAACCTGCTTAATGAATTAAGTCAGCAGTATCCTTCCAAAACCATTGTTTCAAAAGCAGATGTCACAAACTTAAATGAGACAGAACAAGCGATAAATACTCTTCTAAAAGAGTTCGGTCACTTAGACCTTGCTATTATGTGTGCAGGCGTTGGTGACATTAATGCCACGCTTGACTATGCGATTGAGCGTCCCGCCATTGATACAAATGTTGTTGGTTGGACATATGTTATTGATAGATTGTATTGCATTTTTGAACAACAAGGTTATGGTCATCTTGTAGCTATAACTTCTGCTGGTGGATTGCGAGGCGAACCGGCTGCACCAGCCTATAGCGCAACAAAAGCCTACCAAATTAATTATATGGAAGCAATACGCAAGAAGGCTTTCAGAAATGGTGGTTGCATAACCGTAACAGATGTCAGACCAGGTCTTGTTGACACAGCTATGGCAAAGGGAGAAGGCTTGTTTTGGGTGATGTCGGTAGAGAAAGTTGCTACTCAAATCATTTCAGCTATTAGCAGGAAGAAGTCAAAAGTCTATGTCACCAAACGATGGCACATACTTGCTATAATATATCGAAGTCTGCCCTTTTATATCTTCAAACGATTGTAGCTTCTAACATTTCAAGGGCACGCGCTGGATATTGCTGAGAAACGGCAACGACATCTTTGATGCCAAATACAAGACAAGGCTTGACAATGTGCTGAACTTGAATGAACCGTTGATGATTGCATAATACTTGCATGGTATGACTACCCAATATCAAATGGTCCTACTGAAGGTATAAACAACAAGATAAAAGTGCTGAAAAGACAAATGTATGGATTCAGAAATGATGAGTTCTTCACGTTAAAGCTATACGCTCTACACGACAAGCGTCTACGCATTTAACGGAAGAACCTTTTATTCTAAGATCTTGATGCTAACTGCCTTGAGCTGTTGCCAACCAGACTTGTCGGTTACACGTACCATAAAGTGATAATTACCAGGATCTATGTCTTTAGGACAGGTAATGTCTACCTTTGCATCATACGATTTCAAACCCGAAGGAATAGGGTAGTCTTGGTTATATACCCAAGGACTTACTGGGTTCTTTTTAGGGTCGAGCGTACAGTCGCCAGCCGAAGTAGAATGGGTATGGTGGTCGAAGTTGTTGTGTATCTCTATGTTGAAATTGCCTAATTCTGCATTATCTGTAAAAGTATAACGGAAAGCGATAACATCGCCTCTATGATACTGCTGACAGTCGATGGGGTTGGGCAAGTCTCCATCCACAATCTTAGGCTTTTCCAGATCGTTGACCGTTGTGTCATCGGTGTCGTCACTTGAACAAGAGGTCAAGCTACCAGCTATCCCCATCACCGCTGCAGCAAAATATATGTATAACAAATAAATTGTACTTCTTTTCATCGTTCTTACGTATTAAAGTTTTCGTTTCTTGGCTTGGCACCAAAGTGCCAAAGCCAAGAAACTGTCATTTTATTTTTTATCTCATACCTGAAGCTTTATTCCTTGGTAATCTGAATGCCCTCAGCCTCTTCGATCGTTGAATTGCCTGCAGCATCGGTTACGGTGAAGTGAATGTGGTATTCGCCGGCAGGAGCGTCTGTAGGAATCTGAGGATGCTCGTGAAAGAGAGCTGAGGTCTCGCCTACATATTTCTCGTCTGTATAGGTGAATACATGTTCGTAACCAGCTGCTGTGTTGTGGAATTCCACTTCTATCTTGGCTATTTTGTGAGGAGCCTCGATTTGTGCCTCCAAGTGCATCTTCTGGCCAATTACAGCCTTGTGGCTATCATCCTCGCCCACTTCCTTGAAAGTAATGGTTGGGGCTGTCTTGTCGAGTGCCTTGACTGTAAGGTCGGAAGTGAAGGTAGTGCTCTGACCCAACTTGTCGGTTACGACAAATGTTACAGTATAAGCACCAGGAGCAGCATCGGCAGGGATGTCAAGATGCTCGTGGAAGGTAGTGTTTCTCACACCGATGTATTTGCCCTCGGTATAAGATTGCTTGACGATGGTCTTGTTGCCGTCTTTTGCGGCGATAGTTACGTCAATGCGGGCAATCAAACCATCTGCCACCAAGTTGCCCTCCAAGTGGAGATCCTTGCCGGCGATGGCTTCCTTGGAGTTCTCCTTGCCTACCTCGGCAAGGGCTACAACTGGTTTTGCTACACTCTGCTTTGCATCATCATCATCGCTGCAAGATGACAACACTAAACTAAATACACAAAACAGCACTGAGGCTGCAAAAAATATAATATTTTTCATTGTTTCTAATCTTTTTTATTTACTTTTATATACTTACAGAAACGCTTTGTTATACACCAGAAGCGCACTGTTCGTCCATCTTTGTCAAACTGACAGGAGGGCTTCCTTGCCACTTGGCTATCATTCTTCCAAGAGAACTCCTTATTATTCGAGTTATGGTTCGAGGAAGGAATCAGAAGTTCCAGGAAACCATAGCCGAGAAGTTTCTTCCAGGTTCAGGCACTCCCATCAGTCTGTAATAACTAGTGTGGTCGTAGTATCGCTTGCCCAACAAGTTTTCTCCACGAAGGGTTATTTCCAACTGGTTTTCACCAAGTTTGAACTTCTTTCCGATGCTGGCATTCAAGAGCTGGTGCCCCTTGGTCTTCTCCTCGGGAGGAACGATTATATCTTGCGTTCCCACCACTTGCCATTCCAAAGCCACGAATCCCGACTTGGCAGGATTTTGTGCGGGCAATAGATAGCGTAACTCTGCGCGAGCCGACCATGGGGTGGAGAACGGAAGGCCATAACCTTTCTTCTCTCCACTGAGCTGGCGTGCGTAAAGGTACTCGCCGTCGGCATCCAATTTCAAGTATGGAAGAATCTTCCACGAAACGCTTGCCTCGAAGCCCCATCTCAGTACCTTGGCCTGTGTGTAATAGTAGAGCTGCAAGCCCTCCTTGTACTGAGGCGTAGGATTGAGATAGATATAGTTGGGGAAATAGTTGAGATAAGGAGTCAACTGCATCGAAAGCACACCCTTTTCGCATACGATGCCCGCATCCACCTGATAACTTTCCTCAGGCTTCAGACTGGTGTTGCCTTTCTCATAACGGAAGATATTGTAGTTCACGCCGTCCATTCCCAACTCCTTGGCTATCGGCATACGGAAACTCTTGCCCACATTGAGTTTGAGCACCCAGTCGCCCAGCATCCGATTCACGCCCACCGACCAAGTGAAGCTGTTGTAGCTATGCCTCAGATTGGCGGAACGCTCCATATAAGTGGAATCTCCTTGCTGTAATGTACCTTGCAGCACAGTTCCATCCATGGGAGAATCGGAAGTTGATGCCTTCAACGGTGTCTTGTACCAATCGTGATAGCTGTGAATCCTCACGCTTCCACGGTCGAATCTCGCCCCGGCGGTCAAGCTGAGCTTGTCGCTCAAATTCCACTTGTCCATGGCGAAGACACCAAAGGTCAACTGCTCGAAGTCTGGTAAGATGAATCCCCATCCTCCCTGGCGGTTGCGTTGGTACTCTACGTTGCCCCCTGCCTGCAGGTCGTGTTTGCCCATCTGCTGCATCGCCTTCACGTTGGCGGAGAAGGTTTGCTTCGTAAAACTTCTCTCCAGAGCGTTCGTCGGTATCGGCATATAGCCATGCGACACTGGTTCGGCAAGTTCGCGCTGTCGGTTGTTTTGGTAGGCGAAATTACTTTCCAGCATACCATCCGCCCAATTCCAGTCGGTATGATTTGATACCCAGAAGTGGTTGACGGTATGGTAAGGCAAGTCGATGTCGCGACGCGAACTGTCATAATCGATATCCGACAATCTCACCTCCAAACCGTGAGCGTTGGCAAAGAAACCAGCCTTTGCATTCACATCGGCAATGCGAAAAGAGGTGTTCCACCTGTCCCCAGCATATCCGAGCATCAGATTCCCATCCATTTCGCGTCCTGCCGTATTGCGAAGACGCTGGTCCTTGAGCTTAATCCAATAGGAGTAATACTCGATGCTGTCGGCAGGAACCTTGTAGTCGGCGTAATCCATCCATGTGGCATTCGCTTTATACCAGAACTTGCCATTTCTACCTGTCAGTCGAACCGATGAGCCTATCGACTCATTGTTGGTTCTGCCAAAGAGATTCACCTGTCCGGCAAACTTCTTCAGCGGCATCGTGTTACTCTTCAGATTGATGACACCACCGATGGCATCGGAGCCATAGGTGAGCGAGGCAGGCCCCTTGATGACCTCAGCTTGGTCGATGGCATACTGGTCTATCTCCAGACCATGGTCATCGCCCCATTGCTGTCCCTCATGCTTGATGCCATTTTCTGCCACCAACACACGGTTGAAGCCCAAGCCTCGAATTACAGGCTTCGACTCTCCCGAACCTACATTCATTGCCTGCACACCAGGCAATCGGCTCAGCGTCTGCATCAGCGAACCGCTGAAATTTTCCTCTATGAATTTTTGGTTTGCCCTCACCACATTGAGGGCAGACTTCATCTGTATTTCTTTATTGGAGCTTCCGCTTACTACAACTTCTTTTAGGGATACACCATCCCTCATCATCCGCTTGACACTGTCTGCCTGAGCCGAAATCCTCACCGAATCTTTAGGTAAGGACATAGCCTTGGCACTTGCCGTAAGCGCATGAAACAAGTTGATGAAAAGAGGAAGCACAATATATACCAGCTTCTTATTTTTCATCATAAATTTTTGAAAATCAATCGGCTAAACCGACCATAAGGAAGCTAAATCGCCCGTCAGGATATAGCTATAGCCGATTTTGGTTTTGATTAATCATCAAAAAAACTACAAAGATAGGAATACAGGTGGAGCACGAGTAGAATGTACATCGCCTTGGCGGGTCTTGACAAATGGGCAAGACATGACAACGGCGATATGAACCATAGCAATAAACACTGCTATGTGAACGATGTTTGGTACCACATATGGCAAACTGTGCAATTGGCAGAGTACGCACTCGTGCATGAAGTTCTGCTCGGCTGTGAGATGTCCATCGTGGTGGATGTGATGCGCACATTCATAACAATAAGATGTAACGGCACTACCCTCCGCCTCCGAGTGGTGGTGGAAGGTGAAGGCGAGCATCATTGGCAGATACACCAACATCAGCAGCCAGGCAAACCGCATTCTTCTATTGTTAATAATACGCATTGTCCCAAACTTTTTATCTCGTTATTAGCATGAGTTTCTTAAGGCGAATGCTCATGTTACCTAACGGGTACAAAGATAACACTTGTTTTTCAAAACGCCATCAAACAACTCATGGAATTATCACTTTTTAGCAATTTTTCCGTAGTATCAATAGTCCGTTAAATTTTTCTTCAAAGCAAGGGTTTCCTATTGCTCACAGAAGGAGACGCTTACACATGGCATGGGAGATAGGCTGATGCACAGCGAGATATCCTGTGAGTCATGATCTCCTGACCTCCGCTATTTATAGGTTCATGATTGAGGAGTTGCGTTTCCATAAGCCATTGTGGTTTATACTACGAAGGGGCTGTATATGTGTTCTCGTATTTAGAAAACGAGATAGAAACAGGTATTGTGGAATAAACAACGAGAATATGCCATATACTTTAATGGTGCTGTGCATACAAATATAAGTATGCGAAAAAATGTGTCATAAATATCAGCATACGCATAGTCCATTATAAATCAGAGAGTTGAGGGCTGATAGATAGCTGTTCGGTCAGGGGTATCTGTCAGCCATCTATCAGCCTTCATCGTCCATCTACCAGTTTACTTCCTAAAACATAGGCAAAACCGAAGTGAAACTTTCCTAAAACATAGGCAAACCAGACATAAACTTCCCTAAAACATAGGCAAAATCGAAGTAAAACTTTCCTAAAGCATAGGCAACAAACTGCGCAACCCCCGCACAACTGGAGTGTAGTTCCGGTGCTGCTTTTTGTAGTTCCGGTGGCACCGAAGTGTTGTTCCGGTGCTACCGGAGTTTTGTTCCGGTGCTGCCGGAGTGTTGTTCCGGTGCTACCGGAGTTTTATTCCGGCATTGCGGGAATTAGTATTATTAGAAGTTTCCAAACATCATATCATTCACCACGTAGGTGCATATATCGTCAAGATCGGGCAGAGAGTCGGCCTTTGTCAATTTGATGTCGCATTTCTTGCAGAAATCACTGGAATGCTGCGTCGAGCATTGAGTCTGTTAGTATCATAAATTTCAGTTTTTGCTTACAAATTTAGATAAAATTTCCGAATTATAAGCCAGTTGGGATAAAAACAGAAATGGATATCTCCGAGTGCTCGCTGATAGACTGGGAGATAGGCTGGCAGATAAGTCGTTTCGGCGCTTATCTGCCAGCCTTTATTCTGTTGATACACAGTGAGATGTGTCGTTGCTGGAAGATATGGCAGATATTTTCACCAACTCGATTTTTGTATAACAATCTGTTGAGAACCCAAACAGCAATAATTCTCCGAAAAGATTTTGCTGTTTGAATTTAATGTTGTAGATTTGCAAATATGAAAACCCTCCTCGCTCACCGTCTCTCTCAATCTGAAACCAAACAATTGTGCGCCTTGACTCAAGGCGAGCATAACGACAATCTTAAAGAGGAACTATACCAATTGACATTGGATGCCAACCGCCGTGTGGCTATCAATGCGCTGTGGGTATTCACGCATTTTGCTGCAGTAGACATGGAGTGGCTTTACGCCAAGCACGACCAGCTTATTGACCGTTGCTTGAATGAAAAGGACGCTACAAAACTTCGCCTAATGCTCAATCTGCTTCTTAGTCAGCCTTATACCGAAGAAGACATCCGTACCGACTTTATTGACTTTTGCCTTGCGCGTCTCACCGACACCCGAGCACCGTATGCAATAAGGGCGCAGTGCATCAAGCTTGCCTACGAGCAGATGAAATACTGGCCCGAACTGCTTGATGAACTGCGCCAAACGCTTGAAATGATAAGCTGCGAACCGCTTTCGCCTGGGCTGCGTTCGGCATGGCGGCAAGTGATGCGGAAATTGTAATGTCGTACAGTTGTATATCTATGCACACTCGTCCTTAAATGGCGTGTATATTGTGAGGTATTGCTGTCCGGTAAAACAGACAGTATGGTCAAAGACGGGCTGAAAGCCCAACAATCACATAGCCCAGGGCAGCGCCCTGGGTAAACATTATATCCCCACATCCCCATACGCCCTGCAAGGGCAAAAGCCTAATTATTAAGGTGTTTAATATATATCATGTTTAAAGGATTTCATACAATTGTGCCAAATAATCCCTAACTTGAGAAATGACAACTATATAATATGATATACTATCGAACCACGTCTTTTTCCTCTAAGCCTCATTTCTATCTTATTTACAGTGCTTTGGCTTGATGTCTGTACCATGTTTTTGAAACCTTTTTATTATATTTTTGGTTCTTGTTCGTCTGCAAACGATATGGTATTTTCTTCTAAACGCCAACGTTTTTATTGAATATCCGCTTTTGAAACGCAAATTTTCCCTCCCACTTCTTTTGCCTATCATGTTGTGTTGGACAACAATAGCTTGGTAATCAATAAATAAAATCATTTAGCAACATATCTTCCTGACGATGATGCCGTCTGCTCTTGGTATCATCATCAGGAAGATATGGTAGATATCCTCATCAACTCGATTTTATACCTATTGAGGTATTTTTTTGAATTTCCTTTTTTTTATTCGTAGAAATATATTAATTTTGTGCAGATTAATTGACTTTATGTATTCGTACACTTAGTTTCAATCGATTAATGCCTCAGTTCACGCCGAGCCTTTTACGGGTATTTATACTTTAAACAAAGGAGAAAGGGTGGGTAGAGGCACGACATAATTAAGGCGTTTACTTGACGCTCTGTTTGAGACAGCTTGGAATCTCGCAAATTCAAAGTCATTATAGTCTTGAACTTAGCAACGGTAGATGCCCCGGGTGTGATTATATCATTCCTGTGTGGTTCTCTGTAAGCCATCATTGTACCCTTATAGGTGCAGTGCGTGGTTGTGTACACAGACCTCACGGGTAGGATTATCATATCGGCGTGGGCTCTGACGTTGTCTGTTCGACTATAATAGGCAATGCGAGAGCCTCAAGCTGTGGAATGGACAACAGGTAGGTTCTCCACGCTTGAACCAGTATGTATTTTGTAAGTATCTGTAAATCAAAAGAAACTTTACGGCATAAAACGTAAATGATACCATAAAGTTCCCATTGTCTGCGAGAAATCAATATTGCGTAGTTTTTGGTAAAACACGAATAGTTTAATACAAATCAGTGGTTAAGATTCGTTAACTATTGTTTGCTGCTTTAACTGGTATCTATAAGATATTCTATGCCTATCACAGTTTAGAAATTCACACCAATGATAAAATGAATTTTGTGGTTTGCAGAATAAGATGTTAATGAGACTTATACAAATTGTACTTAGTTTACTAGTTTATGTTCACATATTGGAGATGATAATTGCAACAAAGCAAAAAACGTAAGTAACCAAGCAGGGGCGATAAGTCAATAGAATTGGTTATTTTATTTTCCAAATATTGACTTCAATATCATTTTACCGATTTTCCTCTCTATACCAGATTTAGTAGTAGGAATGCCTGTTTGGCGGGCTATTTTTTGTTTTGTCTGAGTTATACCTATAGCCCTTTTCCAAGAGAACAAAAGCCCAGGTATTCCAGTGTTTGATTCTCTTTTTCCCATTTTCTTATCCTATTTTATGGTATATTCCTTTTAATAGAAGCCATCCTCCCCACAAAACGGCTCCGTAAAAGATAACGGCTCCATCAGTGATAGCTGTTAGTGCTATACCCCCTAAAGCCCATAAGGCACCATACCCCAGTTCTTTATTTGAAGCATCTATTTTAGCCTCATGTTCTTGTTGTTTCAAGTTCGAAACAACTGTTGTTGCATCTTCGACATTAAGTCCTTGATTTATCAATTCCTGCCTAACTTCTCCCCAACTCATATTATGATTCGTGTATAAATTAACAGCATATTCATAGACTTCATTAACCCATTCTTGTATTTCTTCCTCACTGGGTTCTTTTTGTTTTTCTAAATCAATCATCGTTTTTCAAATTAAAGATGGAACCACACAATAATCTTTATGCAGTCCCATCAGAAATGTTATTTCTTTGTCAACAGATGCCAAATTTCACGTACCCAAAGTACGAATGAAGAGCCAATGATAATTATTACCCAATCTATAAGTTTCAGACCCTCTACATTGAAGAACTGCTGCAAACCAGGTATTTCAACCATTGCAATCTGACCTATAAGGATAATTGCTACAATCGTAAGCAAACCATTGCATCCCTTGAAATGTAATGCGCTGCGCCCTGTCTCAAATGCTCGGGCATTGAAGAGATAGAAGAAGTGGGTCATTACGAAAGTCGTGAAGAGCAGTGTCAACTCGTATGTAGACACGTGTCCCTTGGCTCCCAACTGCAGGTGAAGGAGGTCGGTAAGCTGATTGACTTCAGCGTGCTGGAAGATATAAAGCATTCCGAGCAGCATCAGGAAGAAGAAACCACCTACACCTATAATCTCTCGAAGCATTGGTTTATTGAGGATAAACGCATTGCGGTCGCGAGGTTTGTCCTTCATTACGCTCTCAGATGGTGGCAGTGAAGCGAGAGCCATAGCTGCAAAGGTATCCATGATGAGGTTTATCCACAACATCTGCGTAACGGTAAGAGGAGACTCTGTTCCCATGAAAGCACCGCATAGAACGAGGAAACAAGCTGTAACGTTCACGGTCAGCTGGAACAGGAGGAAACGCTGGATATTCTGATACAGCGAACGTCCCCACATAACAGCCTTTCCGATACTGCTGAACGAGTTGTCGATGATTGTAATATCGGATGCTTCCTTTGCCACGCTTGTGCCGTCACCCATTGACAGACCTACGTGGGCAGCACGGAGAGCAGGAGCATCGTTTGTTCCATCACCAGTAACGGCAACTACCTGATTCTTCTTCTGCAAGGTCTCAACCAGACGTTTCTTGTCCATAGGACGAGCACGAGAGATAATCTTCAAGTCAAGAATGCGCTCCAGAAGGTCCGCATTAGACAATGCCGCAAACTCCGGACCGGTAATGATGTTACGCTCCGTATCCTTCGCATCATTCCAAAGACCTATCTGACGTGCTATTTCCTTTGCCGTTCCAGATGTATCGCCGGTTACGATCTTCACGCTGATACCAGCATCCACGCATTCCTTAACTGCAGAAGGCACATCCAGTCTTACCGGGTCAGCGATGGCTGCAATTCCGATGAAGCAGAGCTTGTCTGCTACAATCTTATTGCCATCAACAGCTTTTTCGCCATCGTTCAGCACCTGATAGGCAAATCCAAGCGTACGCATAGCACGGTTCTGATATTCTGTCAGCTGCTTGTCTACGTCCTCCTTACTTACAGACGCCTTTTTGCAAAGACCGAACACAATCTCAGGAGCGCCTTTCACATAAAGCACCTTCTTGCCCTTCAGAGCTACAGACTCTACAACCGTTGCCATATACTTGCGCTCTGTAGAGAATGGCACCTCCGCAACAGTCTTTACACTCTCACGTATAGAGCGATAATCTACACCCTTATTGTTCAACCAAAGAAGAAGTGCCCCTTCCGTTGGGTTGCCAAGAAGCTGCGGTTTGCTCTTGTCTGAGAAGTCTATAGATGCTGTAGAGTTTACAGCAATACCCTCAGCAAGAACCTCCATCGGAGTATCGCCATACATCTTCATCTCGTCAACGCTCATCAAGTTCTGCGTCAGCGTTCCCGTCTTGTCCGTACAGATGACAGTTGTTGCTCCCATAGTTTCACAGGCATGCATCTTTCTTACAAGGTTGTTGGTCTTTAGCATGCGGCGCATACTGTAAGCCAGACTCAAAGTGACTGCCATTGGTAATCCCTCAGGCACTGCCACAACCACAAGCGTTACAGCAATCATCAATGTCTGAAGAACGTATGCTATGAACGGAGCGACCTGCTCCATTGAACCGAAACAGTCGGTTCCATTTGTCACGAAGTACATAATGATACGTCCGATGACAATAAGTGCAGCAAAGCCATAGCTTACCTTGGTTATCCAGTCACTCAAACCGTCGAGCTGTTCATTGAGTGGGGTCTTCACGCTGTCGTCAATCTGTACTGCCTCGAACACCTTGCCTTGTTCTGTCTTGTCACCAACAGCAAGTACACGGCAGATGCCATGACCCTCCATAACCTTAGTGCCTTTCATCACATGGTTTGTAGGATAGGTTGCAGCCTTGTCGAAATCTTTCTCATCGACACTCTTGCCACACATCGGTTCACCAGTCAATGTGGACTCATCCATATGCAAAGATGTCGCCTCAAGCAATTCGCTATCAGCAGGAACCTCCTCTCCGGTATTGAGAATCACGATGTCACCGACAACAATATCCTTACGAGGAATTTGCGTAGTGTTGCCATTGCGGATCACCTCTACTGGCTCGTCGTCGTTCACCTGATTAAGAATTGTGAATTCCTTGTCGGCCTTCAACTCAAAATAGAAGGCAAGCCCCGTTGCGAGAAGGATAGCAACGAAGATTCCTACCGGTTCAAAGAATACGGCTGCGCCCTGTCCGAGTCCGAAGAACTCGTAGCATGAAATACCTATCGACAACGCACCGGCAATCATCAGGATAATGATCAGCGGATCGCCGAACTTCTCCAAGAACTGTTTCCATAAAGGTTCTTTCTCTGGTGGTGTCAACACGTTGGCACCATTCTTTCTGCGGCTTTCGAGCACCTGGGCATCGGTCAAGCCTGTGTAGTGATGTTTTTGTTCCATATTTTGCTTTACTTAAAATATTTCTGAAGCATTGCTCTGCATTGTACTAAAGTTTCCATTTTGTTGTGGAATCAATTCATAGCTGACACCTTGGTAATTTAATGCCACAGACGAATCTTTAGAATATGATTCGTTAGCTACAAAGCCACCAATATATCCACCTGTCATTTTCTTGTGCGGATTCCAACCTTTGCCACCATAGAAAAATACTTGATAAGTACCGTTTGGGACTGAAAAATCATAAGAATCTCCAGCCTCTATGTAAACGTTCCTAACAATATGATTGTTTCTTTTTACGATGACTATTACATCACATTCCGAACTGGCGGACGTTGACACGCTGATTTTTGATTCATCACCTTCACAAGTGTTATTGTTGTACGGGATGGCACCTGTCTGTAACTTGTTCTCTAAATAAGGATTGTCTGTTTCTGTAGCCGTTGAAGAAGATTCATATGCGTTTTCGTATGTTCTGTTCTCTGGATTTGGTTTTGTGCCACCTCCGCATGAACAACATACAATGACTGCCATTACTGCAAATACTGATGATATTCTTTTCATAGTTGTCATATCTGATTTGTTGTTGCTATTTATTCACTTATCTCTTTGGTACATACACCTTATTTCCACGACTATTTGTGTAATATTGTCCACCACGGGGACCAGTCTGTATCGTATGACCGGAGCCATAATTGTACGACTGTGTGGAATAGTCTCTTGCACGACTGCCAGTTGTGCCGTTGTATGGATTGTAATTTCTATAAGTAGAGTAGTTGTCATGGTTAGTATCATTACGCTGTGTCCGAGTGTATCCGTTCACATAGGTTCCATTGCTGCGTGTGTAGCCACTAACGGATGTAGTACTTGGATTTGTACCATAGCTACCATATGTAGAAGTAGTGGTACTACGGCGGCTATTGCTGCCATAATTGTAGGACTGTGCTACGGAAACCATTGATGTTGCTAACATTGCAACCATTGCGAAGAAAATCTTTTTCATAATCGTTATTTTTTATTGTTTTGTTTCTTTTTCTGATGCAAAGGTATTATGTTTTTTGTATCAAATGGGAGATTCCATAATGTTACAATCTACATTCCTTTTTCCGTATATGGCACTCTTGCAATATTACACCCCATTTTCTTTGATTTGACAACCAGTCTTAAGGCTGATTTTCTTGCTTTATTTTTTGGCGGTACGTTATTCTCAGCACTTTATTATCATTGTCTATTTCTATTTTTCCCAATTTTGAGAATACGCTTTGACCAAGAAGTAATGGAGCGGACTGGTTCTTGACAACGGAAGCCTTTATGTCGTTGAGGTGTATGTTTCCAAGTTTCACGTCACGAAGATTTATTACTGTGCCTTCTGTAATGTTGCCATCTGCAGTTATATAGTTCTGTCTGCCGATAATGTCGGAAGCTGACAGATAATCGTTCTTTAGCATGAAAGTGGCTTCCACTGAGGATATTGAAACATCAGATGCTCCAGTGTCGAAAATGAAGTGCAGTGGCAAATTATTAATGGAGCACTTCACCTTGCAAACATTCCCTTCTTTGATAAACGACACCTCCTCTGTCTTATTCTCGTACACGGCATCATCGCCATCTTCAGCAATTTCCTGCAGATGTTTTTGTTCATATTCTGCCATCAGTGCCTTATATTCTGTTGTGGTACGTATGTTGTTGAGGTCTCTGTCACGTTTTATGTGAGCAAATCTTCTATAACCATTCTCTAATGCCTTGCGCAGATAGAAAATAGCTTTTTCTTTATCACCCATAATGGAATATAGACAAGCGGCATCGTAATAGTTACCTTTGTCTTCTTTCTTTAAAGCTTTATCCAGCATTTCTATAGCCTTATTCTTATCCCCCAAGTAGTAATAGGCATAGAATGCACATTCTGGTGCATCGGGGACAGAATCTAAACGAACAGCTTGTTTGAAATCTTCGTCTGCTTTTTTCTTATCACCTTTTCGCAAAAGCAATACACCACGGTTCAAATATTGGTAAGCATCATTGGGTTGAAGAGTGATAGCCATTGTATAGTCTTCAATAGCCTCATCGGTCTTTCCAGAATGATCTTTGAACCAACCTCTTCTATAATAAGGAAAGTATTCTTCGGGATTTTGTGCTATGTAACTATCCATTACTTTAATAGCCTCTTCTGAGCGTCCTGCATTATCCAGTATATTCGCCTTGAAATACAGATAATTGGTTTTGGTCGAATCTAATACTATCGCTTGGTCACAATATTCCAACGCTTTGTCGTAGTCACCGATTTCATTATAGCAGTTGGCTATGCGGTTTGCTGTTTCTTTGTTAGATTCTATTGCCAACGATTCTTTGTAAAAAGGTATGGCTTTAGCGTATCTGTCTGTTTTCTCATATACTACGCCAAGATCATATGGCCATGAGGACTCTTTAGGCTCTTTCAGTTTCTGAATTTTCAATTTTGCTATAGTTTGAGCAAATGCTGAGTCTGCAAGTGTTTGAAGTTCATAGAAGGCTTTGTCGTCTTGGTCGATACCTAATGCCGTTATTACATCGTCAATTGCTTCATTGTATTTCTTTAGACCGATATAACTTTCGGCACGGAACGAATAAGCAGACGAGTATGAAGGCTCAAGTTTATTCACATAGTCAAACTGCTTGATGGCATCTTCATATCTCTTTTGAGCATTAGCATTTCTTCCTAATCCCATGTAGCCCATTACATCTCCTTCTTTCAACGAGATTATTTTTCGATAATCATTATCTGCCAAATCATATTTGTTTTGCTCGTAATATACCTGTGCTCTGGTATTATACAAACGGTCTTCTTCAGGAGTCAATGCTATTGCTTGTGTATAGTCTTTTATAGCCTGAATAGTGTCCTCTAAATTCAGAAAAACACTTGCGCGTGTAGAAAAGGCAAAAGCTTTGTATTCCTTGTCTTTTGATGGAATCTTTTTGACGGCAATGTTTGCTGCTGTCAAGGCGCGTCCATATTCTTCATTATAGTTTCTTACTAATGCTACCCACGCAAAGGCATACCCATTGTCAGGATGCTCAGTTATCTCTTTGTTTAGATAGTCAAGAGCTTCTTCCAAATTGTTGTTCTGAATAGCCTCTATGCCACGCGTGTAATTGTAGCTGTCAGGTCGCTTGATGTTGTCTGCGTATAAGACAGACGAACATGCAATCAAAAAGGATAATAATATTGTTCTCATATAGTCTAAGTTTTGATATAAATACGTTAATAATACTATTTGTTATTTTCAAATTCTTTTGCTGAAATACTTGGCCCCAATCCACTTTTAAAGTCATTCAATTCTTCCGAAAGCGGTATTAAACTGAGCCATTCTCACTCTCTCAGCTCCTTTTATAGCCATCTCATAATCACATTCTTTGTCTCCCATTTTGCTTGTAACTACAAACAGTTCCAAACTCATTAAAAGAAGAAAGAATATGAAATAGAATGCACCAGCAACCCATCTGTTTGTGATTATAGATACCATGGCCTCAAGTTCTTCGAGAAAACCAACATTGGCTTTACACTCTTTACGAGTGTCTTCCTCTACCGTCAATTTCTTTTTGGACCATTCTTTCTCCTGTTCAACAAGCTGTTTTATTTTCTCGTTATTTGCATTCACAACATCCTGCTTGGGATTAGCTACTTGGTTTGTTGTTACAGATGGATTGTTGACTGTTTTTATCCGTCCGTCGACCACCAGTTTCTCCTGGCTGTTTGTTACAGAACGCTGAATTATCCAAGGATTAGCATTTATGTCGGCTTGAAGAATAGAGTTCAATTTATCTAAAGAATCCTTTTCTGCATTTATTGCAGTCAGTTTTCCGTCTATAATACCCACTCTCTTTTGTGTCAAGGTTGCCGTCTGTAACTCTATGGTATCAGCCATTTGCTTATCAATATCTTTACCAAACATTGTTTGATCGAAGATAGTAGAACCGACAATTGCCATTATAATAGCTATCACAAATCTAAAAGATGCAAGCATTTTTGTTGGATGTATTGCCAATAGAATCTGACGCTCTATCATTATGACAATCGTGACAAATACTATCGCCACCAACGCGCTTCCCCAAATAGGAAGGCCAATATATCTTTGGGCAAAACAGAAGCCGGTAATGCTCCAAACTATCATCAATATAAGGAGTGCAGATGCATATTTGTTCAACTGCGACTTGCTTGCTTCCGAGCATTGAGAAAGAACTGAAGAGTTCCACCCCGTAAGTTTACAACCTAATTTTATCCACCAATTCATAATTCTATTATTATATGGTTTTACAATTATGCTATTCCTCTCTTCAATGAAACTGTATCATTGCTTTGCATAACAGGATCTTTAATAGTCCCGTTTGTTCCACTCATTTGTATGGATGCTATTCCTCTAAGGAATCCGCAATCATACGATTGTAACGGAATTGATGCTTCATTGGCATTGTTACGGAAATCAGCCTCAAGTTGTTTCAGCTCTTCCTTATGAGCATTTATTGTTGACATTGTTTTCTCTAACTCAGAAACAGTTGTGAGCAAACCTGCAGCATTACAGTTGTCAATACGAGTCTGCAAATCCTGTTTCATGACATCATAGTTGAGATTTATCTCACGGAACACCATCAAGATTTTGTTCTTTATGAGACTCATGTTTAAGTCGCGAAAAGCCAAATCGCTTTTAAGCATAGCATCGTCAAAACCCTTGTTCTCATAATTTTTGCATAGATAGCCGTAGATAACATCTATTGGCCAGCCTGTAGCATAAGAAATAGTCATAGGCTTTTCTTTATTTGTAGGTGCCACAACAGGTGTTTCTATACTCTTGATTTCTTCTTTAGCCTCAGCAGGCTCAATCACTGGTAGTGAAACGGAAAGCTTAGATCCATTGTCACTTCTTTTGTTGAAAATATTAAAGATTCCCATATTCTGTATGTTTTAATTTTGATACTGCAAAGGTATCTCAAATAATGTTACTAATATGGGTTTTCATAACATTGCAATTCATCATTAACCTTATTCCATGTATAGCGGTTGCAATATTACATCTTTGAACTATTGACGTAATTTCGATTGATAATCAACACTTTGCTTTAAGTACACAGTCAGTAACATCAAACCAACAAACACCGTAATCAATGAAACCAACCAGTAATTTGACAAAGCATCATATACTCCATGTATCACAGCAGGTACACATAATGCTAAAGTATACAAGCCTCTCCTGTATTTAGGATAGAGATTGGCGAATGAAAGAAAGTATCCAGCAATGCCGCACCAGCAAGCGTGTAGAAATGGTAGGCTTGTCAGCCGGGCGATATTCAAGAAGAAAGAAACATCGTATGTTTGTTGTGCATTGACGGTAATCTGGTATTGCACTCCTTCAAACACACCAAATGCTATTCCCGACATCAGTCCATAGAAAACCATTGTTTGGGGGATTAATGGCTCTTTTGCTTTACGCAATATCAAAAGAAGAGGAATCATCTTGGCAAACTCCTCCGTAAGTCCGACTCCAAATACATATCCTAACACATTCATTGGAAAAGCAACGTATGTGAAGAAATAGAACGGATTCAGCTTTGGTAACCCGATCAAGTCCCATACTACGAACACACATAATTGCGTCAAGAAGAAGACATTCATAGTTGTCTTCAACTTAACCTGTGGTGTTTTGAAACAGGCATAAAAGAATAATCCCCAAATAATGGAGAAATACAAGGAAACCTCATAAAACAAAAATACACCACCTAAGGGGATATTCATTATAATCATCGGCAGTAGACCCACTAATGCTAATATAATGAATCTTTGGTCGGACAGGAACTGCTTAGAGAACAACTTTGCTTTTGGGAATATCAATTCCGTGCCTATTGCAGACAATTGCGAAATGATATTTCCATTGTTGGGAACTTTGTATTTTAGATTGGCACGTTTCAGATAGAAACCAACTGTTTGTTCAAGGCTATCGCCTACAGCGATAGCCTTGTCTTGCTTCAGTATCTGTCCGTTGTTTACATACGAGAGTAGTGTCTTTTCATCGTATGGTCCAAATCTTTGAGCGTTTCTAATGACGTATATATTCATTATCGTATATTTAATAATAATTCTCGTTTCAATAGATTCCAATCCTTCTCAAAATACAAAGGCTTATCAAGTTCGCACTTATAATTGCTATTTACTATTCCGAATGTTAGGCCGTGTTTTGTAAGCTGATAGTTGTCGAACTTCTTCAACTCATTATGATATTTGTAGTTTCATCTTGCTTCAATGATACCATTATACACACCTTTTATAATATGATATACAGCTGACAATATCCATATTAGAATAGCAATAAGACATATAACAAAGATTAAAGAATTACTAAAATCTATATTCACTGCATATTCAATAGAATTTTGGAACAGTTCTTTGGTAAGTTTTTCTAATAGCCACATATCTATTATGTCAAAATATTTCTCCTTTGGGGTGATAATACGAGCTCCTGATTGAGTTCTGTTTCCGTGATGCCAAGCAGTTCACGGGACTCACTCATTGCCAAGCTCGGCACAAGAACCAACTTGACTTCGCATATAACGCCTCATTCGCTTCACAAAATATTGCGAAAGTGATGATGAAAGAGAATGGATTGCCGTATTCTATGGCTTCATTCAAAGAAATGATGACAAGCAACCACCTTGCCAATTTAATTTATGGCAAGTGTCGGAAGATGCCGAACCGTAACTTTATTAGTCAAACTATCAAAGAACTCTTTGGCTGGCGGAGTATAGCCGCATAGCCCTTAACTCATATTTTAACGAACTATTGTCAATGTCATATTAATCTAATCTATTGCTTTCAGCATTCGATACAACTGGAGTTCCTCACCATATTGCAATCTATTATGTACTTCACGTAAATAGTCTGGTACGTCAATCACCATTTGCTTAAGGTATTCTCCATTGTTAAGTTCATAATGTCTGTCAGCTTCGTTTACAATCCATTTAAGAAGGTTTATGAAGCTTTCGTTTGCAACCATCCCTATTGCCTCAATATTCATCTCTTTGATGGACGCCTGGAGAGTTTGAAGATAGGTCTGCAATTCCAGCTGTATTAGTCCCTCTCTTTCTTCCGATGGTTGTCCCATATTAGAAAGAGTATAATGGATTGCTATTCGACTATCTTCCAATTTATCAAGAACGTAACGATTGACATAAATGCAATAGAACAAGCGAGACCATTGTGCTTTAATTATCTCTTTATCTGAATCAGGATGATTAAACATGAAAGAGTATACCATTTTCTCTTCTTCTATCATCTTTTTACTGAGATCATGGTATTTAGTCTCTAATTTTTTGAGCTGCAAACCATAATTCTTGTAAGTAAGTTGTTCGCCTTTATATATCACATTATAGTTTTCAAACGTGTCTCCATCAATGTTTTTGAAGGAGCGAAAATCGCTTTCTGTAGCTATATAATCATACAAGAAATTTCTTTGTTCTTCATTTATTGGGCTTTTCTCTATAACGGGCAGACTTTCATCGTCAATATTGAAAGTGAACCATGACGCTGAGAATAGTGCAATATGTTTATTGTCGTAATAGTTTTGGCTAATTTCCTTGTCAATCCATTGGTTGAAGGAATCTTGATCTATTACTTGCAGTATATGATTCTCACTGTCAGTCTTTGGTTGAACTTCATCACTTAATCTTTGAATTAATGAAGCATGAATCAGCGATAATGCAGGTCTTGGACTTTGTTGGCTTTCAGACAATATATTGCTATTCTTTACAGCATTTATTCTTTGTGTTAACGAAGGATGACTATCATATAATGACTCAACAATAATGCCATAAGGAATATCATTGTTCTTTATTTGTTCACTAAGCATCTCGCTAGTACTGATTATCGTTCGACAATTTGAAGGGAGTTTCTCTAAAACTTCATCATAATGGTTGAAAAGATTGTCAAAAACATAGCCATTGTCAATCAAGGAATTAGCAATTCTTAAATATGCTTTATAGTTATCAGACGTGGCATCAACCTTGCAAATAGCCGAAACAAAAATGTTTGTTCCAACAATAGAACAACTTATCCTGTCGGCATCAAATTCCATTTCGCGCGACAAGCCTGCGTCTGCCTTACAAACCCAACGATACATCCATCGATTTAGTTTCTGAGAATAATCTATGATATAAACTAAAACGAGGAGTATGACGAACAATACGAGTCCGTATAAACCAAACGCTTTTGATGCTTCAAACCATGTGTGTATTGTCTTTGCCAAATAGCTTGGTGTTTCAACCATATACGACATGATTTCGCATGAAGCTCTTACCATTGATCCGAATTTCATACTGCGCTGAGAAAAGTGACCAAATTCATGCGCGAGAATGGCTCTTAGTTCATCTTCTGTAAGAGAATATAACAATGGTACTCCAACAATAAGATTCTTTTTGACTGGTATAAATATGTTCCAAAAAGCCACGTCGTAGAAAACGGAAGCATTTACCTGTTCGTTTATGTAAACATGTTTTGGAAAAGACGTTCCGATTTCCTTAGTAAGGTTATCTATCATTGCAAATAGATTTGGACACTCACTTCGACTGACTTCTATTCCATCTCCTTCTTGTCTGTTTCTTTTTATCCTAAAAACAGGTTGCATTAGATAAAATGCAAGTACAGTAGGCAATGATACAATCAAAATGCTTAGAACGATTATAAGAATTGCTACTATATAGTTATCTTTTTGACCTTCTAATGGATTGATAACTCGGTCTATAAAGAAACCGATTACATGGTAGTAAGTATACCATAATATAGCGCATCCAATTATAAACTGGATGATGTACCAAATTGCAAACACAAAGATACGAAATGTTAGCTTTGATGTAGCATTGTAAAAAGATGTCGTAGTATCAGTTAACATAATTGATTCTATAGCTTGTTAAAACGAAGTATATATCAATATCTTCTGTTGGTATTGTACTTGAATTTATTTCAGACTTTTCGTTTTGCTTTGATTCCTTATCTAATTCTATACTCATAAGTCTTAATTATTTACAAGTTGAACAACAATTAATCTGCCTCCTTGTCCTTTATCAAGAAGGATTTTTCTGCCATCTGTGAGCGGTACATACTGACCTATAGCTATAGGCTTCTTGTCTGTGGCATCATACATGTCTGGCAAACGACGATTGATTAGTATCCACTGTCCTTTGAAGAAATGGAAATCGCCTACTGGTTTTTTATCCTCATCACTTGTTTTCTCGTTGCAAGGGATGAGGTTATTAGAATGCCATTTGTATAGTGTCTGCTTGTCGTACACCATCAAGCGGTAGTTTTCAGAGATATACTTGCCATGTGAGGGGGCATAGTAGAAATTGAGAATCGGCAATTGTCCCTTATACTCTGTTCCACAGAACGGACAACGTGGCTTTGTAGTATTGTCGAACACATACCAATGAGCTTCACATTTTGGATTCTGACATTGTTGCACCAAGTCGCAAGTCTTCACTAAAGCCTCCTCCCACTGTAGGGCTGTAGGGCGAACTGATGGATTGTGCAAACCGTCGATAAATGCCTTGTCGAACAATTCCTTCAAGTAAGGACCGCAAATGGTGTAAGGCATCTTTGATGGATCACCCTGTGGCAACTGTGATTTTGCCAACTGGTCAACCTTTACTTTATTTGTTTTGTCTGTAGGATGCTCAATGAATAGAGCCTTCGAACCATAACGCATATCATCATCTTTCTGTGGATCGTCAACATCCCACACTTTACCACCGTCTAATGGATGGCGGTTAAGCAGAAATGTATATATAAGGACGGCAAGTTGATATCTATCCGTGGCTATTTTGGGCAATTTTTTATTGGGATCGCTTATTGACAATGTCTTTGTGGCTAAAACTTCAGGAGCTATAAATCCTGGAGTTCCTATGACTTCAGGAGGATATTTTCCTGGTACAACCAAACCGTCATCGTCAAGTATCAGTGCAGAACCAGATAATGGATCTACAAGAACATTATTGTATGACAAATCACCATGTGCTAATCCCGCTGCATGAAGACGCCGCATTGCACGGGCTATCTTAAGACACATATGAAGTCTATCTAAATATGTTCCTTTTTGATCTTCAGGAACAAATCTGTTAATTAGTTTGGCAGATGCAAACCATTTACCGTTTTTCTCTTGTCCATTTTTTATATAGGGCCATGTATCTGCAACTCCACTAAAGAAAAATTGCTGAGGGAAGAAAGGAACGACCAATCCTATTTTGCCATTCCATTCAACTATTTTGGTTGGCCAAGCGAAGAGATTTTTCCAATATCCACCATCCGAATTTGCTAAAAAAATTTTTTCACGATATTGACCTACAATACTCGCCAAGCGATCCTTATTGTTTGCATCGATTTTTTCACGAAAAAATTGTACGACATACGTCTTGTCCGTAGAGAAATACACGTCCTTGACACCACCTTGAGCCTTGATTTCGTCATAAAACTCAACGGTGCTGCCATCTTGTGCTTTTAATGTTATTTTATTTGCCATAGCCTATTCGTTTTGTTGTTCCTCAGGTTCTTTTTCCGAAGTTTGGTCTTCTGCTGTATTCTTCTCGCTGAGATTATTATCTTCTCCCTCATAAAGAATAGCAATAGTACGGTCATCATGATTGCCGGGTGCCCAGAAATCGAGCCAATCAAGTAATTGGTCTTTCGATGCTTCGTTGTCATCTGTCAGATCAACACCATTTTCTTTCAAATCATCCCATAACGCATCCCACTTATCAGGATTGTTGAGATTTGCATCAGTTTCAAATTTAGGGTCGCTGACTCCGTCACTCATTAATAACAATGCTGTAAAGTCGTTTACGATACAGAAGCGAAGACGCTGATACAGGGCAGTCGCATCTTTGAAGATTTCAGGCATAGTCAGGAAGCGAGTCTGTCCTGCATATTCGCCTTCGTCGGGCACTCCGAGTATTTTTGCGGTGTGAGCTTTTCTGTCATATAAACAGATAGCCCCATCACCCACCCAAAAAGAAGCCACAAACCATCCGAAGCTAAACTTCTTGCAAATGGTCAATAAAAGAGTTGTGGCATAATACTTTATCGGTTGTTTCGTTAACGCAGATTCAGCCTGTATTGCCTTGTGAGCCTTAAACGCAGCTGTGCCGACAATGTCATAAATATAATTACCAACAGTCTTACGGGCTTCTTCCTCTGACGAATCTTGCAAGTTTCCATAACCACTTATTGCATCCTCAAAAGCCTTGCTTTGTCCGAGCTTCGACATGCAGTAGCTAACTGATTCATCGCAAGCTATTTTTGAGCCTTGACGTGAGAACTTTGCCGATCCTGCTCCATCAGCAACAGCCATGATATACCATCCGTTATCCATATGCTCCATACGGAAATGATCATCACGAGGTTTTCCTTCTTGTGCGTGGCTTCGCCCACGCTTACTTGCAGCAACAATATCTTTCTGTGGAGTACCATCAGTCAATGCTTCAACCTTTACATATTCCACCTGCGTGTCGTCATTCTTATATTTAGGTTCAGGCATATTATCCCAATCAACAGGCAGGTCTTTCCAAAGTTTACGTGGGTCTTGATTGATAACGAAAGGAATCTTATGTTCCAATGTCGGGCAATCTTCTAACATCTCAATGCCACCGACGAACTTATAACATAACGTAAGCTCAAACGTGGATTCTGCTACAGCACCATCCTTTCGGAATGCTTCAAGAGAAGGAGTTCCTGTGATTGTAAAACTTTTGCCGTCAGGAGCAACAATAAGCTTTATTCCATGTTCCTCTTCTGTTAGTCCTTTAACATCTACAAGTTTTAACTCTACATTGGGAAACAAGTCAGAGTTAATCGTGGGCATTGATACTGTCTGATTGTATTCTATGTTTTCTTTGGCGTTTGGTATATTGAGATTCCATTTCAATTCACCATTAACCATCTTTATCTTGTCCATAATGTGTTCTTTATATTGGTCCCATAATTTATCCGACAAGAATTTAAGGAATGATTCCGCTTTCTTGTCTTCCTGGTTTCCTATGAGAATTTGTAATGCTTTTTCTAATGTCATAATAATTAGCCTCTACCTCTTGTTATGTCCATACCACCTTCCGCAATTTCGCCGAGAGAGCCTTCCATTCCACACCAAGGACAGGCTGTAGTCTGTCCGTCAGAGCACATAATGTTTCCACATTCGCAAACAACAACTCCGAGTTGGGCACCACAGCAAGGACATGTTGGCACGCCTCGGAGTGACATTGTGTTGATATGGCGATTTGACTTGCCATCGCTCAAACTATTGTATGTTTCTTCATCCACAGGATAAGCACCCACAAGTTTGAAGTCTGTGGCTTTCATGTCAATGGATTCTAATCCTTCTATATACGACAGATGCTTGGCGTACTTCACAAGATATGTTTTCTTTGTGTTTGAGCATTTACCCAAAAGGACGGTAAAGTTCTCGTCTACCACACATGGCTTAGATGTGTCAACTTTCTCAAGATTTATTCCTGTTGTAGGGGCTAATGCCACGTTATCGTCGCCCATATCTGTAACAGATACACTTGTTGCCTGAATGGAAGCTGTTACCCATTTAAAGAATGCCTTGAAAGACATTTCATCTGTATTGTTTAGTCGGAGTACATTGTCAGAGATCTGTCCCAACAACTGTGTGTTGACATTATTGCCGATAGAAATGGCTACGATATTTGCCTTACGACGATATTTGTTATTCCATCTTGCAAAGGCTGCTGAAGGATTGTCGGTTGGTGTTCCGTCTGTAAAAAGGAATACGATTGGTTTCCAATCTCCTTTTCGCTCTTCTGTTGTCTTAACTACATTTCTGTCAATGTCATCCATCAGAAAGTCAAGTGCAGCCCCAAGGGAAGTACCGCCACCAATAGGAAATGTTGGTGGATAGAACTTGTAGAGTTCTGTCAAAGGCGACAGACTCTTTGCTTTGCCAGCAAATGCAATCACAGAAATGAAAGCCGTTTCAAGGGCGTAAGGATCAGTGCGCAGTTCCTGAACGATTTGGCGCATGCCGTTTTCTACTTGCTGAATGAGTTCTCCTACCATTGACTCTGATACGTCAACAAGGAAATATACTGGTAATCTTCTCATATTATGATGATTTTAAAATTACAAATTAAGAAATATTTCTTTAAGTTCTCTGTTGAAGTTGTCTCTATACTCTTGTTGCGAAGAACAAAGTGAGGCTTCCACTGGCCAAAAAACAATTTTATAAAAAAAATCTGGCAACTTACTCATTGTTAAATCTGTTTGTGGTAAAACGCAATTCGATATAGGTTCAAGCAATTTTGCGACATTTTTCCGTGCCACAGAGACTAATGTGCTTTTATACAAAAAATTACGATTCCACTTTTTTAAAGCCAATGTAATATTGCCTGTTGGCATACCATTCGCAAAAAGGAATATGATGGGTTTCATATCCCCTTTGCGCTCTATGGTTGTTTTTACAACATTTTTGTCAATATCATCCATCAATAGATTCAAAGCTTTTCCGAGAGCCATTCCTTTTTCTGTATGAAATATAGGTATCGCTTTTATACCGCAAATATCTGTCAATGACAAGGCGATTTTTGCGGTATCACCAATAGTGATAATTGAGATATATGCCGTTTCTAACATATATGGATCTTCACGTATATAAAGCAAAATTTTTAATAAGCACATATTCAACTTATTGATATCACTTGCCCCAGAAATGTCAACGAGAAAATAGATTGGTAATCGTCTCATGTTCTTAATTTTTATTGTTTGGAATTATCATTGTGATAGGACTTATATAAATTTTCCCTGGTCCCGTTATCTTCATCAAACTCAGACCTTCACCTCTCAGCACATTGCCAAACGACCAACCAGCCTGTATTTGTGATGTCTGAAATCCTTGCAAAGCAATGATATGGTTTTCGTCCACTTCTATGGTTTCGCCATTTGCCAATATCTTTTCAATAGGTGATCCAAGTGAGTCAAGGAACACGGTAGCATTGCCGTCCACTTTTTGGAACAGACCTTCGCCACCTAATAATCCTTGCAGATTGAGGTTAAGATTAAGTTTCACCTTGTCTGTGGAAGCCACATAATGTCCTCGGCGACATATCATATTCTCGCCCTGCAAGCGTATTGGCACAAGTGCACACATACTGCCCGACAACACCATTTTCCTGTCTGTGTTGGTTGGGTTATAGAAATGTATAATCAGAACCGATTCGCCTGAAAGGGCTGAGCGCAACACCCCGCCTATCAGATTGCCGAGTCCGCTTCCCGAACCACCGCCATTCCATTCTGCATCACGTTGCAGAGCCTCGTCAACATAGACAATACTGCCACGTTCTGCATAAAAAGATTCTCCTGGTGAAAGCATCACTTCAAGAGTCTTGTATTCATAACCTACAATCTTGCAATTCATAACTAATCATCAAATCCTACAGCATCTCTGAAATCAAAAGTACTCAATGGTAAGCCCTGACAGACTACATGAGAATATATCTCTTCCGTCAAATCGCATCCATTTAACAGATTGCGACCATAAAGGGATAATAAAGTTAATGTGTGTCTTGTATTAAGCCATCCCAACAATATTGTTGAAAGAAACGGTATCCATCTTCTCGGATTATCTTGCTGTCTTAATATATGAATTTTTCCGACTCCAGAAACAATCAAGAAGCAGTATGGATACACTACGAGTCTGTATCCTGCATCTACAATGGATTTAATTTCTTGATATTCATTTGGCATCATATTACTACATTGACTTCTATTGGTGGCGGTGGTAGTTCCACGCTATCAGTTACTCCCATCGTACGCCCACCTTGTTGAACATTTATGGTTACCCATTGGAAGAATTTCTTGAACGTGCTGCTGTCCATCGTATCGAGTGTGAACACGTTTTCTGTGAGTTTCTTCAATGGTTCGGTCTTGGCCTTTGGACCGGCTGCACAAGCCACAATGTTTGTGAATTGATGACGTTTTACATTATTGATGGCTTCTTCATAAACCATGAGGTCAGAAGGTTTTCCGTCGGTAAGGACGAACAACAGCGGCATCCAATCGCCTTTCTGTTCTCTGCTGCCCATGTTTACTTCCTTGTCATAACAGTCGCACAACATATTCAGGGCAGCTCCTGTATGGGTAGGTCCAGAGTCTGGACATTCTATGTCTGGTATTTGTAGATTCTCAAGTTCTGTCAAAGGCAGAATTTGTTTTACATCCTTGTCGTATGTGATGATACTGATACAGGCGGTTTCCAAAGCATACGGATCTAAACGCAGAGAGGCAATCATATCTGACAGCCCGACCTTGACAGATTCTATCGGTTCTCCTTTCATGGAGCCTGACGTGTCTATTAATATGTAGACTGGTAATCTTCTACTCATAAATGTTGTTTTTTGTGAATATCGGGTGATGTCATAAGTGCAGACATCACCCGACAATGTTTTATCGATTTTTATACTACAATGTTCACTTCTGGTGGTGGAGGAGGAAGTTCACTCATTGTAGTGGCTTCCGCAGCAGTTTCCTCTACAGATTTGCTGCTTGTACTGATAGAAGCAGATACCCACTTGAAGAAAGCCTTGATTGTGGCACTGTCGGCAGTGTCAAGCTGAACTACATTCTCGGTGATTTGCTTCAGTGTGTTGGTGTTGGCACCTTGTCCTGCAGCACAGGCTACGACCATGCCACATTTACGCTTCTTGAACTCGTCAAGACCCTTGGTCATTGAGTCAGTAGGCTCACCATCAGTCATTATGAATACCAATGGTCGCCAGTCGCCCTTTACCTCAGCCGTTGTCTTGGTTATCTCTGTATCAATTTTCTGAGACAGAAGTTCCAAAGCTCCTCCCAATGCAGTGCAACCACTTGCGTCGATGTTTGGCTGCTGGAAAGCTGCAAGCTCTGTAAGCGGAGTGATCTGCTGCGCAGAACTATTGAATGTTATGATACTGATGTATGCAGTTTCGAGAGCATACGGGTCGCTACGTAATGTGGAGATAAGCGTTTGTACACCATTCTTCACAGCCTCAATAGGCTCGCCATACATTGAGCCACTTGTATCGAGGAGTAGATATACGGGAAGTCTTCTCATATTGTCTTATTTATGATATTTATTTTGAATAATCTCTTGCAACTCTGATGATAGTCATAGCTATGCCACGGTCTTCAAACGCGTCACCTATAGCAGCAAATTTCCAGTTGCCATTATGACGATACAACTTACCCAATATCAAGCCTCTCTTTCCTACACAATCAGTACGAGTCGCTACATCATATTGAGCAAACATTTCTCTTACTTTATCAGGAGTTCCTTCATAAATCCTTATTGAAGCATACGGAATGCCAGAAAAGTCACCACTATATTCCTTATTGTTATATATGTTAAGGAAGAAGACAATAGAACTGATATTTCCACTTACCCTATCCAAATCAATGGTGATAATTTCACCATCATTGCCCGCACGCAATTCGTCACCTGTATGGTGCAGAGCTCGGTCATTGGAATCAAGTTTTCCTTGTGGTAATTTACCTCCGAAATTATATAACGGAGACCATATATGATCTGCTACATTTCCATTTGCATCGAACATCATACAACTTAAATCCAAATCGACGTCAATCTCTTTTTCACTTAAGCCGAAGAATGTTTTCTTTTTTACATTACCCCAATTACACCAAACACAAAAATTTTTAAGTTTTGTGCCGTTATCTTTTTCAAGGTTAATGCGCTGTCCTTTTTCAAGTCTAATAGCCATATCATTAAGTTTTAAGTTAATCTTTACTGCCTGGTGAATAGTTAAATCCCCAGCCATACACCTTGTCACAGTCGCTATGACCGTCATGGAAAGTGACCAGTTTCTTTACTGTAATAGAGTTGTCCGTTCCGAAGTCGAGTTGGGCTATGGCACAGAACCGTTTGTTGCTACTTTGTTGTCCCATTTCCACAACCACATCTTCACTGCCAGGTACCTTTACTTTTACCACGGCATTTGTTTCAGACCATTTCGCCACGCCTTCATAAATAAATGTATATATAATTATACGCTTTATTTGGTTAGCGCCATTCGGGTTTACAAGAATTGTTTCGCCAGATGAAGATCCTCCGCCACGGTCATCTCCTTGATGCCAAATATAAGGTGCTTGGTCGTAACAACCCTGTCGTGTTGCATGGTGACGGTCACCTCCACGTCCATGTGAGAACTGTAATCCGTCTATCAGCATCTTCTTGCCGTCGCGCATTTCGTAGAAGCAACCAAGATCCAAGTCTACAGCATTGCCAAATAGATTTTTAAGAAAACCTCCTTTGTTCCAGTCAAGATTGATGACAATCTCGCCTGCCAGAGGTCTTCCGCTCGGCTTCTCAAGATTAATCCGATGGGTGTCTCCACCTTTTTCAAGAATTATAGCCATAATTACATAAATTTAGATGCATACTTACGGCAAATAGGCTCCAAGCCATCTTTATGAGCTTCGCCTACCGCCTGGAATTTCCACTCTGTGCCACGGCGGTATAAACGTCCGAATTCAACACCCTTGTCCGTAGAGAAATCTTCATCAAGGTCGTAACGGCATATAACTTCACCGTTTACAGCGTTCTTTATCTGTATGTATGCATCACGTACCTGACCGAAATTGTATTTCATTCGCGGAGCGTTATGAGGGTCATTTGCATCTGACGGACTCCAATAGATACTGGCAGTGAAAAGAATTTCGTTGACATGAGAAGATGTTTTGGTCAAATCAACTTCTATTTCTTCATTTCCTTCACCAGTGTTGTCGTCGTCATCTCCAAGGTCGTCTATAGAACCAAGTACGCTTTTATCAACAGAAATAGGACGTATCACAGCATTGCCTTCTTCATCGTAAAGTGGTTTCCCGTTCTCATCCAGTGCCTGTACTTGATTGCCAGATCCATAGAAAACGAAATCATATTCGTTCTCTATCTGTCCGTTACTTCCCAACAAAAATGTTGAGGCATCCAGGTCGTATGCGGGATCAGCATTGGGATTCACTTTCCAACCCATCTCTACTTTCAAATGAGTCAGTCCGGCTTCTATCTCCACTCGCTGTCCTTTTATTAAGTTGATAGCCATAAGCGATTATGCGAATTGTTTTGCGTATTTGTTTACAAGAGCTTGCAGGCCGCCTTTATTACCGTTACCGATAGCCTCAAACTTCCATTCACCATTATGACGATATAGACGACCAAACTCAACTGCTGTCTCTATAGAGAAATCTTCGTCCAAATCATATCGGGCAATTTCTGTATTGGTTTTGGCATCATAGATGCGGATATATGAATTGCGTACCTGACCGAAATTCTGACGACGCTCTTCTGCTTTGTAAATAGTTGCTGTGAAGATTATCTCTTGGATTTGAGGACTTACTTTTGTCAAGTCAACATTCAGAGTCTCATCGTCTCCGCCATCGCTATTACCGCCAGTCAAATCGTCTCCTGTTGACTCTACAGAACCATCAGGTGCTTTTTGGTTACCATAGAAAACAAAGAATTCTTGTTGTGGAATCTGACCATTCTCACCTAACATAAAAGCAGATGCGTCCAAATCGAAGTCATAACCGGAACCTTCATTCGGATCCCAACCAAGTCCTACACCTACAAGTGAAAGACCTTTATCCATGCTTATACGCTGTCCTTTTTCGAGATTAATCATAGTGACAATATTTTAAATTAAACTTATTTTGAATTTCACTTGCAAAGTTCGTCGTTTTGTTATAGATAATAGGTAAACCGCAAACGTTACAATCAGAATGTTGTACGAGGCAAGCTTATTTAGTTGCAAGGTTACAATGCTGATATTTTCTGCCATTCTTCCGAATCTGATAACTTGTATATGTCTTTAGCGTTTACGCCACAGAAGCAGCAAAGCGAAGGGTGTATGTTGACACAATAATTGCCAAACATATTGCGCTGAATCATGTAGTCATCAACATGAAACAGAATTTCACCTAATGCTTTAAGCTGTTTTTTAATGAGGGCTATCATTGGCAGTCTGATTTCGGAGATTGTAAGGTTTGGAGCATTTTGTGGTTCTCCGCCAAACTTTTTATAGATAAGCTTGTATTTCTCCTGAACGGCAACCATTCGCTTTTCGTATTTGGCAAGCTGACGAGGAGTTGTTGGCTTGGAGAAGTTTATTCCCCCACTTGCTGATTCCATCAGGAACAATGCATATAGAGCTTTTTCTCTTCTATGCAATTTTTCTAATTTAATATCGGCTTCAGGAAAACGTATGGTTTCTCTATATACATCAATGACGACAGAACTTTTTATGCCCTTGCGTAACATGTATATGTCGAAAATCTGTTTGTAGAAGCCTGTAAATATGAAACGTCCTTTTTCTTCCTTCAGATAATTCAAACGGAAAGTATGGTAGTATTCTGAAAACAGATCGAGAATGTTCCTTATAGTATTGATGACCTCCTTATCCAATTCAACTAAAAGAAAATTTGCTATTTCTTTGTTGCCGACAAAGGAGTTACCAATTTTAATCATCAGAGAAGGAGCAATTACCGAAAATTCTTTTACTCCTAATTTGCCAGATAACTGATCTTTGCAAAATTCTGATGTCGAAAGTCCCTGCAGTTGCTTCGTTACGTTTTCCACTCTATCAAGACTTACGGTTGGATACAAGAAACTTGCAATTCTCAAAAGATCGCTATTGGAAATTGTTCTATAGTGTTCAGCTATTTTGGGGAGATAAACCAAATCAAAACCTGCGAGACGCACTTCTGCCATAATCTCTCTGAACTTATCGTTTATCTCCCAATTAACATCGTTGTCGAAATCACTTTCAACATAAAGGATTTGCGTAGGGTCAATATATACACTTGAAGTGTCTATAGAGACAATTTTGCATTCAGGATTGACATCAAGAGTTAAACTCAAGCGTAATGCCACTAACAGCAGGGCTTCTTCTCTTGCACAAAAACAGTCAGACATCGCAACTTCATTGAATGTAGCTACCAATTCATGTTGCAAGCACTTTGGAGAATCTAATAATATGTGAACCGCTTTTGATAATGTGTAAGAAGAGCCAAGTATCTCGTCCTCTTTTTTGATTGCATACTTTTCACGAATGGAATCCAGTTTTTCCATCTCACGTGTATCAATAATGGCATCTGCCTTTATTAAATCGGAAACAATACGAAATATGCTTGCTCTTTCTGTCTGTTTCATGATTCAAAGTTTTTAAATTATGTGTTCTCAATAAATGCGTTCGGAACAAACGCTGTGCACACAGTTAGAAGTCCGTCGATTATAATGCCAACACGTTTTTGGCTATGATAACGTGCGACCACTCCGACTACTCCTTTAAACTTTCCATCTATTATTCGCACCTTTTGACCTGACTTGAATTTTTCAACCTCTTCTGTCGAAGCTACTATATCATCTGAATCAGCAGCACATATTATTTTTAGGCTGTTCATTTGGTTGTTTGGTACGATTAATGGAACCTTGACAATTTTGTTGCCAACGTGAGTATGTCGATAATAAAAGCGGAGGTAGGGAAGGTTTACGTTGTCGTAAACAAAAGCTTTCAATTCATCTTCTGTGCCGTATGCAAAGAAGATGTTAGGAATGCGTGATTCTTCGATTGCAACACGTTTGCCGTCTACAATCTTTATGCTCTTTAATGTTGGATAAAAAGTAACGACATTTTTGCTTGTTAGGTAAGTGTATGCTTTCTTTTCTCTGCCATATGTGGTGCGGAGAGCATACCAATGGGGTGTGTCTTTTGTATCTTTATTAGTGTCAACTGATGTTCTCGACTGGGCATCATTGGTGGACACCCCTGTTTGTGAGTTCGTAGGTTTGATAGGCTTTTGAACTTCGGGGAGGGCGTTGGAGGTAAGTCCAGCGCTTAGAGGAGATAGGTCGGCTCCTACTATGCATTTTACATCTGACGTGGCGCAATATTTTCCCATATCGTGATGGTATCTTATCAAAGACTTGACTTGATACACAGACACAAAAAGAAAGCGTGAGTCGTCCCGTCGTCCGTCCCACAGTCTGAGGCTCTAGCAATTGCCTATTGTTGTTGAACAGACAACGTTAGAGCCCACGCCGATATGATATACGCCTCCGTTAAGAGACCTCAGTAAACAGACACACTGCCCCTACGGGTACAATATATGCTTACAAGGTCTCCACGGGATTGATGTAATCACACCCCTGGACATCTACCGTTGCTACATTCAAGACAACAATTAACTGTTAATTTGCTAGATTACAGACTGCCTTAAACAGAGCGTCGAGTAAACGCCTTCAATATGTCTTGGATTATCGTCCCACCCAAGCCCGCTTCGCATAGATCTTTCTTTCGATTTCGCCATGCTCCACGCGGCGTGAGCTGTCTCATGATATTTTTACAAGAACTCGTCTTGACACAATATTGAAATTGAGACATGATAATCCAAAGACAAAATTACACAATTTTTCTTAGACTAAAAAATAAATGTTAAACAAATCCTTTAATTAACCAAGCATTTAAGAAAAAAGATGTTTTTTGTCATATCAAAACAGCAAAAAGAAGGTGCTTTTATGATGACACCATAAAGGTTTTATCTTTTCTTCTTTGGCAATGCACCCAATCCTATTTTTTGTGTTCCGTCCCAATTGGTGAGTTGGTCCGCACAGCCGTTTGAACCTCCGGTTGTGACATTGTTTTTGGCGCTGCATGACATATAGTCGATGAATGAGATGAAGTTGTTGATGACATGAGAATCGTATATGTTGTTATTCTCGGCAAAGAGTTTCGTCCAGTTGGTGACGCACTCAATGCGGAAGTCCGTGCAGCCATTCCAAGATAGGGCATCGAGAAACTTACAGACGGCAGATGAAACACCTTTCTTTGTACATAGGTCGAAGTCGAACTTTTGAGCAATAGCCATGATGCCATCGTAGATTGACTTTGCTTCTTGCTCGTTGAAATCTATTCTGTCGGTAAGAGCGAAACTTCTTAGGCTATCTTTGCCATTAGCGACAAGACTATCGAGCACTGATTGTCGTCTGTTTTCTCTTGCTTGCTCTTCACGCTTCGCCTCTTCCGCGAGACGAGTTTCTTCTTCCTTTCGAACTTTGACCATCTTTGCAGCATCGTTATACTCAGGTTCCTTCCATATTTCGTTCCACTTATAGGAGAGTCTTTCATAATCAGACCGAAGTCCCCTTAATTCACTCTCTGCTTTGTCTGCACGTGTCGTTTCTGCATTCTTGGCGGTTTGCAACCTATCCACAGCATCAGCATCAATTAGAGTCAATCGGTATTTAAGCCCATTTACTTCCTCAGTAAGTGTGGTCACTTTAGCATTAAGGCTCTTTATTTTTGCATCCTTTTCTAAAATGATGGCATCCTTTGATTTCAGTTCTTGCGAAAGACTCTTGTTGCTATCCCATATCATGCGAAAACGTTGTCCCAATGATGTCGCTGTAGGTTCGCCATTACATCGCAATCCTGATGCTTTGATAAAATTATTAATGGTTTCCTTGACTCCAGCATTGTACGACTCTTTGAGCCTTGTAGCCTCTTCGTTCTTATACTTACCAGGTTGGAATATCTTGGCAAGAAATCCCGATTGTGCCGTTTTCAGTTCCTTTTGTGCAACCTCCTTCTGTTGCGTGATGATGGCTGTCTCGGCTTCAATATTCGCCTTTAGTTTCTCTGCTTCTACAATAGCTAATCTCGCCTGACGCTCTGCTTCAAGAGTAACTTTGTCCTTGTGCCTGCGTCCACGCCTTTCTTCTGGGGACAGATCATTGTAAGGGATACCGCGTGCAAGACCATACTTGCGGCCAACCTCATTGTGATAGTCTGTATGAAGTTGCGAGAGATATTCCGACTTTGCTTTTCTCGTCTCTCCCCACACCTTAGCATAAGACACACGCTCAACATAATCCTTTGAGGCAGTATGCTTGGTGTAGTTGTCTCGCTCATCTTTGGGTAATGCTCTCCATTCTTTAGTTGAAAGCACTATGTCGGGATTGTTCTTGTTGACATACTTACTGCCTATACGTCCACGTTTCTTGACTTTCTCCACAGGAATAGTCTGTACATGGGCATGGATGCTCGTTTCGTCACAATGGACTGCGAAACTGATAATATTCTCCTCGCCCCATTTTCGACAGGCAAAGTCGTAGGTGTCCTTTGCCCATTTATAAATGCCTTGTTGCAATACGATGTGGCTATGATCTGCATCAGGATTGGCAGTGTCTATCCTTTGGTTGCCAAAAGCGAGGTTGTACAGCACGTCGTGGTCGCCACTGAATATCATGCCGACAGTGCAGTTCGGACTGTTCTTTGACACTTGGTCTGGATGCCTGGCATCCATGTATGGCTTGAATCCCAATTCATCAAGGCGCATCTGAATGCGCTCGTGGAGTGGAATGGGATTGGAACCAAGAGGGACAATCTTTCCATCCTTGACTATCTCGAAGTTGAGATTCTTGCGAGAGAAGTTGTAATGATTGTTCTTCTCCTTGTCGGCATTCTTCAGCCGATAAACATTCTCGTCCCAGCCTCTGCGCTCGGCTTCGTTGCCCACTTGGGCGGAGAATGATTTTTTGTCTTTGCCGACATGGATAGCGGCACGTGGTATGTTGCTTTGCATATTGTATTTCTGTCTTGTTGTACATTGTAAAAGGCGTAACTCGGTATAATGGCAGCAGGTCTCGGGCGAAGCCTGAGCATAATAGACGGACTTTTTAAGTGAACAGCGTCAGCAGGTGAATCTAAAAGTCCCTATTATGTTCATGGACTTTTGCAAAAAGTCGGCTCCCTCACGAAAGACAGCCTCTATCCTTGACCGTCCGCCATCTGTGCGTTTTCCGTCCGGTAGGTTAGATTACGATAGACCACCTTTGTCATCATCTCGTTGAGTCGGTCGGCAATTCGGTCACCATATCGCTGACGGATTTCCTTGGGCTCAAGGTTTGTGGTGAAGACCGTGAACAGTTGAGCGTCATACCGCATAGCCAAGAGTTCCTTTATGGGATAAATGAAATTGCCGTAGTCCTGCACTTCAGCAGGTTCAGTACCAATATCGTCTATACCTAATATATCAGCTTCCGCCAATTTGCAAAACTTATTATAGTCCGTCTTGCGGATTTGTACAATCTGCATGGCATTGACAATGGTAAAACTATAGTAGTTATCAGAACTATGTCCAGCATTAGGCGATATGTTCGGTTTGAGGATTTCCAATCGCCTGACAAGGTTCTGCAATGCCTTGAGCATAGTGGTCTTGCCGTTGCCGCATCCGCCACATAGAACGATTCCGAACTTTGCAGTGTTTGCAGTCAGACAATTGGCTACCTGTTTGAGTTGCTCTTCAACAAAACCATTATAGATAAACCTGCGGTAGCGGAGCTGTACTTCCATGATATATGCTGCCAGAAGATATTCGTATGCCTGCTCCTCCGACATAGGCAGTCTAAAACGCCCCGTCATAGTCCGTCCCTTCCGCAGGAACTGGACAAGTCCTGCGATTTTCTTTTCGTTTGCTATTTCCATATAAACCTCCGTTTTTACTGTCAAAAATCTCACACCTTCCCTTTATAAAAGAATCTTTGCTTTGGTGTTTGTCTTTATCTTTAATATGTGTCAAATCCTGTGTCAAGTCCTGCGTCAAGTTATCCGTCAAGCCTACTGTCAAGTTATCTATCCATTCAAGCAGTGTGTAATTGGACGGTAGATGGCGGGATTTGCCTTCTGTAAAAGCGATAAGTTTGCGCTCGGATAGATGCTTCCGTGCCGTGATGACAGTTTGCCTTGATAGGCGCAAGTCTTCACATATTCTTGTTGTAGAGCACGCAAACGGCATTTTCCAATACCGCTTGTTGCTCTCGTTCACAAGGTAGGCAAACAAGGCTATCTCACTCGCTGGCATTGGCGACAACAAAGCAGAACGCCAAAGCTGGTTCATGTATTCGATATACGTCATACGCTCTCTTTACTATCGTTGTCGTAAGCATTAGGCAACTTCTTGTCCACTTTACTCTTCCGTTTGCAATAGCCAGCAACAGTTTCGTTCATAGAGCGAGCGTGTGTAATGGCTTTGACTGCCGAAACTGGGTACATGTTCTTGTTGCCAAACTTGATGTGCTGCAAGTAGCCAGTGCGATGCCACTGCCATAGGGTAGCAGGACATACATTGAAAATTTTACAAACGTCCTCTGTTGTAAGAAAGGTTTCCTCAGATTCTTCCTTGCGAGCAGATGTAGCTTGTTCCTCCCATTCCTTGCGTGACTGCGCCAAGATAGCATTTGCAAAATGGTGAAGGTCTTCGGGAGTAACGGTTAGTGCTACCTGTCCTCCCATCTTTGTCAATGACATGATGTCAACCATATTTTTTCTTTTGATATTCGTTATACATACGCTGTCTTGCTCGTAAACCAGGATGCTCTTTCTCGCAGCGTGATAAAAAGAAACACCGCCAATCCGCTGGTTTGTCGGATTGACGGTGCAAAGGTATATGGCTTTTGACGGCTCTTGATGAGATTTGAATAGGCAGTAGGATGCGACTACTATTGACTACTCTTTGTTAATGGAATTAACGTGACAATATCAAAAATCCTTAGCCAAATGCTGTTTTACGTTTGACTAAGGATTGTAAATGGTAGCAGATTGTCAGAAACGAAATATGCTGCGACAATATGCAATAATCATAGAAAGGAAGTTCTTGCGTCCTAATTTGCGGTCGTAGAAGTGCACCTTATTTTCATTGGTGACATTGTAGCCTATGGCATTTCGTAAAGACCTTCTGTGATATTTGATTTTCTCCTCAACCTGTTTCTTGACGGCATCGGACTCGTATTTCAAGTTTATATGATACTTGCTGAAATACTTGTCGAAACTACTTTTCTTTAGGTTGAACTCATCGACCAGCAGACTGCGAGGAATTGTTGGAAACAATATGCCGTCCTCTATTGCACAATGGATAATGACGGCTGCATCATCTGGATGTTCACCTCTGATAAGCTGGTGAAGTCCGTACTGGATAGCATAGTATTGGGCTGCGAATGGAGTATATTCAATAAGTTTGGTCGGACGTTCTTCATTCGACACCCCACGAATAATCTTCAAGAACCCTAATACCATCTTTTGGGTAATGCCATCAAAGTGCTTCCGTATCAGTTCCTTGGTCAATGCCTCCATCTCGTCATAATGGCAGTTTCCTCTAATGGCAATATATTTGAGTGTCTTGTAGATTGAAGGTTTCTTTGCCAATTCTTCCCAAGGTGTAGTTTGGTATGACATAACAGCAAGAATGGTCATGCCGAAGGCTTCAAGACTTGGCTTTTCGACATTCTCGTTCACTTTCGGTCCATCGAACTCTTCCTTTATGAGCGAAAGCATGAACCTAATGTTCTCTTCTGTTATGTTGCGAGGCTTGCCGAACTGCTGTTCAAGATCCTCGCCGAGTTCGTTTATGTTCATGCCTTTCGGTAATTTAACTGTCTAATCTGCTCGTTGAGCATTGACAACTTGCTTATCAGTTCATCAAAAGAAGGCACCTGTCCGAAAATCATGTGCTCACACATGAACTTATAGTCATCTTGCCATAGTCTTGCAATATCATCGTTGGGCACAATACATAATGTGGCAGGATATAGCTCATCATAGTTGAAGCCCTTAAGTCCGATGAACTTTCTGCGATGTTCAAGTACCGCCTTATACAGGGCTTCGTTGTGGATTGCACGGTCAGCAATTTTGTTTTCAGAATCCATCATCATTGCCAAATCATATATATGGCGAGACATACGCTCCACTCTGACCTCGCTCTTCCTGAACTCTTCATGCAGCAGGAAAACCTTTTCAAGGAAAGTACGCTCGGGGATGACAGCGTTCACCTCAAATGGCTTTTCTGCAAATGGAGCTTTGCTGAAATGGGCGTCAATAGCAGCGTTGATTGCTTTTTTCTCAATAGGCTCCATCATCGATCTGCCGCTGATTTCTATCTTTACCGTATTCTTGATATATGGTGATACTTCATACAAACTATGATAGGTTATTGTTATCACTTCTGGGTCTGTTGTCGTGACTGGTGTGATTATAACATCCACAGAAAAAGCATCTGTTCGTATGCCTAAATCCACTAAAGCCTTCCTTACATCATACTGCATCTTCTCTCTTACAAAAGAACAGGCAGCTCGACGTAGTCTGTCGCTGATTTGGGTCTTCGACAATTCACCGCTGAAACCAAGAAACTCTCTGCTGAGTGCAATATCCACGTCTTCGGAGAATCTGGCTATCAAGTTCCAGCATTTGCTGAGACTTGTACCTCCTTTGAAAGCAATATGTTCTGCATATGGCAAAGTATGAAGGGCTTTCAACACCTGCGTTACCCACCAGTCCTTTTCGATGCTTGACGGTGGCAATCCTGTCTGCAATGCCACGGTATTGATAGCTTCACGTTGTCTATCTTCTGGTATGTCTATGAATTTCATCGTACAATTAATATTTTGCGCACCCATGCAGGGGCAAGTTTTATATCATGGTTGAAATCGTTGTCGTTTACATTCTTTGCGTGCTCAACAAGCACGTTGCGTTCCTCGTCGGTTATTTTGTTCTCGCCTATGGCGCGCATGGCTGTTACAACAAGCATCATCAGCTCTGATTTATAGGCAAAGTTCTTGCCCGAAGAAGAATGCTTGAACAGGATGCCACGCCCGTTTCCGATCTTTATCCTACGTGGTGCGCCGTTGGTCAGGAACACGACATTCATGGGCATCTGTGTGGACAATCCGAGACGATTCAAGGCATATGCTCCCATAGGTACAATCTTAGCCTTGTCTCGTTTGGCTATAGCCTGGGCAATGTCTTCAACAGACGGATAGATAATGCCAAGTCCATATTCCTTGTCCTCTTTGGGGTAATAATAGATACCATGAGCCAGACGCACCAACATTCCGTCGATGTACATCCGATGGAATGTTGACTTCACGGCTGATGGTGTTCCGCAGTCTGCATAGTCTTGTTGAAAAACTATCGAACCACGTCCTTTCCCTCTAAGCCTCATTTCTATCTTATTTACAGTGCTTTGGCTTGATGTCTGTACCATATTTTTGAAACCTTTTTATTATATTTTTGGTTCTTGTTCGTCTGCAAAGGTATAGTATTTTCTTCTAAACGCCAACGTTTTTATTGAATATCCGTTTTTGAAACGCAATTTTGGCAAATTCGCAATAGGTCAGTCTATCAATTTCACCAGCTCGCGTTTCATCTCGTTGTCGATTTCTCTGTAACGTGCAAAAGCTCGACTGCCATCTGTGTGTCCCGAAAGAGATGCAACAAGATTTGGATCTTTCACCTTCTTGTATAGGTTGCCGATGAACGTCTTTCTTGCAGTGTGGCTTGTCGCAATATCGCAGATTGGTTTCTGTATAGGCTCACGAGTCTTGTTGTCAATAACAGTCACCATGCGGTCAATGCCGAGCAGTTTCAGAATTTTCTTAATCTGACGGTTGTATATGTTCTGATTTATCTTTGGCAACAACCTCGTTTCAAGGTCTGCATATTTAGCGAGAATCGCTTTCGCCTTATCATTGAGCGGTACTCGGATGGTGCGTGGTTTGTGGTTCTTTGTCTTTTCAGCAATGTCTTCCACAGCACCATCAACGATGTTGGCACGTGTCATCTTTTCAAGGTCTCCCACACGGCAGCCGATGAGACAATGAAACATGAATATGTCACGATATACTTGTGTGGATGGCGTTTCGTTACTGAGGTCGGCATAGTAGACTTTGTCACGCTCTTCAAGTGTAAGATAAAATGGAGGGCTGTCCAGTACCTTAGGCATCTCAAAGGTGGCGAAAGGGTCGTTTGTCGTGATATTATGCTTCAAACACCAGTTCACAACCGTGCGTATTCTTCTGAATATAGTATTGATGGAATTTTCCGTTAGTTGGCGTGGTTTGAAACGCTCCTCTATGTCATCGAAGATTTGAGGGTAATGCTCATAATATCCAGCCTCGTTTACCAGATATTTATGAAACTCACGCAAGTCATCGGCTGTTATGGCATCAAGTCGCATGGTGTAACCTCGTCTACGCATAATTTCCCTTTGGAAACGCTCGAAGTGCTGCAACTTACGTACGTTATGCTCATGATGCCTTATAGATTCCTTTTCCATTGGGTGGTTCTCGGCATACTGCTGGCATTGATACACAAGACTGTATTCGTCACCTTTTCTGCCTTGGCGGATGTTGATGTTAGGATGATGAAACTCCTCAATAACACCTTTTAGCCAACGGCTGTCCGCTCCATGATAATATTGTGCGGATATAAGCGCCGTCAAGTCCTGCACGGCTTTGTCGAATGCCGTGCGCTTTGCCTCAGCTACAAGAGCCACACGTGTTTTGTAACCCTGCCGTTCCGAGCTCCAATGATTAGGATTGATGGATAACTCGCTGACAGCCTTGATGTCAGTCTTGCCGTCACGCACACGGAAATAAACGTGTGCCTGGTCGGTTATGTTGTTCTTTGCCGAGGTTTCTCGGATGAATGCTGTTACTTTCATGCTATTCTATATATAATGATGTATAACTGGTAGATTGTATAAACGTTAGTTGATGAGGTTGACAAGATTTACTTTCGTTTCCTCATCAATCTCTCTGTATCTGGCGAAAGCTCTGCTTCCGTTTACATGTCCTGTCATGGAACTCACAAGCTCGGGGTCTTTCACTTTCTTGTATAGGTTGCCGATAAAGTTGCGTCTTGCCATGTGGCTTGTAGCGACATCACATATTGGCTTCTGAACCTCCTTTCCTGTGACGGTGTCAAGGATAGTAACCATTCTGTTAATGCCACATTCTCGAAGCACGGCACGGATGCCCTCGTTGTATTGATACACTTGCTTTGTCGGCAGAAGCTTTTCTTGCTTGCCATCGTAACGTTTTAATATTTCCATAGCCTTTGTGGTAAGCGGGACGCTCACGGTCTGCGACCGTTTGCGCATGGTCTTGTGTGGAAGATACTGCAATATGTCACCGACTATATTGTCTTTGGTAAAAGAAAACAGGTCTCCGACTCTACAACCCACCATTGATTGGAAGATGAACAAGTCACGATACACTTCTAACTCTGGCTTGTTATGTAGGTTTGCATTGTAAACCTTGTCACGTTCTTCTATCGTCAGATAAAAAGGTGTGCCTTGTACCGCTGCAGGAATAGTGAACGCATCGCATGAGCGGTTTGTTGTAAACCCCATCTTGATGCACCAATGCCCAACAATACGCAGATGATGCATGATACCTATAATCTGTGTGCTTGACATCTGCTTGGGAGGGTGCATGTCAAGGCTGAACTGTTCATAAAACTCTGGGTAGTCATTGTAATGAACATATTCGTTTATGACATACTCACGAAAATCAAGATACTCTTCGGGGCGAATTGTCTCGCAATAGAGCGTGAAGCCTTTCTTCCCCTCTATTTCCCTCTTGTAGGCTTCATAGCGTTGAAGCTTCTTGATCGTTGGTTTATAAACGAGTGCAGATTTCGGACTCATGGGATGTTCCGCAATGTATTGTTCCATTCTCGAAACAACTGTAGTTAATGTCTCTGTTGACTTTGAAGTTGGATTGACACATTCATCAATCACATTCTTCATCCATGCAACATCAGCAGTCGCAGAGTTATACTGCTCGCTAAGAGCCGTTGTAATGGTCTGCACCAAAACCTTGACTTTCTTCTGCTCGTCAGATGGTAATTTCTTTGTCCTTCGATAGGAAAGTGCATCATTGTCCCAATAGTCAAGCATAACCTCAATGTCGGAACGGGCTTTGAGGTCAACATCCTTATCTCGGAGTCGAAAACAAAGATTGGCTTTTGCAGGAGCGTCTTTGTCTTTGGTCTTGCATTCCTTTGTGATGATGGTAATCTTCATGTTCCTATGTTTTTTATTTCAGCCACAAAGGTAATATCTTTCCCGTAAATGTTCCCACATATCCCCAATAAACTATGATTCGTTTAAATCTATTTATGATTTGGTTTTTGCACTTTCTTTCCTTATTATCAGTTATTTGCAGGTGTTATCGTCAAAATTCATCAAGTCGAATCATTGTTGTTTTAGTATATACAGTTTCCACGCTTTTTTTGTGCCAGAATAATAACCTAATCAGAATGCTAACCCTACATTGTTCAGGAGAAAGCAATGTGCCAAAATAAGTCTATTATGGCTACAGGATTTTTGTATCTAAACACTCGCAACGAACTGATTCGCCTTGACTGTTCCAAGATTGTGTACATGGAGGGTGATGGCAACTATACCAACATTGTGCTTGTCAACAAACAGAAGGTGGCTGTCTGTATGAATCTCAGCAACATGCAGCAGTTTATCTCTGAGAGCTTGCGTGAGCGTGCCTCTATTTTTGCACGCATAGGTAAGCGTTTCATTGTAAATCTCAACTTTATATATAAGGTGCAACCTCTGCTGCAAAGCCTTGTTGTGACCGATGGTGTTCACTTCACCTTTCAACTCGGTATATCGAAGGAAGCACTCAAACAGCTAAAGGACATTCTCGTCGGACGGGTTCCAGACCGAACTCAAATCAATGTAGGATAAAATCAAAAACGATGGAAATTATAATAGGAAGAGAAGAAGGCGCACGTCGTCTACATTGTATTGTTGGTGGACGTGAATTCAATATAGGTCAGGCAGGCGCAGTGCCATTGTCTGTAAGTCGTCGGCATTGCAAAATTTCAGTCAATGGAAGCAATATCAGCATAGAGAACATAAAGGCGCAGAACGTAACCTTTGTAGACGGCAATCAGGTAGTCAGCAAAGGTATCACCTCGAACAGCCGTGTGCAGTTAGGCGAAGAGCGATTTCTTGTACCTCTGCAGCAGATACTGCAACTGGCCGGTGTCTCAGCAGCCAATGGAGTGGATCCGCAAAAAGAGGCACCGACATTCTCGTTGAAACCCATGAAGGCTGTGTGGGAGGAATACGACAACCGCAGGATGAAGATACAGAACGATGCTGCAAAATCTGCGAACAAACAACGTCTGCAAGGTCTATTCTCCATGTTTGGTATGTGTCTCGGCTTTATTCCTGGCATAGACCCTACAATACGCATTATCATCATTGTTGCCGCTTTGTCCATAGGTATATATTTCTTTATAAAAGGAAGCGTCACTGCAACCGTTCAACAACAGTTGCACGACCTAGACGATGAGTATGCCAGGAAGTACAAGTGTCCTAATCCTGCTTGTGGAAGACCATTTGGTGCGATACCGTACCGCAACATCGAGTACAATAAGCAGTGCTTGGCTTGTGGTTGCAAGTACACCCACTGACATTTCGTGTAATAATCGGGGCGTTTCATACAGGATGCCGATTTTCTCATGGTGTTGAGGTATAATAAGCATAATTTTGCAGCATCAAAATAATGATTTAAAAACTTTAAAAGCTATTGATATGAACAACGAAGAAACAATCGTCATGAAGCCGCAGAACAATAACAAGGCAGAACAGACACAAAGCGTAGAGACAGTTGGTAAGAAGTCGAACAAAGGCAAGAAAGTAGTCGCTACGGCAGCCGCCTCAATTGTGGGCGGTGTAGTCGGTGGTGGTGCTGCCTATGCTGCTACGGAAATACTCCATAGCAAGGAAGAGGCAGAGGAGCAGAAGCCTGAGGAAGAAGCAGTGGCAGCGGGGAAGCCTGCTGCAGCAGTCGTTGATGAGCCTCAAAAGGAGCAATCTGACGAACCCCAAAAGGAGGAACTCGTATCCAGAGTAGACGATGAAGAAGGTGGCGAACCCGACTATACTAATCACAATGGTGCTAACCCCGTAACACAAAATCCCGAAGTGCAGGCTACGGTTGACGACACCAGTGGCGGCAATGCCAATGAGGTGCAGGTGTTGGGCATGTACGAAGCGCAAGGCGAGGACGGACAAACCATGCAAGCGGCTATGCTGACCAACGGCCATGAGGTAGCTGCTGTTATGGATTTAGACGGTGATGGTGTAGCAGACGTACTTGCTGTGGACGAAAACCATAACCAGCAGATAGATGAAGGCGAGGTGTACGACCTTTCAAACGATAATGTACATATGGCGGATTATCAGGATTTGTATATGGCGCAACAGCAACAGATGCAGATGGATCAGGAGCAAAATACATTTGCCTATAACGCCAGCGATGACCAGCCGGATTACAACAATGATGCCGATTTGTCATATGTATAAAGTCACGCAGATACTACTCTTATCGGTAGTGCTTGCCTTGTTGCCATTATCAGTCCAAGCGAAGATTTATCTTTTGTCAGTCGGCATATCCGACTATCCTGGCACACGGAATGACCTCCGTTTGCCGCACAACGATGCAGCCACAATGCAGTGGCTCTACAAGGAGAACAAACAGGCAAAGGTCTGTTTGCTGATGAACGACAAGGCAAAGGTGGCTACCGTGAAGAAGGCTCTGCAAAAGATGGTTTCAGTAGCAACTGCCGACGACATCGTTGTGATATTCTTCAGCGGTCACGGGGTTAAAGGCGGATTTGTCTGCTATGACGGTTTCCTGTATTACGATGATATCTATACGGCGATGGCATCGTGCAAGAGCAAAAACAAAATGGTGTTTGCTGACGCTTGTTTCGCAGGAGCTATACGCCAGGGTAAGAGCAACGCCAATGCGAGTTCAAACAGCGTCAATAAGGGCAATGTGATGTTCTTCCTCTCCAGTCGCAGCAACGAGAAGTCAATCGAGAGACCAGGTATGACAAATGGCTTCTTCACTTACGCCTTGCAACATGGATTGCGAGGAGGTGCAGACAAGAACCGAGACCGCATCATTACGGCAAAGGAGCTGTTCGACTATGTTAGCGAAAAGGTGAAGAAAAACTCAGGCAACCGTCAGCATCCCGTTATGTGGGGCAAGTTCTCCGACGATATGCCTGTGATGAAATGGTGATACCAATATAAACAGAACAACAATGAATGAGATAAAGATAAAATGTCCTACTTGTGGCAAGGTGCTCCGTTTGAAAGATGTACCAAACATCAATGCGGCGTTTTTCACCTGCCCCGTATGCAAGGAAAAGCATATCGTTGGCAAGTGCCAACGATATGTGGAGCAGCCGAAACCTATCGCTTCTTCGGGTGATGAAACCCAGTATGGAGGTGGTTTTGTGCAGCAATCGGGAGGCGATGAAACAAGGATTGGTCCACAACCTCAACATGGTGGTGGAGATGAAACACGAACAGCCTCCGCTTCATGCCCTACGGTCGGTGTACTTGTGGACAATACGGGTAGCACATATGCGTTGCGTTTAGGCATTAACACTATAGGACGTAGTGCAGCTTCGTCGACAGCAACTATACAGATAGCCACCAACGACCGCACCATGAGCCGAAGCCATGCCGTGATAGAAGTGAGCAATGAAGGAGGAAAGACAATTCACATTCTCAGAAATGGAGCGAACAAGAATCCATCCTATATGAACGGAGTACTCATCGGACAACAAGACCAACTGGTGCTTAACAATGGTGATCGTATCAAGATGGGTAGCACAGAACTGACATTCAAAAAGTAACAGTATATGAAATTCAAGATTAAAGCATACAACCTGCAGGAACTTGGACAAAGAACAAATCAAGAAGATTCGCTCTTTCCTGCATTGGGTAAGTCAACGTCTGACGACCGCTTGTTCGTTCTCTGCGACGGAATGGGCGGACATGAGAAAGGCGAGGTGGCTTCGGCTACGGTGTGCGAGACATTAAGCCGTGTCATCTTTTCCGCTTGGCATCCAGGTGAAGTGTTGAGCGACGAGCTCTTCCTGCAAGCCCTTAGTGCAGCCTACGATGCGCTTGATGCTAAAGACAATGGCGAAGAACGCAAGATGGGCACCACGCTCACCTTCTTATGTCTGCACGCCAGTGGTGCCACAGTGGCGCATATAGGCGATAGCCGTATATATCAGTTGCGTCCGGCTTCAAAAAACACTTCGGCACGTATGGTCTTCCGCACGCAAGACCACTCGCTCGTCAACGATCTTGTGAAGATAGGCGAGATAACAGAAGAGGAGGCTAAGCACCATCCGCAGAAGAATGTCATCACACGTGCTATGCAGCCTTGCCAGGAGCATCGTGCTAAGGCAGACATTGCCCATCTCACAGACATCCTACCTGGCGACTATTTCTACATGTGCTCCGATGGTATGTTGGAAGAAGCTTCTGACGAGAACATCCTCAATATAATTACCAAGCCTAATGCAACGGATGAGCAGAAGTTGGAGATGCTACGCAATGTGACAGAAGAGAATAAGGACAATCACACGGCACACCTTATACATATTGATAAGGTGGAGTACAGCGTGGCTTCTTCAGAGTCTACAGGCAATCCTTCTTCAGAGCAGCATGCAAAGATAACGGGGATATTGGTTAAGCCAAAGTTTCGCAAACCCAATAAGTGTAAAGTCTTGTTAGGAATCATTGGTGTTGTGGTTGTAGCGATAATTGCTGTCGTAGCTTCGTTCTTCCTTTGTGGGGGAAAGCATAATTCTCCAGACGTTTCAAGTGTGGATAGTATCAAGGTGAAGCATACAAAGGACCAATCAAGAAATAAGGAGGTGAAGGAGAACCCGAAGGACTTAATTTCTTCTAAAGATAATTTTTAATAACAACAAAAACATTGAATATGAAGAAAATTTTAATTATTCTTGTTGCTCTATTTTCATTTTTATATGTAAAGGCAGATGTAATAAAAATGCAATCAACAGAATTTGCTCTAAAGTTGTATGACTATGAAACTCAACGTTGGAATGATTGGAGTGATTGGAAAGATTGTAGTGTGTTGATTGTTATTAATACTGATAATGATACATTTACTATCTATAGTAGTCAGATACAACAATACGATATATATAAGTATGGCGATCAAGGTGTTTCTGATGGTCAAGATGGAAAATTATGGTATTTTGATTGCGTGAATGAAGATGGGCTACGTTGCGCAGTACGTCTGCGTATACAAAGTGATGGAGCACGGCAACTGTATGTTGATTTTAGTGATGCAAGTTGGGTTTATAATGTATATATAAAATAAGGTGTTAAATATGATAATGTATATATTACCTCATACAACGAAAGAGTCTAAATAGAAAAAAGGCAATTAAATCATGCAACAACTAACACAAGGAACACTCCTACATGGAGGTACATACAAGATAGAGAAGATCCTCGGACAAGGTAGCTTCGGCATAACCTACCTTGCCGAGCATACTAACCTTGGAAAGAAAGTAGCAATCAAGGAATTCTTTATGAAGGAACTCAACTCACGTGGTGAGGATGGTAGTATTACTGGCATGTCAGACAGCAGTTTGTCTCAAAACTATTGTCAGAAGTTCAAGAAGGAAGCTATCAACCTCTCGCGCCTTGATCATCCCAACATCGTTCGTGTCACCGACTCGTTCAGCGAGAATGGCACGTTTTACTATGTGATGGACTTTATAGAAGGACAGAACCTCAACGATTATATCAAGTCGCATTATATAGATGAGGCTGAAGCCGTAAGCATAATCAAGTCTGTTGCTGATGCCCTCATCTATATGCACGAAGAGAAGCACATGCTCCACCTCGACTTGAAACCAGGCAATGTGATGCGTAGAGAAAGCGATGGGCACATTTTCTTGATAGACTTCGGACTCAGCAAGCATTATAGTACTGATGGCCAACCCGAGACATCTACCACAATCGGTCTCGGTACTGCAGGCTATGCTCCTATAGAACAAGGAAACAAAGCGAAGAATGGAGAGTTCCGCCCGACTATAGATGTGTACGCTCTTGGTGCTACATTCTACAAGCTTCTCACCCGTGAGACACCACCGCCAGCTTCCGACCTCGTCAGCGATGACGAACTGCTTGAAAACAAACTTCGTGAAAAGGGAGTGTCTGACAATCTAATTGAGGTTGTCACCCAGGCGATGTGTCCGAATGTAAGGAAGCGCACGCAGAGCGTCAGGGAGTTTAGGGACGCATTGACAGATTGTTCTGTACAGACACCAGAGTCTATCCCGACCAAATCGGCAGAAAAAGAAACTATAGTTGTAAAGAAAGTAGCACAAACGACAGATGGTGAGGAAACAGTCGTCGCAGATAAAGGTACGAAGAATAGCAGTTTGCCCACCAATAAAAAAGCAGTAGAAGAAACTTATGACGAAGATGATGAAGAAGAAGATACTTCACGTAAAGAAATAAAATATTTCATTGCATGTCTTGTACCTCTTGTGATTTTATATTTCGTATTTTGGGGATTTCGAGGATGTGGAGATAATAAAAAACAGACATCTGAACAGTGTGCTGATTCTATAGAGAATACTTTTGAATATCCCCAAAATGCTTCTGGTAAAGCTGTTGATTTGGGATTGCCTTCTGGAACCTTATGGGCAGATAGAAATTTAGATGCATTAGATGAGACCGATGAAGGAATGCTGTTTATTTGGGGTGATCCAACGGGTATGAATGATACAGTAAAAGTGCCTGACAATGTGTATAATATATCAGGTACAAAATATGATATTGTAAAAGAAAAATGGGGCGATGATTGGTGCATGCCTAATTTAGAACAGTTCAATGAATTACATGATCAATGTAGTATTAAAAAGATAGAGAAAGACAATATAAAAGGCTATCTTGTAACTGGACCAAATGGGAATACGTTATTTTTTCCTTTTTCCTCTCTTTATAAAAATAAGTATTTTTTGGGATGGGAATACCAAATGTCATGGACCGATACAAGAGAAGGAGACCACGCGTTGAGCTGTAATATTGTAGATGGATTTCATAACTCTGACCCTACTCTGAGATTTACGATACGACTTGTTCGAAGTAAACAGTCAAACAGGTAAAGAAAGAATGGTTTGTCCACTTTAATGGGGCAATAGTGTCATGGAATAATAAATATAAGAAATATGAAAGATAGAATATACGCATTAGAAAAAAATCTAGGAATGCTTCGCCAAATTGATTTGGGCGATGAGGAAGAATTTCGTTTTGTTGATGTGAGTATCTATAGGTTAATTGCATCGGTACGAACGATACGTTGTTGGTCAGATTATGGTCAATTCAACGAAAGACGTCTTTCATTGTGCCTTGATGGAAAACAAGACAATATAAAATTAAATGGAATTACTATATTTTATGTCGTCAAGGACATCTTGAAATTTTATCTTTCACGCAATGGTTGCCATCATAACTTCACAATTAATTGGCAGATAGACAATGGTGATACATATGAACAATCATTCTCTTTATATTGTGAAGCAGATGACAATTTGTTACCCCATATAGTCTATGCCATATTGCTTATTTCTGAAGTGAAGAATGAGGAAATGGTACAAATCTATTGGGATATGCTCACAAATGGTTCATTTCCGATTAATAATACTATAGGAAAGAATTTAGATGATGCTAACAATTTGAGGAAAATCATAGATAAAATAGTCCAAGAATATCCTTTTACAGAAAAATTCTTTCAAGACGGAATGAAGAATATTACCTGTTTTCTAAAAAAAGAGATAGACAAAATAGAATTGCACTAACCAAAGTTTCACACATGGTAAAACAAATAAACAACATGAAACAGAAATTACAAATCGTTACCGCAATCGTAGCAATCCTCATAGGATTGACTGCTTGTCAGAGATCCACTAAAGACCAGTTGGTCGGAACTTGGCATTGTGTCAAGACCATGACCATTGATGGTGGAATGGTGAGATTTGAGGGAACTGAAACGAATAATGACGACGGCACTTATTCTGGTATCGCAAATGCTGTCTATACGGTTGACACAGAGATTGAAGGTGTTAATGTCCAAGTAAAGATGGGGGTTAGCTTTAAGGATAGCGGAGAATGGACGGTGAACGACAAAGAGATTGTTACCACTCCAACATCCGCAGGAGTAAAAGTGACCAGTTTGAAATACTATGACCCTTCTGACGGTTCGTTCATTGCAGAACTCACGGGAAGCGAATTGACAGAGACATCAAGTGCTTTTGCAGACGAACTGAAAGAGGGACTTCTTGAAGCATCAACCGAACGAATACTGATGCTGCAAGAGAACAAGCATGTTACGGAGTCGATAGATGATGATGGCAGAAAGATAACAATAACTTATACAAGAGTAAGATAAATGAAGAGCGACTATCAAGCACTACGTTCTGGCACTATCCTGAAAGGGAAATACCGAATAGTAAGCCACCTCTCGTCGGGTGGCTTCGGAAAGACGTACCTTGCCGTGTATGGTTCTCACGACACAAAGGTCGCCATCAAGGAGTTCTTTATGAACACGGCAAATCTGCGTGAGTCGGATGGCGTGTCTGTAAGCGTTGACAGAACTAAGGAGAATGCCAATGCTTTTAAGTCTCAATTATCGAAGTTCAAGAAAGAATATGAGCGCCTCAGACAGATTTCCAATGTTCATGTGGTGACGGTTTGTGATTGTTTCGAGGAAAATGGAACAGCCTATTATGTAATGGAGTACGTAGACGGTGATGACTTAAAGGGAAGACTACAACAACGTAGAATACCATATTCAGAGAAAACCGTACGGAATTATCTGAGACAAATCCTGGATGGTCTTTCAGCTATACACTCTGTTGGACTATTGCATCTTGACATAAAGCCTGCGAATATTATGGTTACAGCACGTGGCTATGTTAAACTGATAGACCTTGGTGCAAGTAAGGATTACATGCGAGGCGTTGGAGCAACTGTTCTTACAGGTATGGCAAGAACAGACCGCTATGCTCCGCCAGAACAGATTGATGGAAGTTACGATAAATTGGGGCCATGGTCAGACTTCTATGCTTTAGGTGCAACCATATATTATCTGCTTACTTGTAATGAGATACCAACATGGACGGCACTTAATGAGGACAAAACACGCGACAAGCACATTGCATTGCCAATGCCAGGTGTATCCGATGAAATGAGATGCCTTGTTGCTTGGCTAATGAATACAGATAGAGAGAAACGACCTCATAGCGTTGATGAAATTCCGACGAGAATGGAATCAAAAAAATGGACCGGATCGTCATATGATGATACAACGGTGCTTGCAGGTGAAACAGAAGACGCAACGGTTTTTGTTGAAAACCCCAAGATACAGTATCAGTCGAATGTTTCTCAAAAGGGTGAATCATATCGTTTTCCAAATGATAGAAACAGTACTCCAAGGCAAAACCCCACACAAGAAAAAGAACCAGAGTTTAGTTTTGTCGGATGTCTGTATATCCTGATATTTATTGCGATGGTAGTGTATATTGTAAAATTTTTATTCTTTATATAAATATTAGAAACTATGAAAATTGTAGGACAAATTCTTTTAGGAGTCTCATTTATTATGGTGTTGACTGCAAGTAGATGTTCGTCTGCTGTAAAACTTACCAATAAATTTAAGACAAGTGTAAACAGTGCTACACAGGTTTCAAAGAAATTAGGAAATAAAGCGGCAGCAAGTGCTGCAGAAAATTCTAATATTCAACGAGGTGTGGTTATTGGTGGTAGTCGTATGTTAAATAACACTACTCGAAGTAATGCGCAAACAACCTCGCAGCCTCGAATGGTAAACTGTATGCAATGCTACGGACGAGGACGAGTGCAAAGTAACGACGGATATGTTTATAGTTGCAGCAGATGCTATGGAACAGGAAGAGTTTTCATCAAGTGACACAATTGTTTTAATAACATCATTAGTGCCTCTTTTTACGGGACACTAATGAGAAAATACATATAACTATAGTTAAGCGAAAATATCGCATCACAAGTAATTTACTAATTTAAAACTTTTTATTTATGGGAAACCAAAACTCAAAACCAGACAACAATATGGTCTGGTTTTGAGTACTCTGTTCTGCTGCTTACCTCTTGGTATTGTAGCAATCATTCATGCTGCAAAAGTTGATGGGCTCTATAGAAGTGGAGACTACTCTGGTGCGCAGGAAGCCGCTGATAATGCAAAGAAATATGCTCAGTATGGTCTCATCGATGGTATCATTGTAGGTGTTATCTATTTCTTTATTGGAATGGCTGGCTCAATGTAATTCCTTGGTGACTATTATCCTAAAAAACTATAGAATGATAATTGGGAATTGAATCGTTTGTATTATGGTTATTAATACATAGCGCCATTATCCCTCCCGTTCTTTGTCAATCATATTTTTTTTTATACCTTTGCACCCGAAACATCAAGAGCAGTTTTGATCTGCACCAACCGAGCACGACAGCCACGGTGGTCAAGATACGATGTGGAAATAAGTTTAATTTCAAAAATAAGTCATTATGAACAATTCATTTTACAACGATTTCGCTGCGCGTTTCGCAGCTTGTACACTCACTTCACTTGTCGAAACATTTAACGGTCAGGTAGGAAATTGTGGTTTCAACTCCATGCGAGCAGCCCATGACAAGGCTCTTATCGACGAGCTTGTGCGCCGTGGCGTAGACGTATCGGCAGTATTCGACGGAACAACCCTTTCTTTTGCCCATCATGTTGTGTTGGACAACAATAGCTTGGTAATATGAAAAATCGGCAAAAGTTATGTTTGCCACTTGTTTTGTCAATGTTTTTTCGTAACTTTGCGTTGTATATCTTCGTATTCTATATGAGGATATGCAGACATTGTGGTAAAAAAAATAAGCATTCGCTATTATTTCGCGTTTAGCCAAGAGCCTCGGAAACTCAATTGGTAGAAGATGAATTGCGTAGCAGCAATTTGTCTTTGGAATAAAAAGCACGAATAATATGTGACAGGTGACTCGTATAGTTATCCCTGTAGTATCAAAAGCGATGCACACGCAATAGGCGTGGTGCATTCTTAGAGATACTCCGGGGTTCCAATCCGAGGCCACCCCGTGCTAAACGCGATAAGGATGGCATCACGCTTTTCTTATGTCTTGTCGTACCATGTCGCGTTTGCGGATTGATAGTTGGGTGCCATCTAAAAACAACTATCAATTTTTATGGCAAATAGTACATTATCAAAAGCAAAGGCCGACAAGAAAGACGAGTTCTACACGCAGTTCTATGACATTGAGGCTGAGATGGAGGCATATCTTGATTACAATCCGGATGTGTTTCGTGGAAAAACCGTGTTGCTGCCTTGTGACGATCCTGAATGGAGCAACTTCACAAAGTATTTTGCGCAGAACTTTGAAGAATTGGGTTTGAAGAAACTCATATCAACAAGCTATGCACCTGATAGCAAAACGTATAAAGGCGGTACGCAACTATCGTTGTTTGAGACGCAATCGCCCAAATTCGACAAGGACAAAACAAGAACTCACGGAAAGATCTTTGTGCTTACAGAAGATACTACAGGCGATGGGGTTATCGACCTTGATGACTTGCAGTGGGATTATCTTGAAGGTGACGGCGACTTTAGAAGTGATGAGGTAAAGAAGCTGAGAGATGAAGCCGACATCATCATAACAAATCCTCCGTTTTCTTTGTTCCGAGAATTCTTTACATGGATAGTAGAGACAGATAAATCATTTGTTATCTTAGGAAATATAAATGCAATTTCCTATAAAGAAGTTTTTCCAAAACTTAAGGAAAACAAAATATGGGTAGGGGCGACTAATTTTAATAGGGGTATGTATTTTCGAGTTCCTGAAGATTTTGAATATGCACCAACCTATAAATTTGAGAAGGAAATAAATGGAATGAAAGTAAATCGTGTTCCTTCTATATGTTGGTTTACCAATATAGAGCATGGGAGAAGACATCAGCCACTTAATCTGATGACGCAAGAAGATAATATTAAATATAGTAAACATAAAGAGATAAAGAATATAGGATATAAGCGATATGATAATTTTGATGCGATAGAAGTAAACTATTTTGATGCGATTCCTTCTGATTATAATGGTATGATGGGAGTTTCACTTACTTATATGGACAAATATTGTCCCGAACAATTTGAAATTGTCGGAATAACACAGAGTTGGTTTGGAATGGCAAGTAAAATATATCCTAAGCAAATACAAGTCAGTAAGACAGGTAAAAAAACTGTTGTCACTAAATTGAATGATGGTGCATCCATAAGGTTAGAATCTCCAAAAGAAGGTGAGGTAAACTATATAGTAGATGGTGTTTATTATTCAAAATGTTACGCTCGAATTCTAATCCGCAAAAAACAATAGGAAATGGAAGCTACATTACACACTTATACAGTAAAGGAGCTATGTGAACAATTCGACTATAGCGAAGTTGACGGAAAAGGATTGTATGGTTTAGCAGGGAAACTTACCATACAGCCAGAGTATCAGCGCAATTATCTCTACAGTGAGAACAAAAGTGAAAAAGAGATTGCTGTTATCGATTCTGTGCTGAAAAAATATCCGTTGGGATTGCTTTATTTTAACAAGCTCCCTAATGGACGTTTGGAGGTTCTTGATGGTCAGCAACGCCTCACGAGTCTTGGCAGATACTTGATAGGTAAGTTTTCTTATATGAAAGGTGATGTTCCCTATAAATTTAAGGCTTTAAATGCCGAAGAAAGGGAACTGATTGAAAATACAGAAATGCTTGCTTATATCTGCGAGGGTACAGAAACAGAAATAAAAGAATGGTTTAAAATCATCAATATCGGTGGAATAAAACTTAACGAACAGGAAACGCTCAATGCTATATATTCCGGTCCGTTCGTTAGTGCTGCAAGAAAGGAATTCAGCAATAAGCAAGATTCTCGTGTGCAAAAATGGGGATGTTATATATCAGGGTCTGTTAGTAGACAAGAATTTCTGCAAGCGGCACTTAATTGGGTGAGTCATGGACATATCAAAGACTACATGCAAGAACATCGTCGTGAAGACAACATCAACGAACTCAAATTGCACTTTAGTGATATTATCTCATGGATAGAAAAAACCTTTGATGTTTATTATTCTACGATGAAAGGACTTAAATGGGGCGAACTATACGATAAGTATCACAACAAACCATACGATCATAAAGAGGTTGCGCAAAAAGTGGAAGAGCTACAAAATGATCCATGCGTTACAGATAAAAAGAACATCTTCGAATATGTGCTCGGTGGATGCCAAGATAAAAAACTTCTGAATGTGCGCGTTTTTGATGAAAATATCAAACGCAGAGTGTATAATCGTCAGACAGCAGAAGCTAAAGAAAAAAACATCAGTAACTGTCCTCTCTGTGCTCTTGGGCATGATGCAAACAAAGATAGAATTTGGGCACTAAAAGAAATGGATGCCGATCACGTTGAGGCTTGGAGTAAAGGCGGAGCGACCGACGAAAGTAATTGTCAGATGCTTTGCAAGACACATAATAGGGCGAAGGGGAATAGATAAGCTCGTTTATGGTGGCTGACAGATTCGCTGTTCTTGGGGCTTATCTGCCAGCCTTTATTCTATTGATACACAGTGATGTATACAGATGCTGGCAGATAGGTTGATGCACAGCCTACTATGCGCCGGATGTCTGTGCTGTGGCGGATAATGCGAATGCGACAATCATACAAAACGGCAGCTATACGGTTAGCCTTACATACGCTCGGTCGTCGAAACTCTTGTTGCCATCAACGAGACCTTTCGTAGCCACAAAGCTGCGAATGTTCTGCGGGTCGTCGGCGAGCTGCTTTGCCAGCGCCTTTTCGGTGTCGCGGAGCGTGGGCAGCAGAGTGGGGTAGCCGTCGGAGGCAAGTACGGCGGAGCTGCGTACGCTGACGAGTCGTGTGCCGGGCATGTATATCGGCGTGCCGTCTATTACGGCATACAGGCGGTTCTGACCTTCGAGCATTGCCTTTATTATCTGCGGCTCTATGGCGTGGCGGGCGTCTGCGGGCAGCATGCCGCCCTTTATCATGTCGGCGCGCTGCATGGCTGTCTCCTGCTCGTAAGGCTTTGGGTTTTCGTAGAACACGCCGTCTACTATGGCCTGGCAGTCGCCCACCATCCATACCTCCTTCCGATGTTCGCTGTATATTATTGCAGAAGCAGTGAGACGCTCCTCAGGATGCGCAGCCATGCGTTCGGATATGCCGCGCTCTGCGTATTCCTCTGCGATGTGGCTCGTTATGCCCTGGCAGAACTCCTCCAGCGTGGCTTCGGCAGTCATCTGGCGGATATAGTTGCGGATGAGCAGCATGGCGAAGCGTCCGTTCTTCATCGTTGGGTCGAGTCGGAAGGGTGTCTTGCTTGTGCTGCCGTCGATTACAGCCACGAAGTTGGGTGTGCATACGATGCCGTCTTCACAGTCAGCTGCTGTGTGCTTGCCACAAATGAAACTTTCTTCGATGTGCATAGTGTTGTCCTTTCTTTCTTTAATTGTTTGATAATTGTATTACTTTCTTTTTTTTCAATCTACGCTGCACCCACAGAAATGCCGGAATAAGGAACAAGTCTGCCATAATCCAGGCTATGGGGTCGCCGAAGCAGACGCCGGTCCAGGCGATAGCTGGCACGAGCCAAAGGCTGACACCGCAGCGTGCTATCATCTCCATCACGCCGCTGAGCATGGAGAGGTTGCTGAAGCCGAGCCCCTGGATGGAGTAGCGCAGAATGGTGAGCAGTCCGAGGGTGGGGTAGAAGTAGTTGTTGATGCGCATGTACTGCGCAGCGTTGCTCACCACGGCAGCCTCGCCACTGTCTACGAAGAGCTGCATCATATAGTCAGCGAAGGGATATATCACGAGGAAGGTGAAGACGAAGTAGACGAGCATGAGGCAGATGGCATCCTTCACGCCACGTGTTACGCGGTCTATACGCTGTGCTCCGAGGTTCTGTCCGCAGTAGGTAGCCATTGCTACGCCGATGTTCTCGAAGACGCAGGTGAAGAGATACTTTATGCGGAGCGAGGCGGTGAAGGCAGCCACGCATGTAGTGCCGAGAGCGTTGTTGGCGCTCTGCAGCATGATGATGCCAATGCCGGTGATGGAGAACTGCAAGCCCATCGGCACACCGTTGTTGAGCAGTATGCTCGTGCGGCGGTTGTCGTAGCGACGTTCGTCGCCTTGCGGAATGAGCAGTTGCATGTGCTTGCGTATATACCATATACACAATGCTACGGAGACTGCTTGCGAGAGCCATGTGGCTATGCCGGCTCCTGCTACGCCCATGCCACAGAAGAGTATGAGCACAACGTCAAGCAGAATGTTCACGAGGGCGGAAGTGATGAGGAAGTAGAACGGCTGGCGCGAGTTGCCGAGTGCGCGTATCTGACCGGAGAGGAGGTTGAAGCCGAACGTGAGCGGTATGGCTGCGAACTGCAGCATGAGGAACGTATAGGCATCGTGGAAGATGTCGGTCGGGGTGTTCACCATCTGCAGGATGCGGTGGCAGGACATCAGCGAGAGCACCATTATCACCGTGGCTATGACAGCCGACACTCTAACTGCGTTGGCTACGTAGATGCGCATCTTGCGGTAGTCCTTCGCCCCGAACGCTTGCGCTACGGGTATGGCGAAGCCTGCGCAGGCTCCGTTGCAGAAGCCCATAACGAGGAAGGTGATGGAGGTGGATGCGCCCACGGCTGCCAATGCTTCTACACCAATCCATCTGCCTACGATGACGGCATCGATGACGAGGTACATCTGCTGAAGGATGTAGCCAAGTATCAAGGGCAGTGCGAACTTTGTGATTTGGCGCAGTGGCGATCCGACCGTCATATCGCTCACCGATGCAGCCTTCTGCGATGTAGCAGAAGGGTTGCTGTTGGGGTCTTGTGTTTTCATATGTTATCCTGTTTGTTTCCTTTTTTTTCTATGCCTCTTTAAGCCTTACTATGTCTCTTTAAGCCTTACGATGTCTCTTTTAGTCTTACTAAACCCTCCCCGACGGGGAGGGTTGGGAGGGGCTCTTTTACCTTTTATCTTAACTTGGGCTGCGTGGTATGGGCAAGATGCCCATACCTCCTACTTTTTACTTTTTTACTTTTATCTGTTGCGGTAGGCGAGTGGTGTCATGCCGGAGCGCTGCTTGAAGAAGTTGGTCATGGCACTCTGGTCGCTGAAGTTGAGGTGGTTGGCTATCTCGCCCATCGTCATATCGGTCTGCGTGAGCAGGTTGCAGATCTCCTTGTAGACGAGCGATGTGGCGTGTTCGTTTATGGTCGACCCGCTTATCTCCTTTACGAGTCGCGAGAGATAAGCGGTTGACACGTTCATCATGTCAGCGTAGAAGCGTATCTGACGTTCCTTGCGATAGTTGCGGTAGAGATGGTGTAGGAAAACCTCGTACACCTCTTTCTTGTGTCCGAGGTCGCGCGTTACGGAGCACTGCTCGTAGGGCAGCTCGTCGATGATGAGCTTCAGCACGTTGAACATACTGCGTATCATCTCTACTTTGTTGATATGCTGGTGGCGCACGATGTCGCGCACGAAGTGGAAGATGTCGGCTATGCTCTTGTATTTTGTGTCGTCGAGCTGGTAGCGTTGCACCTGTTTGGCGAAGTTCTCGTCGACGAGTATTGCTTCCGCCTTGAAGTCGGTAGACAGCTGTTCGATGTGTGCCACTTCGTGTGGCGTGGTTATCAGCAGATTGTGAGTTGAGAGCTGTATGCTCTGCTCTGCGTTGTTTTCCTGCAGGCGCATACGGCAACTGCCCTCATGCACCAAGAGTAGTTTGGTGAACAGGGTTCGCTCTTCCGCCATACAATGAAATATGTTGTATTCGGATGTGTCAAAGCCGGAAAAGCTGTCGCTCTCTTCTCCGTTCACGGAGAAGTGGGCGGCGTATGCTCCATATATATCCTTCAGCTTGTATTTGGTGGCAAACTCTTCCAAGTTGTATACTTTCATCGAATATGTCTTCTTTTTATTGATGTAGTGCAAAATTATAAAAAAAACCTGTAAGCAGAAACCATTTGTTTGAAATATGGTTTCGCTTACAGGTTTACTTGTCTATTTATTATTAGCTCTCTGCTTTTGAATGTTTTGTGGTGGCGTGGTATGGGCAAGATGCCCATACCTCCTACGAGGGCTGCGTAGAAGGTTGCGTGGGTATGGCAAGGATGCCATACCCTCCTACCTTATTGCTTTATTTCAAAGAGAACTTGTGCGAGTGGAGCATCTCCTTCGGGTCGAGTGCTTTGTCGAGTTCTTCTTTGCTCATCAAGCCCTGCTCGATAACAATGTCGTACACGGAGCGACCCGTAGCGTGAGCTTCCTTTGCCACCTTCGAGCTTGCCTTGTAGCCGATGATAGGGTTGAGGGCTGTAACGATGCCGATGCTGTTCTTCACCATCTCGTAGCAACGCTCCTTGTTGACGGTGATGCCGAGCACGCACTCCTCGGTGAGTGTCTCGATGGCGTTCTTCAGCCATGTGAGACTCTCGAAGAGGCTCGCTGTGATGATTGGCTCCATCACGTTCAGCTCGAGCTGGCCAGCCTCGGCTGCGAAGCTGACGGTGGTATCGTTGCCGATAACCTTGAAGCATACCTGGTTTGTAACCTCTGGGATGACTGGGTTCACCTTGCCCGGCATGATTGAAGAACCAGGAGCCTTCGGCGGAAGGTTGATCTCGTTCAAGCCACAGCGCGGACCGGAAGCCATGAGACGCAAGTCGTTGCAGATCTTTGAGAGTTTGATAGCCAAACGCTTCAAAGCAGAAGAGTAGCTTACGTATGCGCCGGTGTCGGGTGTAGCCTCTACGAGGTCGCTTGCCGATACGAAGTTCTCGCCGGTGAGCTTGCTTAGGTTGGCAGCGCAGAGCTTAGCGAAGCCCGGAACGGCGTTCAGACCGGTACCGATGGCTGTACCGCCCATGTTTATCTCGTGCAGCAGCTTCACGTTGCGCTCGAGGTTGAGAATCTCCTCCTCAAGGTTGTTGGCGTATGCGTTGAACTCCTGACCGATTGTCATAGGCACAGCGTCCTGCAACTGTGTGCGACCCATCTTGATAGTGTCGTTATACTCCTCTGCCTTGTAGCGGAAAGCGCTGATGAGGCCGGTGAGTGCGCCTACGAGATGGATGTTCATGCGAATGAGTGCCAGACGGATAGATGTCGGGTAGGCGTCGTTGGTGCTCTGACCGCAGTTGACGTGGTCGTTAGGCGAGCAATATTGGTATTCGCCCTTCTCGTGACCCATGATTTCGAGTGCGCGGTTGGCGATAACCTCGTTGACGTTCATGTTAACTGATGTGCCTGCGCCGCCCTGAATCATGTCGATAGGGAAGTTCTCGTGCCACTTGCCGTCGATAATCTCGCGGCAAGCCTCAGATATCGCACTCGAGATCTCGTCATTGATAACGCCGAGCGAGTGGTTGGTCTGCGCAGCAGCCAGTTTTACGTATGCGTTGGCGATGATGAAATCGGGGTAGTCGCTCATCGTCTTGCGCGAGATATGATAGTTGTTGATACCGCGCTGAGTCTGCACGCCGTAGAGTGCGTCAGCAGGAACCTGAAGTTCTCCCAAGAGGTCGGCTTCTATTCTGAATTTCTTTTCGTTTGCCATAATAGTTGTATTGTTTAAATTGTTTATATAAGTAACTGTTCAAAATTAATTTTGTAAATATGAATAATTCACGAATAAGTTCGTACCCACAGATGCCAAGGCCCT